>Ga0208219_1000936_pt1 | contig 10316 bp, 9 predicted proteins | sample NGESurshal072012_7_FD_184469 | JGI IMG/M metagenome (GOLD analysis project Ga0208219, IMG submission 184469) | Arctic peat soil microbial communities from Barrow, Alaska - NGEE Surface sample 53-2 shallow-072012 (SPAdes) | ecosystem: Environmental > Terrestrial > Soil > Wetlands > Peat ...
GCCGCGACCACCACGATCCCGGTCATGATCGACGATTCCAGGTCGGTCAGCAGCAGGGTCCCGAGGACGACGCCCAGGATCACCGCCTGCCGCCAGTTCGGCCGCCGTCCCAGCCGCACCGCGGCTTCCAGGGCGAGGGGCAGGAAGATCGCTCCCAGTGCGAGCTGGATCTCAAACCAGGAGTTCCACGTCATCATCGTGGACAGCCCGTAGAACGCGCCCCCCGCGATCGCGCCGGTCTGTGAGGGCACCCAGAGGCGGGCCGCCCGGTACATCGTGTAGCACATCAGGCCGGGGGCGGCCGCTGACAGCAGGTTGTAGGTGAAGGTGGGGCCAAGCGTGAGCGTGACCGGTGTCATGAGGACACCGGGCAGCGGCATCAGCACGTGAAATCCCAGCGGGACCCCCACCGGGGCGGCCAGGTAGTGGCTGGACCACGGATTGCTGAGGTGGATGACCGACCGGGCCACCCACCAGTAGTCCCACACGAACAAACCGGCATCGCGCCCGGTCGGCAGGACATGGCCGGTGAGGTAGGCGGCGCGGGTCCAGTTCACGGCGATCCCGGCGGCCAGGTACGCGGCCAGGACCGCCACGTGCACGCTTACCGAGCGGGCGGCCGACCCGGGCCGCAACGGCCACGCCCTGGCCGCGGAGTCTTCCTGGTAAGCGGACGCAACATCCCCAGCTCTCAACGCGCTGGCCCGTCCTTTCCGCTGGACCCGGCGCACGCCTGGGTCACATTCGCTGGCTGGGGCAGCCGCCCGGGAAATCGCACATCTAGGGAGATGCACGAAACGGGTCAAAAGTTGCCCAAGAACCTTTAAAGAAAGCGTACTTCCGGTCAGGTCCGTTCAGCGCGTTCGTTTGTCAACGCAGGCGAATAATACGCTGACCTGATCTTCCCCGTGTACGCAAAGGTACATCGGCCGTTTTATCGCCGTCGATGCCGGGCGAGCAGGCTGATGACGTCTTCGGCGGCCTGGTATCCGAACGGGCTTACTTCCAGGTGGTGCCGTCCCGTCCCCGTGATACTGACGCCGCCTCTTGGAACGGGTCAGCTCAATTCCGGATCGTCCGCGAGGTAAATCGGCCAGGCAGTCATAGTCGCATCGAGCAATTCTGCAAGTAGCCGCGCATCTAGTCACGGATGCCGCGGACCGGGTGGCCTGGTGCGCCGCTGTCGGCCAGTTCCGGACGGGTGGGTCATCGGTGACCCTGGACCAGCTCCCTGGCCAGGGCCGGTTGGTTACGCCGGCTGCGAAAGGCCCTTCTGGGGCCGGCGCCAGGCCAGGTACGGTGAGCGGACTCGGGCCCGGCGGCGGGTCAGGAACGCAGCCACGGAGGCGACGGCGATGGGTGGTCCGGTTATCTCCAGCCGCGGAGAACGCGAGGGGGGTGCCCGGCCCCTGCTGCGGACGATCATCGGCGAGCGGCTGCGCCGGACCCGGCGGGAACAGGGCCGGACCCTGTCCGACGTGTCCCGGGCGGCCCGGGTTTCGGTGCCCTACCTGTCCGAGGTGGAGCGCGGCCGCAAGGAAGCCTCCTCGGAGGTCCTGGCCTCGATCTGCGATGCGCTGTGGATCGACCTGTCCGACCTGCTGGCCGGGGTCGCGCATGATCTCGCCGGCCACCAGGCCCGCCGCGGGGCCGTCATCCGGCTGGGCACGACGGACGGCGGGCGTTCCCAGCCGCCGCTGCGCTCCCCGGGCGACGCCCAGTGCCTGCTGGCCGCCTGATCACGGTGACCACGGGACCACGGGCCGGCTGAGCGCCGCCCGGGCCGGCTAGGCCGCCTGGTCGGCCTCGCGGCTGGTGATGACCTCATCGGCCAGGCCGTACTCGACCGCCTCGCGGGCGCTGAAGGTCCTGTTCCGGTCGGTGTCGCCCCGGATCTTCTGCACCGGGTGGCCGGTGTGCCGGCTGAGGATCTCCTCGACGTCACGCCGGGTCCTGGCCACTTCCTTGGCCTGGACGGCGAGGTCGGGGAGGGCTCCCTGGGCCTGGCTCGACGGCTGGTGCAGCAGCACCTTGGCGTGCCGCAGCACGGCCCGCCGCCCTGGTGCGCCCGCGGCGAGGAGCACGGCCGCCGCCGAGGACGCCTGGCCCATGCAGATGGTCGCGACGTCCGGGCGGATGTACTGCATGGTGTCGTAGATCGCGGTCAGGGCGCTGTAGGAGCCGCCAGGGGAGTTGATGTAGAGGCTGATCTCCAGGTCCGGGCTGGCCGCCTCGAGGTGAAGCAGCTGGGCCATGATCACGTTGGCTACCCCGTCGTCGATCTCGGTGCCGAGGAAGACGATGCGCTCGGACAGCAGCCGGGAGTAGATGTCGAACGCCCGCTCACCGGCCGGGGTCCGCTCCACCACCGTGGGGATCGTGTACTGGCCCATGATCACAGACCTGCCTTCCGGCCGGCGACGGCCGGGCGGACGTCGTCGAGGCGCTCCACGATGTGGTCGACGATCCCGTAGTCCCGTGCTTCCTCGGCGCTGAACCAGCGGTCGCGCAGGCTGTCGCGCTCCACCCGTTCCAGCGGCTGCCCGGTGTGCTCCGAGATCAGCCTGATCATCGTGGCGCCGGTGCGCCCGAGCTGCTCGGCGTAGATCTCGATGTCCGCCGCGGTGCCGCCGAAACCGGCGGAGCCCTGGTGCATCAGCACCTGGGCGTGCGGCAGGCTGAACCGCTTGCCCGCGGTCCCGGCACACAGCAGGAACTGGGCCATACTCCCGGCCAGCCCCATGGCCAGTGTGCTGACGTCGTTGGGGATCAGCCGCATCGTGTCGTAGATGGCCAGGCCCGCGCTGACGGAGCCGCCCGGCGAGTTGATGTACAGGCTGATGTCGCTGCGCGGGTCCTCCGCGGACAGCAGCAGCAGCTGCGCGCACAGCCGGTTGGCCACCGGGTCGTCGACCTCGGCGCCGAGGACGATGATGCGCTGGAACAGCAGCCGGCTGACCAGCTGCTCATCCACGGACACCGTGGTCGCGGGCGCTTCAGCAACAGCAAGCTTCATGATCTCCCTGCTCTCGGTCTGGCCCGCGGATCCCGGGCTCACCACCCACCCTGGGCCGCCCGGCCCGGCCCGGCCAGCGCAATCTGCTGCGGGCAGAGATCCTCTGCTGACAGCAGAGGTGCCGTGCTGGCGAGGCTCTGCTGGCTGGCTGGCTGGCTGGCTGGCTGGGTGCTGGGCTAGCCGATGCTGGGCAGGCCGGTCATTCGTTGGCAGGATGAAACGACGAGGCCCGGGCGCGGGCCGTGGCTGGCGAGGGGGCCAGATGGGTGAGGACGCGGGGCTGGTCGTGCGCGCAGTGGTCGTCCGGGCCGTCGTGGTCCCGTTCCGCAGGCCCCTGGCCACCAAGGTGGGGCATTTCGCCCGGTGGCCATTGCTGCTCATCGACGTCACCACCGAGCAGGGCATCACCGGCCGCTCCTACCTGGCGCCGTACCTGGCCAGCGCGGCGGCCGGTCTGCGCACCATCCTGACCGAGCTGGGTGAGGGACTGCGGGGCCGGCCGGCCGCGCCCGGGCAGGCGTTCACCCAGGCCCGGGGCTGGTTCGCGCTGGCCGGCTACCAGGGCCTGGCCCTGGCTGCGGTGGCCGGCCTGGACATGGCGCTGTGGGACGCGCTGGCCCAGGCGGCCGGACTGCCGCTGGCCCGGCTCCTGGGCGGGACCCTGGAGCCGGTTCCCGCCTACAACAGCAACGGGCTGGGCCTCATCCCGCCCGCCGCGGTCGCCGACGAGGCGCTGGAACTGCTGGCCGAGGGCGGGTTCACCGCGCTGAAGGTCCGGGTCGGGCGGGACCGCCCCGCCGACGACCTGGAGGCGGTCCGCCGGGTCCGGGCCGCGGTCGGCGACGGGGTCGCCCTGGTCGCCGACTACAACCAGGGGCTGGCCCTGGGCGATGCGCTGGAGCGCTGCCGCGCGCTCGACGCGGAGGGCCTGACCTGGATCGAGGAACCGCTGCGCTATGACGACCTGGACGGCCACGCCCGGATCGCCCGCGACATCACCACCCCGGTCATGCTGGGCGAGAATTTCTACGGCCCGCGGGCCATGCACGACGCCATCCGGGCGCAGGCGTGTGACCTGGTCATGCCGGACCTGATGCGGATCGGCGGGGTCACTGGCTGGCTGCAGGCCGCCGCCGTCGCCGACGTGGCCGGCCTGCCCATGTCCTCCCACCTGTACCCCGAGGTCAGCGGGCACCTGATGCGGGTCACCCCGACCCGGCACTGGCTGGAGTGGCAGGACTGGGCCGACCCGGTGCTGGCCCGCCCCTTCGAGGTCCGCGACGGGACCTTGCTGGTGCCTGATGTGCCGGGAAACGGGCTGGAATGGGATGAGGACGCCGTAACCCATTACCAGTCTTCAAATTGACCGGCCCTGGTCGGGTGGCCTACTCCGGCAGCCGTGCGAACGCGCGGACCGGGATGGTGCCGAATCCCTCGATGCGTAGCGGCGCGGCGGTGAACCTGGCGCCGGCCGGCGGCAGCTGCCCGAGGCCGGTCAGGTGCTCGACCACGGGAATCCCGGCCGCGAGCAGCAGCGAGTGCGCGGGCCGCCGCCCGTCGGCGGTGTCGTCGATGTTGACCGCGTCGATGCCGACCAGAGCCGGCTCATGCCCGGCGAGCCAGGCGGCCCCGGCTTCGGTGAGGAAGTGCGCGTCCTCGGCGTAGGAGGGCGAGCCGAACCGGGCGTCGTCGCCGGTGTGCAGCAGCACGGCGGCGCCGCGGACCTCGAGCGCGGCCAGGGCGCCGACGTCGATGCCGCGCCGCTGCGCCCCGGTCGCCCGGACCACCACGGCGGGCAGGTCGGCGGTCCGCTCCAGCGGCATCGCGGCCAGGTCGGCACCGCCGGCGTAGCGGTGGTAGGGCGAGTCGAGGTACGTCCCGGTGTTGCCCACCAGGCTGATCCGGCCGATCGCGAACTCGGTGCCGGGGGAGTAGTGGCTGCGCGACGCCTCCCGGGTCAGGTGCGGGGTGATCTCCGGCCCGGGCAGCCCCGGGTAAGTGATCATTCCGGCCCGGATCACGTGGCTGAGCTCGACCAGCGTCCCGTCCCGGGACGGCGCGGCGGCGGCGCGATCCGACGGCCCGCCGCGCGTGCCTTTGTGCGCCTCGGCGATGATCTCGACGTGGCTGAGCTCGACGGACTCGGTCATCAGCAGGCCCAGCGAGGCCACGAACAGTGCGGCGATCTCCGCCTCGCCGGTACCGGGGGACGGCACGTCTACCCGGAATCCCTGGGCGGTCAGGCCGCCGCCGTTGGCGAATGTCACGGTGGCATCGAACGATGCCCGGTACTCAGTCATGGAACCCTGTGCGGGCATCGTGGCTCACGCCAGCCCTAGCCGCGCGGCGAACGCGGACATCTCCGCGAGCTGCTCGCCGAGGTCCGGCGACGCCGCGGGCACGACCACCCGGGTGACCCCTTGCCGGGCCAGTTCTTCGACGTCAGCCGCGGACATGCCGATCGACTCCCAGCGGGTGTACTCCAGGGCGGCGGGGTCCCGGCCCGCCTCACGGGCGGTTTCCCGCATGAGTTCCACCTGGCTGGCGCGCTCGGCGGCACTGAGCCCCCCGCCCGGGAAATAGCCGTCGCCCCGCCGGCCGGCGCGGCGGGCGGCGGCGCGGCTCGACCCGCCCACGTGCACAGGGAGTGTGGCCGCGCCGAGGGGCTTCGGAAAGCTGGTCAGGCTGGTGAAGGAGAAGAACTCTCCCTCGAAGCTGACGCCTTCCGCGCCGCCCGCCCACAGCAGCCGCAGCACGTCGATGGCCTCGTCCGCTCGGCGGCCGCGCGTCCTGAAGTCCACGCCGACGGCCTCGGCCTCTCCGGGCAGCACGCCCAGCCCCACGGTCAGCAGGCGCATCCGGCCCCCGGAGAGCACGTCGATGGTGGCCAGTTCCTTGGCCAGGATCACCGGGTGATGAAACGGCAGCAGCAGGACGCTGGTGCCCAGGAGGATCCGCCGCGTCGCGGCCGCGACGAAGCTGAGCGCGGCGAGCGGGTCGGCCAGCGGCAGGTCGGGCGGCACAGGGTAAGCACCCAGGGTGGCGCCTGGGTACAGCGCGATGTGCTCGGGCAGGAAGAAGGACTCGAAACCGCAGTCCTCCGCGTGCCTGGCCACGGCGATGATCCGGCTGGGGTCCACACCCAGCTGGCCCGTGTTGTAGATGATCCCGAACTGCACAGCATCCTCGCCTGACGTCGATGGGCCCGGCACGGCGCCGGCCCCGGCCGTGTGATGCAACCTAGCGCCCGTACCGCGGTCCGTGGTCAACCATCATGCCGCGTCGTCAGGGCAGATCCTGGGCTCCCGGAGCGGCGGAGATGGCGCGTGAGATCGCGCGCGCGACCGCCACGACCGCGGGCCGGACAGCAGCCGGCTCCAGCCGCTCCGACCGGGTGACCACGGACAGCGCCGCCACGGTCCCGTGCCGCTGGTCGGTGATCGGGCAGGCCACCGACGTCATCGGCTCAGGATGCCGCCGCGACGCCACGGCTACCCCGTCCCGCCGGACCGCGGCCAGCTGGGCCCGCAGGTCGCGGCGGGACAGCGTGGTGTGCTCGGGTTCCAGGGTCAGGTCCCCGGCCAGGATCTCGTCCTGGACGGGGGCGGGCGCGTGGGCCAGCAGGACGAGCCCCACCCCGGTGGAGTGCAGCGGCATCCGGCCCCCCACCCGGTACAGCACCCGCCCCGCGCCGTGCGCCGACAGCCGCTCGACCAGGATGGCCTCATGCCCGTCGCGGACGGCGAGCAGCACGTGCTGGCCGGTGGCCTGATGCAGGTCCTCCAGGTAGGGCAGCGCGGTGGCGCGCAGCCCGTGCCCGCGTGGCGCGAGCGACGCGACCTCCAGCAGCCGCAGTCCGATCACGTAACGGCCATCCCCGGTGCGCTCCAGGGCCCCCCACTCGACGAGTTTGCGGGCCAGGCGCAGGGCGCCGGGCTTGGGCAGGCCGGCCCGGGCACTCAGCGACGTCAGGGACAGCGAGCGGTGCGCGGGGCCGAACGACCCGAGTATCCGGAAGGCCCGGTCCAGGACCGGCTCGCCCTGCGCGGGGCGCCCCCGCGCCCCGGGTGCTGCCGGCCACGGCCCCTCCTCGCGTTGTTCCAATCAATGAAACCACCGATGTACATCCGGGCCGGTGGTGACCGACCATGCATCTCGTGGGGACGACAGGCGGCGCGCGCGGCCGGGAGATCCCGGTGCTGGTGGCCGGGGGCGGACCGGCGGGGCTGGCCGCCGCCGCGGAACTGGCCAGCCGGGGGGTGCCCTGCGTGGTGATCGAGCCGCGGGCCGAGGTGTCGCACCGCCGGCCGCGGGCCAAGACGACAAGCGTGCGGACCATGGAACACCTGCGGCGCTGGGGGGTCGCGGACGCGCTGCGCGCCGCCGCGCCGCTGCCGGTGGCCTGGTCGCAGCGGGTCACCTTCTGCGAATCCCTGTCCGGGCCCCGCATCACCGACTTCGACGGTGCGTTCGGGCTGGTGACGGGCCGGGACGAGCGGTTCGCCGAGGCAGGCCAGCAGGTTCCCCAGCCGGTCGTGGAAGAGGTGCTGCGCGCCCACGTCCGCGCGCAGCCCGGTGTGGACCTGCGCCTCGGGCACGCCGTGACGGGCCTGGCCCAGCGGGACGACGGGGTTACGGTCGCGGTGCGGGACGCCAGCGGGTCCGGCTACCAGATCAGGGCCGGCTATGTGATCGGCTGTGACGGTGCCGCCGGGGTGGTCCGCCCGCAGATCGGGGCCCGTTACGCGGGGCACTCCGATCCGCGGCCCAACTTCAACGTGGTGTTCCGCGCGCCCGCACTGGACACGCACCTCGGCCCGGCCGTGCAGTACTGGGTGCTCGGCGCGGCCGTCCCCGGGGTGCTCGGCCGGCTGGACCTGCACGGGACGTGGTGGGCCATCCTGCCCGGAATCGAGCGAGCGTACGGCGCCGCGCACGTGCCGGAACTGATCACTGGCCTGGTCGGCCACCCGGTCGAGCACCAGTTGCTGGCGTCCGACCTGTGGACGGCCCGGATGCTGGTCGCGGACCAGTTCGCGGACCGCAGGGTGTTCCTGGCTGGGGAGAGCGCGCACGTGAACCCGCCGTGGGGCGGTCACGGGTTCAATACCTCGGTCGCAGACGCGGTCAACGTGGCGTGGAAGATCGCGGCCGTCGAGCAGGGCTGGGCGCCCGCGGGGCTGCTGGCCAGCTACGAGCCCGAGCGCCGCGGCGTCATCGAGCAGACCGTGGCCAGCGCCGCGGCCAACATGCGCAGCCTGGCCCGCGACCTGCCGCCCGACGGGAAGGCCATCCAGGCCGCCAAACGATCCGAGTTCCACAGCCTCGGGCTGGTGCTGGGGTACTCCTACGCGGGCTCGCCAGTCATCCAGCCGGATCCCGGGCCCGCGAGCGCTCGCGTCCAGGCCGGCGACGTGAGCAGCTACACGCCGGACGCCCGTCCGGGCGCGCGGCTGCCGCACGCGTGGCTGCCCGGCGGGGTATCGCTGTATGACCGGCTGGGAACCGGATTCACCCTGCTCGGGCCGGCCGGGGAAGCGGACCCCGGGGTGACGGCGCTGCGGGACCGGGCGGCCCGCCGGGGGATCCCGCTGGAGGTGCTCCGGCCGCCGCCGGGCTACCCGTGGGGCCAGGAGTTCCTGCTCGTCCGGCCGGATCAGCACGTCGCCTGGCGGGCGCGCAACCCCGCGGAGATCGACCTGGACCTCGTCACCGGCCAGCTGAGCCGCCCGGCACGGAAGCGAACGGAGGAGACGGTGTGAGCAGCATGGAATCGGCAGCGGCCGGGAAGACGGCCGTGACGAACGTGCGCGTGTTCGACGGCCACGGGTTGCGCCCGGCTGGGACGGTGGTCATCGAGGGGGACCGGATCGGCACCGATCCTTCGGGCGCCGAGGTCATCGACGGGGCCGGCGGCGTGCTGCTGCCGGGGCTCATCGACGCGCACGTCCACGTCCGCGACCAGGACACCCTGCGGCGGCTGTGCCGTTTCGGGGTGACCTCCGTGCTCGACATGGCCAGCGGATCGCCCGCCCTGGTGGACTCGCTGCGCGCAGTCCCCGGGCTGACCGGCCTGCTCAGCGCGGGCACGCCGGCCATCGCGCCGGGCAGTCTGCACGCCCGCTTCCCGGTCATCGGCGAGCGCGGGCTGATCAAGGGCCCCGACCAGGCTGAGCAATTCGTGGCCGACCGGGTTGCCGAGGGATCGGACTACATCAAGATCATCGTGGGCAGCCCGGGCGCTGACCACGACCAGGCCACGGTGGACGCCCTCGTGGCCGCCGCGCACGGGCACGGAAAGCAGGCCGTGGCGCACGCGTCTTCCTCGGCCGCGGTGGCGAAGGCCCAGCACGCCGGGGTGGACGTGCTCACCCATGTGCCGCTGGACCAGGCCCTGGACGAGGCCGCAGCGGCGCAGATGGCCGTGGACGGCCGGATCCTCATCCCCACCCTGACCATGATGGAGACCCTCGTCGCGCTGCTCGGCCGCCCGGGCGACGGGTACGCCGCGGCGCGGGACAGCGTGGCCGCGGCGTACCACGCCGGGGTGCCGATCCTGGCCGGCACCGACGCCAACGCCGACGCCGGCAGCCCGGCCGCGGTCAGCCACGGCGACAGCTGCACCATGAGCTGGAGCTGCGGGTGGACGCCGGGCTGACCTGGTGCTCCTCGACGATGATCCGCTCCAGGACATCCGGGCGACCCGGTCGATCCGCCGCGTCTGGTGCGGCGGGGCCGGGCATGTTCCACTGTCTCAAGGATGAGGAGGTCCGATGAGCCTGCACGGACTGCTGTCAGTCACCATTGGCGTGCCGAATGCCGGCGAGACCGGCGCCTACTACGCCGACTTCGGCCTTACCCCCGAGAGTGACGGCTGGTATAGCACGGCGGACGCCGGGCGCCAGCTGCGGATTGTTTCCGCGCCCACCCGGCGGCTGGTCGAGATGCGGGTCGGCGTGGATGACCCGGACGACCTCGCGCGCGCCGCGGCCAGCCTGGAGCGCCTCGGCGTGCCCGTCAGCCTCAGCGGGAGGAGCCTGCAGGCGGTGGAGCCGGTGACCGGTACCCGGGTCTTCCTGGACGTCGCCCCGCGGATCCAGCAGAAACCGGCCGCCGCCGGGCGGTACAACGGGCCGGGCCGGGCCGAACGGCCGGACAGCCGGGCTCCGGGCTTCTTCCGGCCGGGACCGGTGCGGCCGCGCAAGCTCGGCCACGCCGTGCTGGGCAGCACCGACCATGAACGCTCGATGTCGTTCTTCACCGACGGCCTCGGTTTCAAGATCAGCGACCGGATAGCCGG
>Ga0208219_1000937_pt1 | contig 10307 bp, 7 predicted proteins | sample NGESurshal072012_7_FD_184469 | JGI IMG/M metagenome (GOLD analysis project Ga0208219, IMG submission 184469) | Arctic peat soil microbial communities from Barrow, Alaska - NGEE Surface sample 53-2 shallow-072012 (SPAdes) | ecosystem: Environmental > Terrestrial > Soil > Wetlands > Peat ...
GGCAGGCGCCGGTCGCCGTCCGTGACGATCGCGTGGAAGATCATGAAGTCGGTGTCGTCGGGGCCGGTCACGAACCACTTCTCGCCGTTCAGGACGTACTCGCCGCTGGCCGGGTCCCGTTTGGCCGTCGCGGCCATCGTCCGGGCGTCCGAGCCGGCGTCCTTCTCGGTGATCGCGTAGCTCCCGTTTCGCTCGCCCCGGATCGAGGGGGCGAGATAGCGCGCCCGCTGGGCCGGGTCGCAGTGGAGCAGGACGTTGTAGGCGCCCGGGATGTACGACCACAGGCCGCCGGTCACCTGGCCGAGCTGTTCGTGGACGATCACCTGCTCCAGCACCGACCAGCCCTGGCCGCCGACGCTCCTGGGCAGCGAGCCGGCGTGCAGGTTCGCCTCGATCGCGGCCCGCCGGAACTCGTCTGCAGCGGCCTTCGGCAGGACGCCGTGATCGCGCTCGAACTGCGCTTCGTGGGGCTGGAGGACGTCCACGGTGTAGCGCCGGGCACGCTCGCGCAGGGCGCTCAGCTCGGGCGTCAGGGCAAAGTCCATGGCCTAATGGTGGCCCGCTCGCTGGGACGCGGCGCGGCCCGTCGCGGGCGGTGGAACGGTCTACGTGCGGCGGAACGGCCTCTTCTGACCGCGGGCGCGGGTTCCGGCGGGGACCTGCGGCTCACGAACGTCCGGCGGCCGGCCCGCGGTGGGCCGCCGTGTGCGGTGGCGCAGGCTCGGGCGGCGGGTTGGGCCAAACCTTGGGCCCGCGAATATCACGCACATTCTTAGTCGACGCTCGACCCGACTGGATGCGCCGATTCAGGGCTCTCCGACGCGATCAGAGCGCCTTCGTAGCAATGCTGCCGATATTCCGGCCTGCGAGAGGGGCGGAAACCGGCTCGGCCTGTCAAGAAGCGCGTCGACTAAGAATGTGCGTCATATCGGGACCCGCAGGCCGGGGCCAGCGCCACCAAGCCTTCGCGGCATGGCCCCGCGGACCGGGCCACCTCCGCGCCGGACGCGCCACTCCCGGGAACTACCCCGCCGGGGCGATGACCATGATCCGGATCTCGGTCATGTCCTCGATCGCCCAGCGCAGGCCCTCGCGGCCGAGACCCGAGTCCTTGACCCCGCCGTAGGGCATGTGGTCGATCCGGTAGGTCGGCACGTCGTTGACGATCACGCCGCCCACCTCGAGCTCGTTGAAGGCGGTCCAGCTGTTGGCCAGGTCGTTGGTGAAGACGCCGGTCTGGAGCCCGAACGAGGAATCGTTGACCTGCCGGATCGCGTCGGAAAAGTCCCTGAACGGGAAGGCCACGACGAGCGGGGCAAATGCCTCGTTCGAGCAGACCGCGGCGGTCACCGGCGTATCGGTCAGGATCGTCGGCGGGAAGAACGTCCCGTCGGCATGGCCGCCCAGGCGCAGCTTGCCGCCGAGGGCCACCGCCTCGTCCACCCAGCGCTGGGTCCGCCCCGCAGCTGTGGCGTCGACCATCGGCCCAAGATCGGTCTGCGGATCGAGCGGATCGCCGAGCTTGAGCTGCTCCGCGCCGGCCACGAAGCGGGTCATGAACTCGTCCCAGATCGCCTCGTGGATCACCATCCGCTGGACGCTGATGCAGACCTGGCCGGCATAGGTGAACGCCCCGACCAGGCAGCGCTTGACCGCCCAGTCGAGGTCGGCCGTCTTGTCGATGATCACCCCGGCATTGCCGCCCAGCTCGAGGACTACCTTCTTCTTGCCGGCCCGCTCCTTCATCCGCCAGCCCACCGACGGGCTGCCGGTGAAGGTCAGCAGCTTGAAGCGCTCGTCGGCCACCATCCGGTCGCCCAGCTCGCGACTCATCGGCAGGATGCTGACGGCGCCCTCGGGCAAGCCGGCCTCGGCGATGATCTCGCCCACGGTCAGCATCGTCAGGGGGTCTTTGCTCGGCGGCTTGAGCACGATCGAGCAGCCCGCGGCGATCGCCGGCGAGAGCTTGTGGGCAGCCAGGTTGAGCGGGAAGTTGAACGGGCTGATCGCGGCCACGGGCCCGATCGGGAAGCGCCGGGTGATCCCCAGCCGGCCGCGCGAGCTGGCCATCAGGTCGAGCGGGATCACCTCGCCCACCATCCGCTCTGCCTCCTCGGCACCAAGCCGGAAGGTGAGCGTAGCCCGGTCCACTTCGACCAGCGCGTCGCGGATCGGCTTGCCCGCTTCGAGGGCCATCAGCCGCCCGAGCTCCTCGCGCCGAGCCTTGATCCCGGCGCTGATCGAGCGGAGGATCGCGCCGCGCTCGTAGGCGGGCAACCGCTTGGTCTGCTCGAAGGCCGCCACCGCGGCCGTCACGGCCGCCTCGTACTGCTCGGGCGTGGCGTGGTACGTGGAGCCAGCCGGCGTGCCGGCGTCGGCGGGATTGCTGACCGTCAGCACGTCGGGCGAGTCGACCCACCGGCCGGCGAGCAGGATCGGATGGGGCTGGGCGCCGATCGAGGTTGTCATGGGGGCTCCTGTCGAGTTCAGACCGTCATTCTAGCCGAGCCCATGTACGATCCCGGCAACGTAGCCCGAGGAAGTGCCGATGTCCGAACGCCGCCTGTGCGACCTGCTCCGGGTGGAGCCCGGGACGAAGGTCCGGCTGGACCGGATCGACGCATCCGAGACCCACGGCCACGCCAAGTCCGACTCGGAGAAGGAGCTGGCCGACGGCCTCGTCCGCCTGGCCGGGCTCCAGGACCGGCTGTGGGCGGAGGCGAAGCATCCCGTCCTGGTCGTCCTCCAGGGGATCGACGCGGCAGGCAAGGACGGCACCGTCCACCACGTCATGTCGGCGTTCAGCCCGCAGGGCTGCCCGGTCACCGACTTCAAGGAGCCCAGCCCCCTGGAGATCAGCCACGACTACCTGTGGCGGGTCCACCAGCACGTCCCGGCCAAGGGTGAGATCGGGATCTTCAACCGCTCCCACTACGAGGACGTCCTCGTGGTCCGGGTCCACGACCTCGTCCCGAAGATGGTCTGGAAGAAGCGCTACGACCAGATCAACGATTGGGAGCAGATGCTGGTCGATGAGGGCACGACGATCGTCAAGTTCTTCCTGCTGATCGACCGCGACGAGCAGAAGCGCCGCTTCCAGGAGCGTTACGACGACCCGACCAAGCGCTGGAAGTTCAAGATGAGCGACCTCGCCGAGCGGGCACTCTGGGAGGACTACGCGGCGGCCTTCGAGGATGCCCTGAGCCGCTGCTCAAGCGCCGCCGCACCGTGGTACGTGATCCCGGCCAACCGGAACTGGTTCCGCAACCTGGCCGTGGCCGAGATCCTGGGCGACGTTCTCGACGAGCTCAAGCCGGCCTACCCGCCGATCGACCCGAAGGTGCCGGCCAACCTCGTCATCGAGTAGGGCTCAGGCAGTCGCCGCCCGCTCATAGGCGCCCAGGACCCGGACCATCGTGGTCAGCGGCCGGATCTCGTCGAGGGCGGCGGCGGCTCCCTCGCTCAGCAGGTCGGCGTCGACGTCGGCCCAGAAGACGTACTCCCAGGCCACCCGCCGGCTGGGACGCGATTCGAGCGTGCTCAGGTTGAGCCGATGGTCGGCCAGCACGCGGAGCACGGCGAGAAGCGTCCCGGGCTCGTTGCGGACCGCGAAGGCTAGCGTCGTGCGCGGCGCCGCCGGGCCCTCGAGCGGCCGACGCCAGGCGGCCGGGAACGGGGCGTCGGGCCGCCCGACGAGCAGGAACCGGGTCCGGTTGGCGGGGTCGTTCTCGATCCCGTCGGCCAGGATCGCCAGCTCGAAAAAAGCCGCCGCGCGGGGCGACAGGACGGCCGCCGAGCCGGCCTCCGCCCGCTCCCGGATCAGCCGCCCGGCACCGGCGGTGTTGTAGGTCGTGAGCAAGGCCCAAGGCCTGCGGCCCAGGAACTCGTCGGCCTGGCCAAGAGCCTGGATGTGCGAGTAGACCCGTTCGATCTCCTCGAGGCGAGTGCCGGGCAGGGCCGCCAGGCACAGCCGGACAGGCACCACCACCTCGCCCCGGATCAGCAGGTCATGCTCGAGCAGGAGGTCGTAGCTCTCACGGACCGTGCCGTTGACCACGTTCTCGATCGGCACGACGCCGACGTCGGCGAGACCGTCGCGAACCGCTTCGAAGACCTCCCGAAAGCCGGCCACCGGCAACGACTGGGGCGATTCAAGGGCCGCCAGCAGGGCGTCCTCGGCAAACGCCCCGGGCTCACCCGAGAAGGCGGCGCGCGGCCCAGCCGAAGGTCCCGGAACCCCGGCGGGCATCCTCAGCGCTCGAACCAGGCGGTCGTGTCGTGGTGGGCGGCGTCCTCGTCGAGCTCAGTCCGGGCGGCCCGGGCGGCGGATTCGGGTCGGACCCGCTTCCGATTGCCGGCCGCCTCGGTGGCACCCGCCCAGTGGGCCTCGTCGAGGAGCAGGTTGAGGGCCTCGATGTAGGCCTCGATCGAGGCCGCGATGATGTTCACGTTGCTACTGGTGCCGGTGTAGTGGCCGCTCGCCCGACGGCCGGCAGCCGACGACGGCGGGGCGATCCGGATCGTGACCAGGCCCTCCGACTCGGGCCCCTCGGAGACCGCGTGGACGTCGTAGGCGATCAGTCGCGGATGCCCGGTCAGGACGTCATCGAGAGCGCGATCGACGGCCCGCAGGAGGGCATCGACTGGGCCGTTGCCCTCGGCCGCGGCCTCCCACTGGTGATCGCCCGAGGCGATGACCACCGCGCCCCGGCTCTGGACCTGGCTGCCCGAGGAGACCGTCCAGCGGGCGAGATGGAGGGCCTGCGCCCGCTCCTCAGTGCTCATGAGACCACCTCCCGGCCCGAAGCCGTTGGGCTGGGCGTTGGACTGACCGTTGGATTGACGGTTGGACCGGCTGCCGCACCGGCGCTGGCGACGGCGGGCACCTGGGTCGTGAAATGGCGCTCGTCACGCCGGCGGAGCGCCGCGCCGGACTTCCAGATCAGGTACTCGAGCGAGTCGGCCAGGGCCGCCGCCGAGGCCGCGATGATGTTCGTGTCGCTGCCCATCGTCGACCACCTCCGGCTGCCGTCCGAGGAGTCGATGACCACCCGGGTGCGCGCCCCGGTGGCCGCGGTGCCGTCGATGATCCGGACCTTGTAGTCGATCAGGTGGACGGCGTCGAGCTCGGGATAGAAGGCGCCCAGCGCCTTGCGCAGCGCGCTGTCGAGGGCGTTGACCGGGCCATTGCCGTCGGCGGCCGTGTGGAGGACCTCGCCGGCGACCTCGACCTTGACCGTGGCCTCGGCCAGCAGCTCCCGGCCGGCCCGCTGCTCGACGAGCACGGTGAAGTCGACGATCCGGAAGGGGGCGCTGTAGCCCGTCGCGTGGCGCCGGATCAGCAGCTCGAACGATGCCTCGGCGCCCTCGAAGGCGAGGCCGTCGGCCTCGAGCTGCTTGATCAGCACGGACAGCTCGCGCGCGTCGATCGAGCCGTCGAGGCGATGGCCGAGCTGCTCGGCCCGGAGCTGGGTGTTGGCCCGCCCGCCGAGCTCGCTGACCACGAGCCGGCCCTCGTTGCCGACGCTGACCGGGTCGACGTGCTGGTAGCTCCGCTCCACCTTGGCGACCGCCGCGCCGTGGACCCCGCCCTTGTGGGCGAACGCCGACCGGCCGACGTAGGGCTGGTAGTCGTTCGGGGCGACATTGGCGATCTCGGCCACGCCCCGCGACAGCTCGGTCAGGTCGGCCAGCCGGCCGCCGCCGGGCGGCAGGAGGCCGAGATCGGTCTTGAGCGCCAGGTTGGCCAGGATGCTGACCATGTTGGCATTGCCGCAGCGCTCGCCGTAGCCATTGATCGTGGCCTGCACGTGGCGGACGCCGGCCTCCACGGCGGCGATCGAGTTGGCGACGGCCAGCTCGGCGTCGTTGTGGGTGTGGATCCCCCAGCTCACGGCGGGCGCGTCTCGATCGGCGCCGAGCGAGTCGATCGTGTCCCGGACGACCCGCACGAGCTCGCCGGTCAGGGTTCCGCCGTTCGTGTCGCACAGGACGATCGAGCGGGCGCCGGCCTGCCGGGCGGCACGCAGGGTGGCCAGGGCGTAGTCACGGTCGGCGGCGTAGCCGTCGAAGAAGTGCTCGGCGTCGTAGACCACCTCGCGGCCACGGTCCGCCACGAACCCGACCGACTCGGCGACCATGTCCAGGTTCTCGGCCGGGGTGGCGCCCAGGACCTCGATCACGTGGAGCAGCCAGCTCTTGCCGAAGATCGTGACGACCGGCGTCTCGGCCGCGACCAGCTCGTGCAGGTTGGGGTCCTTCTCCGGCCGGTTCGAGCGGTGCCGGGTTGAGCCGAAGGCGGCCAGCCGGGCCGTGCTCCAGGTCATCGTCCGGGCCGCGGCGAAGAACTCGATGTCCTTGGGGTTGGAGCCTGGCCAGCCACCCTCGATGTACGGCAGCCCGTACTCGTCGAGCATCCGCGCAACGCGCAGCTTGTCGGCCAGCGACAGGGTGATGTTCTCGCCCTGGGTGCCGTCGCGCAGGGTGGTGTCGTACAGGACGACCGGTGGGGCCATCAGGCCACCGCCTCGGGCGCCGGCCGGCGGATCGCGATCCGGTCGACGATCGCCTGGGTCATCGCGGCCGTCCCGACCCGGGTCAGGCCGGCGGTCGCCCCGCCCGCGGCCGGCCACAGGTCGGCCGTCCGGAAGCCGTCGTCGATCACCTGGCTGACCGCCGCCTCGATCGCCACGGCCGCATCGGACTGCCCGAGCGACCAGCGCAGGAGCATTGCCCCGGACAGGATCGTGCCGATCGGGTTGGCCAGGTCGCGCCCGGCGATGTCGGGCGCCGAGCCGTGGATCGGCTCGTACAGCCCGTGCAGCCCGTGGGCCGTCCGGCGGCTGCCGACCGATGCCGAGGGCAGCATCCCGAGCGAGCCGGCCAGGACCGAGGCCTCGTCCGACAGGATGTCGCCGAACAGGTTCTCGGTCACCAGCACGTCGAAGGCGGCTGGCCACTTGACCAGCTGCATCGCGCACGAGTCGACGAGCTGGTGGTTGAGCTGGACATCCGGGAAGCCGGCCCCGACCTCGACCGCCACCCGACGCCACAGACGGGAGGTGGCCAGGACATTGGCCTTGTCGACGCTGGTCACCTTCGATCGGCGGCCGCGGGCAAGCTCGAAGGCGAGCCGGACGACCCGCTCGATCTCGGTATCGCTGTAGGGCAGCGTGTCGCTGGCCTGCCGCGAGCCGGGAGGGCTGCTGGGGCTGCTGCTCGCTTCGGTCCGTGAGCCGAAATAGAGCCCGCCGGTCAGCTCGCGGATGATCAGCAGGTCGACGCCCTCGAGCAGCTCCGGGCGGAGCGGCGAGGCCGCGACCAGGCCGGGATGGATCGTGACCGGGCGCAGGTTGGCGAACAGGCCCAGGCCGCCACGCAGGGCGAAGAGGGCCTGCTCGGGCCGCACCGCCGAGCTCGGATCGTCCCACTTCGGCCCGCCGACGGCACCCAGGTAGACGGCGTCGGCCGCCGCGCAGGCGGCAACGTCCTCGGGTCGAATCGCAACGCCGTGGACGTCGATCCCGGCGCCCCCGACGACCAGCTCCGTCCAATCAAGGCCGAAGCCGACCGCCGCCGCGGTCGCTTCAAGCACCAGGCGCCCGGCCGCCAGGACGTCCGGGCCCACGCCGTCGCCGGGAATGGCCGCCAGGCGATAGGTTCGCCAGGAGGTCAGGGCATCCCCGGCGGGCTCGGCGCGCAATTCCGTCACGGGAGCTCCTCGGCCCGGCGAGGAGTGACGAACGCCGGATCGATCCCGTTGATCTCGGCCCCGTGGAGCTTGTTGATCGCGACGAGGTACGCCTCGAGGGAGGCCTCGATGATGTTCGTCGAAAGGCCATGGCCGCTGACGACGAGGGCACCCGGACCCTCGTCCGACGAGCGCCGGCAGCGGACCAGGACCTGGCCCTGGGCGTCCTCGCCGGCCGAGACCGCCTTGATCTCGTACTCGGCCAGGACCGGATGCCAGCCGAGGACCGGCTGGAGGACCTCGTCGACGGCCGAATAGAGGGCGTTGACCGGGCCGTTGCCGGTCGCCTCGACCGAGTGGACCTCGCCACCGATCGAGATCGAGACCGTGCCGGTGCCCTTGCCACCATGCGAGCTGGTCACGCTCCAGCCCTCGAGCTGGATCGAGGCCGGTACGTCGCCGGCCCGACGCTCGACGATCGCCAGCAGGTCCGCGTCGGTGACTTCCTTCTTCAGGTCGGCCAGGGCGATCGCCTGGCGATAGACGCTGTCGAGGGCCTCGCCCTCGAGCTCGTAGCCCAGCTCGTGGAGCTTGCCCTGGAGGCCCTTCCGGCCGGACAGCTTGCCGATTGTCAGCTGGCTGCCGCTCAGCCCGACCGACTGGGGGGTCATGATCTCGTAGGTCAGCGGGTTCTTGATCACGCCGTCCTGGTGGATCCCCGACTCGTGGGCGAAGGCGTTGCCGCCAACGATCGCCTTGTTGGGCTGGACCGCGAACCCGGTCAGGTAGCTGACCAGCCGGCTGGCGGCGGTGATCTGCTCGGTCTGGATTCGCGAGACGAGCTCGGGGAACTGGGTCGGCCGCGTCCGGAGGGCCATGACGACCTCTTCGAGCGAGGCGTTGCCGGCGCGCTCGCCGAGGCCATTGATGGTGACCTCCACCTGCCGGGCGCCGGCCTGCACGGCGGCCAGGGTGTTGGCCGTGGCCAGGCCCAGGTCGTTGTGGCAGTGGACCGACACCGTGGCGTCCCGGCCGACCCGGGCCACGACCCGCTCAACCAGCCGGCCGAACTCAGCCGGGATCGCGTAGCCGACGGTGTCCGGGATGTTGACCGTGCTGGCGCCGGCGACGACGACCGCCTCGTAGATGTCGAGCAGGTACTCGAGGTCGGTCCGCGACGCGTCCTCGGCCGAGAACTCGATCTCGGCGTCGGCGCCCAGCTCCTGCCGGCCGTACGTGACCCAGCGGACCGCCTGGCGGAGCGCCTCGTCGCGATCGATCCGGAGCTTGTGCTTGAGATGGATGTCCGAGGTGGCGATGAACACGTGGAGGTGGGGCCGCTCGGCCTCGCGGATCGCCTCGACCGCGCGCTGCGGATCGCCATCCTTGCAGCGGGCCAGGGCAGCGACGGCCACGCCGCGGGTCTCCTGGGCGATCCTGCGGACGGCTTCGAAGTCGCCCGGCGAGGCAGCCGGGAAGCCAGCCTCGATGACGTCGACCTTGAGCCGGACGAGCTGCCGGGCGACCTCGAGCTTCTCGGCCGCGGTCAGCCCGGCGCCGGGCGCCTGCTCCCCGTCGCGCAGGGTGGTATCGAAGATCCGGACCGAACCGGGGGCGATCGATACGCCCGGGCCGACCGCGCTCATCGGGCGCCACCACTCGGCGAGGCAACCGAGGCCTGGGTCTGGTTGTCCTTGACCTCGATCGGGTTGAGGAACGCCATCTGGCTCCGGAGCGTGGCTCCGACGCGCTCGATCAGGTGGTCGTGGTCGGCCTGCCGGAGGCGCTCGAAGTTCGGCCGGCCGGCCTCGTTCTCGGCGATCCAGCGGGCGGCGAACGAGCCGTCCTGGATCTCGGTCAGGACCTGGCGCATCGTCTCCCGGACGTGGGCATCGATGATCCGCGGGCCGCTGACGTAGTCGCCCCACTCGGCCGTTTCGCTGACCGAGAAGCGCATGAAGTTGAGGCCGCCGCGGTACATCAGGTCGACGATCAGCTTCAGTTCGTGGAGTGTCTCGAAGTAGGCCAGCTCGGGCTGGTAGCCGGCCTCGACGAGCGTCTCGAAGGCCATCTTGACCAGCGCCGCCGTCCCCCCGCAGAGGACGGACTGCTCGCCGAACAGGTCGGTCTCGGTCTCCTCGGCGAAGGTCGTCTCGAGGACGCCGGCCCGCGTCGCCCCGATCGCCCGGGCGTAGGCGAGGGTCTTGGCCCGGGCCGTGCCGGTCGCGTCGCGATAGACCGCGAACAGGGCGGGTACGCCGCCGCCGGCCTGGTAGACGCTGCGCAGGAGGTGGCCGGGGCCCTTCGGCGCGACCATCCCGACGTCGATCCCGGCCGGCGGGTCGATCCGGTTGAAGTGGATGTTGAAGCCGTGGGCGAACATCAGCAGCGCGCCGGGCTTCAGGTTCGGCCCGATCTCGGCGTCGTAAACGGCCTTCTGGGCCGTGTCCGGGACGAGGATCATCACCACGTCCGCCGAGCGGACCGCGTCGCCGACGTCGGCGACCCGGATCCCGGCGTCCTCGACCAGGGCCCGGCTCTTGGAGGTCGGGGCGAGGCCGACGACCACGTCCACCCCGGACTCGTGCAGGTTCAGGGCGTGGGCGTGGCCCTGGCT
>Ga0208219_1000938_pt1 | contig 10298 bp, 9 predicted proteins | sample NGESurshal072012_7_FD_184469 | JGI IMG/M metagenome (GOLD analysis project Ga0208219, IMG submission 184469) | Arctic peat soil microbial communities from Barrow, Alaska - NGEE Surface sample 53-2 shallow-072012 (SPAdes) | ecosystem: Environmental > Terrestrial > Soil > Wetlands > Peat ...
TTAGGCCAACCTTTGAACTCTCTTCGATGTGGGTACCGATCTCCAAGAGGTGTTTGGTCCAAGGACCGACCTTGAAGGCATATACGTTGTGCCAGCGCCATTGAGCAAATTCGTCTGAGTCCAGCGAAACGTCCAAACCCAACACAGTTTCGCCCTTTGCTACGAAGTCAACTTCACCACCGTGGAATGTGTCTCCATCCGGGAGCCATATAGATCCGCCATCGGTAAATCGCACACCGTATCGTTCACCTTTGTAGGTGAATAGCACGCCGGTCACTTCTTTCTTTTTACTGTTCTCTTCGCTCGTCGCGCGGATGTCCGTCGCGGGAAAGCCGACCAATTTTTGAAAATCATCACGCTTCGACCAACTCGGCCAATGCTTTATATGTTCGAGAAGCGTCGGCGCTAGCGCGGGGCCAAGACCACTCCTGCCAACAATCGCTTTGGCCTCTTCGACCAGTGCCGCCGCTTTTTGCGCATCCATATTCTCAGGGTTTTTTATGCGGCTCGCATAGTCGCGCTTGTAGGCTTCGAGCGCAGCCGAGAGCTTGTCGTCTGCGTTTTTGCTGCCGAACATTATCCGGCTATCCAAATTGATGCGGCGCCCCCGCCGGACGATCATACACCAATTCGGTCACGTTAAGCCTGCCTCGCAGGTTCGTTTAGGCGCTCGCAGGCTCGTCCGGGCGAAATCGACGCGTCATGATGCCGGCGAGCGACATGACAGCGCCCCGCGTACGCGAGTTTTGCACAATGTTGCCCAAGGTGTTGCCCAACGACAATTTCACGAAACTTTCGTGTGCGAAAAAGATTCATAACTCATTGATTTGGTTGGCGGTCCCGAGAGGAGTCGAACCTCCGACCTTCGGTTTAGGAAACCGTTTCGGCTACCTATTTATCAATGACTTACGCCTGAATGTTGCAAATGTGTTGCATCCGTTTCGGCGGTGATAATTCTGATCACTCGCACCAGATTCGCAATCCGATAGAAACCATTGAAATCACCGCTCTGGCTCCCTTTAGTTCGTGAGCCGTTCGGGCAATTCGTCAACGTTCCCGCTGTTACCACGCCAACCAGCGCTTGGTCAGAGATTTGACCGTTGGGGTCAAGCGCGTGCGGTTATAGGCCTCCGCCGCCATTTTTATGGCGTCGGCTTGCGTTGGGTAGGTATGAATGACCCTCGCGAGTGCGCGCAAACCGATACCCGAGGTGATCGCAAGAGAGATTCCGTTGATCATCTCCCCAGCATGGCGCGCGACGACGGTGGCTCCCAGAATACGATCACTGCCCTGTCGCACATGAATTTTAACGAATCCTTGTTCTTCGCCGTCGGTCACCGCGCGGTCAACGTCCTGCATCAAGATGGTGAATGTCGTCACCGGGATCGCTTTTTCCCGCGCCTCCCGAACATAGAGGCCGATATGGGCGATCTCCGGATCAGTATAAGTGCACCAGGGGATCGTCAGCGCGCTCAGCCGCTTGCGGCCGAGGAATAGCGCATTTCTAATCGCGATGCGCGCCGAAGCCTCAGCCGCGTGCGTGAACTTGTGTTCCAGGCACACGTCGCCCGCCGCGTAGATTCTCCGGTTGGTGGTTTGCAGGAAGTCGTTGATATGAATTCCGGTCCCGATGTCGTAGCGGACGCCAGCAGCCTCAAGATTCATGCCTTCGACATTGGGCGCCCGGCCGATGCCAGCAAGGATTTCATCGACGGAAACACTGAATCTATCGCCGGCACACACGAGGTCGACAATTTTCTCTGCGCCCTCTTTGCGAACTGCAACCACTGTGGTGTTAAGGTGAATTTCGACACCATCGCTCGCCAAGGAATTCGAAAGAATCTGGGCCGCGTCGCGCTCTTCCTTGGGCAGGAACATCGGGTCGTCTTGTGCGATAATGACGTGCGAACCGAACCGGCAAAATGCCTGCGCCAATTCACAGCCGAGGGGGCCGCCGCCGATCACCAAAAGGCGGCGCGGGCACTCGGTCAGATTGAAGACATTCTCGTTGGTCAAATATCCAACTTCGGCTAGCCCTGGAATTGGTGGGGTCAACGGTCGCGCACCGGTCGCGATGAGCACCTTACTAAACCGCAGCTTGTCGCCCGCCACCTCGACTGTGTCGGGTCCCGCAAAACGCGCTTCACCAAAATATACATCGACGCCCGTCTCACTCAATCGCTGTGCCGAGTCGGCCCGGCTGAGGCGGGCCTGGATGCGCCGCATTCGTTCCATCACCGTTTGGAAGCCGATGCCGATACTGCCCGGCACCTGGGCGCCGACATTGTCCGCGTCGCGCATTTCCGCATAGAGCCGTGCGGTGCGAATGATCGCTTTCGACGGCACGCAGCCGACGTTCAGGCGATCGCCGCCGATGAAATTGCGCTCGATGAGCGCCACCTTTGCGCCGAGCGAGGCCGCTTCGCGCGCCGCGGTGATCCCGCCCGGCCCCGCGCCGATGACGATCAAATTGTATTTACCCGTGGATTTTGGATTGCGCCATGCGAGCGGGTGAACATTATGCAGGAGCGCTCGATGGAAGCGGTCATCCGGCGGCGTGCTCGGCGGTAATTGATCGTTCCGCGTAGCAAGCTCTTGCTGTAAGGGTGAATTTGTCATGACAACCAACCGTCGGTAAATCCGGCACGGCGTAGTCCGCTGCCGATATACGGGCATTGCCGCATCAGTTTCCAAATCAGCCCCGAGCGATAATTCTCGATCATCAGGACGACAATCCCCTGGTCGAGCCCAAAATAGCCCTCTGAGACCCAGCCGGATGGCCCATCTCCCGACAAAGTCGGATTGAAGCTGCTTGGTAGTCTGGAATCTTGGATCATCTCCGGGTAGAGCGCACAAAAATTGCGCAGCGCCGACAAGGAAAGTTCGGGTGCGAACGGCAGCGATGCGAGCACCGCGCACGGATCGATGGTGCCATCGTCGGGCCCGTAGGGCACGCCACGTGCGGCATAGCCGAGAAAACGGCGTTCCCTACTGTCGATCTTCAGTGTCTGGAAACCGGGCCCGTCGTTTGCCGTGATACCCCAACAGTCCTTGCCATAGCCTTCAAACCCGAACGGATTACGCCGTGCGTATTCGCGCTGCACATACGTGGCGCGCCGGCTGTTTTCGAAATAGTCGCTCTTTTTCTCGCGCATGAAGAGATCGCGTATGCCGGAAAAATCGATCCAGGCCTGAGAAAAATGGTGAATGAAGAGCGGCCCCGCATAAAGAAATTCGTAATCGTAGATATTTTCCCACTGATAGGTAGCAGTCCATTCTATGTAGCTGCGCTCTGGAAGGGGATGGGTCGGCGATGCCAAACCAAGAACATAGAGAATGATCGCCTCGTCATAGCCATCCCAGCCATAATGCAAAAATCCGCACTCCGGCTTCCATCCCTGCCGGACGGCCGTTCCATCGCCGCGCGCCCATTGCCAATCGATGCGACGGTAGATCGCATCGGCACGTTCGCGAATCTCGCTCTCGGTTGTCGTGTCCTCGTCGAAATACACGCCTGCGGTCAGCACCCCCGCGAGCAGCAGCGTGGTGTCGATCAGCGACAGTTCCGACTGCCAAACACGCTTGCCAGCCTTCATGTCGAGGAAGTGGTAATAGAAGCCTTTATAGCCGGTCGCGTCCGGTTGTTCGCTTTGCAGGCTATTGCAAAAAAACCGCAAAGTGACGAGCGTGCGTGCCGCCGCATCCGCGCGCGTCATCCAACCGCGCTCAACTCCCACCAGATAGCATGACAGCGCAAAGCCTACGACCGCTATGCTGGCCGGCGCGCCCGCGCGGCTTCTATCGGCCACCAGGCCGTTCTCAGGATTGTATTGTTCCAAAAAGTACCCGAATGCAGCACGCTGGAAACGATCCAGCAATTCTTCATCCGATTGAGCGGACAATTCAGCCATGATCGTGCGCCGCAAACCGGAAGGTGACGGCCGCCACCGAGCGAGGCGGCAAAGTGACATCGAAGCCCAGCGCGCCATCCCGGAAGTCAAACGGAAAAGGTTCGGATTCGCAACGCGACACGGTATTGAGTTCCGCAACGACTGCCGCATTTAGATATTCCGGAGATCCCATTTCCTGCCAGCGTCCTTTCGCATTGGCATGATCAGAATCGATCCGCCGGATTGTGACCTCCCTCGGGGCGTGGGCGCTTCCAAGTTTAATTCGAATGGTTTCCGAGGCGATCGGGTGGCGCGGCAAAGCGTAGTTAGTGAGAAGAACGGTCGCAGTCCCGTCGTCACGAACAACCCATGCGTCCACGGTCGGATGCGTTCCTTCGACCGTCATCATTTCAGTGCCAAGCGCGTGCAACAATTCGAAGGCGCGATAGGCGGGCTTGGCAATGCCGTGAATGTTGAGCAGACCGAAGCCACCGTGAAACGGCACCGACGGAAAATAATTTTCTTCGAAGATATCGGAAAAAGTCCAGTAGCTATAGCCTTGAACCAGCCCGTTCGCTTCCATGATAGTCTTGGTGATGAAAGCGGCGGCATACGGCTCGTCATGCATCGGGTCCCGTGGATTGGAAGAGGTGCACCATTCCGTATAATAGATCGGACGGTTGCCAGCCTGCTTCCGCACCTTCCGCGTTTCGTCGCGCAGCACGCTACGCCGGCTTTTCGAAAGTTGCGCTTCGGTGTCGTCACCAGGCTGCCCGAAGGCGTCGGTCGGATAATGATGCGTGCTGATAAAGTCGGTCGGCAGTTGGCTTTTCGTACAAAACCCAATGAAATCGTCGATCCAGGCGTTTGCCGCTGTCGCTGGCCCTCCCACCTTCAGTTCACTATCGACCGATTTTATCGCCTCGGCGGTGTAGCGATAAAGCTTGAAATAATCGTCCTGTTTGCCGCTGCCGAAAGCGTCGAGATTCGGCTCATTCCAGACTTCAAAGAACCATTGGCGAACTTCGACCAGGCCATAGCGCTCGACCCAGTGGGCGACCAGCTTGCGGATCAGCGTCGCCCATTGCGCGTAGTCCTTCGGCGGAGTGACATTGGCACGATAATGGAAAACCGTCTTATCGCCGGACGCCAAGATACTGGGCATGAAGCTCAGCTCGACGAACGGCTTCATGCCGATCGAAAGCAGAAAGTCGAAGATCTGATCTGCATTAAAGAATGAATAGAAAAGAGTATCTCCTTCACCGATCAGCGTGCCCATGTCGTCGCACAATAGGCCGTGCATTCGCACATGGCCGAATCCAAGCTCGTCGTGCGAGCGTCGCATTTGCGCCTGCCAGTCGACTCGTAACGCCAATGGGGCGTGGCAACTGCCGATGGTATGTTCCCAGAAATGCGGCAGGCTTGAAGCCGTACCTTTAAGGTCACAACTGAAATTAGCTGCCATGATCGGTCTCCCTCAGCGGTTCCCATCCACGCTCACCGGGGGTAATTTTGGCCCAGCTTTGGAGTTCGTCCGCGGCGTCTGGCCGCTATTGCCCTCTTGCAAAAAGCCCATCGATATCAGCATCCCAAAGCCGAATACCACCTGTAATCCCAGCCTGATTCGATACGATCCTGACGTCGCGCGGCGGCCTGATGACTTTGTTTCCGTTGCCGCCACCGAGATACAGTTGATCGTAATGAAGGAGCGAGTTGAGAATTTTGATCGTCTTGTGGACGTGGTGACTCCATTTCTTCGCTCCATCGCGTAGCAAGGCTTCGCTGCCGATGTAATCGTTATAAGTCTTGTTGAGGTGGATGGGATGCTGCGCCAATTCGAGATGTGGCATCAGTACGCCGTCACGGAATACTGCCGTGCCGGCGCCGGTGCCAAGCGTCAGCACGACTTCTAGTCCTCGCCCTTTCACGATTCCAAAACCCTGGACTTCGGCATCGTTGAGCAAGCGAACCGGCTTGCCGAAACGTTTGGACAAGGCGGCAGCCAATGGAAAATTGCACCACGGACGTTCGCTAAAATGCGGCGCGGTGAGAGTTCGTCCGTCGCGGATTACGCCTGGAAATCCAACTGAGATACGGTCGAAAGGGGGTAATGGAGCGATGAGGTCTGCGAGCGCGTTCAAGAGAATTTTCGGTGTGCAAGGGTAAGGTGTCGCCACACGGACGCGATCGACCAACATTTTTCCTGTGCGATCAAGAACCGATGCCTTCAGGCCGGTACCACCGATATCGATACTTAAGGTGGAGACCTTGGCCGGAGAATCACTGCTCGCGGCATTTTTCACTTTTTTCTTCATGTCTCGGTTCCAGCCGCCGCTCTGTCCAGAAACCACGTCACCCCGGAAATCGGATGAAGCCGCGCTGCCGGCAGGCTCTCGTCACCATAGCGAAGCCGGGCGAAGATCGTCCGCTTCTCCTTTCCGGTGACCAAGAAGGCCGCGTGCCGGCTGCTCTCGAGCGCCGGATAGGTCAGCGTAATGCGCGCTTCTGGCTTGGCGCCGACAACGGCGGCGACCCATTTGGCGCGTTCCGCCAGCACCGCATTGCCCGGGAACAGCGAGGCTGTATGCCCATCCGGTCCTAGTCCGAGAAGATTTACATCGAACAGCGGCCGAGCCGGATCGAGGCGCTCGGCGCCATAAAAGGTTTTAAGTTCGCGCCCGTAAGTAGACGCCGCCGCGTCAGGACTGACACCTTCGGTCGGAATCGGATGGATGTTGATAGCAGGGATCGGCACGCGCGAAAGGAGTGCCTCGCGCACCATGCGGTAGTTGCTAAGCGCGTCATTGTGCGGCACGAAACGCTCATCGCCCCAGAACCAATGAACTCGCTGCCAGGGAAAGCGATCGCGATAAGGCAGTTCAGCCAGATGTTCATAGAGCCCATGAGGCGTCGAGCCGCCGGACAGACAGACGGCAAAAACGCCGTCCTTCGCGGCCGCCAAATCGAGCATCCACTCCGCAACCCGGCACCACAGGGCTTTCGGATCGGCGAGGATTTCCAGTTTGGCTTGGGACGGGCTCGTCATAGGCGTGCCCTCGCGGCCATCCGGCGCGCGGCGTCGCGGATGGCAGCGATCGCGGCCGCATAATCATCCGATCCGAAGATCGCAGATCCGGCGACGATGGCGTTCGCACCGGCTTCAATCGCCTGCCCGGCGGTCTCGCTATTTTCGCCGCCATCGACCTCAATAAAGGGATCGAGGCCGCGTGCTTCGCAGAGCTGCCGCAAACGGCGGATCTTGGGCAGCATCTCCGGCAGGAATTTCTGGCCCCCGAAGCCGGGATAGACGGTCATGACGAGTACGACGTCGCAAAGATGCAGGACGTATTCGATCAACTCGATCGGGCTCGCCGGGTTGAGTACTACGCCGGCCTTCTTGCCGAGGTCGCGGATTTGCGACAGCACACCGGGGAGATGGACCGTCGCCGACGACTCCGCCGGCACGAGCAGATGATCGGCGCCGGCCTTGGCAAAGGCGGCGAGATAGCGCTCCGGCTCGACGATCATCAGGTGCACATTGAGCGGCTTCCGCGTGTAGCGTCGCACCGCTTCGACAATCACAGGCCCGAACGTGATATTCGGCACGAAGCGGCCGTCCATCACGTCGATATGAATCCAGTCGGCGCCGGCCGCATCGATGGCGCGAACCTCGTCGGCGAGATACCCTAAATCCGCCGACAAGATCGACGGCGCAACGACAATCGACCGCGTCCCAGTACGATCGACGCCGTGCCGTATCGGAATCTTGCTAGCCCGGTCTATCATCGTCACCTTGCCGCCTCTTTGACCGGCGGGTCCGCGATTGGCACAAAATCGCCGAGGAGGAAGACATAGGCAATGATGCCAACGATCAGCACGACACCCGCGGTCAGGAATGCGCCGGTAAACGAGTGCGTAGCCCCAACGATGTAGCCAGTCGTCACCGGCGCTACGACGCCCATCATGTTATTCAAAAAATTCATAATGCCGCCGATGGTGCCGGTTCCGCCACGCGGCGCGATCAGCGACGGGATCGACCAGCCTACCGGCGCCGCCGCGGCCAAGCCGCTCAGCGCGATCGAGATCCAGGCGACCGCCCAGACCGGACTGGTAGTAAAGGTAGCGCCAAACACGGCGAGGCCGAGCACCATGCCGCACACGAGCACGGTCTTGCGTACCGGCGTCTCGTCGTAGCCACGCGCGATCAGGTGATCGATCAGCCAGCCGCCAACGACGAGATCCGCAACCGTGGCGCAGGCCCAAGGGATTGCCGCGAAGCCAGCGGACTTAAGGATACTCATGTGCATCGTCTCGACGAGATAGTTCGGCAACCAGGTCAGGAACAAATAGAACGAGTAGCCGTAGGCCGCGAATCCAATCGTCAGACCCCACACTTTCCGATTGCGCAAAAGGTAACCGAGCATGGCGACCTCGCCGCTCTGCGCCGGGCCTTCCGGCGTCGCCCCGCCCGCGCGAATATATTCGCGCTCTTCCGCGCTCAACCGCGGATGTTTGCTGGGATCGCGGTAGATGATCAAAAAGGCGATGAAATAGACAAAACTCAGCAGAGCGGTAATGCCGAATCCCCAGCGCCAACCGAAATTGACGACCGCCAGCGCCACCAGCGGTACACCAATGACATTGGAGAACTTTGCAGCGGCATCGAAGATCGATGTCGCAAGCGCCCTTTCCTGGCGTGGAAACCAGTAGCCGGTGGCCTTCGAACTTGCAGGAAAGCCTGGCGCCTCCGCGACGCCCAGCAGGATGCGGGCGCCGAGGATACCGCCGAATCCGCCGGCGAAAGCGGTAGCGGCTGACATGACCGACCAGAGAAACGTGCTGATCCGATTGACCCATGTGACGCCGAAGCGGTCGAGGATCATTCCGGTTGGTATCTGCAGCAGCGCGTAGGACCAGAAGAATCCGCTGAACAGCCAGCCCAGTTCGCCATCGGTGAGACCGAATTCGTGCTGTAGCTGTGGCGCGGCCACCGACAGATTGATCCGGTCAAAATAGTTTATCAGCACGCCGACGCCCAGCAATACACCGATGCCCCAGCGCAGCTTGGGAATACGTCGGGTTGAGGCGGTGTTGGGCACCAAACCCGGATGAACTGACTTCATGGTGCCTGTTCTCCCGATAAGGACTTATTGCTTTGGCTGCCGGCTTGCCGTTCTTCAAGTTGATGCACGATCTCGGTGGCGATCTCGATTGGCCGGCCGCCGACATCTACTATGAGCGCATGCTCGTCTGGCGTGGGCTCCTGCAGCGTCGCGAACTGGCTGTCGAGCAGGGCGATCGGCATAAAGTGCTCGTGCCGCGCGGCCATGCGCCGGTGGATAAGGTCGTGCGATCCTTTGAGGTAGACCAGCGTCACGTCAGTGCGGTCACCGATGATGATGTCCCGGTAAGACCGCTTCAACGCGGAGCAAGTGAGCACGCCGGATTCGTGGCGCGCGCGCCAGCGATCGATTTCCTCGGCGATCTTGCGTAGCCAGGGCAACCGGTCCGCATCGGTCAGTGGCGTGCCAGCGTGCATCTTCTCCACGTTCTCAGGCGGATGCAGATCATCGCCCTCCTGGAATTGGCAGCCCAGTGCGGCGGAGAGCAGAACCGCGACCGTGGTTTTACCGGATCCGGAGACGCCCATGACAACGGCGATCACCGGTTTGGTTATGGAGTGCATGAGCGCTGGCGACCACCCGCGTTGCGGCTGGCGATCAGGTGGCATCATGCCCTCCTTGGTGGCTGCGAGTCATGCAGCAGCCCGACATAGAACAAACTTCCCCACCGCATTGGCGAAGCCTTCGTCTTCGTTGCTGTCGGTTACTACGCTCGCCTGTGCCTTCACCTCGTCGCTCGAATTACCCATGGCGATGGAGTAACCGCTTTTGCTAAACATAAGGACATCATTTGGCATGTCGCCAAATGTGACGATCTGTTCGAGCGGAATGTTCAGACGCTTGGACAGGGTGGCCACGACTGCCCCCTTGTTCGCCTGCGGATGGGTCACGTCGAGGTAGTAGGGCTGCGAGCGCGCCGCACTCGCCTTCTCACCCAGGGTTTTCTGTGCCAGCTTCTCGCAGGCGGCGACCAGGTTGAGATCGTCGGAGATGCCAACGATCTCTACCGCGTGCGCTAGGTGCGCGTCGGTGAACTCTGACACTACCTTGGCGTCAAACTTCACCGTCCAGGCCTCGCGCGCCACATGCGGTGCGTCCAGATTGCGGATCAACCACTCGTCGGCCGTGTAGACCCAAGCGTCCAGCCCCTGATTGAGGATGAGCTCTACGGTTTTCTTGGCCGCCGTCGGGTCGAGCGTTCGGCTCTCGATCACCGAGAGGTCCGGATGGACAAAGACACCGCCGTTGAAGCCAGCAATCGGCGTTGTCAGGGCGAGCGGCTCGA
>Ga0208219_1000939_pt1 | contig 10297 bp, 8 predicted proteins | sample NGESurshal072012_7_FD_184469 | JGI IMG/M metagenome (GOLD analysis project Ga0208219, IMG submission 184469) | Arctic peat soil microbial communities from Barrow, Alaska - NGEE Surface sample 53-2 shallow-072012 (SPAdes) | ecosystem: Environmental > Terrestrial > Soil > Wetlands > Peat ...
GGTGCCGCCACATCCGCACATCGGGCTGCAGACGGTCACCTGGCTGCTGGCGGGGAACGTGCTGCACCGCGACAGCCTGGGCAGCGAGCAGCTGATCCGGCCGGGCCAGCTCAACCTCATGACGGCGGGGCGCGGCATCGCCCATGCCGAGGAGTCGCCTGCCGAGCACGACCCGTCCCTGCACGGGGTCCAGCTATGGGTGGCGCTGCCGGACGCCGACCGGCAGGTGGCCCCGGCCTTCGAGCACCACGGCGAACTGCCGGGTGCGACGCTCGGCGGTTTCGCGATCACGGTGTTCATGGGCGACCTGGCGGGCGCGGGATCACCCGCCACCGCGTTCTCGCCGATTGTCGGTGCCGAACTGGCGGCGACCGGCCACGCGCGGGCCAGCCTGCCGCTCGATGCGAGCTTCGAGCACCTCATCTTCGTCGCGGCGGGCGCGGCCCAAGTCGGCGGTACGGAGCTCAGGCCGGGGCATCTGCTCTACCTCGGCCCGGGCCGGGACCGCGCCGAGGTGGCGGCGCCGAGCGGGAGCACGCTGTTCCTGCTGGGCGGCGTGCCACTCGGCGAGCCCTTGCTCATGTGGTGGAACTTCGTCGCCCGGACGCCCGAGGAGATCGCCGCGGCGGTGGCCGGCTGGCGGGAGGACCGGTTCGGCGCGGTCGGCGGATACCGCGGCGAGCCGCTGCCGGCTCCGCCGTTCGACGTAGCCCTCCTGCGCAGGCCGAGGTCCTGAGTAGGAGTACTCAGGCGCGGCTGAGTAGCCAGGCTCAGGCGCCCCGGCCGGGGCGCGGCCATGCTGACGGCATGAGATCCGGAAGCCCGCCCCGATGGCAGCAGCCCAGCACCTCCGTGTGGACCGGCATCGGTATCGCGCTCGGGGTGGTGCTGGCCATTGGCGGCCTGGTTGTCGTCGGAGCGCTGGTGATCTTCTTCGTCGGGATGAGCCACTACGGGAGTAACAAATGATCACCCGGATCCGGCTCGTCGTCCTGCTGGTCCGCCCGGCGGTTATCTGCCTGCTGGTCATGTTCGCGGTGACCGGGCTCGCCCAGGCCGGGCGGCCATCCGACCCGCTGGCTCTGGTCAGGGTGCTGATGACGGTCACCGGTTTCCTGCTGTTCTCGGTCGCCTGCAAGGCCAGCGGGGAGCGGCGGGATGTGCTGGACGCGGTGACCGCCGGCGCGAGCGGGTACCTGATCAAGTCCGCCCAGCTCGCTGAGCTGGTCGCGGCAGTGCGTGCGACGGCGGCTGGAGAAGCCGTTTTCACTCCGGGTCTGGCCGGGCTGGTGCTGGGCGAGTACCGACGGCTTTCCGCGCCCGCCGCGAGGCCGTCCGGTGCCGCCGCGAAGCTTCCGGTCCTGACCGACCGGGAGGCCGAGATCCTGCGGCTGGTGGCGACGGGACTGACGTACCCGCAGATTGCGGCGCGGCTCACGCTGTCCACGCGGACGGTCCAAAATCACGTGCAGAACACGCTTAGCAAGCTGCAGCTGCACAATAAGGCCGAACTCGTCCGTTATGCCCTTGAGCAAGGCGTCGAATAGCCGGTCTCGGGGCTTTAAGGCCAGTTCGAGGGTATGGACACCGGACGATGCTATGTCCTATTAATAAGATCGGGATAGCATCTAATCTCCCCAGACCTCAGGGAGGGAGAAGCCATGGCCATGCCAGACTTCTTCATCGCGGGCGTACCCAAAGCCGGGACGACCGCCCTGCACGCAGCCCTCGCCCAGCACCCGGCCCTGTTCATGTCCGCGGTCAAGGAGCCCAAGTTCTTCCTGACCGACGGGCCGCCGCCCGCGCAGGGCGGTCCGGGTGACGCGAAGACCTACCGCGAGCACGTGTGGCGCCGGGCGGACTACGAGGCGCTGTTCGCCGGCGCGCCGGCCGGAGCGCTCCGTGGCGAGGCGACCCCGTTCTACCTCTACAGCCGCGAAGCGCAGCGGCGCATCAGGGCGCAGATCCCGGCAGCCCGGCTGATCGTCGTGCTCCGCGACCCGGTGGAGCGGGCCCACTCCAACTGGACGCACCTCTGGTCGGCGGGCCTGGACCCGGTCGGCGACGTGGTGCAGGCGTGCGCCGAGGAGGACCGGCGGATCGCCGCGGGCTGGGCCGACTTCTGGCACTACACCTCGCTGGGCAAGTACGGGGAGCAGCTTCAGGACCTCTACTCGCTGTTCCCGCGGGAGCAGGTCCTCGTCTTCCGCTACCGCGCTCTCGTGGACAGCCCGGCGCAGACGCTCGGCCAGATCTGCGCGTTCCTCGGCGTGCGGGAAGGGTTGCTCACCGAACTGCCGCGGGAGAACGTGACCGCGCACCCGGACCCGACGCTGCGGCACCGCGCCGTGGCCCGGACGCTGCGGGCCGGCCACACGGTGACCGCGACGCTGCCCGGCCAGGCCGGGTCGGGTGTCATCGATCACCTGGAGCGGATCCTCCAGCAGGACGCGGCGCCGCGAAAACCGCTGACCTGGGCCGAGCGGCAGGCGCTGATCCCCTGCTTCGAGACCGACATCAGGCTGCTCGAGTCCGTCACCGGGGAGGACTTCAGCGACTGGCTGGGGCCGCGCGGCGACTCCGGCGGGCTCGTCGGGGCCCGGCCCAGCGGGCAGCGTCAGGCGCGCAACGGCCAGCCCCGCTCGTTCTGAGCGATCCAGGCCCGGGGATCCAGGCCCGGGGATCCGGGCTCGGGGACCGGTGTTAAGGCCGCCGGGACTAGCGCAGCTCGGTGCGCAGCTCGTGCGAGCCGTCCGCGCGGGTCAGCTCGTAGTAGAGGCGCTCGCGCCCGTCGCCCAGATCGACGATGCTCAGGTACCGCAGGCCGCGGGCGCCCTCGTCGGACTCCGCGACGGGCTGCCGGCCGACCGCGGACAGCGCAGCCGGCCCCGCCCCCACGGCCAGGCCCGTCCGCTCCTCGTAGTTCTCGGCCGCACTGGCCCGGCCGTCGTAAAACGCGACAACGCCGCCCGGCGTGAACCGAACCGAGCTGACTCGGACCCCGCGTGAGTCCCATTCGCCCGCACGTCGGCCGAGGGCGACACCGTGCCACGTCCAGTCGAGGCCGTCGGGGCTGGTCGCGTACTCGGTCACCATCTGATCGGCCTGGTCGGCGTCGGCGAGCGGGTGCGTAGACGCCCACAGGTGCCAGATCCCGTCGCGGCAGGCGATCACGGGATCCTTGACCGCCGTGGCCGCATCACCGGGCAGCACGACCCGGCGGCTGGCCGGGTCGAACGAGGCCGGGTCGGCGGCCTCCATGACCTCGACGCGCCAGTGCTTCGTGCCGTAGGTGGCGCAGCTGAGGTAGAGCCGCCACCGGCCATCGGGCAGGTCGGTCAGGACGGGCCGCTCCAGCGACTCGGCGTCCATCTGCTCCTTGGTGATGGTCAGGATCGTCTCGAAGTTCTCGCCGTCGGCCGACCGCGCGATCATCACCGCGTATCCCCGGCCCTGACCGATCGGCCTGCGCAGCCGGTAGGCGAGGAAGATCGTCTCGCCGCGCCGCACGGCGCTCGGGGCACCGACCCAGTTCCCGGCCCCGGCCGCGGGCGGCGAGATGGCGACCACGGACTTGCCGGGCTCCGGCGGCAGGGGGGTGAGCGGGCCAGTAAGTGAGCCAGTGAGCGGGGCGGTCAGCTGCGCCACGAGCTCTTCTTCGCTAATCACTATCAAAACAATAGGACATCCAGCCCCACGGCGCGGGAAGGATCACCCAGGCGGCCGGCCCAGTTCTGTGATCCTGGCCGGCGTCTCGGGGCGTCCCGTATTGTTCACCTTGCCCGGTAGTTCGGATTGTTCTAGGCAGATGGAACGAGATGGCAGCTCTGCGCAGTGAGCACTGGTACTCAGGTCAGGACCGCAACGCCTACATCCACCGGGCGTGGATGCGCCGCGGCCTGCCCGGCTCGGCGTTCACCGGGCGGCCCCAGATCGCGATCGCGAACACCGCGTCGGACCTCACTCCCTGCAACCTGCACCTGACCGAGGTGGCGGAGAGCGTCAAGCAGGGGGTGTGGGAGGCCGGCGGCGTCCCGCTGAGCCTGCCGATGGTCTCGCTGGGCGAGACGCTGGTGCGTCCCACCGCGATGTTGTGGCGGAACATGGCCGCGATGGCCGCCGAGGAACTCCTGCGGGCCAACCCGGTGGACGGAGCCGTCCTGCTGGGCGGTTGCGACAAGACGATCCCGGCCCTGCTGATGGGCGCGGCCTCGGTCGACCTGCCCGCCGTCGTCGTCCCGGGCGGCCCGATGCTGACTGGCACCTTCCGCGGTGTCCCGCTCGGCTGCGGTACCGACGTGTGGCGGCTGAGCGAGGAGGTCCGGGCCGGCAAGCTGTCGGAGCGCGACTTCCTGGACTCGGAGTCGGCCATGATCCGCAGCAAGGGGCACTGCAACACCATGGGCACGGCCTCCACGATGGGGTTGCTGACCGAGGTGCTCGGGATGACGCTGCCCGGCATCGCCGGGCTGCCGGCCCCGGACAGCCGGCTGCTGGAACGCGCGCACGAGACCGGCCGGCTGGCCGTCGAGATGGCCGTCGAGGGTCGACGGCCCAGCCAGGTGGTGACGCCGGGATCCTTCCATAACGCGATCGTGGCGCTGGCCGCGCTCGGCGGCTCGACGAACGCCGTGGTGCACTTGCTCGCCATCGCCGGGCGCCTGGGCGTGCCGCTCACGCTCGACGACTTCGACCGGATCGGCGCAGGAGTCCCGCTGCTCGTCGACCTCCAGCCGGCCGGCCGCTTCCTCATGGAGGACTTCCACCGGGCCGGCGGCCTGCAGGCGGTCCTGCGTGAGGTTCAGGATCTCCTCGACCCAGCTGCGCTGACCGTGACCGGGCAGCCGCTAGTGGACTACCTGGGCGAGGCGCAGATCTGGGACTCCGAGGTGATCCGCGACAGCGGGACACCGCTGCAGGCCAGCGCCGGGATCGCCGTGCTCTACGGCAACCTCGCGCCGAGCGGGGCCATCATCAAGCCCGCCGCCGCTACCCCCGGGCTGCTATGCCATCGCGGCCGGGCGATGGTCTTCGACTCCATCGAGGACATGCGCGCCCGGATCGACGACCCGGACCTGGACGTCGACGAGGATTCCGTCCTCGTGCTGCGCGGCTGCGGTCCCAAGGGCTACCCCGGCATGCCGGAGGTGTCCAACCTGCCGCTGCCCGCCAAGATGCTCCAGCAGGGGGTGCGGGACATGGTCCGCATCTGCGATGGGCGGATGAGCGGCACGGCCTACGGGACCGTGGTCCTGCACGTCACGCCCGAGGCGGCGGCCGGCGGGCCGCTGGGGCGGGTGCGAACCGGTGACTGGATCAGCCTCGACGTGGCGCAGCGACGCGTGAACGTCGAGGTGCCCGACGAGGAGCTCGCCGGGCGCTCGCCAGCGGCGGCGATGACGGACGCGTTGGCCAGGCCGCGGCGCGGCTGGGAGCGCCTCTACATCGACACGGTCCAGGGCGCCGACACCGGCGCCGACCTGGATTTCCTCCTGGGCAGCAGTGGCGACGCCGTGGCTCGCGATTCGCACTGACGCGGTCAGCTCCGCCTGCTCACCCCGGCCGGCGGCGGGGACGTTGGCCGGGCCGGTGTCGGCGGCAGCTCCGGCCCAGCCACGTCAGTGGCCGCGGCCGGCCGGCCGCACAGGGGGCGGTGAAGGGCAGCAACCGTGCGCTTGCTGACGTTGTATCAGCAGCGCCGGCACGTTTGCTGACGTCGGCACATCTCGACAGCGCCGCGGGACGGCGGCTGGGCGCGCTCCCGGCGGGCGATCCTGGGGTCAGTAGCGGGCGCCGACGACCTGGTCGCCCAGGGGATCCAGCACGGCGAGCTCCTCGGCCGTGAGCGTGATGTCGAGTGCCGCGACGTTCTGTTCCAGCCACTTCACCCGCTTAGTGCCGGGGATCGGGACGACGGGGATGCCCAGCCGTTCGCCCTGGCCGTGCACCCAGGCCAGGGCAATCTGGGCCGGGGTAACGCCCCTGGCGTCGGCGACGTCGCGCACGGCATCGGCGATGGCCTGGTTAGCCACGCCTGCCTCGCCGGCAAAACGCGGGTTGCGGCCCCGGAAGTCCTTGGCATCCAGCGCATTCACGTCGACCGTCCCGGTCAGGAAGCCGCGGCCCAGCGGCGAGTACGGCACGAGCCCGACGCCGAGCTCGCGCAGCGCATCCAGCACTGTCGTCTCCGGCTCACGAGCCCAGAGCGAGTACTCGCTCTGCACGGCCGTGATGGGGTGGACCGCGTGGGCCCGGCGCAGCAGGTCGCCGTCGACCTCGGAGAGCCCTAGGTAGCGCACCTTGCCCTCGGTGACCAGCTCGGCCATGGCACCGACGGTCTCCTCGATCTCCGCCGTCTGCGGCGGCCGGTGCAGGTAATACAGGTCGATCACGTCCACGCCCAGCCGCACCAGCGACGACTCGCAGGCCCGCTTCACGTAGCCGCGCTCGCCGCGGATGACCCGGTGGTCATCGCCGCCCGACCGGTCGACGCCGAACTTCGTCGCGAGCTGTACCTCGGCGCGGCGGCCGCTGATGCCGCGGCCGACGAGAACCTCGTTGTGCCCAGCTCCGTAGATGTCCGCGGTATCGATGAAGGTCACGCCGAGGTCGAGCGCGCGATGGATCGTCGCGATCGACTCGTCCCAGTCGGCGTGGCCGTACCACTCGCTCATGCCCATGCAGCCCAGGCCCTGGGCCGAGACAGTGAGCCCGCTCAGTGAGACGTTACGCATGTCAGTTCTGCCCATCTACGTGACCGCGGGCACGTGCCCGCGGTAGATCTCGATCTTGGCATCCAGCAGCTTCAGGCACTCCTGCTGTTCGAGCAGCGCCAGGCGGACGCGGTCGCGATGCTGCCGCAGGAGCTCAAGCCGCTCCGGCTCGCTGGCTCCGGACCGCACCAGCTCGGCGTAGCGGAGCATGTCGCGCACGGGCATCCCCGTGGCCCGGAGCCGACTCAGCAGCACCAGCCAGTCGAGGTCGGCGTCGCTGAATTGCCGGCGCCCGTCTGCTCCGCGGCTGACACGGGCCAGCAGGCCGATCCGCTCGTACCAGCGAAGCGTGTGCTGCGTCAGCCCGCACTTGTCCGCCGCTTCCCTGGTGGTCCAGCTCGTCACTCCACCGACACTAGGCGTTAGAGCACACTCGAACGCAAACGGCCAGCCCGGGCCGCTCCGGGGAGGACCGGAAGGTCACCAGGTGGGCTTGACGAAATCCGGGTCGATCGACTGGCGGTAGCCCGTGTCGTCGCGGTTGCGCAGGCCGCACGACAGGTAGAGCTCGTGCAGCGTAGCCAGGGCGTCCTCGTCCAGTTCGATGCCGAGCCCCGGGCCGGTCGGAACAGCGACCGAGCCCTCGCGGAAGGTGAACGTGTCGGCGGCGATGACGTCCTGGGTCTTCCACGGCCAGTGGGTGTCGCAGGCGTAGGTCAGGTTCGGCGTCGCTGCGGCCAGGTGTACCATCGCCGCTAGGCTGACGCCCAGATGCGAGTTCGAGTGCATCGACAGGCCCAGGCCGAACGTCTGGCAGATCCCCGAGAGCAGCTTCGAGCGGGTCAGCCCGCCCCAGTAGTGGTGGTCCGAGAGCACGACCGAGACGGAGCCGCGCGCGACCGACGGCGCGATCTCGTCGAAGGCCACCACGCACATGTTGGTGGCCAGCGGCATCGGCGCCTGCCGGGCAACCTCGGCCATCCCGTCCAGGCCGCGCGTCGGGTCCTCCAGGTACTCGATGACGCCGTCGAGTTCCCGCGCGACCTGCACCGCGGTCGGCACCGTCCAGACGGCGTTCGGGTCGATGCGCAGCGGGTGATCGGGGAACTGTGCCCGCAGCGCCCGGACCGCCTCGATCTCCTGCTCCGGAGCGAAGACGCCACCCTTGAGCTTGATCGCGGTGAACCCGTAATCGTCGACCATGCGCCGGGCCTGGCCGACGATGCCGTCGGGGTCCAGGGCCTCGCCCCAGGAGTCGGCGTCCCGGCCGGGGTGCCCCGCCCACTTGTAGAACAGGTAGGCGCTGAACGGCACCCGGTCGCGGACGGCGCCGCCGAGCAGGTCGCTGACCGGGCGGCCGAGGAGCTTGCCCTGCACGTCCAGGCAGGCCACCTCGAACGGCGAGAACACCCGGTCGGTCGTGCTCGACGTCGTGATCATCCCGGTCAGCCCGTGCCCGTCGGAGCCGGCCTCGCCGTGCAGGACCGCCGCGACCGCCCGGTGCATCTCGTTCAGCGCGAAGACGTCCAGGCCGACCAGAGCGCCGGCCGCCGCGGCCAGCCGGCGGAGATGGCCCTCGTCGGCATAGGTCTCGCCCAGCCCGACCAGCCCCGCGTCGGTGTCGAGCTGCAGGATCGCCCGCAGCGCGTAAGGCTGGTGGACACCGACGGAGTTCAGCAGCGGCGGGTCATCGAAGGCCACCGGAGTGATCCGCACGCCAGTAATCCGCACCGGCTCGGCCATCCGCGGCCCGCCCGCTACACCAGCCGGCACTTGCCCGCCGCCACCCCTGATCGTTCGGCCCGTCACGCCATTGAGGGTAGACGCTGCCACGCGTCACCGGCAGCGTGAACCCCCTGCCGGGCAGGGCGTTCACGCACCTTCGAGGCCTTCGCGGCTGCTGGGCTTCGCATTCCTGCTGGCCGGGGACTGGCAGGACGCTGAGGACCTGGTCCAGTTGGCCCTGCTGCGGTCGGCCGGCCGCTGGCCGACTCTCACGGCGGGCGCTTCACCGGGCTGCCCGGCGCCGCCCCGCAGACATCAATCGCGGCCGCCTGGTAACCCCACACACGCGTACGCCACCCAGGACGTCACTGACCAGGAGCGTCCAGGGCATCTTCACCGACCACGCGTGCCGTGCCGGGCTCCGATGGCAACTGCTGTCACCCTGTGACGGCGAACCTCACGGACAAATGATCAAGGGCCTGACCGCCGCTTCTGGCGATCAGGCCCTTCACCTGCTGCTTCTCGAGTAGCCCCGACGGGATTTGAACCCGTGCTACCGCCTTGAGAGGGCGGCGTCCTGGGCCGCTAGACGACGGGGCCAGGCAACACACAAAATAGCGACTGGAACGGAGGAGTCCAACCCGCTGCAGAAGCCGGACCCGCCATCCCCAGTCGCGAAGCAAGGTTAGCGCACCTCGCGAGGACGCGCCAAACCAGCCGAGGACGCGCATCTTGCCGCAGGTAGCGGCCTCGTCCAGCGCTGCAGGACGGCCCGCTGGAAGCCGCCGGGAGTGAGCGGCCTGATTGATCAGCCGAAATCTAGGTACCTAGTCCAGCATGTTGGTATTCATCGTTGTTCTGATCATCATCGGACTGATCGTCGGCCTCATTGCCCGGCTGCTCGTGCCGGGCCGCGATGACATCGGCATCCTGGGAACGATCCTGCTGGGCATCGTGGGGTCGTTCGTCGGTGGCTTCCTCCAGCAGCTCATCGAGCACCACACCCTCGAAGTGACCCATTTCAAGACCGTCGGCATCATCGGCTCGATCCTGGGCGCCATCGTGGTCCTGCTGATCCTGCGGGTCACTGGCCTGGAGCGGGGCCATGGCCGGTCTCGGTCCCGCGCCCGGTCGACCCGCCGCAGGTGGATCTGAGCCAGCCAGCCTGGTCGGCGGCCAGCCTGGGCCGCTGACCAGAAAGCGCGGGCGCCCGAGGCGGGCGTCCGCGCTGGCCAGCGTGGTGATGGTGCGTGGTGCTGGTGGTGCGTGGCTGGGGTACCAGGACTCGAACCTAGACTAACGGGGCCAGAACCCGTCGGGCTGCCAATTACCCCATACCCCATGGGAGCGCGCCATGCTCCACCCAAGCGCGCCTGAGCAGTGTAGCCGAACCCGCAGGCGTGGGCCAAAGCGATACGGCGGCTCGGACGAACCGGCCGCCATCGCCTCAGCCGCTGTCCACGACTCGGTTACTGAGCGTTCCGATGCCCTCGATCGTGACCGACACCTGATCGCCGCGCTCCAGCGGCCCGACGCCGTCGGGTGTGCCGGTCAGCAGGACGTCGCCGGGCAGCAGCGTCATGACGGCGGTGACGTAGCTGACGAGCGCGGCCACGTGATGCAGGAGCAGTGACGTGCGCGACTGCTGTCGAACCTCGCCGTTGACCGTGGTGGTGAGGGCCAGGTCGGCGGGGTCGAGGTCGGTCTCGATCCACGGCCCCAGCGGGCAGAACGTGTCGAAGCCCTTGGCTCGCGCCCACTGGCCGTCGCTGGCCTGAAGATCACGGGCGGTGACATCGTTGGCGCAGGTGTAGCCGAAAATTGACTCGGCCGCGCGCTCCGGCGGCACGTCGCGGCAG
>Ga0208219_1000941_pt1 | contig 10291 bp, 8 predicted proteins | sample NGESurshal072012_7_FD_184469 | JGI IMG/M metagenome (GOLD analysis project Ga0208219, IMG submission 184469) | Arctic peat soil microbial communities from Barrow, Alaska - NGEE Surface sample 53-2 shallow-072012 (SPAdes) | ecosystem: Environmental > Terrestrial > Soil > Wetlands > Peat ...
CCCAGAACCGGGCCATGGCCCGCGGGTCCGCGCAGTCGACTGTCACCGCAGCCACTGGCCCGGTGTCCCGCCCGCCCGGCCAGGGCGCCAGCACGCAGAACTCGTTGCCCTCCGGGTCGGCCAGGACGGTCCAGGAGACGTCGCCCTGGCCCACGTCGGCGGGTGTCGCGCCGAGATCCTGCAGGCGCGCGACCAGGTCCGCCTGATAGGCCGCAGATGTGGTGGCGAGGTCGAGGTGCACGCGGTTCTTCACCGTCTTGGGTTCCGGGACGGCAATGACGTCGATGCAGACGGCGACAGGGGCAGGATAGGCGAAGCCCACGGGTTCGAGGTTGGTCACGCCGGGTTCCTCGCTGGAAATACCCCAGCCGAGTGCCTCCGCCCAGAATCGGCCGACCGCGGAGTCATCCCGGGCATTCATCGCAATCTGAACAAGCCGCAGCGTCATGCTGCCAACCCTATGAACCTGTCGGAGGGGTCATACACCACTCCCGTGGACGCCAACCCTGACGAACCTCATCGCGGCAAGAGCGGATGTGCCTCACCCGACGCTGATGACGCATAACCATCCGGCCCACGTCGCAGCATGCCCCCGACGACGGGGCGCAGGGGACAGGATCGGGCCACGCGATGGGTGCGACGGCTATGGCACGAAGAGGACATCTGGTTCTACTTCGAGCTTGACGGCGAGGGTTGAGTCAGCCAGGGTAGCGAGCTTCAAGTTCCGGCCACGCCGATCGTCGCTGCGTGGCCTTCACCGCGCTGGGATCAACGATCCTTCTGATCGTGGCAAACTGGCCTTAGCTTAGCTACGCCGATTGGAGAACAGCCTGCGCAGTACGGTCGCGATGATCAGAAGGGCCATGACCATTGCTGTCCGGTGTCTATCTTCGCCACGTTTTCTCTGATTTAGGGCGGACTGCTGCGGCTGGACGGCGGATGGTAGGGGTTTATGCAGGTCGAGGGTACTCGTCGGGGCGGTGGCGCGGCTGCGGCGGGGATCTAGCCATCCAAAGGTCAGGCTCGCGAGCCAGGCGCCCGCGATTCCGAAGCAAACTGTGCTGATGGCAGCCCCGGTTTGCAGGGTGCTTAGGTAGTTGTTGTTTGTAATCCGGGCCAGGGGCCAGATCCAATTTGAGCTGCGCCAGTCCAGTGTGCCTGCGGGGTTTCTAAACTTGGTTACTGGCGTTGAGCTGGGCTTTTATGCGGCGCGCTCGTATTCGTTGGTGAGGCCACCGAGGACGGCCCGGCGCTTGATCTGCGCTTGGGAGAGGTCGGCAGGAGGGTGGTCGGGTTGCGGCGGGTGCAGTTGGCGGCTGCGATGAGGTCGGCGTCCGTTGTAGTGGGTCTCGTACTGCGCCAGGATGGCGCGCAGGTGCCGCTGGCCGAAGATCAGCATCCGGTCGGTGACCTCGGTCCGGGCGGTCAGCACGAACCGCTCCGCAAAAGCGTTCGCCCGCGGGCTTGCCCGGCCCGGTCGCGGACCAGGAACCGGAAGTCCGCGGCCCGGTCACCAAGATCCATCAGGAGGTTGCGGGCCTGCTGGGTGGTCCATGGCCCGCCGGGATGCGCGGTGACCCCGAGGATGTGCCCATACCGGCTCTGGACCTCGATGACGAACAGGCAGTACAGGCGTTGCAGGGTCAGCGCGCAGTCGACATGGAAGTAATCGGTGGCGAGCATGGTCGCGGCCTGGGTGCGCAGGAACTGCCGCCATGTGGTGTCGGTATGTCGTTCTGGCGCGGGCGGTATACGCAGTGCTCTGAGGACCCGGCGGATCGTGGAGGCGCTGACCCGGTGGCCGAGCTTGAGTAGCTCGCCCTGGATCCGCTGGTATCCCCAGCTGTGATTCTCGCGGGCGAGCCGCTCGATCAGCGCGGCGAACTCCGGGCTGACCGGCGGGCGGCCCGTCCGGTTCGGATAGGTCCACTTCCGGGCGACCAGGCGGCGGTGCCAGCGCAGCACAGTACCGGGGGTGACCAGCCGGTGCGTCCGCAGGCTCCGGGGCAGGAGCCGGATCAGCGCGGCGAGGACCGCACGGTCGGCCCAGTCCAGGCGCGGCTGGGGATGGGTGCGACGCAGCACCGCCACCTCATGCCGCAGCACGAGCAACTCGATGTCCTTGGACGCCGTTGACCGGCCGAGCAGGACCAGCCAGGCGCAGATCCGGGCGAACATCAGGTAGAGCAGACGGATGAGCATGGTCGGCCATCATGCCCTGCCCGAGCTGCCAGCGTCGTCCCAGCTCAAAAGGCTGCAGACTTCTGGCACCCCACAGGCTCTTCTGGCGCGAGGAGCGCGTGGGCGGAGCTGGGATGGGCACTGCAGACCCTGGTGATTGCGTTCAGCGTCCGGGTCACGGCGGCGGGAGCTTGATCGCGACGGGTGTGCCCGGGCTGAGCAGGTGTGGCTCGCCCCGGATGGTGACGTTCAGCGGAGTGCCCTTTTCCACGAGGTAGCGCTCCTCGCCATGGGTGAGCGTGACCCGGAGTTGCCGGCCGCAGAATCGCAGCGCGAATGCGAGCTCGTTCCAGGCGCGCGGCAGCCTGGGCGCGAAGGACAGCTGGCCGTCGAAGTCGCGGACGCCGCCGAACCCGAAGACGAGTGAGGACCAGACGCCAGCGGCCGAGGCGATGTGGACTCCGTCCGAGGCGTTGCCCGCAACGTTGCCCAGGTCCATCAGCAGCGCGTACTGGAAGTATTCGAGGGCCTGGCGCTCCTTGCCGATCTCTGCGGCGATGATGCTCTGGACGCACGCCGACAAGGAGGAGTCGCCCGTGGTGAGCGGGTCGTAGTAGCCGAAGTTGCTGCGCTTCTGCTCCTCGGAGAACTCGTTGCCGAGTAGGAACATCGCCAGCACGATGTCGGCCTGCTTGAGCACCTGGTGCCGGTAGATCACCAGCGGGTGGTAGTGCAGCAGCAGCGGGAACTTCTCGCGCGGTGTGGCGTCGAGATCCCATACCTCGCGGCGCAGGAAAGTCTCGTCTTGCGGATGAATGCGGTGTTCATCGTCGAACGGGACGTGCATTGCGGCCGCCGCGCGCTCCCAGGACTCGATCTCCCTGGGCTGAAGCCTGACAGCGTGCACGAGCGCGGTTTCATCCCCGGGCCGCTCCTCGCGCAGGCGGCGGACGGTGGCGGCGGCGAAATTGAGGTTCAGCCGGGCCATGAGGTTGGTGTAGGTGTTGTCGTTGACCACGGTGGTGTATTCGTCGGGGCCGGTCACGCCATGGATGTGGAACCTCTTGTCGGCGCCGTAGAAGCCGAGGTCTGCCCACAGCCGGGCGGTCTCGACGAGGATTTCCGCGCCGATCTCGCCGAGCAGCCGCATGTCGCCCTGGACGTGCGCGTAGCGCCTGATTGCGTAAGCGATATCGGCGTTGATGTGATACTGGGCAGTGCCCTGCTGGAAATTGGACGAGGCCTCCTCACCGTTGATGGTCCGCCACGGGAAGAGCGCGCCCCGCTGGTTCATCTCGCCCGCCCGTTCCCGCGCGCGGCCGAGCATGCTGTGCCGGAACCGCAGCAGGTTACGGGCGATCCGCGGTTGGGTGTAGGACAGGAACGGCAGGACGTAGACCTCGGTGTCCCAGAAGTAGTGGCCCTCGTAGGCTTGCCCGGTCAGCCCCTTCGCCGGGATCCCGGCCCCTTCGGCGCACCAGGACGCCTGCGCGACCTGGTAGAGATTCCACCGGACCGCCTGCTGCTGCCGCACCGCATTGAGCCGGGCCTGCACCTGAACGTCGGCGCGGTCCCAGAACCGGTCCAGATGCGCGCGCTGGCTCGTGACGAGCCTGTCGAACCCGTCTCGGACCGAGCGGTCCAGCGTCCGGCGGCAGCGGTTGACGAGCTCGGGCACCGGGATGCTGCGGGAGGTCTGGTAGGTCGCGTACTTGATGATCCGGATCGGGACGCCCGGCACCGCATCGGCCGTGACGAGTACCTCGCACCCATCCTCGTCGAGGGTCCCCACGGCCTGGGACGAGCACGCCGTGTCGATCATGTGGTCAACACCTACGCCGAGGGTCATCCCGCTGCTGGTCGTCTGGTAGCCAAACAGGATGCGGTGCCCGGCCAGCTCAGCAGCCTGCACGTTGAGCACCCGGTGCGGCAGCACGGTCGCCAGGCGAGGATCTCCCGGCCGGTGCTCGGGCAGATCGTTGGCCTGGCGGTCGTCTTGGCGGTTGAGCACCAGTGAGGAGACCACGACGGGCGCCGGCTCGTCGAGCATCGTGACCTCGTAGGTCATCGCGACTAGGTGGCGGTGCTCGAGCGAGACGAGCCGGCGCAAGCGGACCCGGACGTGCTTGCCGGCGTCGGTGGCCCACACCAGCTCACGGGTCAGCGTCCCGGCCTGCATGTCCAGGATCCGCGCGTAATCCTGGAGGCGCGCAGTCGGCAGGTAGAACGGCTCGTCGTCCACGTAGAGCTTTAGGATCGTCGTATCGGGCACATTCACGATCGTCTGGCCGGTCCGCGCCAGCGCGTGCGCCCCTTCCGCATGGATGATCGGCCAGGTCTCGTGGAACCCGTCGACGAACGTCCCGGGGACCAGCGCCGGGCGCCCCTCCTCGAAGCTGCCGCGGACGCCCACGAAGCCGTTACCGAGCGAAAAGACGGTCTCCGTCAGGCCGACAAACTCATCCGAGTACCGCGCCTCCACGATGCGCCACTTGTCCGCTGGGTAGAAATGCTCGGGCGGCAACACGATTTTGCGCTTGAGCATAATTCGACGGTAATCCGGCCGGCGTGATATCGGTAGGGCCCGCAGCCGACGGCGGCGGCGGCTACCTTGGTCAACAGCCGGGCCCGAGGATCTCGCACGCACACCAGGACGGGCCTGGCCTGCGCCTGATGCCGCGCCGGGACCCGGTTCCGCAGCTAAACGCCGCGCGGCGCGGGAACACGAAGGCGCGGCCCGCACGCCCGAACTGCCCGGGTTCCCTCACATACCCGAGCACGTACTCAAGTGCGCCGTGCGGGATCCCCGGGCCTGCACCGCGATCCTGATGCGGGCATGGTCCAGCGCGCACGCGATCTTGAATCGTTCCCTCCCGGCGCCGATGAGTCGGCAAGTGGGATTACGGAGCGGTTGAGCTCCCTGGAGGTTCACTAGCCCGGCCCGTGCGCCGAAACCACAAGCCAGGCCGCGGGCGGTCACTCCGATCGCAAGGCCGACGCGCGGCATCCCGCAACGACGTTAGCGGAACTGCCACGATCGCAGCTACATAAGGCTTCTCACCAGCCGCCGCGAGGCCTGCGCTGCTTCTGTGCATCTCCAGCCGCATGTTTGCGACCTGCCCGGACGCAGGGAGCTACGTGCAAGGCGAGTCGGCACCGCTACGCTCGCAGGCTCACGCACAGGCCTTCTAGCATGATGGCCAGTCCTTGCCCGAACTCCTGCCCTGGCGGGGCCAGCGAGATGCCGTGACGTGTCGATCACGTGCGGGTAGTCGGCAGGGGACAGGGTTTCCGGGACCGTGTCCGCCGTCCCGGTAAGCGAGGTAAAGAACTCGTCGAGTAGCGCGCCGATGATGTAGGCGATCAGGCAACGGAGCCCGATGACCTGCTGCGGACCGTCGAAGCCAGCCTCAGTCAGAGCGGCGAATATCGCCTCCGACCATTGCCAGGCGCCGGGCGAGGACGGGTAATGGGCAAGCAGCAGCGGGATCACTGCAGGGTGTGCTGCGACAGCTGCGCGGAACCGCCAGCCAAGCTCGGTTACCTGCCGCTGCCAGCCCGCGAGCTGGTCGACGTCTGCGTCTACTGCCTCGAAGATGAGGGTCACGGCCAGGCGCTCCATCTCCTGGCGGCCGGAGACGTACCGGTAGCGCGACATCGCGCCCATGCCCAGCTCGGCCGCGACGGTGCGCACGGACAGCGCCGGAAGTCCGTCACGGTCGATGACGGCGAGCGCAGCCGCGGCGATGGCAGCGTGGCTGAGCGAGCGGGCACGCCGGTGCCCGTTCTGGCTCTGGCGTGTCTGGGCGAGGCCGGCCTGGGACCTTTGCCTCTACCTGTTGTGCCCACGGCCGGATCTGATGGGAACAGATCCGGAGCGCAGGAGATGGCATGGCCAGGATTGAAGGCGAGATTGTTATCGGCCGCCCGGTGGATGTGGTGTTTGACTACGTCGCTGACCTGAGCAACGAGTCGCAGCACAACCTGCGCATGGTGTGGGCGGAGAAGATCACCGCGAGCCCGTGGGGAAGGGAACCCAGTTCCGCTCGGCTGTGGAGTCCATGGGGCGTGGCTGAGATGCTGATCGAGTGCACCGGCTATGACAGGCCGGGCCTGTTCGCCTCCACCACGACGATGCAGCCGCAAGTAACCGGGACGTCCACGACGACTCGAAGAGCACCGCGCTGCCCGTCGCGCGAGAGATCGTCGAGACCTATGCCGCCGCTCCTTTCAAGGCGCCGTGGTCCATCGATCTGCTCAACATCAACCTCAACAACGAGGACCTGGTGGAGGCGACGCAGCGGATCGGCCAGTTACATGGATGCATTCGGCCGGGACTGCACCCGCATCACACAGAACCTGGATTTCGAGGTCGCGAGAAGCGCCGCAGTGTAGGGGCGGGCAGGAGCCAATCATGAGGTCATCAGATTCGGAAGTCGCCGAGAAGCCAGCCATGAGCTCGTTCGAGTCGGAAATCGGCGAGACCGCAAGATGGTTTGCCAGTCCCCGGTTCGACGGCGTCACGCGTTTGTATTCTGCGCGTCAGGTGGTGGAGCAACGGGGCACTATCCCCACCGACTACACCGTGGCGAGGATGGCGGCCGGGCAGTTCTACGATCGTCTCCGGCAGCTCTTCGCCGAGCGCAAGCAGATCACCACCTTCGGTCCCTATTCACCCGGTCAGGCGGTGGTCCTGAAGCGGATGGGCATCGAGGGCATCTACCTGGGCGGCTGGGCAACGTCGGCCAGGGGATCGCTGACGGAAGACCCGGGACCCGACCTGGCCAGCTATCCGCTCTCCCAGGTACCCGACGAGGCCGCGCCGATCGTGCGCGCCCTGCTCACCGCGGACCGGAACCAGCGCTTCGCCCGCTCGCGGCTGAGCGAGGCGCAGCGCGCGGCTTCCCCCGAGATCGACTACCGGCCGTTCATCATCGCCGACGCCGACACCGGGCACGGCGGCGACGCGCACGTCCGGAATCTGGTCCGTCGTTTCGTCGAGGTCGGGGTCCCGGGCTACCACATCGAGGATCAGAAACCCGGCGCCAAGAAGTGCGGGCACCAGGGGGGAAAGGTGCTCGTCGGTGTGGACGAGCAGATCAAGCGGCTCAGCGCCGCGCGTTTCCAGCTCGACATCATGAAAGTGCCCGGCATCGTCGTGGCCCGCACCGACGCCGAATCGGCCACGTTCTTGGAGGGGCGCGGGGACGAGCGCGATCATCCGTTCATCCTGGGCGCCACCAACGTCGAGCTGCCGACCTACAAGGTCGGCTATCTCGCCATTCTGAGGAGGCTCCGTGACCTGGGCATCGACGACGTCCGCGGCCATCTGTTGTTCAAGATCTCCGCCGCGGAGTACGACGAGGCCTGCGCATGGCTCGCGCGGACGGGCGTGATGCGCGTGCTCGAAGACAGCGCGAAAGCGTTCCAGCAGGCCGACGGGTCGTCGCTCGAGGCACTGCTGGAAAAGGTCGAGACGCCGTACCTGGAGGCGTGGCAGTCCGAGACCGACCTGAAGAGCTATCCCCAGGCGGTCGCGGACGTGATCGAGTTCCGCGGCAGCGAGGGTGAGCGGTTCGACATGAGCGCCGGGGAGTGGCTGGCCTTCGCGAACCGAACGTCGTTCCACGCGGCCCGGGCCAGGGCCAAATCGATGGGCATCGACATCATCTGGGATTGTGAGGTCTCCAAGACTGCCGACGGCTACTACCAGATACAGAGCGGAATCGAGTACGCCATAGCCAGGTCGCTGGCTGTCGCCCCGTTCGCCGACCTGCTTTGGATGGAGACCAAGACCGCGAACCTGGCAGACGCCCGGCGCTTCGCCGAGGCGATCCATGCCGAGTTCCCGTCCAAGATGCTCGCCTACAACCTGTCACCATCGTTCAACTGGGACACGACCGGGATGAGCGAGGCGGAAATGAGGCGATTCCCCGAAGAGCTGGGCAAGCTGGGGTTCACCTTCAACTTCATTACCTACGGTGGACATCAGATCGATGGCCTGGCGGCGGAGGAGTTCGCCGTCGCGCTCAAGCAGGACGGCATGCTCTCCCTGGCCCGGCTGCAGCGAAAGTTCCGCCTGGTCGAGTCGCCCTACCGGACGCCCCAGACGCTCGTGGGCGGGCCGCGGCTGGATGCGGCCCTCATGGCTTCTTCGGGCGGCACGGCGGCCACTAAAGCGATGGGCAAGGGCTCGACTCAGCATCAGCACCTGGTCCAGACCGAGGTGCCGACCAAGCTGCTCGAGCAATGGCTCGCGATGTGGACAAAGCACCACCAGATCCCGGGCCCGCTGTGTGTCGGACTGCGGCCGCACACAGCAGGCTCGGAGTTGCTGGAGCTCACCCTGTCCAAGACAAACGGGGAAAAGGTCGCCAACATCATCTTCGACGTGATCGCGGATCGCCGGGGGCGGAACATCCTGTCAGTTCGGGACCAGAACACCTTCGACACCGCCCTGCGCAAGAAGCGCCTGATGACGCTGAACCACCTGTTCCTGGTCCACCGCTACAAGATCCGGTCGGTCCACTACGTCAGCCCGACCGACGACAATCGCTACCAGGCCCAGAAGATGAGCACGCACGGCCTGTTCAGCGACGTCCACGACGAGGTTGGCGACGTCATCGTCGCGGATGTCAGCGCGGACGGCGTCAAGGCCCTGCTCGCCCCGGACCGGGACCGCTTGAGCGCCCTGATCCAGCGGACGTATCCGTACACGCCGACCGACGGCGCCGCGCAAGACCCGCAAACGACTGGCCAGAACGAGAGGACGTGAACCTCCAGCCACTCAGGTGCAGCCAGACCCGATGGCGCCGGTCCGGAGTCGTTGCGCAGGACCCGGCCAGGTGCGCGCGACCCCCACCTGGGCGGCCGGCAAGCACAGGCCACTGGCCTGACACCCGGCTCACCACAGGTTCGCAGAGCGCACCACGGGCAACCCTCCCGGCCGCCCTCAGCCACCCAGCCAAGCACAGATCATCCCGTTCGGGATCAACTCCGGCCGCGAAGGCAACGGGCAGTTACCGCGCATAACGGCTCGGCGAGCGTTCACACTCACGGGTCGCGTTACGCAGTGTGATGATCTTGATCAGCGTTGCCAACGCTCGTCGCCATCTCGCCACGGCATGCTTGGCCTGGAGGTCACCACCGGGCGCAGGCGCATGTCAACGATGTCGGCCCGTTCCGGCCGCCAGGCACGAGCCCACCTGACCGGACGTGCTTTATGCGGCAGATCCGGATGGTGCTGGCTAGCAGGGGTCTGGAGAAACTAGCTATACTTGTGGCCATGTCAGTCAGTGAGCAGATGCCCCTCGCGGACGTGAAGAACCGGCTCTCAGAGGTCGTGGACCGCCTGGAACGCGAGCACGGCCGCGTCGTGATCACCAAGCACGGCCACCCCGCCGCCGTGGTCATCAGCGTGGAAGACCTGGAATCCCTCGAAGAGACCCTCGACGTCATGGGCAGCGCCCCACTCCTGGACGACATCCGCGAGGCGCTGGCCGAACTCAGCACCGCCGACGCACCGGTGCTGACCAAGGACGATGCAGTGCGCTTGATCGCTGACCGGTGAGCGAGGGCGACTTCGCGATCGCCTGGACAGCGCCGGGTCGCCGTGCGCTGGCCCGGCTGCCTGAGAAGGTCGCCACCGCGGCGGTCGAGTTCCTCTACGGGTCGCTGGCCGCCAACCCGTACCGCGTCGGCAAGCCGCTCAAGCTCGGGCTCGACGGGCTGCACAGTGCCCGCCGGGGCGACTACCGGGTGATCTACCGCATCGACGACCAGCACCGACGGGTCGATGTTGTGGCCATCGAACACCGCTCCGACATCTACAGACCACGGCAATTCTGAGAGCCGCTCGGTCGGCGGCAGAAGAGGATGGCGGAGGCGGCAGGATCACCGCCAGGATGCGGTCATGGATGATCCATCGGCGGAGGATGCACTGGCTGAGATCAAGGCGCTCCTAGACGACGGCATGGCCATGTGGCCAGGAGCCAGCGGCCCGGCTCCGTGCGAAAGTAGCTGCATGCGAAAATACGTCATCATGGGCATCCAGGGCAGCGGCAAGGGAACTCACGCGAAGATGCTCGCCGCGGACTTCGACCTCGAGCAC
>Ga0208219_1000942_pt1 | contig 10289 bp, 10 predicted proteins | sample NGESurshal072012_7_FD_184469 | JGI IMG/M metagenome (GOLD analysis project Ga0208219, IMG submission 184469) | Arctic peat soil microbial communities from Barrow, Alaska - NGEE Surface sample 53-2 shallow-072012 (SPAdes) | ecosystem: Environmental > Terrestrial > Soil > Wetlands > Peat ...
CGGCTGCGGTGTGCTCCAGTCGGCCGGGCGCGTCTGCGTGCGCCGCACAAGCCTCTGTTACTGCTGTGGCTGTTCGGAAGGTTCGCGGCTACTGGCAGCACCGCGGCGGCGTACGCGGAGGCTGAGGAGCCAGTCAGCACGCTGATCAACGACTTCGGACCACCCGTCGCGAGCGCGTCAGCCGGGCGGCAACGGGCGGCGATGCCGTTCGTGCACCTGGAGCGGGAGATCTGGGACTTGCGGGACGGTTCGGGAGCGGAGATCAGACCGGATGCTCCAGAGCGCGGGCCATAGCTGGCCGGGCGTGGCGCGGTGGGCCGACTGCGGCCGGGGGCCGAGCGACTGCTGGCGGACCCGGGCACGCTGGCGGCCGCCGCGCGGCTGCTGCTGGACCTGCACTTCACGCCGGGCCTGGCCGCCATGATCTGTGACGCGGTGGGCCTGGACCTCGCGGTGCTGGAGCTGGCGGCCACCCCGGCCGTGGCGGCGGCCAGGCGGCGCCTGCGGCGTTCCGGGTTCGCTGAGGATGTGCTGCGCGCCTACGCCTACCAGTGCGCCATGTGCGGCTTCGACGGGACGCTGGGCCGTAATCCCGTCGGGCTGGAAGCAGCGCACGTCCGCTGGCACAGCCAGGACGGCCCGGACGTGGTGGCCAACGGACTGGCGTTGTGCGCGCTGCACCATGCACCGTTCGACCTGGGCGTGCTGGGGCTGACAGCTGAGCTACGTATCCGCGTGTCCAGCCTCTACGTGGCCCGCAGCGACGCCGGGCGGACCGTGGATGACCTGTCGGGCCAGCCGTTGCTCGCACCCCGACCGGGCCAGCCCGTCGTGGAAGTGAATCACGTCGACTGGCACCATCGGCAGGTCTTCAAGGGGGGCGGCGTCGAGTCCGCATAAGAGCCGATCGGGGTTTGACACAGATCGACCGCGACCGATATTAAATAGCATTCCTGTTTCGCATTCGACACTGTTGCTGAGCGTCAGCCGGGTGAAGCGAACCCCGCAAAGCGACGGGTGGGGTTGCGTATTCAAGTAGTGCGTGTTCTCTGGAATATGGCTGTCTGTCGCCGACGTGGTGGCCATGCAGGGGTGCTGGCAGTGGTGCTGAGCCGCCGCGCTGGGGCAACCTGTGTGAGGGCAAGCAGATCCGGTAGCTGCTTCTGGCTGGCCGCTGTGACGAGAATGTCGCGTCGCCGGAACCCAGAAAATGGGTGGCGCAGGTTTTGTAGTCTGCCTGACATGCCGCGTGATGCTGATCGCCTTGACGAGCCTGGTAGCGAGACGGCCGCGCCGGAGTCGGCTGAGCCTTGTTACGACTGCGAGATTTCCCTGCCCGGTGGTGATCAGATCGAGTTCAGCGAGCTGAATCGTAACGGGAAGGCCTGCAGGGCCCGGCGGGCTGGCTTCGATGAGGTCGATCTGGGCGGTGGACGCAGCCATCGTCGCCGGATTGAGGGCGCATACGTGTCGGGGAGCGCGGAAGGCGTGCTCACGGTGGCGGCGGGTGTCCCGGCCGGGGATCCGTGGGTGAGCGCAGTGTGCCGAGCGCTGGAGCGTGAACGGGCGTGGGCAGGTGCGCCGCGTTATCGCCGGTCCAGGCTCTGGGTGATGCCGGGCATGGGCGAGGTGTTCCATGTGACGGCTGTGGGAAACCGCGGTTCGATTTCGCGGCACGGCCTGGACTGGCACCGGATGGGTGGGGCGTCAGGGATCGCCGGGAGTGCAGAGCCGGAGCTTGCGGCGGTGTTTGTCTGCGACAGCCGCGAGGAGGCGGGCTTCTTCACGGCGATGGCCCGATCGCCCAGTGATGTGTGGGCGGTCCGCGCTGAGGGTCTGTGGATTGAGAACGGCCCGAACGGCTGGCAGCTCATTACCGAGCCGGTCGGCCCGGACCGGCTCCGGCTCGCTGACCGCGACGTGCCACCTCCCGGCGCGGAAGATTATCCGCGGCGCCACGGCCCTTCGGCCGCCTACCAGAGCACGCTGACGATCAGGCGGGCGGATGGGTCAGTAACGTCATGGCCGGGAGGGCCCCCGGAGTCCTGGGACGGGGACCCCCAGCCCACTGAATGCGATTTGTGGTCACCGGCGGTGTAGCGGTTCCAGGTGGCGCCTGGCTGCGTGGGCGGGGCTGTGTGGCTGGGGATTTCGCTGCGTTGTTCAGCTGTGGTGCTGGGGCTCGGTTGTGACGGTGCCGGAGGCCGGCGGGGCGGGCTCGGTGTCGTGCCGGGGTGTGAGGCGGGCGGGCCGGTTGCGCTGGCCGTGGAGGGGTTCGGGCGGGCCGGCGGCGACTTGGGCGGTCCGGGCGAGGATCTTGGCGAGCAGGTCCAGCAGGTGGGCTCGTTCGTCGCTGGTGAGGGCGGACAGGATGCTGCGCTCGATGGTGCGGATGCCGGGGAGCAGCTGGTCGGTCGTGGCGCGGCCGTCGGGGGTTATCTCGATCAGGACGCTGCGCCGGTCGGCGGGGTTGGGGACGCGGCGGATCCAGCCGCGGCGTTCGAGCAGGTCGAGGGTGGCGGTCATGGTGGCGGAGGCGATCAGGACCCGGTCGCTGACTTGCGAGGGGGTGAGTGGGGTGCCTGCCCCGTCGATGACGGCCAGCGCCGTCGCGGCGGCCTGCGTGATGCCGAAGGTCGTGGCGATGTGCCGGTCGAGCTCGCCCAGCAGGGCCTCGCCGGTGCGGCACAAGGACGCGTAGGCCTCGGTGGAGGTGGCATCGCCGCCGGGGTACTCGTCCGGGAAATCGGCGTCTACCTTGACGATGCCAAGTGAGGCTGGGGAGGGGCGGCTGCCCCTCCCCAGCCTCACTCGCCGGCCTGGTTCAGACATCCGTGAAGATCTCGATCCGCGGCGCTCCCTCGACCCCGGCGGCCTGCATCCCGGCACGCAGCGCCGGGTCGTGGGCGAAGCTGCCCGCCTGCTCCGCGGTGGGGAATTCATGTGTGAGGAACAGGTCATTGCCGTCTTCTGGCAAGCGCATCACCCGGTGCGCGGTGCATCCGTGCTGGACCCGCAGCGGCTCGAGTTCGTCATAGACCTTCCGCCATACGGCGTAGTCACCGACGTTGTGCCGGACGGCAAGTGTGGCGCTCATGTGGTTTCCCCTCCCGGAACGGAGGCTGCCTGCCCCCATGCAGGTGAACTTAAATGAACCGTTGCTTCCGTGTCAAGATTCTTACCTCGGAAATATATATCTCGGTTCTGAACCATATGGCGGCCGTCACAGCGTGGCCTTCGCGCTGGCCACGTCATCGGGCACGCTCCGTCACGCCAGTGTCTTGCGGGCTGCCGGGTCGGAAAGCGTCGGCCACCCTGGGTGGCAGTAGGCGAGAGGCTGAGACTCCTCGCCCACGAAGATCACCAGCCTGCAGAGACCCGCGCTGTCGGCGGCATGAGAGTGAGCCGGCCGATGTGCGGAGCGGAGACGTGCGGGGCGGGCAGATCACGTGGCTGAATTGCGGGGCAGACTGTGGGGGTGACCGCTGAGACTGAGGAGCAGCGCAGGAAGCGGGAGCAGCAGCGATTGCTGTTCGACGGCGTCGCGGGGCTGTATGACGGCACACGCCGGGGCTATCCCGCCGAAATCGTCAGCACCATTGTCAGCACCGCCGCTATCGGCCCCGGCGCCGCCGTCCTGGAGATCGGCTGCGGCACAGGCCAGTTCACCCGGCAGCTGGCTGGCCGGGCGCTCGACGTGACCGCCATCGATATCGGCGCGGCCATGGTGGCGGCTGCCCGCCGCAACCGGCGCAGGTCGTGCACCCGCAGCCCAGCGAGCCCGGCCGCGTCACGGGCGGGTACCCAGGCTCGGTTCCCTGACCAGGGGAGTGGATCTGCTGGCCCGGCTGCGCCGGGCGTCGGTTGGCACTGTCGCCACCAGCGGCTCGCCCGGTCTTCAGCGGTCCAGCAGAGCCACGCCGCCGTAGCGGGCTCGCTGGATGGCCCGGTGCGCCACCGCCAGGGCGGCGGTCATGACGATGATCGCCGCCAAGTCGATCGCCCCCGCGTGGAACAGGTGCCCCGGCCCGGGACCGCCGCTGACCACCCAGGTGCACGCACCGAGGAGAAACGTGAACATGCCGAAGGCGGCGGCGCGGGCGAGAAACGCCTCGTAACGCAGGGCCCGGGAGGAGAGCCCGGCCCGCCGGATGGTTGTGGTCGCCCCGGTCAGCAGGAAAGCAATGGCGACGGGGCTGACGGCCATCCACGCCAGCTCAGCGGCCGGAAACAAGGCCAGGCTGCCTGGATGGGCCCAGTAGGACGAGACCCAGAGCGTCGACGCCCAGGTGAATGCGGCCACCCCGCCGGGTACCAATCCCTGATGCGCCCAGGGGTGGCCACCGGTGCCGGGCCATCCGTTCCCGAAATGACGGCCGCCGATCACCAGGACCGCGGTACCGGCCACGAAGAAGAGCGCCGGCCGGATCAGCCCGTCCGGTTGCCGGCGGACGAAACGCAGGAGGACGGCGCTCGCGATGGGGATCGCGGCGAGCACCCCCAGGATGCACAGGAGCAGTACGGCGCCGGACATGAGGATCATCGCCACGGAGATGGCCGTGCTATCCGGCTTCGACCACTGCCAGCCGATGGTCAGCTGCGCCCACAGGGCTACGCCCAGGGAGAGGAACACCCCGAGCAGGTACCCGAGCGACGCCAGGCTGGCCCGGACCTGGTCAGCGGGGTCGATGGCGTGGCCGGTGAGCCCCGTCGGGATGAGCCGCGCCAGCACGCCGCTGATGGCCACGTCGGCGTGGCGGCGCCACGAATCAGGCCGCTCGCTGATGTCAGCGATGAGCAGCTCGGAGAACTCGTCGCCGTACCGGGACCGCCAGTCCCGGGGGTACCAGCGGAGCAGGCGGTCGGCGCGCCGCGCCGCGGCCTGCGACTCGTCGCTCACGCAGTCCCCCAGCCCGCCGCCAGCCGTCGCAGCCCGAGTTCGGCCACCCGGCGCTGGGCGTCCAGATGAGCCCGGAGGGTGACCGCTCCCAGGGAGGTCAGCCGGTAGGGACGGCGCCGGTCGTGACTCTCCATCGCCTCGATGAGCCCCTGCCCTTCGAGCCGGCCGAGCGCCTCGTACAGCGTGCCCGGCGCGAGGCGGACATCCGCGAAGGCCTCGATGTCCTTGGTCAGGGCGTACCCATGTTTCGCCCCGTCCGCCAGGCTCGACAGGATCAGGGTCGCCGGCCCGGCGTAGCGGCCGAAGCTGGCGAGCGGCTCGGCGGGGCTTTTCTCATCCCCTGGCTGCGTCTTCTTCGCCATGAAGGCCACCCTATATCGCCTAACGATCCATCGGCGGCCGGAGATGCAGCCGGGGCTGCGGCGGCCGGGGTGACTGCCACCGGCGCGGTTGCCCGCGACGGGACCAGGCCGGGAACGTGCCTGGCCATGAACGCTCGCGGGAATGGATCACGCATCCGCCAGAATCCGGCGTCGATCACGAAGTGCGCCGTCACCACCCCCAGGTAAGCACCGAAGACCAGGCGGATCACCGGCGGGAACCCGTGCAGATGCGACGCGCCGCTGAGCAGCGCTCCTCCCACCAGGGCGACGTTGGCGAACACGGCCAGCCGGAGCCAGCGGGACGTCCCCCGGCGGTTCCCCGTCGCCACCAGTCCCACCAGGAGCAGGTACTGGAACCCGTGGGCAATGGTCATGCCGCCCACCGCCGCGTAGGGCGACCGGAAGACAAAGATGGGCAGCGAGAACAGCAGCGCCATCAGGTACATGGCACAGAACCCGGCCGGGCGGTCGGCAGCCGGCCGGCGGACCAGGGCCACCACCCCGGATCCTGCTGCGGAGGCGAACAACAGCCCCGCCACGGTGAACATCTCCCCGGCTCCTGGGTGGACCCGGAGCTGGAGAAGACCGGGATGGGCGAGCAGCCCGAGGATGCCTGCCCCGCCCGCTCCCATCAGGGCCCGGCGTTCGGCCCGGCCCAGGGGCCGGACCCGATGGACTGAGGCGGCGAGGGCCGCCATGCCCAGGTTCTGCTTCTGGAAGTGAAAGAACTGCCAGCCGAAGTAGGCCAGCAGAAGCCAGGCCATGGCCGCCGGGGACAGCACCGCCGCGGTGACCGCCCCGGCCACGACGAGCCCGGCCGGGATCCAGGCGTACCGCAGCGGTCGCGCGGCCACGTGCTCGCGGACGTCGGGAAGGGTGTATAGCCAGCCGGTTGCGGCGACGTGAACCGAGGAGCCGAGGAAGAGCAGCCAGGCCAGAGCGCGGATCGGGGTAGCCGACGCGGGGGGCGCGAGAACGACGGCTCCGCCGAACGCGCCCGCACTGAGGGCCACCGTGCCCCAGAGCCAAGCGCGTGACTGACCAGCCGGTGCTTGACCGCCTCGCGCCTGACCGGCGCGTGCTTGACCGGCCAGGAGTTCAGCCTCCACCGCAGCCGCCCGCCGCCCCGGCCGCTCCGGCCGCGGGAAGCACGACGAGCGTGAACAGCAGGACCAGGGCCACGGTGATGGCCAGCAGGGTCAGGCCGATGACCAGCGGCGTCCGCCGGCCCTGCCCGGGCGGCGGGCACATGACATCAGGAACGTCCGGCGTCTGGATCATGGCGGCACTCTACTCCGGCTGACGATACATCGTCAACCAATATACCGGATGACGAAATACCTGGCCGCACGGACTCGCCGGCTTCAACGAGCTTTCGGTCCACAGAGTTATTGAGCGGACGGCCCGCAGTTGGGCCCGCGAACTCGTTCCATCGGGCTTCACCGTCAATACAGTCGCGCCGGGCTCACACCCGTTAACCCGCCAGTGACCGGAAACGCTTACCTCGGCCCCGGAAGATTTTGCCCGCCGGCAGGCGGTGTCCTCATGCCCGGGTCAGACCGGTGGCTAGAGGCTGTCAACGTAGGCGCGGGTGCGCTCGGACAGTTCGTCAACCACGCGGGCAGCGGCGGAGGACACAGCAGGGCCAGATGCGGCGCCGGTAACGAACCAGACCTCGCGGTCCTCCTCGGCGACGCTGGCCACGCCCTCGACCGCGCCGAGGGCAGCGTTCATCCGCTGACGGAACTCGGCCTCGAGCGGATCTTCCCGGAGGAATTCAGCCACCCAGACGTACACCTGCCAGCCTTCGGGGTCAGGATGCCTGGAGACTTCGATGCCCCGGATCTCCGGGTCATCCGTCAGCCGCTGCCAGGCCTCTGCGGCGTCGGTTTCATCATCAGGAACGCGCTCGATGTCGTCGATCATGACCGGGAATGCTAACGATCCGGGCTGACATTTCCGGTCAGGCAGCCTCGTGGTTAACGCTGCCCAGCCTGTTCCATGAGCCAGCCCATGGCGCTCTCGGCGGCTCCCAGGACCGAGACGTGCCCGTCCTCCGGACGCAGCCAGAGCTCGGCCGACGGCGTATGACCGGCCAGCCACCTGGCGTGTGAGCTGGGCACGATGCGGTCCTGGCCGCCCTGCAGGTACAGGACAGGCGTGCGTATCTGGCCGGGATCAAAGCCCCAGGGGGCGACGTAGGCCAGGTTGTCGTCGACCGCCCCGCCGATGCCGCCTTCGATGGCCTGCCCCGCAACCTGGCCCAGCCAGGCCCAGGGGCCCGCGAGCGCGGCGTGATCGGCTGACGTGAACTGCTCCGGGTCGAACGCGGCGGACGCGAGGTATTTCTCCAGCGCGGCCCGCCCCTCGGTCGCGGCGCGCAGTTCGGCCGCGCCGATCGGGTGCATGCCGTCGAACCAGCTCAGGCCCTCGGCGCTGATCGGGGCCAGTCCGCACCCGGACACCACGCCGATGACGCGATCCGGGAGGAGTGCGCCGCAGGCCAGGACGTGCGGCCCCCCGCCGGAATGGCCCATGACCGCGAACCGGGACAGGCCCAGCGCGTTGGCAACGTCGGACACGTCGGCGGCCGCCGACGCTACGTCCCGCCCGTGGTGAGGTGACGATCCGCCGTACCCGGGCCGGTCGTACGACACCCAGCGGATGCCGAGCCGGCCGGCAGCCGGGAACAGGGGTACCGGCGGCGCGCCGATGTTCGGCGTCCCGTGGTGCCAGAACACGGCCAGGCGCCCGCTCTCATCCGGGCCAGCGTCGTAGACGTGCAGCGTGCGCCCATCGCTCAGGGCCAGGTCAACCTCTCTCACGTGGCCGTGCACCTTCACAGTAGCTTCGCCGGTCACGTACCAAGACGATGCGGCACGGGCCAACTCACCGGCCATCGGCCTAGAGAGCGGGCGGGCTTCAGCATTCCCCGGTCGTGGCGTCCAGGCCCAGCGCCGGGAGCGGGTCACCCAGCTGGTTACCTCGGCGGCTCGACGTAGCGGCGCTCCTCGGTCACCTGGGCTGCGCCCCGGTCGCGGCGCCGCATCGCCATCAGGGTGATGGCGACGATGAGGCCGGCCGCCCCGCCGATCATCAAGATCACGCCTATGACCTGCAAGTCCACGTTCTTGGGCGTCCAGGTGACAGCGAAGCGGAGGATCGCGCCGATGATGATCAGTGCCGCGCTTCCGCCGATAGTCACGAGCGCCTTCCCTCCACGTCACGCCACCCGTTACGGGTTGCCGCCCTTAGCCGACGGTAGTGCACGCGGGCCAGGGCGCTCAAGTCTCCTCGCTGGACTATGGCCGCCGCAGGACCGGCTCCACCTCACCCGCCGCGGGTGAGCCGCTGCAGTCAGTCTCTGCTCCGGCCGGTCTCCATCCGGGCGTTCCGGGCCTCCGGAAACCCCTTCTGCGGGGCCGCAAGACCGGACACGTACGGATACGGTCACCCTCCGCTCTGCCGTCGCCCGCCGTGTACCGGCGGGCGTGGCCGGGCATTCACCCGGTACGGGCGAGGCGGCAGGAGGGCTCCCTCAGCGACTGTGAACTCGCCTGCCGCCGAGGGGCACCCGCAACCGGGGGGCACAGGTGCCCGCGGCGGCAGGCTTCCAAGCACTCCCGGTGACGGGAGCTGGAGGTGGCCGGTGTCTGATGGTGGCGAGAGCGCGGCGCAGGATGGGTCAGCGCAGAGCGCTGCCCTGCTCGGCGCGGAAGAGCGGGCCGAACTCGAGCGGCTGCGTGCCGAGGTCGCGCTCTTGCGCTCCCGCCCACCGGAGCCTCCCAACGGGCATCCAGGGAGCGCTGGCCGGCGGCACCGGCCCGGCTGGCGCGGCCCGGTCGCGACCCTGCTGATCGTGCTGGGCTGTATCCTCGCGCCGGTCTCCGTGCTCGCGGTCTGGACCGCCAACCAGGTCTCTGACACCAACCGCTACGTCGAGAACGTGGCGCCGCTCATCCACGAGCCCGCTGTCCAGAGCGCGCTGACCGACAAGATCTCGAACGAGATCAACGCCCGGATCCACGTGCAGGCCCTCACCAACCAGGCCGCCGCGACGCTGAAGAGCAAGGGGCTGCCCCGGGTCGGCACGCTGCTGCAGACTTTCTCCGGCTCGCTCGCGGGCGCGGTCAGCGGCTTCATCCACACCCAGGTCGGCAAGATCGTGGCGAGCCCTCAGGTGGCCAACCTGTGGGTGCGGGTCAACCGGACCGCCCACGCCCAACTGGTCAAGGCCCTCTCCGGCCAGGGCAATGGATCCATCACCGTCAGCAACGGGCAGGTGGTGCTGAATCTCGGCCCGTTTATCGACATCGTCAAGAAGGATCTGGTCGCGCGGGGATTCACGCTGGCCGGCAACATCCCGGCGGTCAACCCCACGTTCGCCCTGTTCTCGGCTAAGGAACTGGTCAAGGCGCAGAGCGGCTACCGGGCCCTCAACGACCTGAAGATCGTCCTGCCCATCCTGACCCTGCTGCTCCTCGCGGCCGGGATCTACATCGCGCGCAGTCACCGCCGAGCGCTGATCGGCGCCGGGCTCGGCTTCGCCGCGTCCATGGCGCTGCTGGGTGTGGCGCTCGCCATCGCCCGGAGCATCTACCTGAACAGCGTGCCGAACAACGTACTGCCCGCCAACGCGGCCGCGGTCCTGTACGACACGCTGATCCGGTTCATCAAGGACGGGCTGCGGACCCTGCTGGTCGTCGGCCTGATCGTGGCCATCGCGGCGTTCTTCACCGGCCCGTCGGTCACCGCGGTCCGGGCCCGCGGGACGGTCAGCGGCGCGCTGGGCTGGCTACGGTCCAGCGGGGAACGGGCCGGGGTGCGCACCGGGCCGGTGGGGCGGTGGACGTACGCGCACCGCAGGGCGCTGCGCATCTGCGCGGTGGCCCTGTTCGCCATTATCTTCGTGTTCTGGGGACGCCCGACGGCCGCGGTGGCCATCGTCCTGGCGATCCTGCTGCTGGTGGTACTCGGCCTCATCGAGCTGATCGGCAGGCCTCCGG
>Ga0208219_1000944_pt1 | contig 10284 bp, 10 predicted proteins | sample NGESurshal072012_7_FD_184469 | JGI IMG/M metagenome (GOLD analysis project Ga0208219, IMG submission 184469) | Arctic peat soil microbial communities from Barrow, Alaska - NGEE Surface sample 53-2 shallow-072012 (SPAdes) | ecosystem: Environmental > Terrestrial > Soil > Wetlands > Peat ...
AAGCGCGAAGTGCGCCGCCTCTTTGCTGCGGTTGGTCTCGAGGTGCGAGACCTCGTCCGGGTCGCGGTCGGTCCGCTGGAATTGGGGGCACTTCCGGAGGGCGAGGCGCGAGCCCTTCGTCCCGCCGAGCTGTCGTCGCTTCGCGCCGCCGCGGGCATGCGCGCGCCTGTGCGCAGCGAATCCCCGCGGACGCCGAAGCGCAGCTCGGCCCCGCCTTCGCCGGCGCGCAATGCGGCGGCGAGGACGCCGTCGCGAACCGCGGCCCGGCGGCCGCGGTGACGCCTCCCATCATCACGATCGACGGTCCGGCGGGCAGTGGCAAGACGACGCTCGGCCGGCGTCTCGCCACGACCCTCGGGCTCCCGCTCGTCGACACCGGGCTGTTCTATCGGGGCGTGATGGTCGCGGCGGCCCGCGCGGGGATCGGCGCTGACAACCGCGATGCGCTGATCGACTGTGCGCGACGCACGGTCGTGGTCATCGACACCGATCCCACCCATGACGATGCCGACAGCGCGGCGCTCGTCAACGGCATCGAAGCCGGGCCCGCGCTGCGCGATCCGGCCAACGCGCCACTGCTCGCGTCGATGAGCAGCATTCCCGAGATCCGCGCGGCGTTGCTCGACGCACAACGGAGGCTCGCGAGCGGCGGCGCCGTCGCCGTCGGTCGCGATTGCGGCACCGTGGTGTTCCCCGACGCGCAGCTCAAGCTCTACCTCGACGCGTCGGAGTCTGTGCGCGCGCATCGTCGCGCCTCGCAGTTGCACAGCAGCGGCGGTGGCGCGGACAGCGCGCTGATGCGCGGGGAAGTCGGCGCACGCGACCGCATCGACGCATCGCGCAGCGCCGCGCCGATGCGCCCCGCACCCGATGCGCACCACCTTGACACCGGCATGCTCGGCATCGAGGAGGTGGTGCGGACCGCGCTGCAACTCTGGGCCGAGGTGGCGGCGGCACAAACGTGATCTACGCCGTCTGTCGGATCGGCGTGCGCGTGCTCGCCTGGCTCATCCTCGGGCGGCGTATGCGCATCGACGGCATGGAACACATGCCCCGTCACGGCGCGGTGCTGGTCATCGGCAACCACGTCGGCACGGTCGAGCCGGCGCTGACCGGCGTCTTCATCCCACGTCGCGACGTCTATTACATGGCCAAGAGCGAACTTTTTCGGCACCCGCTGCTGGGATGGCTCTTCCGGCAGAACCACGCGTTTCCCGTGGTGCGCAGCACAGCGGATCGCGCGGCGCTCCGGTCGGCGCTCGCCGTGCTTGCGGGCGGCCACGTTCTTCTCGTCTACCCGGAGGGGACTCGATCATGGAACGGCCAGCTCATCGGTGAGGTGCAAGCCGGGGCCGGCTTCATCGCCCGGCACTCCGGTGCGGTGATCGTCCCGGTCGCCAGCTGGGGATCGGAGCGTGTCATCCCGCGCGGATCGTGGATCCCCCGTCCCGCGGACGTGGAACTGCGCATCGGCGAGCCGTTCCACGTCCCAGCCCTCGGTGACGACGGCCGGCCGCTCTCCAGCCGGGAAGCCGCCGCGATCATGATGGAGCGTGTGATTGCATTGCTCCCCCGGGAGCGACGGCCCGTGGGAGCGGATTCGCTGACCCTCGGGGGGAGCTCACCCGCCGCGTGAGCACGGGCTCGTCGCACCTGGACCACCTGGTCGCGTTCGATCTCGAGACCACCGGGCTCTCGCCACGCAGCGACCGGATACTCGAGATCGGCGCTGTGCGCTACGACGGCGCGCTTCGTCCCATCGACGAGCTTCAGATCGTCGTCGATCCGCAGATGCCCATTCCCCTGGCCATTCAGCGCTTGGTCGGTCTGTCCGACGAGGACGTGCTGGGCGCGCCGCCGCCGGCCGAGGCCGCGGCTCGGCTTGCTGAATTCTGCGGCGACGCCGCGCTGATCGCGCACGGCGGGACGTTCGATCTGCTCTTTCTCCGGTCGCTCCTTTCGGAATCGTTCGGCTCGCGGTTGATCTTCGACACGCTCGACCTGGCGAGGATCCTCCTGCCGACCCACGAGAGCCATAGCCTGCCGCTGCTGAGCCGGCGCCTCGGGATCTTGCACGAGCGTCCCCATCGAGCCCTGAGTGATGCCCGGGCGACCGGCGATCTGTTTCGGGTCCTGGTCGGCGCGAGCCGGAACCTGCCCGACGCCACCCTCGTGGAGATGCGCAGGGTCGCTGCTCAGGCGCCCGGCCCACTCGATGCGTTCCTCGCTGACGTCATGCTCCGGCCGGGGGTCGACGCGGCCGCCCCGATCGACCACTCGATCACCACAACACGCGTGCCGGGCCCTCAGGTCACCAGCCGGCTCGCTGCGACACTGCACGAACGGCCCGTCGGCGATGCGGCGGCCGCGCTGCTCGGTCCGGACGGCCCGCTCGCGGCGCGCGAAGGGTATGAGTACCGCGAGGCACAGCTCCAGATGGCGATGGCCATCGGGCAGACGCTGGAGCGCAAACGGCGCCTGATGGTCGAAGCCGGGACCGGGGTGGGCAAGTCGCTCGCCTACCTGACGCCGCTGGCGCTCTGGGCAGCTCGAACGGGCAAGCGGGCGGTGGTCGCGACCCATACCGTCAACCTCCAGGAGCAACTCGCCGACCGTGACCTCCCGGCGGTTGCCCGGTTGCTCGACGCACCGGTGTCCGTCGCCGTCCTCAAGGGGCGCAACCACTATCTGAGTCTGCGCAGATGGCGGCGATTCCTTGCCGCGTCGGACATCACGGGAGCCGATCCCGACATCCTTTCGATCCGCTTCAAGTTGAAGATCCTGGTGTGGCTCGCCTCCACGGCGACGGGGGACCGTGCCGAGGTCTACCTCGCCGGCGACGAGGAACAGCTCTGGCGCCGGGTTGCGTCGGACGTGACCGATTGCCTCGGCCCGGCATGCGCGAACTGGCCGAACGCTCGCTGCCACATGGTTGGCGCTCGCCGCAACGCCGCAGATGCGGCCATTGTTGTCACGAACCACGCTCTCCTCCTCGCCGGCAATGAGCGTCAGGGGCAGGTCCTCGGACCGTACGAGGCGCTGGTCATCGACGAGGCGCACCAACTCGAGTCGGTCGCCACAGAGCAGCTCGGCGTGACCGTGCGCCTCGCGGATCTGACGCTGATCCTCGACCGCCTCCCCGCGCTCCCGGGAACGCCGCTCGGTACCGACCTCGAGCGATGCCGCGAGGCCGGGCAGCGCCTCTTCGGTGACGCCAAGGGATTCGTGTCGGCGCGGCTCGGCGGCGAGCATGCCGCCAACGGGCGGATCGGGCTCTCCGAAGCGGTCCGCGGCGACCCCGGATTCGGGTTCGTCGCGCGCTCTTCCGTGCATGCGGCGGGCGTGCTGCAACGCACTGCCGGCGTACTCGCGGCGCGCTCGACCGAGGGCATCCAGGCGGAGCTCCTGCCACAGCCGGATCGCGCGGACGACGAGCTCGAGCATGCCGCCGTGGCGCTCGCGGGGCTCGCGGCGGCAATCGACCACGTGATCGTCCGACCCCGGGAGGGCATGGTCACGTGGATCGAGATGCGCGGCGAGCAGGCGGAGTTGCACGAGTCGCCGATCGACGTGTCGGTCGCGCTCGCAGAGGCGGTGTTCGATCCCGCCGAGTCCGTCGTCCTGACCTCGGCCACCCTGTCGGTCAGCGGCGGCTTCGACTTCATTCGCAATCGGGTCGGCATCGGGAGCACGGCGGAGGAATTGACCCTGCCGTCGCCATTCGACTACCTCCGCCAGGCGGTCTGCATCCTCCCCGAAGACGCGACCGCGTATGACGACCCGATGCACGACCTGCAGATGGCCTCGCTCATCGACGGCATCGCGTCGCGCCTCGACGGACACACGCTCGTGCTCTTCACCAGCTATGGACCGCTCAAGCGCGTCTGGGCGCTCCTGCAGGAGCGTCTCGACGCTCGCGGGATAGCCAGCCTCGCCCAGGGACTCGACGGCACCAGGCGACAGATCCTGCAGAGCTTTCTCGCGGATCCGCGCACGGTGCTGCTGGCGACCAGCAGCTTCTGGGAGGGGGTGGACATCCCGGGGGACCGCCTGCGCTGTGTCGTCATCGACAAGCTGCCCTTCCCGGTTCCGACCGATCCGCTGGTCCGCGCCCGTTCGGAGCAACTCCGCGACCCGTTCGGCGAATACATCCTTCCGGTCGCGATCATCAGGCTCCGCCAGGGGTTCGGGCGCCTCATCCGGAGTGCGTCGGATCGCGGGGCTGTGGTGCTCTGCGACCCGCGCCTGCGAACCCGTCAGTACGGGCTTGGATTCCTCCGGGCGCTGCCTCCGGCGCCGATGGCGGTGACCGCGTTCGACCGAGTCGCGGAGATAGTCGACGGCTTCGTGAACTCGGGAACATTGCCCGAGACCGTGGGAGAATCAGGCGAATGGTCCTCGAACGATCTCGACCCGGCGTAACACCGGTCGCCTCAGGGGTGCCTGACGCGGCGATCGATGAGCCCAGGCCGGAGCTCGAGACGATCCCCGATCCTGCCGGCTCGGTCAGCATCGCGCTGGCGCAGTTCTACCCCCGGCTCGGTGACGTCACCGCGAACCTGGCCGCGCATCTCACGATCATCGCCGGTGCGGCGGCCACCGGAGCACGCCTGGTCGTCTTCCCGGAGCTCTCGCTCACCGGCTATTTCCTCAAGGACCAGGTGCCCGAGGTCGCGCTCGCGCTCGAGTCGCCTGAGGTCGGCGCCCTGCGCGACGCCTCACGAGTCGGTGGCATCGACATCGTCGCCGGACTCATCCTCGAAAGCGAACGGCACTACTTCTACAACGCGTCCCTGTACATCAGCGGCGGCGAGGTGGTTCACGTGCACCGCAAGGTGTACCTCCCGACCTACGGGCTGTTCGACGAGCAGCGTTACGTTGCGGCCGGCGATCAATTCCGCGCGTTCGACGCGCCCCTCGGCCAGAACACCGAGCGCCACTGGCGCGCGGGCATCCTCATCTGTGAGGACCTCTGGCATCCGTCGGCCGCGGCCCTGCTCGCGCGCCAGGGTGTCGATCTGATCATCTGCCCATCGGCGTCGCCCGGGCGCGGCCTGCTCCAGGGAGAGGCGGTCGGCACCTCGAGCAGCTACGACGTGATGACCCGCACATACGCCCAGCTGTTCACCACCTATGTCCTGTACTGCAACAGGTCCGGGTTCGAGGACGGCGTGGGCTTCTGGGGCGGCTCACGCGTGGTCGACCCGGTCGGCGCCGTGATCGCCGAAGTCCACGGGTCCCAGGAATCCGTGCTCTTCCACAGCCTCGAGCGCAGCGCGGTCCGCCGCGCACGCGTCGCCTATCCGCTTCTGCGCGACGAACGAAACGATGTCAACGACGCCGAGACCGATCGACTCCGACGCCGGCACACTCGCGGTTGACGCCGCCTTCGTCATCGAGCTGCTCCGCGGCTTCATCGCCGACGGAGTACGCAAGGTGGGATTCGAGCGCGTCATCGTCGGGCTCTCGGGTGGTGTCGACTCCTCGCTGGTGACCGCGCTCGCGGTGTCGTCGCTCGGCGCGGACCACGTGGTCGCGGTATTCATGCCCTATCGCAGCAGCGACCCCCAGTCGCAGATCGACGCCCTCGCGGTGTCCGACAGCGTCGGCATCACTGCGGAGATCATCGACATCACTCCCGAGGTGGATGCCTATTTCGACCGTTTCCCGGATGCGGACCGCACCCGCAGGGGCAACAAGATGGCCCGCGAGCGCATGTCGATTCTCTACGACCACTCGATGGCGGAACGCGCGCTGGTGCTGGGGACCTCGAACAAGACAGAGTTGCTGCTGGGATACGGAACCCTGTTCGGTGACATGGCGAGCGCACTCAACCCGATCGGCGATCTCTACAAGACGCAGGTGTATGCGCTGGCACGCGCGCTCGGTCTGCCCCAGAGCGTGCTCACCAAGCCGCCGAGTGCCGACCTCTGGGTCGGGCAGTCCGACGAGGATGAGCTGGGCATGCGCTACGCCGTGGTCGACGAGGTGCTCCACCTGCTGGTCGACGAGCGGCGGAGCACGGCCGAGGTCATCGCGCGCGGATTCGACGCGGCCGATGTCGACGCCATCGTCGCGCGTGTGCGCGGGAGCCAGTACAAGCGCCGGCCGCCGGTGATCGCGAAGTTGAGCAACCGCACCATCGACCGGGAGTTCCGTTATCCGCGGGACTGGGGTCGATGAGCGACCTGACCGGAACGCTGGCAGTCGTCGCGACGCCGATCGGCAACCTCGAGGACATCACCTTGCGCGCGTTGCGTGTCCTGCGCGAATGCGATGCGGTGATCGCTGAGGATTCGCGGCGCACCAAGGCGTTGCTCACCGCCCATGGCGTGCACAAACCGGTGCTCTCACTGCCGGCGTTCGACGAGCGGCGGCGCGTGCCGCACCTGATGGAACGGCTCGAACGCGGGGAGACGCTCGCGCTCTGTACGGACGCCGGGACGCCCGCAGTCAGCGACCCGGGGGCCATCCTCGTGCGTGCAGCGCTCGACGGCGGTCATCGCGTGACCCCGATTCCCGGCGCGTCGGCCCTGACCGCGGCCCTTGCATCGAGCGGGTTTCCCGCGAGCGCGTTCTGCTTCCTCGGCTTCCTTCCGCGGACTGCAGGCAAGCTCGTTCGCGTGCTCGAGGAAGCGATGCGCGAGGATCGCACCATCGCCTTCTTCGAGTCGCCGATGCGGATCACCAAGACACTCCGGCTCGCCATGCCGGTCCTGGGCGAGCGGCCGGTCGTGGTGGCGCGTGAGCTGACCAAGCTCCACGAAACCCTGCACCGGGGCACGGCCGCAACACTCGTCGAGGAGTTCACGGTGCGGCCGCCTCGCGGCGAGTGCACGGTCGTGGTCGGAGCGCGACCGTGAGCGAGGCGTTGCCGCCGCTTGTCGATACCCATTGCCACCTCGTCCTGCTCGAGGAGCGTGGTTTGCTCGACCAGGCCCTTGAGGGCGCGAGCGCAGCCGGAGTCGACGAGATCATCTCGGTCGGCCTCAACCTCGTGGACTCGGATCGCAACCGGCAGATCGCGGAGCGGCATGCCGGCGTCTACTTCACCTGTGGCTGGCATCCGCATGAGCCGGCAGCCCCTGACGCGCGCCAGCTCGACGCGCTGGCCGAGTTGCTCCGCCATCCGAAGGCGGTCGCGGTCGGGGAGGTGGGGCTGGATCTGTTCTTCCGGCCCGGGTACCACGAGGTGCCGCTCGACATCCAGCAGCGCTCGTTTCGCATGATGCTCGAGCTCGCCGGCGACGCGGGCAGGCCGGTGCTCATCCACGATCGTGACGCGCATGACGAGGTGCTCGCGGCTGTGAGCGAGGTGCCCGGTAGCAGAGGGGTGATGCACTGCTTCAGCGGCGACGCCGCATTTGCTCGCCGTTGCGCGCAATCCGGCTTCGTCGCCTCGTTCTCCGGGATCGTCACGTTTCCGCGCGCCGAGGGGATCCAGGACGCCGCCCGCACCGTCGCCGCTGACGGCTTCGTGGTCGAGACCGACTCGCCGTTTCTGAGCCCGGTGCCCGAACGCGGCAAGCCGAATCTTCCCGGGCGCGTGGCGATCACAGCCGCGGCGGTGGCGCGCCTTCGCGACGTGCCGGTGGAGGAGGTGCGGGCCGCAACCACTCGGACAGCCCATCGCATCCTCGGGATTGCGACACCCAGAGCGGCCGCGCGTGCCTGAGGGCGCGCGCACCGAGCGCGGTCGCCATCCCCTCGACCTGACCGACCCGAAGACGCTCACCGCCGTGGGACGCCGCGTCGGGCTCCGCCGGGACACGAGCCTCGGCCAGCACTTCCTCATCGATCGCGACGTGCTCGATGCCATCGTCGATGCGCTCGACCCGGGTCCCGACAGCGACGTCCTCGAGATCGGCTGCGGGCTGGGGACCCTCACCGGAGCACTGGCGGCTCGCGCACGCCGGGTGGTCGCGATCGACATCGACCCGGCGTGCGTCGCCGGAACCGAGATCACGCAGCGGGCGAATGCCAACGTCAGCGTCCTCGAGGCGGATGCCCGGATCGTCGACCCTGCCGCGCTCGGCTTCAGCACCGGGTGGCTGGCGACCGGCAATCTCCCATACCAGCTGACCGGGCTTGTGCTGATGCGCCTGGTTGAGGACGAGCAGCCACCCGCCCGAGCGGTGGTGCTCGTCCAGCGCGAGGTGGCGGCGAGGCTGGCGGCCGCGCCGGGCGACTGGAGCCTCGCGACGGTGGCCATCCGCTCACTGGCCGAGGTGGAGCGAATTCTCGACGTGCCCCCGAGCGCGTTCGATCCGCCGCCAGCGGTGCACTCGTCCATCATCAGGATCACGCCCTCGCCCAAGGCCGATCCGTTGATCCGCTCCTCGATACTCGCCCTCGCCAAGCCACTCTTTCAGTCGCGCCGCAAGACCCTGCGCAACGGCGTCTCGCGAGCGCTCGGCGGCGACCTCGCCGGCGCGGGCGTCGCTCTTGCCGACGCGGGCATCGATCCGGGGCGCCGGCCGGGTACGCTTCGCCTCGATGAGTGGGAGCTCCTGGCTCGCGCAGTCGCGGAGGTGAGGTTGGTCACGCGATGAGGCAGCCCATCACGCGCGCGGCAACCGAGACCGAGGAGGGCGGCGTGGTCACGCCGCTCCATGCGGCTCGTCCAGCAATCGCCGCTGCTCCGGAGCAGCGCAAGGGATTCGCCGCGGTGCTGCGCCGCCGCGATTTCCGGTACCTGTGGTTGGCGCAGCTGTTCTCGCAGCTCGCCGACAAGTTCCTCATGTTCACGCTGCTCGTCTTCATGTACACGCTCACAAAACGCGCATCGCTGCAGTCGGTGCTGATGATCGCGTACACGTTGCCGAGCGTCCTGCTCAGCGCGCCCGCCGGCGTCTACGCGGATCGACACGACAAGCGCGTGCTGATGATCGGCACCAATGTGGTCCGCGCCGGTCTCATCCTCCTGATCCCGATTGCGCAGCTGTTCCCGCCGCTGCGCGGTCAGGCGTGGCCGCTCATCGTGATCACCCTGCTGTTCAGTTCGGCGGGACAGATCTTCGCGCCAGCTGAAGCCGCGAGCATCCCGACGCTGGTCACTCGCCAGCAGATCACCGAGGCAACGTCGCTGTTCATGACGACGGTCATCCTGACCCTGGTTCTCGGAGTGCCGGCTGCGACCATCGCCATCGGCTTCTTCGGCAACCAGGCTCCGTTCTACATCGCCACGGGACTGTTCGGATTCGCGGCGATATCAGTCTGGAGGGTGAGAGTCAGTCTGCGAGCCGAGCAGGCGCTCACCGGCCCGTCGCCGAATATCCTGCGCGAGTTGCGCGACGGTATCGACATCCTCCGCAACAGCCCACCGCTCCGCCTCGGGCTCTATCAGCTGACGCTCGCGATCGTTGTGGTCTTCACCATCTTCGCGCTCGGGCCGGTGTATCTCGTTGAGGTGCTCAAGCGATCGGATACCGAGACCTACATCGTGCTCGTGCCGGCGATGTTCGGGCTCATCGGCACGGCCGCGCTGCTGGGTCAGCGAGCGAGTTTCCCGCGCGCCAAGACCCTGGTTGCCGCCATCAGTGGCGCGGGCTTGTCGCTGCTCATCATGGGCATCGTCCCCGACGTGCTTCGCACCCACGGCCTGCCAGGGTTGATGGTCCCACTCGCAGTCGCGGTGGGAGTGCTTTTCGGATGCGCGCTGGGGGCAATGCTCATCCCGGGGTTCACTGTGCTCCAGGAACGTACCGATACCGAGAGCCGTGGGCGCATCTTCGGCGGCATCTTCACGGTGATCAACGCGGCGGTGGCGATTCCGCTGCTGCTTGCGGGCGTCATCTCCGATCTGATCGGCGTGGCTCGCGTTGTCGCTGCGCTTGGCGCGATTCTGATCATCATCGCGGCGGCGGTTCGATGCTTCGGCTGGCAGCGTCTTCAGGTGCTCGAACCGGACATCGCACCGACCGCGACGAGCGCCGACCAGACCTGATCGCAAATCTGCAACGACGGTGTCGCGGTGCCGTGGATTGGGCTGCGTCTTCGGCGTCCGGTGGGAAGCTCCGGGGCCTTGCGGACCGGATTGGCCGGGCCGGCGGAGGAGTGATGCGAGCGGTCGTGACGTGTGAGTGCTGCGGACACCGGCAGGCAATAGCCCGCCAGATCGTCCGGCCCGAGTCGTTCAACCTCGTGTGCCACAGCTGCGAGGGCGTGCTGCGCGTCGAGGTGACCATGGATGACCTCCAGGCGGCCCAGCACGCAACCGGGAAGAAGACACAGTCGACGGTCGCCTGGGTCTGATTCGCGCCATCCCCGGAGTTGGGGAGGAGG
>Ga0208219_1000945_pt1 | contig 10278 bp, 9 predicted proteins | sample NGESurshal072012_7_FD_184469 | JGI IMG/M metagenome (GOLD analysis project Ga0208219, IMG submission 184469) | Arctic peat soil microbial communities from Barrow, Alaska - NGEE Surface sample 53-2 shallow-072012 (SPAdes) | ecosystem: Environmental > Terrestrial > Soil > Wetlands > Peat ...
AGACGATTTAGGGGATTTCGTCGCTTGCGTACCGAACGCTGAACTCGGGTCGCCACCTTCGATCAGGGCTCCAAACATCCGCTCGTCTTTGATGGACCGATGCCTGCCCTCTATGCAAACGTGGCGGCATGAACCACCAAGATGTAATGACTGCGCTCTTGGAGGCCTCTGCGACCCTTGCCGGGTTACTTCTGGTATTCCTCGGATTCATACTTACTGCATCCGGCACGCTCGACGACGATGTGCCTCTTGCCGTCCACAAGTCGCTCCAGAAAGTGTCGTTGGTTCTCCTAAGCGCCTTCGCGATCGGACTTTTGAGTGTCGCCGTCTCAGCCGCCTGGCTTGTCACCGCACCCGGCGGCGACCCGCTCTATGACGCGGCGTTGAGCTTGTTCGCTCTGCAGATTGCGGGTCTCGCGGCGGCAACCGGCTGGACCGTCCGAGGGCTCTTGTGGACAGGTCGACGTAAAAGGGAGATGCCGAAAGGCAGGAGTTGAAACAAGAGAACGGGTGCCCCATAACGCCGGGACGGTGAGACACTTCGGCACCATGTGGATAACCGATTCATCGCTCGGAGTCCGAGCGGTAACCGACAATTTGCGAGGGGTCTGCGGACCGGTCCGTGGCCGGGGTCCTACGTGCTGTGAGCCTTATGTTCGAACCAACAACTGACGAACACCGAGCGTTCGAAATAGCTACCATTGTTCCTATGCTCGCGTTGAGCCATCAAACGGGCGTCACACTCGCCGAGGTCGGATTCTTGTTGATCCTGTTTGCCGGTGTCTGGCTCGTCGCCGCTCAAATCCCAGCCTTCAAGATGCCTACTGCGCGAACGATCGTCGCAGGCATTGCGCTCGCCCTCGCTGGCGTGCTTCTCATCATTGCCACTCACTGGGGGCATTTCGGCTGACCATCCTCTATGTGCCGATACCGAGCAGGGCGCACGGTGCCCCACATCGCCGGCTACGTGGCGGGTCCCCCGTTGAGGAGCACCTCGTAGCGGTGGAGCTCAGCATCGGTGCTCAAAATGTGGAATCCGGCTCGGATGAGGGTCCGTTGCGAAGCGATGTTGTCCAGTGTCGTGTGGGCGATCACCCTGGACAGTCCGTGGTCGGCGGCCACGGTCAGCAGGGCGATGACCGCCTCCGCGGCGTAGCCATGGCCACGGGCCGAGGAAGCCAGGCCGTAGCCGATCTCCACGCAGCCGCCATCTGGCTGGCCCTTGAAGCCAATCCCCCCGACTGCCCGCCCGTCGGCCAAGCGGGTGATCCGGTAGTAGCCGAACGGCCGTTGCTCTCCGTGGGTGGCGGTGGCGCGAAGGAACCCCCCGACTGCGCCAACGTCGCCCTCGAAGGGGAAATCATCGGCCCAAGTATCGGCTGATCCCGCACTCCGAGCGACGATACGTTCGGCCTCTGCGATATCGATCGCATGCAGCTGAAGGCGCGATGTTCGAATCTGGTTCATGGCTGAAGCTAATCAGCCCCATCGCCGAGCGCACGGGCGACCGGTCATGATCGGGCACTGCTGGCTGAGGATGGCATCAAGAGACCGGCCCAGATTTACCAACACCTTTGGGGGTTGCTGGCACATCCTTCCAAACTCTCCCGTCCGACGAGCTGAAGCCCATTTACTTGATGACGTAACGGTTCCTCGCCGGTCACGGCGACGCGCCACGGCGTGGGCGCGCGATGCTGGTCGGACCAAACCGCTCAAGGGTGGCCGACGAGCCCACTTACGTCCATGAGGAGCCCCACATGCCCGATACCGCCTTCCTGACCGACCGAATCGAGGTGACCCGGCCTATTCCGGCGCCGCCCGCCGCGATCTTCGACATCTTGCGTTCCCCGGCAGGCCATGTGGCCATCGACGCCTCTGGGATGCTGCAGGACTTCACCGGCGAGCCGGCGGAGAAGGTGGGCGACACGTTCGTCATCCACATGGACCGCGAGTCGCTCAATGACATCCCGCTTGGCAAGTACGACGTGACCGTGCACATCATCCTCTTTGAGCGCGACAAAGAGATCGCGTGGGATCTCGGGCCCGATATCCCTGTTCCGCACTTCTATGGTTACCGCCTGGATACCGGTGAGGACGGGGTCACCAATGTGACGTCCTACTACGACTGGTCGAAGGTGAGCGGCGACCTCAAGGAACGCTTCCCGATCGTGCCCGAGTCGGCGCTTCGCGCCACGCTGGGAATCTTGGAGCGAACGGTCAGAAAGGGCCTATGACTTCCCTCCTACGCTCCAAGGTAGGTTCGCGACGTCATGACTGCCGCTGAGCCGGCGACATGGGGGACTCTGATGACCAGACCCAGACGTTGCCTCTCGCCGCGCGGGCTTTGAGCTTGCGTAAGAACGACCCGGGCAGCGGCCTAGACGGCCGCGACGAGATCGCCGGACTTGGGCACCAGGTTGAGGGGCATTTCCCCGAACGCGGGTCCAGAGGTCCGAGTCAGGCGCGGTTGCGTCGTCTGCCGTTCTTCCACACGCCGATCAACGCTCGCACGACGGTGAGACTCGCCAGGACGATCAGGGTTGCGTCGAATGCTGGGACCCACCGGACCTGGTCACCTTTTACGACGTAGACCCCCACGGGCAGGACCAGTCCACCAAATCCCCCTCCTGTGCCGGTTGGCGGCTGGCCATCAGGTGGGGCGCCATTCGCCGGCTTCGCCGTCTCGATGGCAGGGGTGTGCCCGGTGGCCGGTGGTTTGATCGGCCCTTCGCCGCCCCCGCCCCCACCCGCCACGAAGGCCACGGGAATGATGAGAAGCCCTTCCCGCTCATAGGCTGCACCAAAGGAACGTCGCACCGACAGGTTCTCAGCGATTCTGTCCAGCAGCTCTCGGGTGTTCACGGCTCGACCCTCCTCTCCCTCCCGCCCGTTGGGCGAATGCATCGCTGTGAGATCGCCCGCCTCGGGCACTTGGCTCACGGAGCACGACCGTAGACCGAGCCGGTCAATTTCGGCACCCATGGCGCATCGTGGTGACCTCGTCCGGTGGCGCAGCTGGACACGTGGGCGGCGAGATGGTCAGCCAACGATCGCCCGGGCGCACGTACTCACGCCCGGTTCGCCCGTGACTCAACCACTCTGGTTGCCTCCTTGAAGGCATCCGAGTTGATGTCGCGTCCGAGGCCCTGGGCAATTCTCGCCCCGAGTCGGACGTCGACACTGGTCCAGTAGGCAATGACCCGAAGCTGAATTTCGTCGGTGACATGATCGCTGGCGTGCCCGACGATGTTGGTCACCAGGTGGTCACGGTCTTCGTCGTCCATCACCTGGCGAATCAGAGTCCCCGCCTGCCCGAAGTCGTCGTCCTCCGCGTGCTTTGCATAGGCGTAGCGACCGAGTTCCCCCGATGCCACACTCCATGCCACCGCTCCGGCCCGCTCGGGATCGGCCTCCGGCCCGCCGTAGGAGTTGGGGGCGTAGACCGGTTGAGACCCGGCGTGGCGATACGTCATCTGTGCGTCCTTGTTGTAGGAGTGGACCTCGACCCGTGGCGCGTTGATCGCCAGCTGTTCGTAATTCGGACCGATCCGGTGCAGGTGGGTGTCGTGGTACGAGAAGACCCGACCCATAAGCATTCGGTCGGGGCTGAGTCCGGTTCCGGGGACGAGATTGGCCGGAGAGAAGCCGGCCTGTTCTACCTCGGCGAAGAAATTCTCGGGGTTGCGGTCGAGCACCAGGCGGCCAACCTGAATGGGCGCGTAGTCCGAGTGCGGCCAGACCTTGGTCAGGTCGAAGGGGTTGAACCGATAGTCGGCCGCTTCTTCGAACGGCATGACCTGCATCTCGAGGCGCCATTCGGGGGCGTTCCCGCTGGCGATGGCCTGATTGAGATCGCGGCGGTGGAAGTCGGGATCCTCGGCGGTCATGGCCTTGGCCTCGCCGTCGGTGAAGGTTTCCGCCCCTTGCACGGTCTTGAAGTGGTACTTGACCCAGAATCGCGCCCCGGCGGCGTTAATGGTGGAGTAGGTGTGGCTGCTGTACCCGTTCATGTGCCGGTACGTCCGTGGCGTTCCCCGGTCCGACATGAGGACGGTCACTTGGTGGGCGCTCTCGGGTGACAGGGTCCAGAAGTCCCACTGCATGTTGTTGTCCCGCAGCCCGGTATCGGGCTGGCGTTTCTGGGAGTGGATGAAGTCTTGAAACTTCGTGGCGTCACGGACGAAGAACACGGGAGTGTTGTTGCCCACCATGTCGAAGTTCCCCTCGTCGGTGTAAAATTTGAGCGCAAAGCCACGGGGATCACGGACGGTGTCGGCATAGCCCTGTTCGCCGGCCACCGTCGAGAAACGGGCGAACATTGGTGTGCGCTTACCGACCTCGGACATGAAGCTCGCGCGGGTGAACCAGGTGACGTCCTCGGTGACCTCGAAGAACCCGTGAGCGCCGCTGCCCTTGGCATGGACGACCCGCTCGGGCACCCGCTCCCGGTTGAAATGCTGCATCTTCTGGACGACATAGTGGTCGTGCAACGCGGTCGGACCACTGGGGCCGACCGTCAATGAGTATTCGTCGCTCTGCGCTGGGATACCCGAGTCGGTTGTCGTGGTTGGTGGTCGTGTCTCGCTCATGGTTCCCTCCAAACCTGCCGGTGGTGAGCACGCCACGAGCAGCAAGTAGTCCTTCCGTAGTCCTACCCACTTGATATCGAAATGCAACATCTCCCGTTTGGGTCGATGCACCGCCTGTGTCAGGGCACCGGATGCGCTGCTGCACCATCCGAGACCGTTATTGGGCATCGCCATCGGGCCGCGTTGAGGTTCCGGCCGAGCAACGGGTGTGCCCGCGGTGGGTGCATCCCGGCAGTGGAGGTGGGTCCGGGTGCACCCTCCGCCGGCAGCGTGAGGCCAGCAGCAGCCCGTTTTTGCCCTATCCGATGAATTTGAGCAGGGCCTCGTTCACGTCCTCGGGGTGAGTCCACCCAACGTTGTGTGGTCCGCCCTCGATCTCGATGAACTCAATGTCGCTGACCAGGTCAGGGAGCCGTCGTCCCGTGGCGTCGATCGGCAGGATGCGGTCCTCGGTGCCCTGGACGACGAGGAGCGGTACGTCGATCTTCGGCAGGTCGGCGCGAAAGTCCGTCAGCCAGGTCGGTACGCACGCGAGCGTGGCGTAGGCGGACGAACCGGCCGCCACGGCGAAACTGGCGTTCCACGCCTCGTCGCTGATGCGGGCGGGGCGGAGCTTGTCGACATTGTAGAAATTATCAAAGAAGAACTTGAACCACGCATAGCGGTCCTTCTTGATGGTCTCCTTGAAACCATCGAAGACGCTCTGCGGCACCCCCAGAGGGTTGTCATCGGTTTGCAGCAGGAACGGTGGGATCGGTCCGAACAGGGCGGCTTTGGCCACTCGAGCGGAACCGTAGTTTCCGAGGTATCGGGTGACTTCGCCCGTTCCCATTGAGAATCCGGCCAGGATGACCTCCCGCAGATCGAGCTGGTCGATCAGCGTTTTCAGGTCGGCGGCGAAGGTGTCGTAGTCGTAGCCAATCGTGGGTTGGCTCGACTTTCCGAATCCCCGCCGGTCATAGGTGATCACCCTCTTGCCGGCGTCGAGGAGCACGGGCACTTGCTTCTCCCATGAGTGCCCGTCAAGCGGGTAGCCGTGGATCAGCACCATGGGCTGCCCGGAGCCGTGATCTTCGTAGTACAGATCGATGGAGGCCGAGTTCTCTTTACCCACGTTGATGTAGGGCATTGCACCTTCTCCTTTGCCGGGTCGTCTTGGTTGATATTTCTTCAACCATTATGCGCCTGGACCATTCTCCGTGCTGTCGCCGTGACCAGCCTGTCGCGAGAACGATCCGGGAGAGCCATGCGTCGTGTGGCTCAGAGCGCAGCCAGAACCTCTTCGACCGAGCTGGCGTGGAGGCCCGGACCGGGCTCGACGGCGAGCCAGGCCACCGTCCCGTCCTCGATGATGGCGGCATAGCGCTGGGAACGGGCACCCAGACCGAACCCGCTGCCGTCCATGGGCAGTCCCATCGCCGCGGTGAATTCGCCGTTGCCGTCGGCCAGCATGAGGACGGACTGCCCCACCTTTTGATCGGCACCCCAGGCACCCATGACGAAAGGGTCATTGACCGCTACGCAGACAATTTTGTCCACTCCCTTGGCCTTGAGGTCTTCGGCTCTCAGGACGAATCCAGGCAGGTGGTGGTCAGAGCACGTCGGGGTGAACGCTCCCGGTACGGCGAACAGGACGACCTTCCCGGTGCCGAGGACCTCGCCCGAGGTGGTGGCCTCGGGTCCGGACTCGCCAAAGGTGAAGACCTTCACGTCCGGGATTCTGTCGCCGACTGCGATCGCCATTTCCATCTCCTCTGCCGATTGGTTGGGTAGGGCCAGGTTGCCACATGAGGATCCGCCACCCGCAATCGATGCCGAAGTTGTATTCTGCCCCGCAGTCGCCGCTGGTGACTATTGGGGGGCTCGCACCGTGGGCCGCAATCAGCAAGGGGAGACCATGCCGCACACCTTTGATCGCCGTTCGTTCCTCGCAGGCGGAGTTGCGCTCGGAGCCGGTGCCGTCATCTTGGGCAGTGGTGCGGAGTGGGCCGGCGCGGCCCTGACCAACGGTCCCGGGCTCAATGGCATCTCCACGGCCAAGCCGAAGCGCGGCGGATCGCTCGTGATGGGCATCGACACCGAGGAGGGTGGCTTCGATCCGACGTCGGCCCGCTGGGACGAGGGTGGGTTCCTTTACGGTCGCACCGTCTTCGACCCCATTGCGGTCGTCAACAGCGCCGGCAAGGTCGAGCCATACCTGGCTCAGTCGATCACGCACAACACGGACTACACGGCATGGACCATCACGCTGCGACCGGGGATCGTGTTCCACGACGGGACCCCACTCGACGCCAACGCGCTGCACCTGAATTTGACCAAGCAGGCCGCCTCCCCTCTGGTCGGGCCGGCCTTCGCCGCCCTCATCGAAAGCTCTTCGGTCACCGGGCCCCTTGCCGTCACCATCAATATGAGAGCGCCGTGGGTCCCGTTTGACTACTACCTGGCTCAGGGCCAGACCGGGTACGTAGCTGCACCGTCCATGCTCAACAGCCCCAACGGCACCACCAACCCGGTGGGCACCGGACCGTTCGTTTTCAAAGAGTGGGTTCCGAACAGCCACTTCACGGCCACCGCCAACCCCCACTACTGGCGCCCGGGCCTCCCCTACCTCAGTCAGATCACCTTCAAGCCCATCATCGCGCCGACCTCTCGGACCGATGCATTGCAGTCGGGCACCATCGACATCATGCACACGAACTCGCCGGCCAGCATCTTGTCCTTCCGTGGCAACAAGAAATGGTCGTACGTCGACAACAGTGGACAGATACTCGGCCAGCCGACCATGCAGATGCTTATGCTCAATACGTCAACGGCGCCGTTCAACAACAAGAAGCTGCGAACCGCCCTGGCCAAGGGCGGCAATGCAAAACAGTTCTCCCAAGAGATCGACATGGGCGTCAATGCACCAGTCAACGGACTGTTCCTGCCCGGGAGCCCCTACTACACCAAGACCACCTACCCGGCGTATGACCCAGCCGGTGCAAAGAAACTGGTCAGCCAGGTGGCGCAGGAAACCGGGAAGCCGGTGGCGTTCACCCTCAATTCGACCAATGACCCCGAGGTCGAGCGGGCGGCGCAGTACGTCAAGCAGCAGTACGGCAACATCGGGATCACGGTGAACATCAACATCGCGGCTCAGAGCGCGCTGATCAACAACGCCCTGTCCGGGACGTACCAGGCCACGGTCTGGCGCCAGTTCGGCGCGGTCGATCCCGATCTGAACTACGTGTGGTGGAGTACCAACACGGTCACTCCCGGGCTGGCCCTCAACATGGCCCGCAACTCCGACCCGAGAATCCAGGCCGCGCTCACGGTGGGGCGGTCGACGCCGGACCCGGCGAAGCGGCTGCAGGCGTACCAGCAGATCAACGAGTACCTGGCCGAGGACCTCCCTTACATCTTCACCGTCCGCAACACCTGGGCCGTCGTCGCCAATCCGAAGGTGCAGAATTACGCCAACCCCAAGACACCCAGCGGCTCGAAGGCGATCGCCTTTGACGAAGGTGTTGTGTGGCCAACCCAGATCTGGGTCTCGTAGGCGAGGGCTCTCTCCGGTCAGCGCATCTCGACGTCGTCGAGGTACTCCTCGCGCCAGTGCGTGAATTGTTCTTGCGGCAGGCGCAGGCAGAAGGTGGGCCTGAGCGCTTGGACAAAGCCACGCTCGTGGCTCACGGCAATGATCGTCCCGGGCCACGACCCGAGCATGGTGCCGACCGCCTCAATGGATGAGGGGTCGAGGTTGTTGGTCGGCTCATCGAGCAGCAGGAGGTTGGTCCGCCCGGCCGAGAGCATGGCCAGGCCCAGCTTCGCCCGCTCGCCACCCGAGAGGGTGGCCGGGTACTGATCGGCCGCCTTGGAGGGCAGGCCGAACGATCCCAACAGGGCCCGTCGCTCGCGCTCGGTCGACAGCACGGTGTCGTCCACGTTGTCCAGCGTCGTCAATGTGGGGTCGATCTGCTCGTGCTCCTGGGCGAAGTACCCCCGCTCCACATTGGCTCCGAGCTCGATGGTGCCGTTGGTCGGCTGCTGCACGCCGGCCAGGCAACGCAGCAAGCTCGACTTCCCTGCGCCGTTCCTCCCGATGATGACAATACGGTCGCCTCGACCGGCATGGAAGTTGACGTTCGACAGCACCTCGTTGCTCCCGTACCGGACGGCTAACTTCGTGACCTCGACCGGCGTCACCCCAGAACGCGGCGGGGTGGGCAGGCGGAACTTGCTCGCCTTGTCCCGCTTGTCCACCTGGGTCCGTTGGCCTTCGATCCGCTCGACCCGCCTGTCCAGGTTCTTGGCGATCTTGGCCCGCTTCTCCGTCTGCCCCCGCATCGAATCGGCCAGCGTCGAGAGGCGCTTGATCTCCCGCTGCTCGAGAACCGAGGCGCGCTCACGTTGCGACTGGTCGGCCTCATGGAGTGCCTCGAATTTCGAGTAGTTGCCCTTCCACTCGGTCAGTCTCTGATTGGAGATGTTGAGGACCTTGGAGATGGAGCGATCGAGGAGCTTCAGGTCGTGGCTCACCACGAGCAGCGCCCCGGGGAAGCGCTCCAGCTCATCGAGCAGCCATCGCTTGGCGGAGCGGTCGAGGTGGTTGGTCGGCTCATCGAGGATCATCAGTTCGGGCTCCTGGAAGAGCACCCGCATCAGGTCCACCCGACGTCGTTGGCCCCCGGAGAGTGATTCGATGTCCTCCAGGAGGAGCTCCTGGCGCAGGCCGAGGCCATCAGCCAGGCGAGCCATGATCGATTCCGCCTCGTAGCCGCCGCTGGCATGGAATTTCTCCTGCAGATCGGTGAACAGCTCAATGTTCTCTTCCGAGGGGTCATCGGCCATCGCGGCTCGGGCCGTGCCCAGCGCGTCGTCGAGCACATCGAGCCCGCGAGCCGAGAGGACGTGGGAGAAACCGGTGGGCTCGAGCCCGAGGCCGCCCACCACCGGAGCCTGGGGCAGATACCCGAATGAGCCCAGCAGCCGGACGTTGCCGCGATGCCGGAGCGCAGGGGTGGGCTCACCCACGATGATCGAGATGAAGGACGACTTCCCGGTGCCGTTCCGACCGACCAGTCCCACCTTTTCGCCGGCGCCCACGACAAAGGAGGCATCGGAGACCAGCATCCGATCGCCTATCTCAATGGTGAGTGACGAGGCAACGATCACACCAAAGTGTACGGGCGTGATCAGAGCCTCGATACACTCCCCAAATGCCGACGCTCGAACGCAAGTGGTGGACGCTCATCGCGGTCTGTACCGCCATTTTCATGCTCCTCCTCGACATCACGGTCGTCAACGTGGCCCTGCCCGACATCCAACGGGCGCTCCATTCGAGTTTTTCGGACCTGCAATGGGTCGTCGACGCCTATTCCTTGACCCTGGCCGCCTTCCTGCTCACCGCCGGGGTGGTGGGCGACATGTACGGACGCCGCATCGTCTTTGCGGTGGGGCTGGCGGTGTTTTCCCTGGCCTCGCTGACCTGCGGCCTCTCCACCGACTCGCTCATGCTGAACCTGTCCCGCGCGGTGCAGGGGGTGGGTGGCGCCATCATGTTCGCCACCTCGCTGGCCCTGATCGCCCAGGCCTTCCAGGGTAAGGATCGAGGGACCGCCTTCGGGATCTTCGGGGCGGTGACCGGGGGCGCCGTGGCCGTCGGCCCGCTGGTCGGCGGCGCCATCACCAGTGCCATCGGATGGCGTTG
>Ga0208219_1000950_pt1 | contig 10264 bp, 8 predicted proteins | sample NGESurshal072012_7_FD_184469 | JGI IMG/M metagenome (GOLD analysis project Ga0208219, IMG submission 184469) | Arctic peat soil microbial communities from Barrow, Alaska - NGEE Surface sample 53-2 shallow-072012 (SPAdes) | ecosystem: Environmental > Terrestrial > Soil > Wetlands > Peat ...
GAACCGCGGATTAAGCCCATGGACAAAGGACTTCTCGCAACACTTCATTGACGGTGGCGCCGCGATGTTCACGCTTCGTCTGCGGACACTGTCGCATATGGAAACAGCATCGCTCAAATTCGAAACGTCCGCGTAACAGGTATGACCGCCGCGTTAGGGTGACCGAAAAGTTACCGCGACAATACGCGAAAAATTTTATGCGACTGCGCGCGATTTCGTGCACCGGTGCGCAGCCTCTCCGCTATGGCGGCCGTTCGCGGGCCGCCATCCAGGCGAGCGCGAGATAGGCCGCGAGCATGCCGGCTTCGAGACCCACCACCGTCAGGCTGCCGCCATAGATGCCCGGAAACATCAGTTCGATCACCGCCATCGACACCACGGTGGTGAGCCACACCACCGCGCCCCACGGCGTCGCCAGCCACAATCCCACCGCCGCGACCAGTTCGATCACGGCGAAATACACCGTCGCGGCCTGCCATGCCATGGTCTGGTTTTCGAACGCTTCCTCTTCGCCGCCGACAAAACCGGTCACCTGCGCCCAGTGGTAAAGACCCTTGGCCACCGAAACCACGGCCATCACGCGCAGGAAGAACACCAGCCGCCGGGTCCAGACATTGTCGTCGGACTCGATTCGCTCGGACGAAATCGCCGCCACCGACATGGCGTTATCCCGCGGATGGTCGCGCGACGGGATCTCAGACATGGGAATAGCTGGTCATGAATAGGCCTTCATCGTCCTGAGTCATGGCCTCTCGTGGCGACAAAATCAATCGTCGATGCGACGGGCCGGGGTGCGGTGACGGGGCCTCTGCAAAGTGCTAGGCTGGAACGGATCAAAATCCGGCATGCCAGCGGGGAGTGTTCATTACATGGCGATCAAATTCGGGCGTCCGATCGAAATGCGCGAGGCGCCGCGCCGGCAGGCCGCCCTCGCCGCTCCCGCCCTCGATCTGACGGTGCGCCCGCGGCGCAACCGGAAGTCCGAATGGGCGCGCCGGCTGGTCCGGGAAAACGTGCTCACCACGGACGACCTGATCTGGCCGCTATTTGTGGTCGACGGCCATAACCAGCGCATGGCGGTCGCCTCGATGCCGGGCGTCGACCGGCTCAGCGTCGACCAGGCGGTGCGCGAGGCCGAACGCGCGGTGAAGCTCGACATCCCCTGCATCGCGCTGTTTCCCTACACCGAGCCCTCGCTGCGCGACGAGCACGGTTCCGAGGCGGTCAATCCGGACAATCTCGTCTGCAGCACGGTGCGCGCCATCAAGAAGGAGTTTCCCGGCCTTGGCGTGCTCTGCGACGTCGCGCTCGATCCCTTCACCAGCCACGGCCATGACGGCCTGATCGAGGACGGCCGGATCCTCAACGATGAGACCGTCGCGGTGCTGGTGCGCCAGGCGCTGGTGCAGGCCGAAGCCGGCTGCGACATCATCGCGCCCTCCGACATGATGGATGGCCGCGTCGGCGCCATCCGCAAGGCGCTCGACGCCGCCGGTTTTCTCGACGTGCAGATCATGTCCTATGCGGCGAAATATGCCTCGGCCTTCTACGGACCGTTCCGCGACGCCGTTGGCTCGGCGAAGACGCTGACCGGCGACAAGCGCACCTACCAGATGGACAGCGCCAATTCGGACGAGGCCTTGCGGGAGGTCGAACTCGATATCGGCGAAGGCGCCGACATGGTGATGGTCAAGCCGGGAATGCCCTATCTCGACATCGTGCGGCGGGTCAAAGACACCTTTGCGATGCCGACCTTCGTCTACCAGGTGTCGGGCGAATACGCGATGATTGCCGCCGCCGCCGGCAATGGCTGGATCGATGGCGAGCGGGCGATGATGGAAAGCCTGCTGGCATTCAAGCGCGCCGGCGCCGACGGTATCCTCAGCTACTTCGCGCCGCAGGCGGCCGAAAAGCTCAGACAGAGCTAGCCTGTCGCGAATCGCCGACGCCGCCACTACCAGGCAATCCAGAATCGCGCGTAGCTCTGGATTGCCTCGCGGGCGTTCGCGGTGACGATGGGCCGCCCTTGCAAGTCGCCGAAACCGTTCCCATGTCTCGCGGCGGGAATGCACGGTCGGAAGGACTGATCATGGCTTACAGCGGTTCGGGCAATGCAGGCAGCGGCTGGCGCAATGACGGCGGCGTGCGGCCGCATGCGTTCGATCCCTGGACGCAGCCGGAATTGTTTCGCGGCGTGCTGACACGGCGGGCTTTCGCGTTCCTGATCGATCTCGTGGTGCTTTCGATTCCGGTGATCCTGGCCTGCCTGTTCATCGCCGTGTTTGGCGTGGTCACACTCGGGCTCGGCTGGGCGCTGTTCTGGCTGGTCTCGCCGGCATCGGTGGTCTGGGCCCTGGTCTATTACGGCGCTTCGCTTGGCGGGCCGCATTCGGCTACCGTCGGCATGCGCGTGATGGATCTGGAGATGCGAACCTGGTACGGCGCCCCCGGCTATTTTGTGCTCGGGGCCATGCATGCCGTCGTGTTCTGGATGTCGGTCTCGTTTCTCACCCCGCTCATTCTGCTGGTCGGGCTGTTCAACGGCCGGCGCCGCCTGCTGCACGACATCATCCTGGGAACCATAATTATTAACAGTTCGGTGCGCACAGTGGCGCAGCCGGCGCGGACCTACTGAGTTCGGCCACACTTGGGCCAAACCGATTGACCATAGGCCTCCGCGGCGCGATGCTCCCGCCTGCTGCTTCGGAGGCCTGACGACATCCCGTGACCCAGCATTCGCGTGATACGCCGCAATTCTACCTGACTGCGCCGTCGCCCTGCCCCTATCTGCCGGGCCGGCATGAGCGCAAGGTGTTCACCCATCTTGTCGGCGACAAGGCCGGCGACCTCAACGACCTCCTCACCCATGGCGGGTTCCGGCGCAGCCAGTCGATCGCCTACCGGCCGGCCTGCGATCAGTGCCGCGCCTGCGTCTCGGTTCGCGTGGTCGCCAACGAATTCCGGCCCTCGCGCAATCTCCGCAAGATCCTCGCCCGCAACGCCGACATCATCGGCGAACAACGCAGTGCGGTGCCGACCTCGGAGCAATATTCGGTGTTCCGCGGCTATCTCGACCAGCGCCATCGCCATGGCGGCATGGCCGACATGACGGTGCTCGATTATGCGATGATGGTCGAGGACAGCCACGTCGAGACCCGCATCATCGAGTACCGGCGTCGCAACCTCGACAGCGGCATCACCGGCCGCGGCACCGATCTGCTCGCGGTGGCGCTCACCGACGTGCTCAGCGACGGATTGTCGATGGTGTATTCGTTCTTCGAGCCGTCGGAGCAAAGCCGCTCGCTCGGCACCTTCATGATTCTCGACCACATCGCGCGCGCCCGGCGGCAGGGGTTGCCGTATGTCTATCTCGGCTACTGGATCGAAGGTTCGAAGAAGATGGATTACAAGGGCCGCTTCCTGCCGCAGCAGCGCCTCGCCCCCTCGGGCTGGCTGCGCACCGATGCGACCGGCGAAGTGCCCTCGGAACCGCAGGACTAGCGTTCCTCCGGCGCCGCCGTCATCCCCCCGCGCTCGCCCGTCATCCCCCGCGAAAGCGGGGGGACCCAGTACGCCGCGGCTTCTCCGTCAATCGCTGACGCCCGGGACTACTGGGTCGCCCGGTCAAGCCGGGCGATGACAGCGGAAGATGTGGCGACATCATCCGCCGACAAAATCCCACACCAGCTTGATGTTGAGGGCGATGATGATCGCCGCGGTGAGTGCGGCAAGTACGGTAAGCCAGCGCGGCGCGACGAATGGGCCCATCTTGGCGCGGCTGGCGGTGAACATTACCAGCGGCACCACCGCGAACGGCAGTTGAAGGCTGAGCACCACCTGGCTGAAAATCAATAGCTGGCCGGTAGCCTTCTCGCCGGCCCAGATCGTCACCACCACCGCCGGCACGATCGCGATCAGCCGCGTCACCATTCGCCGCAGCCACGGCGCGATGCGCAGATTGAGAAAACCCTCCATCACGATCTGGCCGGCCAGCGTCGCGGTGATGGTCGAATTCAGCCCGCAGCACAACAGCGCGATCGCAAACAGCGTCGGCGCCAATGTCGAGCCGAGCAGCGGCGCCAGGAAGGCGTGGGCCTGATCGAGTTCGGCGACGTCGATCCTGCCGGCGCGATGAAACGTCGCCGCCGCGAGAATCAGGATCGAGGCGTTGATGACCAGCGCGAGGCACAGCGCGATGGTGGAATCGATGGTCGCCAGCGTGATCGCCTCGCGCTTTTCCGCGACGCTCTCACCATAGCCGCGGGTCTGCACCAGCCCGGAATGCAGATAGAGATTATGCGGCATGACCGTCGCGCCGAGAATTCCGAGCGCGAGGTACAGCATCTGGTGATTGGCGAGGATATCGGTGGTCGGCGCGAAGCCGCGCAGCACCGCTCCCCAGTCCGGATCGGCCATGGCGATCTGCACCGCGAAACAGGCCGCGATCACCCCCAGCATCGCCACCACGAATGCCTCGATCCAGCGAAACCCGAACGCCTGCAACGCGAGAATCAGAAACACGTCCGCGGCCGTGATAATCACGCCGATCTGCAGCGGAATGTGAAACAGCAGATTGAGGCCGATGGCGGTGCCGATCACTTCGGCGAGATCAGTGGCGGTGATGGCGATCTCCGCCGACAGCCACAGCGGCCACGATACGAGGCGCGGAAAGGAATCGCGGCTGGCCTGGGCGAGATCGCGCCCGGCGCCGACCCCTAGCCGCGTGCACAGCGACTGCAGCACGATCGCCATGATGTTGGACAGCAGCGCCACCGTCAGCAGCGCGTAGCCGAACCGCGACCCGCCGGCGAGCGAGGTCGCCCAGTTGCCGGGGTCCATATAGCCAACCGCTACCAGGTAACCCGGTCCGAGGAAGGCCAGCAGCTTGCGCCAGAACGGCCCCTGCTTCGCCGTCGGCACCGAGGCGAACATCCCTGCCAGCGACGGTTCGCCGCGCGCCCCGCGCCAGCCAGGGCCGCTCGACGGCAGGGCTGCAACCCGCGTTGGCGGGGGATCAGGCAGCAAGTCAGGGTTTCGCGCATCCATGTCCCCAACATGGTGGATATTCATCCTTATTGCAACTCATTTGCATCTGCATCTGGAACAGTCAGACTTGGGAAGGCCGCCGGGGGGCCTTGTCGGTAAGCGGGTGGTTCGGTGCGCTCCGGCAATGGACACTGCCGGGAGATCGAAATCCGAGGAATCCCGTCATGTCCGCGCCCGAAACGCCGCATCTGCCGCCGACCTTCAATCGTCTGGCCTGGTCCAATCTCGCCGCCCAATCGGCCGAGCAAATCGCGCTGGCCGCAGCTCCGATCGTCGCGGTGCTGATGCTCGGCGTCGGTGCAGGCCAGACCGGCATTCTGCAGACCGCGCTGACCCTGCCGTATATCCTGTTCGCGATCCCGGCAGGCCTGCTCGCCGACCGCATCGCGCGGCGCTGGCTGATGGCGGGATCGGAAGCGCTGCGGGCCGTGGCGCTGCTCGCCATCCTGGCCTTGATCTGGTTCAACGCGCTCTCGCTGCCGCTGCTGGCGCTGTTCGGCTTTGTCGCGGTGTGCGGAACGGTCGTCTACAGCGTGGCGGCGCCCGCTCTGGTGCCGTCGCTGGTGACGCCCGAGCAGTTACCTTCAGCCAATGCGCGGATCGAACTGGCGCGCACGGTCGCTTTCGCCAGCGGACCGGCGCTGGGCGGCGTGCTGGTGGGATGGGTCGGCGCCGCCCCCGCCTTCGGGTTTGCCGCCGCCCTCTCGATCATTGCGGTGGTGCTGCTGTCCGGAATCCACGAGCCGGCCCGGGAACCCGCGCCGCGACGACACCCGCTGCAGGAGATCAAGGAAGGTTGCGCGTTCGTGCTGCGCCATCCGCTGCTGCGGCCGGTATTTGTCACGCAATTCATCTTCAACATCGCCTCGTTCCTGGTGCTCGCGGTGTTCGTGCCCTATGCGGTGCGCCGTCTCGGACTGTCGGCGACCGGGGTCGGGATCACGCTCGCGATGTATGGCGTCGGCATGGTGGTGGGCGCGCTGCTGGCGACACGGGTGATGCGGCGGCTGGCCTTCGGCACCGTGATCGGGCTTGGTCCGGTGACCGGATTCGTCGCCGCCACCGTGCTGGCGTTGACCACCGTAGTTCCGAGTCCGCAGCTCGCAGGCCTCGGTTTCTTCCTGCTCGGCGTGGGCCCGATCCTGTGGGTGATCAGCACCACCACCTTGCGGCAGTCGGTGACGCCGCCGCGGCTGCTGGGCCGGGTCTCCGCGATCAATATCCTGAGCTACGGCGCACGTCCGATCGGCGCCGGCCTCGGCGCGATTGTCGGCGGGCTCTACGGCGCCGAAGCGTGCCTCTATCTCGCGGCCGCGATCTTCGCCGCGCAGGCGCTGGTGATCCTGATGTCGCCCGCGGTCTCGCTGGCGCGGCAGCCGGAGATGGTCTGCGAGCCCGCGCAGGCTTAGTCGGCCGGGCAGCTGAAATCCGACGCTTCGTCATTGCGAGCGCAGCGAAGCAATCCAGAGCCACGAAGAAAAGCTGGATTGCTTCGTCGCTTTGCGCCTCGCAATGACGGCCTAACTCCTTCCTTTATTCAAAAATGCGGCCCTTGGTCGTTCCCTATCTCATTTTATATGATATATGTCATATCATCCTGACTGGGAACCCGCCATGACCGACCAGACCGTTTCAGCGATCGCCCCGCCGCATCAGGCCGCTTCGACCATCCTGCAGATCGCCGTACTCGCCGCGCTGGCGGCGACGGGAACGCTCGCCACCAATATCCTCTTGCCCTCGCTGCCGCAGATGGCGCTCGCCTTGAACGTCTCGAGCGCGGCGGTCACCTCTGCAATCACGGTTTTCCTCGCGGTGTTCGCGATCGGCCAGCTCGCGGTCGGGCCGATCTCGGATCGCTATGGCCGGCGCTGGCCTGTGCTGGTCGGATTTGCGGTGTTCTGCGCCGGCAGCATCTGGTGCGCCTTCGCTCACGACCTGACCAGCCTGCTGATCGGTCGGAGCATTCAGGCTGCCGGCGCCTGTTCGACCTCGGTGCTCTCGCGCGCCATTGCGCGCGATCTCTTCAGCGGCGCGGCGCTGGCGCGCGCGATGGCGCTGATCATGATCGCCATGGCGGCGGCGCCCGGCTTTTCGCCGCTGCTTGGCGGCGCGCTCGACCACTATTTCGGCTGGCGCTCCGAATTCGCCTTCGTCGGGGTTTTCGCCGCGATCGGCGCCATCGCCTATGATCTGGTGTTCGGCGAAACCCATCGCTCGACGCGGATCCCGCTCAATCCGCTGGCCATCGCCAGAAATTATCTCGGCCTCATTGTCGATCGCCGCTTTGTGGTGCCGGCCGCGACCGTCAGCCTGATCATGGGCGGCCTGTTCGCGATGTTTGCGGCCGCACCACGCATTTTGATCGAGGGGCTGCAATTCAAGCCGATCCAGCTCGGCCTGTTCTTTGCCGGCACCGTGATGGTCGTATTCAGCGCCGGCATGCTCGCGACCAGACTGGCACCGCGCTTCGGGCTCGACCGCTCGATCAAGGGCGGCGTGCTGGTGGCGGCAGCCGGCAGCATCGCGATCCTGCTGGTGTCGCTGTTGTGTCCCGCCTTCCCGCCGTTCCTCGCGGCGATGTGCGTCTTCCTGCTCGGCATGGGCATCGTCAACCCGCTCGGCACCGCGCAGGCGCTGTCGCCATTCGGCGAGAAGGCCGGCGCGGCGTCCGCGCTGCTCGGGTTCTGGCAGATGATGGCTGCGGCGATCGGGGTCTGGCTGGCCGCGACGGTCTCCCCGCAGGCGATGTTCGCCCTCGGCCTCGTGCTCACCGTGGCCTCGCTGGCGGCGGCGGGTCTGTACACGATGCGGGCACGGAACACCCGCCAGAGCGTTTTCGAGCGAAGTGGTACCGGTTCGCGTGAAGAAAACGCGTCAAAACAAGAAGCTAAAGCCCGGTTCTGATTCAATCAGAACCGAACAGGCTTTAGCCCGTGAACTCGTAAAGTTGCTGGGTTGACGCCGCGCCAGAGTCCGCTGCGCCCCATAGCCGAGGTGTTGCCGCATAGCAGCCAAACGACGCTATGGGCTAATAGCGACGTCGCCGCCTATTCGATCACCTCGTCAGCCCGGCCGAGCAAGTCCGCCGGAATGGTTACGCCAAGCGCATTGGCGCTTTTCAGATTGACGATCAGCTCCACCTTGGTCGACTGCTGAACTGGAAGATCGGCGGGCTTTTCGCCGCGCAGGATTCTCCCGGCATATATTCCGGCGAGATGATACGAATCCTTGATGCTGCCGCCATAGCTCATCAAGCCGCCTGCCGCCGTGAACTCGGCATATTGGTAGATCGCCGGCACGGAATACTGTTTCGCAAGCGCAGCCAGTTGCCGGGTTTGGCCGTTGAAAAATGCGTCCGTGCCAATGGTCAGGATGCCGGCGTTCGTTTTCTTGAAGTCGGCGAACACGCGTTCCAGTTCGGCTTGCGTGCTGGCTTTGAGAATTTCGAGCGCGACACCCAACTGCCGTCCCGCATCACCTACGATCTCGATAACCGCCTTGCTCTGCGGATTCGTTGGGTTGACAAGCAAGCCAACTTTGGCATCCGGCACGATCTCGTGCGCCAATTCCAGGCGCTTGGGACCGACTTCGACGTTCAACTGCGAGATGCCGGTGACATTGCCTCCGGGATGACTGAGGTTCGGCACGAGCCCAACCTTCACCGGGTCGCTGCTCGTCGTGAAGACAATCGGAACCGTGGAAGTCGATTGCTTTGCGATGATATTGGCCGGCGTATTCGCAACGATCACGGCAACTTCGCTGCTGAGGAGATCGTGAAGGAGTTCGGCCAATCTGTTGTATTGGCCCTCGGCCCAGCGGAATTCGATGTCGACGCTCTGGCCCTCGACATATCCCTGTTCGCGAAGCCCGAGCCGAAAAGCCTTGACCATCGGCGCGTAGCCTTCGGGCGAAGAGCCGTTCAAAAATCCGATGACCGGCGGATGACGCGATTGCGCCCGCGCCGCCCACGGCCACGCCGCCGCGCTGGCCAAACATGCGATGAGTTCGCGCCGCCTCATTCGATCACCATTTGGCCGCCTTATGGGTGCGCCCGAGCGAGCCACATCCTCCTACATTATGGCCCCGTAATTTGGAATTTTAAACGGGCTGGTGGCGAAATAGCCTTACCGTGTCGGCGCCGCGACGTCTCAGTTGGATCAATCGCGACCGGGTCGAGCGCGATGGCCGAAGATTTTGGGCCGGCTACCCGCGAAATGTCCTGAGCGCATTATCGGATGTTGACGCCCGTTGCATGGCTGGGCCAAATGCGATGCAAAAGGTCGGGAATCAATGCGGAAAGCGCGGGAAAGACCAACAACGGCGCGTGAAGCATGAGCGGGCGCCAACTCCCGATCATTCTGGCGCTCGGCACCACACAGACCCTGGCCTGGGCTTCGAGTTACTATCTGCCGGCGATTCTGGCCGATCCGATCGCACGCGACCTCGGGGTTTCCAGCAACTGGATATTTGCGGCCTTTTCGGCATCGCTGCTGATCTCCGCCGTGCTCGGCCCGCGCATCGGCCGCCAGATCGATCTCGTCGGCGGCAAATCCGTGCTGTCGCTTTCCAATTTGACGCTGGCCGCTGGACTGGTCCTGCTCGGGTTCACCTATTCGATCCCGGTGCTGGTCGCGGCCTGGATCCTGCTCGGCATCGGCATGGCAGCGGGCTTGTATGATGCGGCCTTTGCCGCGCTCGGGCGCATCTATGGCGACCAGGCGCGCCGGGCCATCACCGGCATCACCCTGCTCGCCGGTTTTGCCAGCACGGTGGGATGGCCGCTCACCGCCTGGGGATCGGACACCATCGGCTGGCGCAACACCTGCTTTGCCTGGGCGGCGGCGCATATCCTGATCGGCCTGCCGCTCAATCTTCTGATGCTGCCGCCGATCACCGGTGCGAAGGCGGCGACCAAGACCGCTGCCAAGCCGCACATCCCGATCGACCGCACGATGGTGCTGCTGGCGTTTGCCTTCGCCGCGGCCTGGAGCGTCACCGGTGCGATGGCGGCACATCTGCCGCGGATCCTCGAGGCCGCCGGCGCGACCTCGGTGCAGGCGGTCGCGGCCGGCGCACTGATCGGCCCGGCACAGGTGCTGGCCCGCATTGTCGAGGCGAGTTTTTTCAGCCGCTACCATCCACTGGTCTCGACCCGGCTTGCCTGCCTGACGCACCCGATTGGCGCCGCCATCCTCGGGCTTGCCGGCGGCGGCGCGGC
>Ga0208219_1000951_pt1 | contig 10252 bp, 9 predicted proteins | sample NGESurshal072012_7_FD_184469 | JGI IMG/M metagenome (GOLD analysis project Ga0208219, IMG submission 184469) | Arctic peat soil microbial communities from Barrow, Alaska - NGEE Surface sample 53-2 shallow-072012 (SPAdes) | ecosystem: Environmental > Terrestrial > Soil > Wetlands > Peat ...
GTTCACCGAGGCCGCGCACGTCAAGGACTTCATCGCCGCGGCCCGGGTGGTGGCCAACCCCGCGGACAACCTGGCCTGGTTCCGGCTGCTCCGCCTGCACGAGGGCATCGGACCGGTGCTGGCGCGCCGCGTGGTTGACGCGCTCGGGCTGACCGAGCCCGGGCCGCTGCGCCGGTGGCCGGACGCCGCGCAGGCCCTGCCGCCGCGGTTCCGGCCCGCGGTGTCGCAAACGGTGCAGCGGCTGATCGCCGCCGCGGACCTGGAGCGGACCGCCGACCGGGCGGCCGCCATCCTGGGGGCCCTGCACGATCCGGTGACCGCCCGCTACGCCGACGCCGGCGTCCGGCTGGCCGACCTGCAGCGCCTGGCCGACGCGGCCGCCAGCCGGCCGTCGCTGCACGAGGCGCTCGTGGAACTGGCGCTGGATCCGCCGGCCTCCGGATCGGATCTGGCCGGCCCGCCCCGGCTGGACGATGACTTCCTGATCATCTCCACCATCCACTCGGCCAAGGGCCTGGAGTGGCCGGTCGTGCACCTGCCCCAACTGGTGGACGGGGCCGTGCCCAGTGACATGGCGCTGGGCACGGAGGCCGGGCTGGCCGAGGAGGAGCGGCTGTTTTACGTGGCGGTCACCAGGGCCCGCGACCAGCTCTTTCTCTACGCGCCGCTGCGGATGCATCATCACCGGATGGCCCGCGACGACCGGCATAGCTACGCGCTGCTGACCCGGTTCCTCGATGCCGGGGCGCTGGCCCACTGCGAGATCGTGGACGCCGCCCCGCCGCCTCCCCTCATCCCGCACCTGCCGCCGCTGGCCCAGACGATCGACCTGGCGCTGGATGCCCTGTGGGGGGACGGCACGACGGCCGGGATTTAATCGGGACCTGCCCCTGTTACCCAGTCCGTGAGTAACCCCACCCTGCAGATCATCATCGCCAGCACGCGCCCGGGGCGGGTCGGCCCGTCGGTCGCCGCCTGGATCTACGAGCGTGCGGTCGCCCACGGCGGCTTCGACGTCGAGCTGATCGACCTCGCCGAGGTCAACCTGCCGATGTTCGATGAGCCCAAGCATCCGCGTTTCGGCGAGTACGTCCATCAGCACACCAAGGACTGGAGCGCCACCATCCGGCGCGGGGATGCCTATATCTTCGTCATTCCCGAGTACAACTACGGATTCAACGCTGCCGTCAAGAACGCGATCGACTACCTGAACGCCGAATGGCAGCACAAGCCGGTGGCCTTTGTGAGCTATGGCGGAGTCGCGGCCGGAACGCGGGCCGTCCAGATGCTCAAGCAGGTCGTCACCACGCTCAAGATGGTGCCGATCTTCGAGTCGGTCAACATCCCGTTCGTGCAGCAGTTCCTCGACGAGGACAGGCAACTGCAGCCCAACGCCATCATGGAGGAGGCCGCCGGGGCGATGCTGGACCAGCTGGCGCAGCTCGCGCATGCCCTTCAGGTGCTGCGGGAACCGGCCCCCGAGCCAGCCCGCTAGGACGGCCGCCGACACTAGCCGGGCGTACTGGGCACTGGTTGATTAACCGGGATACCTCGTCCGATAGTGACGTCCCGATTACCGTGCGTTTCCCGGTTCTCGCCACGCACGGCCCGCCGCGCGGCATTCTGGTCCCAGCACTGGACCAGGAATGCAGAAGGAGCGGTGCATGCGACGCGAATTCCCGCGAGTCCGGCCGGTCTGCGGCGTGGCCACCGCGCTGGCCGCCCTAGCGCTGAGCCTGGCTGGCTGTGGCGCCAGCCCGGCCGCCGGCTCGGCGTCCGCGGGAGCGACCGGGAAGGCGGGGCACCCGAAAGCGGCAAGCTCGCCCGATGACTCGCTGGCGTTATCGCACATGAAGGTGCTGACGAAGCTCAAGCAGGCGCAGTTATGTGGCCTGTTGTCCCCTTCCGCGGCGGCCAAGACCCTGGGCGGGCCGCCGGAAGCGCCCGTTTACTCCAGCGAAGCCCACCTAGGCATCACCTGCCAGTGGGTCAGGAAGGGGGCGGCCGCGGGCGGTTTTAACGAGCTCTACGTCGGGATCTCGATGACTACCGCCTGGACCGGGGCCCAGGCGGTGGACAAGCTGCTGCACGCCAGCTCGGTGACGATCGACGGTCACCCGGCCCTGGCCGTCGCCCGGCGGGCCACGCTCGGCTACGCCCAGGTGGACGTGGCCCTCGGCGGTGACCACGACCCGGTCGCGGAGTACCGGGCCCCGACGATGATCGGCACGCTCGCGCTGGCCAAGTCCGCCACGCCGCACATCCTCGCGTTTGGTTAACCTGCGCTGGAGATAGGCTGGGAGTTGGGGATCCGGCGAGGAGTTAGAGAATATGCATGATGAATCCTCATAGGTCACCGTTGCTGCTGTTGGCCTGCGCGGCTGCCGGTGTCACCCTGGCCGCTTGCGGGAGTAGTTCCAGCAGCACGACCCCGTCCGCTGGCCCGTCGTCGAGCTCGGCCGCGCCGGCCACCTCGGCGTCGTCTTCGGCGCCCGCGTCAACTGGCAGTTCCGCCGCCCAGGCGATCACGGCCAACTGGACCGCCTTCTTCAACGCCAAGACCCCGGTCGCCAAGCGGGTGAGCCTGCTGCAGGACGGGCAGGCGTTCGCCTCGGTGATCAAGTCTCAGGCCGGCTCCGGCCTGGCCTCCGAGGCCACGGCGAAGGTGACCAAGGTAACGGTCACCTCGCCGACTCAGGCGACCGTCACCTACTCGATCCTGGTGGGCGGCCAGACCGCGCTGTCGGGCAAGGCGGGTACCGCGGTGCTGCAGGGCGGCACCTGGAAGGTCGGCCTGGCCAGCTTCTGCGGCCTGCTGGCGCTCGAGAATGGCGGAAAGACGACAGGACTGCCCGCCGCATGTAGCTCCGCGGGCTAGCGTGTGATCCCGTCGGCCAGCCTGCCAGTCGGAGAACATGAGGCCACGCCGCGTCACGGCGGGCGCGGGCTGGCGCTCGCCGTGCTCGCCGTCATCTTGTTCCTGACATTCCTCGATAACACGGTCGTCAGCGTGGCCCTCGGCAGCGTTCAGGCGGACCTGCACGCGGGGGTCACGGCGCTGCAGTGGGTGGTCAGCGCCTACGCGCTCACCTTCGCCGGCATCATGCTGGCCTGCGGCATGATCGGGGACGAGTTCGGCCGCAAGAAGGTCATGCTCTGCGGGGTGGGAGTGTTCTGCGCCGGCTCGGTGCTGTGTGCCCTGGCGCCGAGCACCGGGGTGCTCATCGCCGGCCGCGCGATCATGGGCCTGGGCGCCGCCGCCAGCGAGCCCGGCACCCTGTCGATGCTGCGCCACCTGTATGTCGACGAGCGCGCCCGCAACCGGGCCGTGGGCGTGTGGTCCGCCGTGGCCGGACTCGCGCTCGCGGCCGGCCCGGTCATCGGGGGCGCCCTGGTCGGCCTGTGGAGCTGGCGTGCCATCTTCTGGTTCAACCTGGCGTTCGGGCTGGCGGCGCTGATAGCGGGCGTCGTCGTGCTGCCTGAGAGCGCCGATCCCGATGCGCACCGGGTGGACACGGCCGGCGCGCTGCTGGGCGTGGCCGTGCTGACGGCCTTCTCCTTTGCGATCATCGACGGCGAGAGCGCCGGGTTCGCGGCGACCAGCGTGGTGGTCCTGCTGTGCGTCAGCGCGGTGGCGGCCGCCGCGTTCTTCTGGCGGGAGAGCCGGGCCGCCCATCCGCTGCTGGACCTGGGGTTCCTGCGGGTTCCGCGCTTCCTGGCCGCCAACATGGTCGCGTTCTGCGCCTACTTCGCGACCTTCGCGGTCTTCTTCTTCTGCGCGCTCTACCTGCAGGAGGTCGTCGGGTACAGCGGCTATCAGATCGCGCTGATCTTCCTGCCGATGACGACGCTGATGATCGTCGCCTCGCTGCTGGCGGGCCGGTGGACCTCGGTGGTCGGCCCGAGATGGTCGATCCTCGTCGGCTGCCTGATGTTCAGCGCGGGGCTGCTGCTGACGACCTTCAGCCTCAGCACGAATCCGGCCTACGTCCCGCTGGCCGCGGCCCTCGCGCTGACCGGCATCGGCATCGGCACCACGGTGGTGCCCATTACCTCGTCGGTCCTGTCGGCGGTGCCGCCCGAAAGGTCGGGCATGGCCGCGTCGGCGGCGAACACGAGCCGGGAGATCGGCGCCGTCACCGGGGTGGCGATCCTGGGCGCGCTGGTCAATGCCCAGCTGCACGCCAGCCTCATCGGCCGGCTCAGGCACCTCGGCATCCCGGCCACGTTCCAGTCGATCGTGATCAATGCCATCGAGACGGGCGTGGTCCCGTCCAGCGGTCACAGCAAGGGCGCCGGCGGCGCGGCGGGCGCCGGACACGCCTCCCTGGTCCAGCAGGTGATCGAGGCCGCGTACGGCGCGTTCTATTCCGGGCTGCGCGCGGCGCTGTTCCTGTCGGCCAGCCTGGTCTTCGCTGCCGGCGTGGCCTCGTTCGTGCTGCTCAGCCAGGACGGCGGGGGGCGGGCGGAGCGCACCCCGACGTCACTGGACGGTGATCAGGCCGCGTAGGTAGGCTGCCTGGCCGACGTGCTGGAGGTCATCGGAGATCACGCTGACCAGCCGCACGCCGAGAGTGACGGGCGGATCCCAGCTCGTATCCACGACCCGGTCCAGGTCCTGGTCCGTGAGGCCCGGCAGGTACCGGAGCGTCCGCTGGTAGACCGCGTCGTGGTAGCCGGTGAGCAGCTCGGCCGACTTCACCTGGACCGCCGCGACCTCCCCCGATCCGTGGCCGTAGCCGGTCGCCGACGGCAGGAACGGCAGGTCGAAACGTTCGGCCCAGCCATCGGCCATCCACACCTGCTCGGTGCCTGCCACGTCGGCGATGTGGTCGTCCTGAATTCTGGTCAGGTGCCACACCAGCCAGGCGATGGAGTTGGCGGCGCCGTCCGGGCGCAGCGCCAGCTGGTCCGGCGCCAGACCGTCCACGCACTGGTGCACTTCGTAGCGAACCCTGCCGAAGGCGTCGGCCAGCAGGTCGGCTGTTCTCATTCCAGGTTCCTCTCCGCCGCGGCCGGGGTCGCGGACGACAGCACAACACCCTCCCGGCTCCGATCCTGGCACTAGGAGCTTGCGAGCGCTCGATGCTGTGAGCTGCCCCGGGCGCCGCATCTTAGTCTGCCCGAGCGAAAGTGGCATGTGGTTGCCAGGCGGCGCTGGCGGATCTAGGTTGCGGGCCATGCACAGCGTCGACGCGACCACCGAGCAGATGATCCGCTCCGTCCTCGCCTATGCCGAGAACCGGCTCCGGCTGGACCCGGTGCCGCTGGACCGGGGCTCCCGAGATCCGGCCGAGCTCGAAGCCGCGCTCGCCGGGCTGCTCAGCGAGGAGGGGCATAACCCGGATCAGGTCCTCGGCGTGTACGCGGCCACGGTGGCGCCCGCCGTAATCTCCGCGGACAGCCCGCGCTTCCTGGGCTTCATCCCCGCCGCGCCCACCAAGGCATCGCTGCTGTTCGACATGCTCATCTCCTGTGCCTCCATCCAGGGGATCTCCTGGCTGGAGGCGGCGGGCGCGATCCACGCGGAAAACCAGGTGCTCGCCCTGATCGCCGACCGGGCGGGGCTTCCGGCGCGGGCGGGGGGCTGCTTTGTCTCCGGCGGGTCGGCGGCCAACCTGTCTGCCCTCGCGGTCGCCCGCGAGGTCGCCAAGCGCGCGAACGCCGACGGCCCGCGGGCCGGCCAGCGCTGGCGCGTGGTGGTCGGGTCCGACGTGCACTCCTCGGTCGCGAACACGCTGCGGCTGCTGGAGATGGACCCGCTGGTCGCGGCGTCGCCTGAGCACCAGCTAACCGGTGCCGCCGTGCAAGCCGCTATCGAGGCGGACGGCGACCCGGGCTCCGTCGCCGCGGTGGTGGCCACCTCGGGCACCACGAACGCCGGCATCGTCGATGACCTGGCCGGCATCGCGGCCGTGGCGCGGGCGCACGGCTGGTGGTTTCATGTCGACGGCGCCTACGGGGGCGCGGGCCTGTTCGCGCCGAGCGTGCGGGACCGCTACGCCGGCGTCGAGTGCGCGGATTCCTTCGTGGTGGACCCGCACAAGTGGCTGTTCGCTCCGTTCGACTGCGCGGCGCTGCTCTACCGGGATCCGGCGACCGCGCGATCCGTGCACCGGCAGGACGCCTCGTACCTCGACGTCATCCACGACCAGCCGACCGAGTGGAATCCGACGGACTACGCCTACCACCTGACCAGGCGGGCCCGCGGCCTGCCGCTGTGGTTCTCGCTGGCCGTGCACGGCGTCGCCGCCTATACCGCCGCGATCGAGGCCGCGCTCGAGCTGGCCAGGGGCGCGGCCGCGGAGATCCGCGCCCGCAGTTACCTGGAGCTAGTCCGGGAGCCCGACCTGTCCGTGGTGCTGTTCCGCCGCACGGGCTGGGGTCCCGATGACTACGCGCGCTGGGCGGATCGGCTGCTCGCCGATCAGGTGGCGTTCATGCCGCCCACCTCGTGGGAGGGGCAGACGGTCGCCCGGTTCGCCTTCTTGCACCCGCACACCCCGCTGGGCCTGGTCCGGGAGGTCCTCGACCGGATGGCCGAGGGGGCCTCGTGACCAGCGACACCGATCCCGCCACGCTGACCGCGAGCCTGGCGGGCTACGGGCGGCGGCTGCATGCGGTCATCGGGGACCGGCACCAGGTGGCGTCGCCCCTGGGCGCCTGGCTGCTGCTGGCGCTGTGCGGCCCGGCGGCCGGCGGCGCGGATCGCCGCGCGCTGCGCGAGGTGCTGGGCTGCGAGGCTGACGTGGCGGCGCGGATCGCCGCCGGGCTGCTGTCGAGTCCGCATCCGCTGGTCGCGGCGGCCGCCGCCGTGTGGACCCGGGACGGGGTACCGCTGTCCGCCGGCTTCCGGGCGTGGCAGTCCGGCCTCCCGACCGCGGTGCGGACCGGCGTCCTGCCCGCCCCGGCCGAGCTGGACGCGTGGGCGCGGGACCATACGTTCGGGCTGATCGAGCGGTTCCCGCTCCGGGTCGACCCCGCCGTGCGCCTCGTCCTGGCCACGGCGCTGGCCACGCGGGTGTCCTGGGCGGTGCCCTACGGCCTGGCGCCGGCCGGGGATCTCGGGGCGGCGAGCCCCTGGGCGCGCCGCCTCAGCCGGGTGCTGCGGACCCCCGGGGCCGGCCCCGGACGGGGCCGTGCGGCCGCGCATCGGCAGTTCATCGCCGTCACCCCGGAGGCGGGAGACGTGGCCGTGCACCTGGCGCGCGCCGCGGGCGGCCTGCTGGTGGCCAGCGTGGCCGCCGCGGCCGACGTGCCGTACGCCGACGTGCTGGCGGCCGCGCAGCGCATCGGCAGCGCCTGCGCCGTCGGTACCGCGGTCCAGCGGCGCCCGCTGGCCGAGCTGCCGCTCGGAGCGGCACCGCTGTGGGTGGTGCGGGAGGAGCCGGCCCCGGACGGAAGCGAGGATGCCGTCACCGCCGTCCTGCCCGCCTGGTCGGCGCGCAGCCAGCTCCCGCTCACCGACCCGTCACTGGGCTTCGGGCCGGCCGTCCGGGCGCTAGCGGGCGGCGAGCGCTGGGACGCGGCGCAGGCGGCGATGGCCCGCTACAGCCGGACCGGATTCGAGGCGGCGGCCGTGACGACGGTCATGGCCATGTCGGCCGTGCGAGCCCCGCGGCCGGGCCGGCGCCGCGCGGCCGAGCTGAGGTTCGCCCACCCGTACGCGGTGGTGGCCGTCGCCGTGGACGAGCCACCCGCCCGCAGCCCGCTCCGGCCCGGTCCCTGGCATGGCGTGCCGGTGTTCTCGGCCTGGGTGACCGATCCGGAGGACGCTACGGCCGGCGAGCCGGAGGACGCTACGGCCGGCGAGCCGGATGCCCCGACGTAGGCTCTGGTCCAGTTAAGCGAGGGGGTTGGCGATCAGCGGCCACGAAGTAAGTCCGGATCCGGGCCACGCCTCAGCCGGCCCGGACTCCGCTCCGCCCGGACCGGAGCAGGCCGCCGGGCCGCGGGAGGATCCGCCGGCCGGGTCAACGCAGCTGACGGTGATGCGGATACCGCAGCACGCCGACTTTGCCCTGCGGTCCTTCGGCCAGCCCAACGCCGTGGTCCGCCAGTTCGACTTCTGGGACACCAGCTACGAGTGGCGCCGCGTCTTCGCGGAGCTGCTCGGGACGTTCTTCCTGGTGCTGGCCGCCGCGGGCGGCGGCATGGTGAACGCCAGGTTCGGCGGCCACGCCATCGGTCTCGCGGCCCAGGTGGTGGCGCCCGGCCTGATGGTCGCCGCCGTCATCTTGTTCATGGGCGGGGTATCCGGCGCGCACCTGAATCCGGCCGTCAGCGTCGCGTTCGCCGTCCGCGGCGATTTTCCCTGGCGACGCGTGCCCGCCTACGTGCTGGCCCAGCTGGCCGGCGCGGTGCTCGCCACGCTCGCGCTCTGGGCGCTGGTCGGCAGGCACGGCGCGGCGGGCCTGACGCAGCCGGGACCGGGCATCTCGACGGTCGCGGCCATGCTGTGGGAGGCCCTGCTCACCGTCGGCCTGGTCAGCGTCATCCTGGGCACGGCCTCCGGTGCGCAGCAGCTCGGCCCGTTCGCCGCGATCGGTGTCGGCAGCTACATCGCCCTGGCCGGGCTGTTCGGCGCACCGGTCAGCGGCGCGTCGATGAACCCGGCGCGCTCGCTGGGCCCGGCCCTGGTGCTCGGGAACTGGACATCCTGGTGGGCCTACCTGGCGGGGCCGCTGCTCGGCGCGGTGGTCGCGACGGGCGTCGCGTTCATCCTGCGCGGACCCGGCGGCGGCACCCGTGGCACGCAGGCGGCGCAGGGCACGCTGGGCACGCTCTGGGTGCCGGGCCGGATCGGGTCCCCGCAGCAGGCTCCGGACCGGCCCGGCCGGGCGGCGCCCCCCGGCTAGCCCTGCCGCAGCCCGCCCATCCGTGGCAAACTGCAGCGAAGTCGGGGATTCGTTGCCGGCGAGCCCCGCGACAGGAGGGCCTGACGTCATGGTCGATGTTCCCGGGAGCTGCGACGCACGGTTCGAGCCCGTGAAAGAGGCCCTCGCCGCCCAGCTGGAGTCCGGCAACGAGCTAGGCGCGAGCATTGTCGTGGATATCGACGGCGACACCGTGGTCGACATCTGGGGCGGGTGGCGCGATGCCGATCGGCGCTCGCCGTGGACCGAGAACACCATCACCAACGTCTGGTCGACCACCAAGACGGTCACCAACCTGGCTGCCCTGATGCTGGTCGACCGGGGACAGCTTGATCCCTACGAGCCCGTCGCGCGGTACTGGCCGCAGTTCGCCGAGAACGGCAAGGAGCACATCGAGGTGCGGCACATCCTGAGCCACACCTCGGGCGTGTCCGGCTGGGAAGCGCCGTTCGCCCTGACGGACATGTACGACTGGGACCGGTCGACCAGGCTCCTGGCCGGCCAGAAGCCGTGGTGGGAGCCGGGCACCGCGTCGGGCTACCACGCCAGCAACCAGGGCCACCTCGTCGGCGAGCTGGTGCGCCGCGTGACCGGCCAGCACCTGAGGACGTTTGTCGCCGACGAGATCGCCGGCCCGCTCGCGGCCGACTTCCAGATCGGCGCGGCGGAAGCCGACTGGGACCGGATCGCGCCGGTTATCCCGCCGCCGCCGCTTCCGTTCGACCTGGCCACCCTCGACCCGGACAGCCCGGTCTACAAGACCTTCACCGGGCCGGTCACCGACGCCGCCGCGGCGAACACTCCCGGCTGGCGTCGCGCCGACATGGGCGCGCTCAACGGCCACGGCAACGCCCGGTCGGTCGCCCGCATCCTCAAGTCGCTCGCCCTGGGCGGCGCCGTCGACGGCGTGCGGCTGCTCTCCCCGGACACCATCGGCGTCATCTTCGACGAGCAGAGTCACGGGCCGGACCTCGTCCTCGGCGTGCCCCTGCGCTTTGGCATCGGCTACGCGCTGCCGGAGACGGAAACGGTGCCCTACGTGCCCCAGGGACGGGCCTGCTACTGGGGCGGCTGGGGCGGATCGGTCATCCTGATGGACCTCGACGCCCGCACCACCATCAGCTACATGATGAACAAGATGGCCCCCGGCATCATCGGGTCTGACCGCTCGGAAAGCTACGTCCGGACTGTGCTCGGCTGCCTGAGCTGACGGCGCCCGAGGCCTGGTCAGCCCGGCCGCGCCGCGCAGGTGATGCAGGTGGCGGCCGCCGGGCGGGCGGCCAGGCGCGCCTCGGCGATCGGGCCCCCGCAGGTCGTGCAGGTCCCGTAGCTGCCCGCCTCCAGCCGCGACAGCGCCGCGTCGATCGCCGCCAGCT
>Ga0208219_1000955_pt1 | contig 10219 bp, 10 predicted proteins | sample NGESurshal072012_7_FD_184469 | JGI IMG/M metagenome (GOLD analysis project Ga0208219, IMG submission 184469) | Arctic peat soil microbial communities from Barrow, Alaska - NGEE Surface sample 53-2 shallow-072012 (SPAdes) | ecosystem: Environmental > Terrestrial > Soil > Wetlands > Peat ...
CGTTCAAGATGTTGCAGGCACGCGTCAGGAGATCTGCGTTGACTTCCACCTCGGTCTCGATCGTGGTCTGCGCCGCAAGTCCGAGATCGGTGACGAGCACGATGTGCACCGTGTGCGGACCGACCCAGATCAACTGCACGTGTTTGAACTGCTGGCTCTTCAGGCGCGGCGCTATGGCGAACGCGATGTTGCGCGTGACGCTTGAGAGGACGTGCGATGCGTGTTCGACGACGGTGTCTAACTGGCGGCTGGCCCGGCGCACTTCGGTGTTGATGCGGGCCGCGTCTTCGGTGGTCAGCGACTCCGGCAGCATAAGGCGGTCGACGTAGTAACGGTAGCCCTGATCGGAAGGGACGCGCCCGGCGGACGTGTGCGGCTGATCGAGATAGCCTTCTTCTTCCAAGCTGGCCATTTCGGCGCGCACGGTCGCGGGACTGACGCCTAGATTATATTTGGAAGTAAGCGTGGCAGAGCCGACCGGCTCGCCGGTCGCGATATACTCATAAACGACCGTGCCGAGAATCGAAGTCTTGCGGCGATCGAGCGGCGCGTCGCCGGCAATCGAAAAATGGGCGCCGTCTCCGACGGGAGCCGCGCCCTTGAGTTTCTTGCCGGATTGACCTTCGTTGGATTTCGACATTAGCAGTCTAGAGTTTCGAGTGCCAAAAGCTATGCCCCTGCGTGACCGAACCCGCAGGGCCGTTCCGTGTCCCGCCTGAACCCGCCCGCGATGAGTTCTTCTACTAGTACGCGGCCGGCGCGTCCGGTCGCGCTCGTCAGCGGCAGCGCCGCCGGCCTTATGCGCGGCGTTTGCGTGAGCCTGGCGCGCCGCGGCCACGACATCGCGTGCAATTTCAAACCCGACCGAACCAATGCGGACGAAACATTGGCGGCCGTGCGCGCGGAAGGCGCAGTGGCCGAATCTTTTCGTGCCGACGTTGCAGACCCCGCGCAAGCCGAACAACTGGTGGAACAGACCGCATCGCGATTCGGCCGGCTCGACGTTCTCGTCTGCGGCGCCGGGCCGATGCTCGTCCGGGACCTCCATGCGACGGCGCTCGAAGACTTTCGCGCGATGATCGACGGCAATCTCACGTCGGTGTACGCATGCTCGCGCTCAGCGCTGCCGCACATGCGGGCGCAGAAATTCGGCCGCATCATCGCCTTTGGCATGACCGGCAGCGAAATCACGCAAGGCTTCCGTCATCTCAGCGCCTATGCCGCGGCAAAAGCGGGCGTGGTGGCATTCATTAAGTCGATCGCGCTTGAGGAAGGGCCGAACGGCGTGACCTGCAACGCGATCTGCATCGGCGACATCCGCGACAAGAGCGCGGATCGCGCCACGGCTCAGACGCGCAAAGAATATCGCAATCCCACCACAAGGCCGGGAAGCTGGGAAGACGTGGGAGATGCCGTGGCGTACTTGGCCGGCGCCGAGGCGTCGTTTGTGAACGGCGCCGTCCTCACCGTGGGTGGCGGCTGGCAAGGCTTCTTCGCCGACTACGCGCGCTGGCACTGACATTTTCATCTAAATCTTATCCGCGTGGATAGGATTGGCACGCTAGACAATGGGTATCAGCTTCACGTGAAGCGCCTGTTTGGATATGCCGGGCTGATATGTCTACTCCTGACTCAGGCCAATTGCGGCGGCGGCGCGGAAATTGGCGCGCTGCCGAGAGTGACCCCGGCGCCGTCAACGCCCATCAAGCATATCGTCATCATCGTTCAAGAGAATCGCTCGCCAGACAATTTGTTCCATGGGCTGCCTGGCGCGGATATCGCCAACACCGGCAAGGATTCGCACGGGCACACGCTCACGCTCCAGCCGGTGGGACTCGCAGCCGATTTTTTTCTTTCCCACACCCATAACAGTTTCGCCAAGGGCTACGATGCCGGCAAGATGGACGGCTTCAACCTCGAGGATCAGTCGTGTCCGAATCCGCCGTGCACGTACGTCTACGTGCCGCCCTCGCAGGTCCATCCATATTTTCAGCTCGCAGAACAATACACGTTTGGCGACCGCATGTTTCAGACCAATCAGGGTCCGAGCTTTCCCGCTCACCAGTACTTGATCGCCGGCACCTCCGAGCCGTCGGTCGGGAGCAATCTGTTGGCTGCGGAAAACCCGACCACGCAACAAGGCAATACTACCGCAGGCTGTGATGCGCCGGTCGGGACTTCGGTGGCGATGATCGACCCGAACGGCAATGAGTCGACGCAGATGTTCCCGTGTTTCGAGCACCCCACGCTCATCGATATGCTGGACGCGAACAACGTCTCGTGGAAATACTACGCGCCGAACGCGAACTCGATTTGGACCGGACCCAATTCCATCAAACACCTTCGTTTCGGGGATGATTGGAAAAAGGTCATCATTCCGGAAACCAAAGTCCTCACGGACATCACGGCCGGCAATCTTGCCACAGTTTCATGGATCATCCCAGACGCGGCGGCATCGGATCACCCGGGCTCCACCGACGGCAGCGGGCCATCGTGGGTTGCATCCATCGTCAACGAGATCGGCCAGAGCGCATATTGGAAAGACACCGCGATTTTCATCGTGTGGGATGATTGGGGCGGATTCTACGATCACGTGCCGCCGCCGAACATATTCAACTCGTACGAGCTCGGCATGCGCGTGCCATTGATCGTCGTTTCGCCATATGCCAAATCCGGTTACGTGTCGCACGTCGATCACGAATGCGGCAGCATTCTGAAATACGTCGAAGAGGACTTCGGACTGGGCTCACTCGGATTCAGCGACGCGCGGTCCGATGATCTCTCCGACTGTTTCAACTATCTGCAAACGCCGAATTCGTTTCACGTCATCTCGGCGCCGATCGGCCCGAAATATTTCTTGCGGGCGGGGGCCGTCCACGGCCCGCCTGACGACGACTAGTAGGCCGTCTATGATGCTAATCAGCGAATATGATGGCGCCGATTCCACCCCCTTGCGACGGAATTCAGAATCACATATGGTCTGCGTGGAAGCGGAATCATCTACGATCGCCCATGAAGTTGGGTTGGCGAAGACGACGTTATGAATGGTTGTTAGTGCCGTCGCTGAACATATTAGGACGGCGAGTTCCTGGAGTCGCTTGACTCTCGCGCGAACTCAATCGTGACTCGGGGAAAATTGTGTGGGCTGTCTTTAGACGTCAAATGCTTGGAGTGGCCGCGACAAGCGCAATTCTAGCTGGATGTTCAAGCGGCGCATCCATGCCGCAGAAACCAGTAAATCCAGAAAGTAACTCTCGTTTACAACTCGGTCTCTCCGCGACTCCGCCTCTGGTGCTCGGCCGGACTGCTCATCCGCAAGTAGGCATTCTTCACTGTCCATCGAGCGGTCCGCTAGAGTATGTTTCCGATGGCGGCAAGAGCGTCATCTACGTGTATGCTGGGAAATTCGCCGGTCAAGCACCATGCGGCCAACTTGCGTCATGGATCTTCGAACCGGTGGGCCTATTCGTGAAGCCATCCACACACGATCTATATATCGCTAGCGAAGGCCTTGATGCTATTGCCGTGTACCACCGAGGCGCAACGACACCGTACAACCTGTACAATGACCCATCAGGACAAATGCACTACGATGTCGCTGTTGCCAAAGATGGAACTGTCATATCAAGTAATCTTCATAGTAGTGGCCTCGAACGCGGTTCCATTTCGACGTGGCGTGGGGGACCAAACGGCGGCACATTTGTCGGGAATTTCCCCATAACCGCCACGAACGATTTCGGCGGATTCGTTACGATTGAAAAAGCTGGAACTGTCTACTTCAACGATATTAATGGCAGTGGTAAAGGTGAACTTTTTTCCGTGTCCTGTCCAGCTGGTGCTTGCGGCCCCCAAACCCAGGTTGCAGGCGTATCGTTCAGATTTTATGGCGGAATGGCATTTGATACGGCGGGGGATCTGATTGCGGTCGACCTGGATCAGATGGGGCGAAGCTCGATGATCGATACGTTCAAACTCCCTAATCCTTCGCCGGCAACTTTCCCGTCGCTGGTGAACCTTTCGGACTAGCGATTAACAAACTTGATCATCACCTATTCGTGGCCGACGTAGCCGCCGACATAGCTTCCGAATATTCTTATCCAGGCGGTTTGCTCATCGGCACCGTACCGCCAGGAATTCCAGGCGGTCAGCTCGCTGGAATCGCTATCGACCCGTAATGCTCGACGGGATTCGCTGCAGGCGACGGGAGCCCGCTACTGCGTCGCCTCGTGTAGCACTCCTACCCGATCGAAACGGATGCTATCACGCATTCGAAGGCGACGTGGCCCCTAAGAACTCTCGAACTTCGGCCAAGTCATGTACGCGCCGCGCCGGCGGGAGCGCAGCCAAGATTCGGCGGCCGTAGGACATCGTCTCTAACCTGCCGTCCAGCACGCACATCAACCCGATATCCGACGCGCTGCGGATCAGCCGGCCAAGACCTTGTTTCAAACGCATGATCGCCGCCGGCACGCTCAACTCGTTGAAAGGATCACCGCCGGCTTCGCGCACGGCTGCCGCGCGAGCGACCAGCACCGGATCGTCCGGTGGCGGGAACGGAATGCGGTCGATGATCACGCACGACAGCGCGTCGCCCACGACGTCGACGCCTTCCCAAAACGATGCGGTCGCGAACAAGACCGGATTCTTCTGCGCCCGAAACCAATCCAAGATGCGGCCCTTCGGCATGTCCCCTTGCATCATCGAAGGATACGAGAGCAACGGTGCGACGATGGACGCCACGGTACGCATCACCGCGTGCGACGTGAACAACACAAACGCGCGGCCGTTGGTGGCATCGAGCACATCGCAGACGATGCGTGCTGCGTCCTGCGAAAACGTTGCGCTTTTCGGATTCACCCGCGCCGGCGGCAAGTACAGCATGGCCTGACGCGCATAGTCGAACGGCGATTCCACGACGATCTCGTCGATCGGCGCGTCGGTAAGGCCGACCTGGCGGCGCAAGTACGAAAAATCCTTCCCCGTTGCGATGGTGGCCGAGGTCATCACCACGCACGCCGTCTCATCGAAAAGCCGAGTTCGTAAGATCGGCGCCACGACGGCCGGAGCCGAAATCGCCGCGTACGCGGAGCGTGCGTCGCCTTGACGCTCCGCCCAACTGATCCAGTCACCTTCCATGAGCCGCATGCGTTCGATCGCCTGCGTATGGGCCACGACCGCATCCACCAACAAGTCGCGCCTGCGCTCCAAGGCCTCGACTTCCAAATTCGGAAAGCGCGAAGCATCGCGCCAACGCGAGGCTACCCAGTTCTCCACTCGATACAGCGCCCGTTGGAGCGGTTCGAGCAGTTCCATCGCGCGGTCGTTCTCGTGCAGCGGGTATCGCGGCCGCGAACCGGCTCCGAGCGCCGCCGAGAATTCCTCCGCGGCGTTAGAGAGCTCGCCGTCCAAGATCAAATCCATGTGATAGTAGCGCGCGAGTTTGCGCTGCAAGCGGACCACCGACGCGCGAGAGATGGACGACGAAAATGCTGCGGTCGCCCACTCGTCGATCTGATGCGCCTCATCCAGCACCGCGTACTCGAACGGCGGGATGAGGCCCCCGCCCATCGCGAGGTTCAAGAAGAACAATGCGTGATTCACGACCACGATGTCGGCATGGCGCGCGGCCTCGCGAGCGCGCATATGGTGACAGCGTTCGGGGCCGAAGAATTCGCATGCTTCCATGATGCAGTCGTCGGCGTCAGTGTCGACTTCGCTCCACAACCGCGCCGCCGGAACAAAATCCAGTTCCGCTCGATCGCCGGTCTCGGTCTGTTCCGCCCATGCGAACAGACGGCGCTCATCTTCGGATCGCGCGATGGACGTCTGACGGTATAACTGGCCGATCTTATCCTTGCAGAGATAGTTGGAGCGGCCTTTGAGCTGCACGACGCGCGCCGGCGACGATAGCGCGCGCAACACCAACGGGATGTCCTTGGTGAGCAATTGTTCTTGCAAGGCGATGGTCGCGGTGGATACGACGATGCGCTCGCCAGCGAGCAGCGCCGGCACGAGATAGCCGAATGATTTTCCGGTGCCGGTGCCCGCCTCAGCCATCACGTGGATGTTTTCGAGCATCCCGCGCTGCACACGTTTTGCGTAGTTGACTTGCGCAGGCCGATGTTCATAGCCGGGCAGACAACGCGCGATGAGCCCGTCCGGGCCCAGTGCGTCTTCGATCGTCGGAATCAGGCTTCGTCCCACTCTCCGCGGCGAGCGCGTTTGCGCGCGAGTTGGCGCTCGCGTTCGAGCTTGTTCTTGGAGATCTGGGCATGACTATTCACCGGCAACGCGGGCCGTTGTGCGCGCTTTTGCTGGATGACTATCCTTTCTTTGATCTCGCGCAGGCGTGCGGGCGCGGCGGGATTCTTCTTGCGGGGCATAGAGACGTTGGTTCAATGCGGGGTCGAGGGTAGTCCTGGAAACGGAATGGTCTCTAAGCTGGCGGCGGCTCCGCAAGTGCGGCAGCGCGTTCGAGAAGCAGTTCGCGCTCGCGCGCGTTGCGGGTGAGAGATGCCGCTCGGGCGAGTTCTGCGCGAGCCTCATCGATGCGCCCGAGCTTCGCCAGAAGATCTCCGCGGACGGCGGGCAAGAGATAGTAGTCTTTTAGCGACGGCTCCGGCATTAACGCATCGACGAGTTCGAGTCCCGCCGCGGGACCGAATGCCATCGCGATCGCGACCGCGCGATTCAGGTCCACGACCGGAGACGGCGAGAGTTGCGCAAGCGCGTCGTAGAGCGCGGCGATCCGCGCCCAATCGGTGTCTTCCGCGACTCGCGCGCGCGCATGGCACGCCGCGATCGCTGCTTGCAGTGCGTAAGGTCCGAGCGTACCGCCAAGCGATTCCGCGCGGTCGAGCGCAGCGAGCCCGCGGCGGATAAGCAGCTGATCCCAGCGGGCCCGGTTCTGCTCGAGGAGCAGGATGGGTTCGCCGGACGGGCCGATCCGCGCATGCGCTCGCGAGGCCTGGATCTCCATCAGCGCGACAAGGCCGTGCACCTCCGGCTCGTCCGGAACGAGCGAGGCGAGGATACGTCCTAGGCGCAGCGCGTCGTCGCAGAGCTCCGGCCGCATCCAATCGTCGCCGGCGGTCGCCGAGTAGCCCTCGTTGAAGATCAAGTAGATGACTTCGAGCACCGACGATAGCCGGACGGCAAGCTCAGAGCCGCGCGGCACTTCGAAAGGGACGCGAGCTTCGGAAAGCGTTCGCTTGGCGCGGACGATGCGCTGCGCAACTGTCGCTTCTGAAATCAGAAAGGCTCTCGCGATCTCTTCGGTCTTCAGCCCGCCAAGCAGCCGGAGAGTGAGCGCGACGCGCGCCTCGGTCGACAGAACCGGGTTACAGGCGATGAGCACGAGTCGCAAGAGATCGTCGCCGACGTCCTCATTATCGATTTCGGCATCCCAGTCGGGCGCGGGCGCTTTTTCGAGCTCGAGGTCGCGGCCGAGCTCCTCGTGCTTGCGTTCGAGCAACGCTTTTCTGCGCAACAGGTCGACGGAGCGGCGTTTGGCAGTGACCATGAGCCAGGCACCCGGGTTGCGGGGCACGCCTGAGTCCGGCCATTGCTCGAGCGCCGCGACCAGCGCATCCTGCGCGAGCTCCTCGGCGAGCCCAACGTCGTGCGCGATCCGTGCAAGACCTGCGATGAGCTTCGCCGATTCGATTCTCCAAACCGCGTCGATGGCGCGCTGGGTATCGGTGAGTGGAATCGCGCGGCTACTGCTTCTTCGCGTTTGCCGCTATTTGCGCACTCACGCGCTTTTCGGTCGCCTTGGCTTCAGGGGTGAACGACTCTCCGAGATCAGATTGTTCGTAGATCTGGCGAATTTCGATCTCGGATTCGCCTTCCATGGGATTAGGGCAACGCTTGACCCACTCGATCGCCTCTTCTTTAGACTTCACTTGCCACAGCCAGAACCCCGCGATCAGTTCCTTCGTCTCGGCAAACGGGCCGTCGATGACCGTCCGCTTCTCTCCTGAGAATCTGACTCGCGCACCTTTGGAGCTAGGCTGGAGCCCGTCGCCCGCGAGCATCACGCCTGCTTTCGCCAACTCTTCGTTGAATTTCCCCATATCGGTGAGAAGCTTCTCACTCGGCATGATGCCCGCTTCGGATTCCTTGGTCGCTTTGACTATTACCATGAATCGCATCGTCTTCGTCTCCGTTTCGCTCAGTGGTTTGGTGCTTGGGCTTCCGGAGGGTGCCGCCCGGAACCTAGCCCTACTTACACGTCGAACGAGGGACGTCAAAATCGACAAGGGTGGGGAAATTATTTTGAAAGATTATTTTGCGACGGCTTTAGCGTACGAACGCGAGAGCGGCGGCGAACAAGATCAGGGACACGAGCAGCGCGATATTGTAGAATCGCGCAGCGGCCGCTTGGCGGCCCGGTACCGGTCTAGGGCGGTTTCTTCGGTTGACAAACGCTGGTCGCTGCACTAAAAGTCTCCCCTGCACTTCTATGACGCGCGCGCGGCGTCTGCCGTGACATATCGCGAGTCATATGGTGCAAAGGAAAAATCTGTAGGAGGGCAAGCATCGCTTGCCCACGCGCCAGACGAATTCAGGACACGATGTTACATCGTTACAGCTCCCGCATTCGCTTGACATTCGCAAACCTGATCGGCGCAATTATCACAACGGGATGCACTGCCGCTTCGGAGCGACCCACGCACAACGAATTACGTTTCGGACGCCAACGCTGATGAGTCTACGATTGAGCTTCGAGCCCGGGATCGCCGGCCGCCGTGCGCGTCACAATGGTCAAGACCGCAGAATCGTTGGCGCTATGTAGCAGGTATCTGCAATGCCTGCCCGAGCGTCACACGGATCGCCGGCCCGTCGCTAGATTGTAGATGACGCCGATGATCACGATGACGATCAAAATGTTGATGAGCGAGCCGCCGATGTGCCCAATAAGACCGACCAACCAAAGCACGAACAAGATCACGATGATGGTCCACAAGATGTTGGCCATAACCCATCCTTTCGAAGCTAGAGCGCGAGCACTGCCCGTTGGAGAACTGTTCGGCATCGACATCGAAACGTCCGCCTGCGATTTGCCGCTTCATGGAAACACATTGCCACGTGTCGAACTCCAACCGATTGGGTACGATATCGACATAATTCGAAGCCAAGAGAAGGAACGAAGGCATGCCTAGTTGTCCGATCCACAAAGTCCCGTACGATCATAATCACGCACCGTGCATGCGCAAGTTCATGGGGATACCGGATCCTGGCGGCCCTGAAGAGGGAGATTCGATGCTTCCGCAAGATGTGCTGGACGAACTCAAGAAACGATACACGGTTGCACGCGCATCGGAAAACAAGAATCAGGGCGACTCGAGTTCGTAGCGAGTTACTATCCGGCTCCTAGCGCAACAGGAGCACCGGACAGGGGGCATGGTCGACGACAAATCGCGCCACATGCCCCACGGAGTGCGGACCGCTCTCCCGGTTCTGCGTCCAAACTGGGCGGCGCGACAATACGCACAGACCTGCTTTCGTCTCGGCTAAGTAGCTCACGATCACCCGTTCGGGCCGCCCGGCTCCCACGTTTAATTTTAACTCGCCCGCATGTCGCTCGCGCAAGATGGATGACGCCTCATCGAACGTTTCGCGAAGCATCCTCCGCTCATCTGCATCTAGTTTCTCCCCGATGTTCGTCAGCGGCGCACGCACAATGCCCGGCTTTACAGAGTCTTCCAATTTGGCGCGTTCGGCGCCGTCAATGACATGCAGCAGCGTCACTTCCTCTCCGTCGAGCGCGAAGCTGCCGGCGAGCCACTGGATAGGATAGATGCCATCCTCCAAGTCCAGACAGACGACGATCAACAATTATCTATCCTTCCTGCCCACCGGTTCGCAAGCCAGAGGGCCGCAACCGAGCAAGCCAAGACGACCGGCGCGAGCACGACACCGACTTTGAAGTACTCCGAGGCCGAGATCTTCAAGCCGCGCCGTCGCAAAAGCACGAGCCAGATGAGAGTGGAGAGCGATCCCACGGTAGTGAGATTTGGGCCGAGGTCGCACCCAACGATAGCGCCCGCGGCGAATTGACGTGCCACGTATTCCGGAAGCGCTCCGACGTGCAGCGTTCCAACCACGATCAGTGCCGTCGGCAGATTGTTGAAGAGATTCGAGGCCGCCGCCGTCGCGAGCGCAGCCAGTGGACTAGCTAAAGACGGATGTGACGTCGCCACTGCGACGACGGTTG
>Ga0208219_1000956_pt1 | contig 10215 bp, 10 predicted proteins | sample NGESurshal072012_7_FD_184469 | JGI IMG/M metagenome (GOLD analysis project Ga0208219, IMG submission 184469) | Arctic peat soil microbial communities from Barrow, Alaska - NGEE Surface sample 53-2 shallow-072012 (SPAdes) | ecosystem: Environmental > Terrestrial > Soil > Wetlands > Peat ...
GTGTACCACGAGCCGCTTTTTCCGACCAGATTCAGCTCGAGTCCGACGTCGATGAGCGAGCCCGTCTTGCTGATGCCTTTGCCGTACATGATGTCGAAATCGGCGACGCGGAACGGCGGGGCGACCTTGTTCTTGACCACCTTCACGCGCGTGCGGTTGCCGATGACATCGGTGCCCGATTTTATGGTCTCCAAACGGCGGACGTCCAAGCGCACCGACGAGTAGAATTTCAGCGCCCGGCCTCCGCTCGTGGTCTCGGGGTTGCCGAACATGACGCCGACCTTCTCGCGGATCTGGTTGATGAACACCATCGTGGTGCGGGACTTGCTGATGGCTGCGGTGAGCTTGCGCAGCGCCTGCGACATGAGCCGCGCCTGAAGTCCCATGTGCGCGTCGCCCATATCGCCCTCGATCTCGGCCTTCGGCACGAGTGCCGCCACTGAATCGACCACGACGATATCGACCGCATTTGACCGGACCAGCATCTCGGCGATCTCGAGGGCCTGTTCTCCGGTGTCGGGCTGCGAGACGAGCAGATTGTCGAGATTCACGCCTAGATTCGACGCATACAGCGGGTCCAACGCGTGCTCCACATCGATGAACGCGGCTGCCCCGCCGTTCTTCTGCGCCTCCGCGATGCAATGCAGCGCCAATGTGGTCTTGCCCGAAGATTCAGGGCCGTAGATCTCAACGACGCGCCCCCTGGGCAGCCCCCCGACTCCAAGCGCGATGTCCAATGCGATGCTGCCTGTGGACACCGTCTCGATGGCGATGGCCGATGCCGCCTCACCAAGCTTCATGATGGCGCCCTTGCCGAATTGCCGCTCGATCTGCGCGACAGCGTTTTCCAGCGCCTTGTCTTTCTCGGACACCGCGTTCTCCTTCAAAATAATGCGTCCACGTACGACCGAGGGTCGAACGCGCTCAATTGATCCACCGTTTCGCCGAACCCCACGTATTTTATTGGAAGATCGACTTGATCCATCACCGCGACGATTATCCCGCCTTTCGCTGTGCCGTCTAGTTTCGTCAGCACGACCCCGGTTACTTGCGTCGCATCGTGAAAGAGCCGGGCTTGAGAAAGCGCGTTCTGGCCAGTGGCGGCGTCGAGCACGAGCAAGGTCTCGTGGGGTGCGCCGGTGACTTCGCGCGCGATCACGCGCCGCATCTTCTTCAGCTCTTCCATCAAGTTATGCTTGGTCTGCAGCCGCCCGGCCGTGTCGATGAACACCACATCGATGCCGCGCGCCTTCGCTGCGGCGAGACCGTCGAAGATGACGGCCGCCGGATCGGCCCCTTCCGCGCGCCGGACGATCTCGGCATCGGCGCGTCGCGCCCAGATCTCCAACTGATCGGCCGCCGCGGCCCGAAACGTGTCGCCCGCGACGAGCATGACGGATTTACCCCGCCTGCGCTCCTTGGCAGCCAGTTTGCCGATCGTCGTGGTCTTCCCGGAACCGTTGACGCCGACCACCAGGACGACGTGCGGCCGGCCGGACTCGACTTTAGCGGCAAGCGCGGGGTGGCGCAGATAGTCGCCGAGATCTTCCTTGAATACTTTGACGACATCGGCGGCGGCGCGCAGATTGCGCTGCTGCGCGGCAGTCTTGAGCTGGCCGAGGATTTTTTCCGTTGTTGGGACGCCGAAATCGGCGCCGATCATGGTCTCTTCGAATTCTTGCCAGAACGCGTCATCCACCAGTTGCCGACCGATGAGAGAATTCCAATGGCCCGCGAGTTCGTTGCGCGTTTTTTCCAGGCCGTCGCGAAATGAGTTAAGCCATTGCATCGCATGCGGTTTCGCCCGGCCGGCGGCGCGTTCTTCTACTGCATATCCGACCGCAGGCCTTCCCCTCGTCGGTTTCCGACCCGGGCAGGCCTCTAACTTGCGGTCTGCGGCTTCTTTCTCACATACTTTTGCTTCACGTTGGGGTCGCCCTCGCGGAACGTGCCTTCGACGTGCATGGCCTTGAGCTTGGATCGCAGGCGGATGACCGCCTGGGCATGGATCTGAGAGACGCGCGATTCCGAAACGTCGAGCACGCTCTTGATCTCTTTGAGGGTGAGGCCTTCGAAGTAGTAAAGAGAGATCACCGTGCGTTCTTGCGGCGGCAAACTGTCGACGGCCGTGGCGAGCGACCCCTTCATCTCGGTCGACTCAAGGAGAAACGTGGGATCGGGACCGCCGTCCTTCAGCGTATCGACGAGCGCGACATCGTGACCGCGCTCGTTCGGCAAGAACTCCTCGAGCGACAACACGGAGGTGCTGCGCACTTTGAGCAGCAGCGAATGGTAGTCTTTGAGCGGAATGCCGAGCGCAGCCGCGACCTCGACATCGTCCGGCGCGCGCCCCATCCGGCCTTCGAGCTCCGCGAAGATCCGCTCCATCTCGCGCGCTTTTTGGCGCACCGCGCGCGGCACCCAATCGAGGGCGCGAAGCGCGTCGAGTATGGCTCCGTTTATCCGCGTGATCGCGTACGTCTCGAACTTCACGCCGCGCGAATCGTCGTACTTGTTGATGGCGTCGATCAGTCCCAGAATTCCTTCGTTGACGAGATCGTGGATCTCGACGTGCGACGGCAGATTGATCGAGATGCGTCCGGCGACGTATTTGACGAGATGCAGATACTTATGGATGATCTCCTCGCGGGTCAATGTCAGACCCGCGATCGTACATCGATCCCTGACCGGCGTACGCGAGCTCATGTTTTCGACCGTCCGCTCGGCTCGGCCGAGCCATTGCGATGGATGCGTTTGACGTCCATAAGACGCACGAGAGCTTCGCGCCGGAAACGGTATTGGCCGCCTGGCGTCTTGATCGCATCGACGAGCCCTTCGCGGGCCCAACGCGAAATTGCCGCCCTTGTCATATTGAGGGCACGCGCGACTTCGCCGGAGGTCATCCAGTCCTTGGGCGGGCTTCCGGCAAGACCTGCGCTACTGCGCCGCGTGCCTGCCATACCGGCCTTCTTCCATGAAGACGCGAGACCGAGCCGCCGGATGGATACTCGCGCTCATCCGCACACTCGAGCCGAACGCGGAATGCGTCGGCGACTTCCGATTTCTTAGGAGAACGTTTTTTCCCTTTTTGCGCGATTGACCGTTTTGTTTCTAATATACCGAATATCTTATTAGTACGCAATTAGCTAAGATTCTTTAGCCGGGCATAGCCGTAGCGTGCAATGCGTTTGACCGAACATCAGCCGGTCGCCGTCCTTTAGCGCCGCCAGAATGTGCGCGCCGACGCGCGTCGAGCCGTTGAGAAAGGTGCCGTTCGCGCTGTCCAGGTCCTCGATCGCGAATCCGCCGTGCCTGCGCAAGATCAGCGCATGCCGGCGCGAGACGTAGCTCTCAGGATCCGCGGCCGTTAGGTCGATCTCCGGAAACACCCGATCCAATTTCGACGCGCGTCCGACCAAGAGAACATCGCGGTCGAGCTTCACCACGCAGCCGATGCTTCCAACTCCGTCCTCGTGGACGATCAGTTCGCCGTTCACCGTCGGCATCGCGATGCGCCGTGTCGTGGTCGCGCTGGGAGTTTCGAACGCTGTGGGCGCCGGCAATTAGTCGCCGCACACTTTGCAAAAAGTTTCGCCGAGACTATTGCTTGCTTCGCAACGCGCGCAGATGCGGGTGTCGTGCGGTGCGCCTCTCCCGGGGAACGCCGTCGCCGGCGAGCGCCGGTAGCTCTCGGGCGTTTCGGATTTTCGGTCGCTGATCGTCGTCTCCCTTGAAGTGGATTGCGGCCGTCACTTGTACCCGCGCTGAATCCTATCGTACCACGCTCACGTCACGCTCGTCGCGTGACGGCGGTTACAACCAGGCCTCAGGCGTAGCGGATTTTTGGGTTGAGCACCGCATAGAGCAGATCGACGACCAGATTCACGAAGACGAAGGTGGTTGCGAACAGCAATATGGAGCCGTTGATGAGCGGATTGTCACGGTTGCTGATGGCTTCAAAGGCCAGCCGTCCTACGCCCGGCCACGCGAAGATGCTCTCGGTCAGAACGGCACCGCCGAGCAAGAGCCCCGTTTGCAAGCCTATGACCGTGACGATCGGGATCAACGCGTTGCGAAGCCCGTGACGCATCACGACGGCGAAGTAGCTCAAGCCTTTGGCCCGTGCCGTCCTGATGTAGTCGGTCTGCATCACCTCGAGCATGCCGGCGCGCGTCATCTTGGCGATGATCGCCATCGGTATCGTTCCAAGCGTGATCGCCGGCAACGCGAGATGCCGCAGCACGTCGACAAACGCGGGCCAGTTCAAAGCGAGCAATGCATCGACCGTCAGCAAGTGTGTGTGCGCCGCGACGTCGTAGCGCAACGAAATCCGCCCACCGATCGGAAACAGATCAAGATTCCACAACTTGGACGGCTCATACGCGATGAGCCACAGCATCATCCAACCCAGCCAAAACACCGGAATCGAGACGCCGACGAGGACCAAGATGGAAATCGCGGTATCGATCCAGGTGCGATGATTGAGCGCGGCGGCGATGCCGGCCGGAATGCCGACGACGACCGCGACGAACATCGCCGCGAGCGCAAGCTCGAGTGTCGCCGGAAAGTACGTCTGCAGCTTCGAGACGACCGGCTCGTTGTCGGCCAACGAGACCCCGAGGTTGCCGTGGGCGACCTGCACCAGGTACGCCCACAGCTGGACGTACCATGGCCTGTCGAGACCAAGCTGTTGCGTGAGCCGGACGACGTCGGCGTGCGTGGCGTGCTCACCCAAGAGGATCTGCACCGGATTGCCGGGGATTTCGTGCAAAAAGAAAAACGTGAGCACGGTGATCGTGACCAGCACGGCAACGAAGCGTATCGCACGCGCAAATAAGAATCTCGCCACGCTTATGGGGCCTTGTGGTTCCGGCCCAAGCGACCCTTCCCACAGCATCCAGGCTGCGTGGCGCAGGAGGAGCGGGACGGACCGGAAAAATCCGCAAGGTTATCGAGCAAGTGCCATTAGGTATGTATATACCCTATTGCCGCGCGGTTGCGGCGCGCTTCACGGAGATATGCAAGCAACACCATGATTCACTATTCGTCAATGTCGATGGAGCAGCTGGCTATCGGATTCGCGCTCTTGTGCGGTCTTCTGGCCATCGGCTACGGCGCGTACCTCATCTCGTGGATTTTGCGCAAGTCCGACGGCAATCCAAAAATGCGCGAAATCGCGGCCGCGATCCAAGAGGGCGCCATGGCCTACATGAAGCGCCAGTACAGCACCATCGCCATCGTCGCGGTCGTGCTCGCCGTCGTGTTGGCCATCGTCTTTAAGGGTTGGGAGGCATCGGTCGGCTTCCTCGTCGGCGCGATTCTGTCCGGCCTCACCGGTTTCATCGGCATGTTCGTCGCCGTGCGCGCGAACGTCCGCACGGCCGAAGCCGCTAAAGGCGGACTGGGCGCGGCATTCGATGTCGCTTTCAAGGGCGGCGCGATCACCGGGCTGCTCGTCGTCGGCCTCGGCATCATCGCGGTGTCCGGCTACTTCGCGATCATGCATTCCGTCTACGGCGATGACCTGCCGTCGGCGTTGAACGCCATGGTCGGGCTCGGCTTCGGCTGCTCGCTGATCTCCGTGTTCGCGCGTCTCGGCGGCGGCATCTACACGAAAGGCGCCGACGTCGGCGCCGATCTCGTCGGCAAAGTGGAGGCCGGCATTCCGGAAGACGATCCGCGCAACCCGGCAGTCATCGCGGACAACGTCGGCGACAATGTGGGCGACTGTGCCGGCATGGCTGCCGACTTATTCGAGACCTACTGCGTCACCACCATCGCCACGATGCTGCTCGGCGCGCTCGTGTTCAAAGGCAACGCTGAACTCCAGCTGATCTCCACGCTATTTCCGCTCGTCCTCGGCGGCATCTCGATTGTCACATCGATCATCGGCACGGTGTTCGTCAAGGTCAAGAATAAGAACATCATGGGCGCGATGTACGTCGGCCTAGCCATCGCCGCCGTGCTTTCGGCGATCGCGTTCTACTTCATCACCGGCCACATCATGCAAAATGCGTCGCAGGTGGACGCGCGCTTCACACCGTTGAATCTATGGTTGTGTTCGCTCGTCGGTCTTGTGATCACCGGCCTCATGGTGATCATCACGGAGTACTTCACGGGCACGCAGTTCGCGCCGGTGCAGGCCATTGCGCGCTCCTCAACCACCGGGCATGCCACGAACATCATCACCGGTCTCGCGGTCTCCATGAAGTCCACCACGCTGCCGGTGATCGTGATCGTGCTGGGCATCTTGGTCTCTTACGGTCTGGCCGGGTTGTATGGCGTCGCGATCGCCGTGATGTCCATGCTGTCGATGGCGGGCGTCATCGTCGCGCTCGACTCATATGGGCCGATCACCGACAATGCCGGGGGCATCGCCGAAATGGCGAAACTTGGTCCGGAGATCCGCGGCATCACCGACCCGCTCGACGCCGTCGGCAACACGACGAAGGCCGTCACGAAAGGCTATGCCATCGGTTCCGCTGCGCTTGCCGCTATCGTCTTGTTCGCGTCGTTCCAACAAGAACTGGCGGGCGTCGGATCACAAGCTCTCGTGTTCGCGCTCGACAAGCCGTACGTTCTCGCTGGATTGCTTCTCGGCGGCGCGCTGCCTTACATATTCGCTGCGCTGTGCATGGAAGCGGTGGGTAAAGCGGGCAGCGCGGTGGTCGAAGAGGTTCGCCGTCAATTCCGCGAGATCAAGGGCATCATGGATGGGACCGGCAAGCCCGAATACGGCCGCTGCGTGGACATCGTCACCTCGATGGCACTCCAGCAGATGCTCGTGCCGGCGCTCATCCCGGTGCTCACGCCGGTCTTCATCGTCTTGCTCGGCGTCGTGGGCATCATCAGCAGTGAGAACGCGGCGCTGATGCTCGGCGGCGTGCTCGTCGGATCGATCGTCACCGGCATCTTCGTCGCCATCTCAATGACGTCGGGTGGCGGCGCGTGGGATAATGCGAAGAAGTACATCGAAGACGGCAACTACGGCGGCAAGAAAAGCCCGGCTCACCAAGCCGCAGTCACTGGCGATACCGTTGGCGATCCGTATAAAGACACCGCCGGACCCGCGATCAATCCGATGATCAAAGTGCTCAACATCGTGTCACTGCTGCTCGTCCCGTTCCTGCACTAGTTCTTTGTCGGGCCGACCTAATCTGTCGGGCCGACCTTTATGGTCGGCCAGGCCGATGATAAACATCGGCCCTACAAGGACATTGCAGAGAAACGACCACTCCTCCACTTACGTTTACTCAGTGCCATGAACGCTCACACCACCGCACCTACACAAACGCTTTCACGTCGTTGCCTTCTCTGCGGCGCGGGCGCGTTCGCCGCGCTAGCGGCGTTGCCGGCCGGCGCTTTGCCGGCGGCGGCTGACGCCCACGATCAAGAACGCCAGATCGGCCAGCAAGTCTACAACCAACAAAAAAATCAAGGCCTGATCGTGGAGTCGTCTCCATACTATCCGGTCTTGCGTAAGGTCGGCGATAGCATAAGCCGGGCCGCGGCGCCCCACTGGTATACGATGAACTTCATCGTGGTGAAAGGGAAGGACGCCAACGCTTTTTCGGTGCCCGGCGGCAATATCTACGTGACCCAAGCACTGCTGAACGATGCGGAAAATGAAGAAGAGCTTGCCAATGTGCTCGGCCACGAAACAGGCCATCTCGTGCTCGGCCATGTCATGGATCGCCTACGCAAAGCGCAGACGGCCAATATCGTCGGCACCATCCTCGGTATCTTCATCCACAATCAGACCACGGCGAGCATGGTGAATCTGCTCGGCAACTACGCGTTTCTCAACTTCTCGCGCGCGCAAGAATATCAAGCCGACCATGAAGGCGTGATCCTCGCCGGCAAAGCCAACTACAATCCGTACGGCATGGAGTGGTTTTTTCAGAAGCTCGAGAAGCTATATGGCAACGCGGGATTCGAACAGTACGTGCAGGACCACCCGTCCACCGACGACCGCATCAATCGAATCCAACAATTCTTCAATAGCGATCCGGCACAATTCGGCAAGTGGCAGAACACGATGACGTCCAAGAGTGGACTAGCCACATCCAACGGTTCGGATACGCGAGTGATCATCACGCCGTCGTGACCGGCGCAGTGTAGGAGCCGACCTTTATGGTCGGCTCCCTTTATGGTCGGCTCCCTTTATGGTCGGCTCCGCTTGCACCCTTGCCGTACCGAAGCTACTACTTGATCTCGACCTTCGCGCCTTCGGCCTCGAGTTTGGCCTTGATCGCGTCGGCTTCTTCTTTGGTCACGCCGGTCTTCACAGCCTTGGGCGCGCCCTCGACGAGATCTTTCGCCTCTTTGAGGCCGAGACCAGCGACGACTTCGCGCACGACTTTGATGACGTTGATCTTCTTGTCGCCGGCGGCCGTCAGCACGACGTCGAATTCGGTCTTGGCTTCGGCTGCGGGAGCACCCGCGGCCGCCGCACCGGGCGCGGCTGCCATCATAACCGGGGCGGACGCGCTGACGCCGAATTTCTCTTCCAGCGTCTTTACCAATTCGTGCAGTTCGAGCACGGTGAGTTTGTCGATGTTTTCGATGATGTCTTGAATCGCCATGATACTTTCCTGTTATCCTTTCGCAATGTGTTGATGGATTAGGCTGCCGTATCTTCCGACTTCTTCCGATGGATCGCACTGATCACGTGCACGACCTTCGCGCGGTGGCCGCCCAGAACGCCGACGATTCCGTGGATCGGGCTCTTCAGGCTGCCGACGAGCTTGGTCAGGAGTTCGACGCGCGACGGGACCCTCGACAGCGCTTCGATCTTCGGTCTATCGAAGTACGCACCGTCGACGAAGGCTGCCTTGATGGTCAGCTTCTTGCTTTCGGACGCGAACTGCGTGAGCGCCTTGGCCGCGCCCACGGGATCCGGGCCCGTGAACGCGACGCCGGTGGGTCCCTCGAGAATGGACTTGAGCTGCGCGCGCTTCTCGTCGCCGATCGCGATGCCGAACAGGGTGTTCTTCACCACTTCATAGCTCGCCGAGGCCTTACGAAGGTTCGTGCGCAGCGTGCGCAGTTCACCGACGGTGAGACCGCGAAAGTCCGTGAAGAAGACGTTCGAGCTCTGCGCGATCTTCTCGCGCAGAACGGCGATGGCTTTGTCTTTCTTTTCGGTTGGCATTAGATTGTTGTCACCTCCCCAGATAATGATGCGGGCGCCCTCTCGATTTCTCAAGAAAGCGCCCGCGAAAAATCTTCTTCGCTTGTCGCTTCCTCGGTAGGCTCCTTGCGGACTTAACGGCTTCCAATTTTTTTAGGAAGCGCGACCTACGGTCATCGGACGACCCGATTCGTGGATACTATCCACGGAATTCTTTTTGTTATGCGGCGTCAGCGGCCGCCTTCAGCCGCGATGAATCCACTCGAATGCCGGGCCCCATGGTGGAGGCCACGCTGATGCTTCTCAAGTAGGTCCCTTTCGCCGACGCTGGTTTCGCGCGGACGAGCGCATCCATCAACGTGGTGAAATTTTCAAGCAGCTGCGCGCGAGTGAACGACGACTTGCCGATGATCGCGTGCACGATCGCCGCTTTGTCGGCGCGATATTCAACTTTACCGGCCTTGATCTCGGTGACCGCTTGACGCAGATTGTTCGTCACCGTGCCTACTCGCGGGTTGGGCATGCGTTGCGCGAGGATCTTGCCGAGGCTCGAGCCCACAGCGCCCATCATGTCGGGCGTGGCCACGGCGATATCGAAATCGAGCCAGCCGCCCTTGATGCGTTCGATGAGGTCCTGGTCGCCGACGACATCGGCGCCCGCTTCCAGCGCTTCTTTGGCCTTCTCGCCTTTTGCGAAGACGATCACGCTTTTGCTCTTGCCGGTGCCGTGTGGGAGCACGACCGTGCCGCGCACGTTCTGGTCGCTCTTCTTTGGATCGATGCCCAGCCGCACGTGCAGCTCAACCGTTTCGTCGAACTTCGCCTTCGACGTGGCTTTGACGTGATCGAGCGCAGTCCCAGGATCGAAGATCTTCTCCGCCCCGATCGACTTCACGCTCTCGCGGTATTTCTTGCCCGATTTGGCCATCGTCTTTCTCCTTTGTGGTGGCGGCCGATTCTACTCGACCGGTTTCGGCGGCTTAGCGCCTCCCACGGTTCCATTGCTGTCTGTAGGAGGGCAAGCATCGCTTGCCCGGCCGACCATAAAGGTCGGCCCTACATCAAATTTGAGTTTTTAGCCG
>Ga0208219_1000957_pt1 | contig 10204 bp, 10 predicted proteins | sample NGESurshal072012_7_FD_184469 | JGI IMG/M metagenome (GOLD analysis project Ga0208219, IMG submission 184469) | Arctic peat soil microbial communities from Barrow, Alaska - NGEE Surface sample 53-2 shallow-072012 (SPAdes) | ecosystem: Environmental > Terrestrial > Soil > Wetlands > Peat ...
GGACGAGGGCATGACCCAGGTGGTGCGGGCCGGATGAACCGCGCGCTCCGCCGAGTCTCGCTGATCTGCCTGGTGCTGTTCGTGGCGCTGCTGATCAACGTGAACTGGGTCCAGGGTTTCGAGGCCAGCAGCCTGGCCACCAAGCCGGGGAACGGCCGGACCTTCTCCGCGTCACTCCAGTTCCAGCGCGGCTCGATCGTCACCGCCGACCAGAAGGTCGTCGCGTACTCCAAGACGAACAAGAACTTCGGGGAGTACCAGCGCCATTACCCCGGCGGGCCGGTGTACGCGCCGGTCACCGGCTTCGACACGCTGTTCAGCCAGACCGGGATCGAGCAGGCCGAGAACAAGGACCTGTCCGGTACCGACCCGGCGCTGGACGTGCATAACCTCCTCGACCTGATCAGCGGGAAGCCTAAGAAGGGCGCGACGGTCGAGCTGACCATCAACTCGGCGGCCCAGCAGGCGGCGTACAACGAGCTCAAGGCCTCCGGCAAGCAGGGCGGCGTCGTCGCCATCAACCCGCAGACCGGGGCCATCCTGGCCCTCGCCTCCTACCCCTCGTTCGACCCGAACCTGCTGGCCACGCTGGATGGCAACAAGCTCCAGAAGAACGACAACCGGCTGCTGAACGACCCGAACCAGCCGCTGCTGAGCCGGGCCACCGCCGTGACCTTCCCGCCCGGGTCGAGCTTCAAGATCGTGACGGGTTCCACGGCCTTCAGCACCGGCAAGTACAACCAGAACACCGTGGTGCCCGCGCCGACCCAGCTGAAGCTGCCCGGCGTCAGCCAGCCGCTGATCAACTTCGACGGCGAGGCCTGCGGCACCGGGAGGGTACCGCTGATCGAGGCGTTCACCTTGTCCTGCAACACGGCCTTCGGCGACCTGGGCATGAAGCTGGGCGGCCAGAAGCTGCGCGCGCAGGCCAACCAGTTCGGGATGAATAACCCGAACCTGACCATCCCGTTCCCGGTGGCGGAGAGCAACTTCCCGCTGTACACCGACCCGGCCAAGGTGGCTGGCGCGGCGATCGGCCAGGAGAGCGACACGGTCACGCCGCTCCAGGAGGCCATGTTCGCCGCGGCGATCGCGAACAACGGGACGCTGATGAAGCCATTCCTGGTGAACAAGGTCACCGCGCCGGACCTGACCGCGGTGTCCACCACCGCACAGACCGCGCTCAGCCATCCGCTGACCCCCACGCAGGCGGCCGAGGTCAAGCAGATGATGCTCAGCGTGACCCAGTCCACCTCCGGCACCGCGCACGCGACAGCGGGCACGCAGGCCACCGGCGGGATCGTGATCGCCGGGAAGACCGGAACGGCCCAGAACGGCATCAACAACTCGGGGCTGGATGATGCCGTGTTCACCTGCTTCGCCCCGGCCAACAGCACCCCGGAGATCGCGGTCGGCGTCATCGTGAAAGGTGGCGGCCAGGGGGCCGACGCCTCGGCGCCGATCGCGGTGAAGGTCATCCAGGCCTACCTGGCCTCCCTGGGGAAGTGATGAGGCCCGTGATCATGGCAGACGCAGGAATGCGGATGGCTGGTCCCCCGCCCGCGGCAGTGGCATCACGCGCGGCCACCGCGGCGCCCGATGGACGGATAACGATGCAGGACGGTTACTGACGTGCGAGACATGACACAGCCACAGCTCCTCGGCGGCCGCTACGAGCTCGACGGCGTCGTCGGCCGGGGCGGCATGGCCGAGGTGTACCGGGCCCGGGACATCCGCCTGGACCGCATCGTCGCGGTGAAGACGCTCCGCGAGGACCTGGCCCGGGACCAGACCTTCCAGGCCCGGTTCCGGCGGGAAGCCCAGTCCGCGGCGTCGCTGAACCACCCGTCCATCGTCGCCGTCTACGACACCGGCGAGGACATGGCCGGCCCGACGCACGTCCCGTACATCGTGATGGAGTACGTGGATGGCCGGACCCTGCGCGAACTGCTCCGCGACGACCGCCGCCTGCTCCCCGAGCGGGCCCTGGAGATCACCGACGGGGTCCTGCGGGCGCTGGACTACAGCCACCGCAACGGGATCATCCACCGGGACATCAAGCCCGGCAACGTGATGCTGACCCGGTCGGCCGAGGTCAAGGTGATGGACTTCGGCATTGCCCGCGCGGTCAGCGACGCCCAGGCGACCATGACCCAGACCGCCCAGGTGATCGGCACCGCGCAGTACCTGTCGCCCGAGCAGGCCCGCGGCGAGCGGGTGGATGCGCGCAGCGACCTGTACTCGACCGGCTGCCTGCTGTATGAGCTGCTCACCGGCCGTCCTCCGTTCACCGGCGACTCCCCGGTCGCCATCGCCTACCAGCATGTCCGGGAGAACCCCATCCCGCCGTCGCGCGTCGACCCGGAGATTCCGGCCTGGGCCGATTCCATCGTGCTGAAAGCGATGGCCAAGGACCCGGCCGAGCGCTACCAGTCCGCCGCCGAGATGCGGACCGACATTCAGCGGGCGCTGTCCGGCGTCCCCGTCGCCGCGCCACCGCAGGCCACCGAGATGTACGGCCCAGGAACCCAGCGGATGGGCCAGAACACGATGATGGCCGGGGCCGCGCCGACCGGCACGATCTCCCCGTACGGCCCCGACGATAACGGCTATGGCGGCGGCGGGAACGGGCGGCGGCGGGCCCTGTGGTGGATCCTGGGCAGCATCGCCGCCATCCTGATCATCGTGATCGCCTACCTGCTGCTGGCCAACGGCGGCGGGAAGACCGACGCGGTGCCCTCCGTGGTCGGAATGACCCAGCAGAAGGCCGAGAATGCCGTGGTCAAGGCGGGACTGACGCCCAAGGTGGTCATGGTGTCCTCGTCGTCGGTGAAGGCGGGTCTGGTCACCCAGACGAATCCGCAGTTCGGCGCCAAGGTGGCACCCAAGAGCGTGGTCACGCTGGACGTCTCCACCGGGCCGCACAAGATCAAGATGCCATCGGTGGTCGGCGAATCCCAGAGCCAGGCTGAGAGCCAGCTCCAGCAGTTCAACGTCACGACCAGGACCGACCCGAACTCCGCCAAACCACAGGGGACCGTGGTGCGGCAGTCACCTCAAGGTGGCACGCTGCTCGCCCCGAACAGCCCGGTCACCATCTACGTGTCCGGGGGCGGCACCCAGGTCCAGAACACGGTCGGGGACCCGAAGGCCACCGCCGTCTCGATTCTGCAGAACCAGGGATTCAAGGTCCAGGTGATCACCGCGGCCGGGCCGAACAACTCCACCCCGGGCAACGTGTTCAATCAGACCCCGTCCAGCGGGGTCCTGGCCCAGGGATCGACGGTGACCATCTACGTCGCGTCCACGCCAACGGCCCCGACGACCCCGCCGGCGAGCCCGACACCCACCGCGACCGCTTCCTCGCCGACACCGACCCCGTCCTCTCCCACTCCGACGGCCGGGGCCGCGAGCCGGACGCCGCGTCCCTGAGTGGTGTCCCGGCGTTACACTCGGCAGAGCTACTGACCAGGAGACGACCGTGCCGAAGTCCCGCGTGAGAACCAAGGCGGTGTACACGCCGCCGCCCAAGCGATCGGCGTCGAAGAAGGTCAGCCCGCGCTGGCTGGTACCGGCCATGCTGGCCTGCCTGCTGATCGGGCTGGCCTGGATCGCGGTGTTCTACGTGACCCAGGGCAGCCTGCCGATCAGCGCCCTGGCGGACTGGAACCTGGTGGTCGGCTTCGCCTTCATCATCGGGGGCGTAATCCTGTCCACCAAGTGGCGCTAGGCGCCCAGCTGGCTGTTGCGCACAAGCACGGCGATGACCAGGGCGGCCAGTATCACGACCGTGGCACCCACCTGGATTAGCGTCCGCTGCTTCCGGGGCGCGTAGGCGTAGGCCGCGGTCAGCACCGCGCCCGTGATCAGCCCGCCCACGTGGTCCTGCCAGGCGATGGACGGAACCGCGAAGCTGATACCCAGGTTGAGGACGATCAGGAAAACGATCGCCCGGCTGTCCAGGTGCAGCCGCCTGGCGAGCACGAACCAGGCCCCGAACAGGCCGAAGATGGCCCCTGAAGCGCCCAGCGCGGACTGGTTCGGCGGGGCGAAGAAGAAGTACAGTGCCGAGCCGCCCAGCGCACTGAGCAGGTAGACGGCCAGGAAGCGCAGATGCCCCAGCATGCGTTCCAGCGCCGGGCCGACCAGGATCAGCGCCCACATGTTGAAGATGATGTGCGCCGGCCCGAACCCGCTCAGACCCGGCTCGTGCAGGAACGCCGACGTGATCAGCCGGTACCACTGGTCGTGGGCGACGCCCACGGTCTGGTGGATGGTGGGGTCGTAGGCCGTCCCGATCATGTCGAAGTAGTTGACGACCCGCGGGTAGACCCACTCCACCAGGTAACACAGGACGTTGAGAACGACAAGCGTCCAGGTCACGGACGAGGCCGAGGTCACCCGGCCGCCGAACACCGCCGTCGGCTGGCGGACACCACGGTTGCCTTCATGCACGCATTCGACACAGTGCTGGCCGACCGGCGCGGCACGCAGGCAGTCAGGGCAAGCGGGGCGCCCGCACCGGCTGCAGGACAGGTAGGTCTCCCGGTCGGGATGCCGGAAACAGGTTGGAACCGGTGCGGGCGCCTCGGGGCCGGGCGCAGGAAGCTCGTCCACTCCTCAGCCTGCTGTTCTAGCTAGCCCGCGGACCCCGGTGCGCCCCCGGGTCCGCTGAACTCGACCGACTCGAGGATCACATCCTTGGCCGGGCGGTCCCTGTGGTCACGCTCGACCTGGGTGATGGCGTCCACGACGTCACTGCCCTCGATGACCTCACCGAAGATGGTGTGCTTGCCGCTCAGCCACGGAGTAGGCACGGTCGTGATGAAGAACTGGGAGCCGTTGGTGCCGGGGCCTGCGTTGGCCATGGCCAGCAGGTAGGGCCGGTCGAACGAGAGATCGGGGTGGAACTCGTCGGCGAACTGATACCCGGGACCACCGGTTCCGGTGCCCAGCGGGTCCCCGCCCTGGATCATGAAGTCCGGGATCACCCGGTGGAAGATCGTCCCGTTGTACAGACTGGCCCGGCTGGGCTTCCTGGTCCGCGGGTCGGTCCAGTCCCGGGATCCCTCGGCGAGCTCGACGAAGTTCCGCACCGTCTTGGGTGCCTGATCAGGGAAAAGCCGGACCACAATCGTTCCCTGATTCGTCCGCAGAGTCGCGGTGAGCGAGTTTGTCATAAGTGGAATCCTTGCACGGCGCGCCCGGTCATTAGCCGTTTCCCGCCGGACGCTTCCTGCCGGACGGCTTTTGCCGCCGGGTCATCCACTCCGACCTTACGGCGCTCCCGGCGACCCTGCGAATCAGGCCGGGCGGGCTGGCTTTAGCCGCGGAGACGGTTTAGCTTGTGCCCGGTTTAGGTCAAGCACAGGGGGAATGCAGGGTTGAGCCCTGCCGCCCAGGGAAGTGAGTGGTCGGGGGAGTGTCCGGGGAGTGTTGCGGAGGTTAATAGTGTTTTCATGGAGTAGCAGTCAGGACGTCAAGTCCCGGGCCAAGGCTGGAGCGGCGCTCGTACAGAGCAGCGCCAACCAGGCTAAAGCCAGTGCGGCGCGCGCTCAGGAACTTGCGCGCGAGGTGGCCGCCACCCAGGTGGCGCCGCTGGCGAAGAGCGCCCAGGAGTCGGCAGGCCGCGGTCTGATCGAGGCCCGGGCCTGGACGGCCCCGCGGGTCGAGGCGGGCGGGGTAGCCGTTCAGGAGCGGCTCGCCCCGGCGGTTTCGGCGGCGATGGTGGCCGCCGCCCGGCGGATTGAGCCGCCGAAAGCCAGGCGCCGTCGCTGGCCATTCATCGTGGCCGGGGTCGTCGTCCTCGGCGCGGGCTGCGCGGCCGCAGCTCAGATCCTGCGCAGCAAGCGGAACACCGAGTTCGTGGCGGCGACGGACCCGATGCCAGGGTCTACGCCGTCGGGAAGCCCGGCGGACCACCAGGAGATGACCGACACCGCGCATGCGGACGTGAACGGACAAGTCAGGACGCCCTGACCAGGGTTCCTGCACGGCAGCGGGTGGCCAGCGAGGCCGCCCGCTGCCGTTTTGCGCCTAGGAAGCGACCTGGAGCCCGGGGATCTGCAGCGAGTTCGAGGAGATGTAGGGCTGATCGGTGGTCACATTAGTCAGCTTGAGCGGGATCAGCGGGGTCACCGAGTTGAGCAGCTGCAAGATCGTGGCCAGCGGGCTGCTCGGGGTGAGCGTGACCGGGACGCCGAGCAGGTCTCCGGATAGCTGGGTCGCATAGAGCACCACGCTGCCGGTGAACTGCATCGATGAGCCGCTCGTCACCGACGAGACCCCGCCCTGGGTGACGGTGAGCGTGGGCGCGCCGTCGAGGGTCAGCGAGTTCATCGTGAACTCCATCATCGGCACGGTCTGCCCGCTCGCCGCGGGGACCTGGGCCACTCCCTTGTACGACGCGCCGAGCAGCAGCGCCGAGCCAGTGACCAGGCTGAACTGGGCCTCGCTGACCTCCAGGCCTGCGCCGGCCACGGCTTTGACCGAGGAGGCCTTCCGCCCGTGGCCGGACGCACTCGGGCTGGGGTCCGGAGTGGGGCTGCCGGTGGGTGACGCGCCCGCCGAGGGTGTCGGGCCTGCGGACGGGGTCGGCCCCGCCGAGGGGGTCGGCTGAGGGCTGCTGCTCCCCGAGGGGGCGGGCGTCGGCGTGGGACTGGGCGACCGGCACAAGATGGGGATGATGCATGCGGGCCTGGCCGCGGCCGCTGGCTGCACCGCGCTGGCGGCCCGGCCGGGCAGCAGCAGGCCGGCCAGGGCGAGCGGCATAACGGCGAGGGCCAGTCTCCGGCTCACGGCATCCACCGTGCCTCGTGGTCTGCCCCCGACGCGCCTGCTCCCTCCTGCAACACTCGATCGGCCCGGCCGGCCGCCCTCTCCTTGGACGGCTGGCGGTCCAGTACGAGGCCCAGGCCATCGGAAGGCGGCCCCGCCGGCCGCGGGCGGGACTGGTGATGGCCGGCCAGGCGGCCGGGCCCGGGGGTCCAGCCGAAGCTGAGCGAGGCACCGGTCACGCCGAGCAGCATGCCGAAGAAGAAGCCGCCCAGGTTGGTGGCGACGAAGGATGCGACGGCCAGCAGCACCCCGGCGATGGCGTAGAAGACGCGCTGCACCGGGTGAAACCAGATCAGCAGGCCGCAGGCCACCAGCAGGCCGCCGATCAGCACGCCGAACACGCCGCCGATGCCGATGTAGATGACGACTTTGACCGAGCCGTGGGCCAGCACGCTCAGCAGCGGGATGGCCAGCAGTTCCACGCCCGCCAGCAGGAGCAGCAGCCCGCCCCAGAAGGGGCGGCTGCGGCGCCAGTCCCGGAACGCCCGCCACGCGCTGATCACCCGGGCCGGTGCGTCGGGGGCGGATGCGTCGGGGGCCGGCTCTTCGGCGGGCTGGGGCTCCGCCGGGCTGGACCCGGCGGAGCCCGTGCCGTCTTCGGGGATGTCCACTAGTAGCAGGCGTTTCCGAAGGTGAGGTCGAAACCAGGCAGCGTGAACGAGCCGGCCGTGGTCAGCCAGGTGTTCTGCTTGAGGTTGTTGATCGTGACCGAGTCGGCCTGCTGCCCGAAGCCGCCTGAGGGCCCGGCGACCCCGGGAACCTCGTTCAGCGTGCCGGCGTCCTGGCCGATGACAATGTTGTTGAACGTCGCGTCGCCGGACAGGTTGTCCGAGTCGACGATCAGGTTGCTCGCCGTGGCAGGCGTGTTCCCGCCGCCGGCGGTGATCCGCAGCGTGAGCGGGCCCACGCTGACGCTCTGGCAGAGGTCGGCGAGGGAGGCGGACTTGATAGCCGAAATTGCGACGGGATGCTGTGTTCCCTTGCTATCCGTGACCACGCCGCCGAACTGCTCGAAACCAGTCCCTTTGAGCTGGCTAGAGCTGACCTCGAAGGCGCTGCCGGATACCGAGATGGAAGCTGCGAGTACGCCCTCCGTGGTTAACGCGACCAGGACGGCGGCCGCCGCCATGGCCGGGATAAACAAGAGGGCGAACCGCCGCCAGCGCACCCGGCCCTGGGGAGCAGGCTCGGCGGGGTCCGCAGACGTGCTGGTGGAGGGGGACATGGCGGCTCCTGGCACTGGTGTCCGTGGGGCCAGACGCACTGCGGGGATTGCGTACCGGCACCGTTGTCGGGTCGCGGCTGCGGCGGGTGAGATAGGCCACAGCGGAGCGATTTGATGGAAGTTACCGCTTAGTAGCAATGTCGGTCAAGCCGCATCCGATAACAAATCTGGCCCGGAGTTGCGCACCTGCGGAGTGTTTCCCCGGGGTGGGGTGTGTCGGCGGCGTCGGGCACAATGCGTGGTGTGCTACTGAGCGATTTGGTGCGCACGTCAGAGGCCGTGTCGCTGGCGTCCGGCCGCCGGGTCAAGATCGACGAGATCGCCGGGCTGCTGCGCCGGGCAGAGCCGGATGAGATTCCGGTGGCGGTCGCGTTTCTCTCTGGCGAACTGCGCCAGCGGCAGATCGGGGTGGGATACGCGGCCCTGGGCGGCCTGCTGCGCGACGCCGGCCCGGGCCCGGGCGGCCTCGCTGGCGATCCCGCCGCGGCCGGCTCCGGCACCGCCCGCCCGGATCCGCCTGCCCGCCCGCTGACCCTGGCCGAGACCGATTCCGTGTTCGCGGCCATCGGGGCCGCCGTCGGGCCCGGGTCCCAGGCCGAGCGGCGCCGACTGCTCGGGACCGTGTTCGCCCGGGCGACGGCGGCCGAGCAGTACTTCCTGACCCGTTTGCTCGCCGGCGAACTGCACCAGGGCGCGCTGGAAGGCGTGATGATCGAGGCCGTCGCGCGGGCCGCCGGGGTGGACGCCGGCGAAGTGCGCCGGGCCCACCTGCTGGGCGGTTCACTGCCCGCCGTGGCGGAGGCAGCCCTGTCCGCCGCCCGTGCTGCCCGTCACGATCCGCCCGCGCCGGACGCGGCCAGCGACCCGGACGCGGCCGGTCACCAGGCCGCGGATGACGACGCCGCCGCGGCCGCCCTCGCCGCGCTCCGGGCGTTCCGGCTGGAGGTAGGCCGGCCCTTGCGGCCGATGCTGGCGGCCTCCGCCCCGACCGTGGCGACCGCCTTCGAACGGGTGTGCCCGGCGGCGGTCGAGTGGAAGATCGACGGGATCCGGATCCAGGTGCACCGGCAGGGCCCGGAGGTCAGGGTGTTTACCCGGACCCTCGACGACATCACCGCCCGGCTGCCCGAGATCACCCGCGCCGTGCTCGCCTCCCCAGCCGGATCCCTGGTCCTGGACGGTGAGGCGATCGCGCTGGACACCGATGGCCGGGCCCGGCCCTTTCAGGTCACCGCCAGCCGGGCTGGCACCCAGGCCGCACCCGGGCAGGAGGGCCCGGATGTTCCGCTGACGCCCTTCTTCTTCGACCTGCTGCACCTGGACGGGCGGGATCTCGCCGATGAGCCCGCCACCGTCCGGCACGCGCTGATGGCTGAGGTCCTCCCGGCGGCCCTCCGGGTCCCCCGCCTGGTGACCGGCGAGGTGGCGGACGCCGAGGCGTTCTTTGCTGACGCGGTGGCGCGCGGGCATGAAGGCGTGGTGGTGAAGTCGCTGGACGCTCCCTACGCAGCCGGCCGCCGGGGCAGTGAGTGGATCAAGGTCAAGCCGCGGCACACGCTGGACCTCGTGGTGCTGGCCGCCGAATGGGGTCATGGCCGCCGCCGGGGCTGGCTGTCCAACCTTCATCTGGGCGCCCGTGATCCGGCCGGTGGCTTCGTCATGCTCGGCAAGACGTTCAAGGGCCTGACCGACGAGATGCTCCGCTGGCAGACAGAGCGGTTCCTGGACCTGGCCGAGCCGCCCGGGCAGCGTCCCGCGGGCGATCTCACCAACGCCCGGGGCGTGCTGCGGGTCCGCCCGGAGATGGTGGTCGAGATCGCCTTTGACGGCGTGCAGGCCAGTCCCCGGTACCCAGGCGGGCTGGCGCTCCGCTTTGCCCGCGTCCTGCGGTACCGGCCGGACAAGCAGGCGGCCGGGGCCGACACCATCGATGCGGTCCGCGCCATCTGGGAAGGCCGGGTTTCGGGCGTCCCGGACTAGCAGGCGATATCCCCGCTGTCCACGCTAATCCGCAGTTCTCAGCGGCCCCTGAGAGGTTAATCCGATTGCGCACCGAGTTTCGGCGCTCCTAATGGGACACACGGGGCCGTTCAGGCTCCGTCGCCGGGGCAAGTGACGCTCCGGACGCCCGATCCTTAGGAG
>Ga0208219_1000958_pt1 | contig 10204 bp, 9 predicted proteins | sample NGESurshal072012_7_FD_184469 | JGI IMG/M metagenome (GOLD analysis project Ga0208219, IMG submission 184469) | Arctic peat soil microbial communities from Barrow, Alaska - NGEE Surface sample 53-2 shallow-072012 (SPAdes) | ecosystem: Environmental > Terrestrial > Soil > Wetlands > Peat ...
CCTCCCAGTAGGACTGGATCGTGCCCACGTCCTGCCAGTAGCCGTCGAAGCGATAGCCGAACACCCGCCCGCCGCCCCCGATCATGGCCGGCACGACGTTACCGCCGAAGTCGGGCCGATCGTCGGTCAGCCACTTCTTGAGGGCGCGCTTGCTGAAGACGTAGACGCCCATGCTGGCGAGGTCGCTGCGGGGTGCCTTGGGCTTCTCCTGGAACTCGGTGATCCGCATCGTTTCGTCCATAGCCAGGATGCCCATCCTTGTGGCATCGGCCAGCGGCACCCGACGGACGGCGATCGTGACGTCGGCCCGCTTGCGCCGGTGGGCGGCGATGAACGGGGTGTAGTCCATCTTGTAGATGTGGTCGCCGGCCAGGACCAGGACCGTGTCGCACGGATCGTGCTCGATCACGTTCCAGTTCTGGAGGACCGCGTCGGCCGTGCCCCGATACCACTCGGCCACCCGACCGCGGGAGATGTACGGCTGGAGCATCTTGACCCCGCCGGTGTTGCGGTCCAGGTCCCACGGCCGGCCCAGGCCGATGTGGTCGTTCAGCGAACGCGGATTGTACTGGGTCAGGACGACGACGTTGTCGATGCCCGAGTTGACGCAGTTGCTCAGGGTGAAGTCGATGATTCGGTACTTGCCGCCAAAGGGCACCGCCGGCTTGGCCCGGACCGACGACAGGATCGACAGGCGCTCGCCTTCGCCCCCAGCCAGGATCACCGCCATCATTGGCTTCACGGCGTCCTCCGTCGGATCGCGGACCCCGGTCGCGAGCGCGGCCGCAGGCTGATTCTAGCTCTCCCGCGAGCTCACAGGAAGAGGCGCGGGTTGACGTAGTTCCCGTCGAGCTCGGTCATCCAGTGGAGGTGCGGCCCGGTCGTATTGCCGGTCATCCCGACGTAGGCGATCACCTGGCCGGCCGTCACCCACTGGCCGACGCGGACCGGGATGGGGTGCTTCCGATCGTCGACGTGGGCGTACCAGGTGACCAGGTGGGTGGAGTGGGCAATCATCACGACCCAGGCCCCATCGGACAGCGGTCCGGCGAAGACGACCCGCCCGTCACCGGCGGCGTGGATCGGGGTGTACATCGGATCGGCGATGTCGATCCCATTGTGGAAGTGGGCGCACGAGCCGAGGGGCGGTTCGGACGGGAAGCCGGTGCAGCCGAACTCCTGGGTGACGGTGCCCGAGATCGGCCAGTTCAGGGTGCCGTTGTACTGGGAGGGGATGCTTCCGCTCTGGCCGCCGGCGTTGAGGATCTGCTGGATCTTGCGCGAGACGCTGGCCTCGGCGGCCGCCTCGGCATTGATCGCCTTGCGCAGCGCCGCCGCATTGCTCGACAGCTTCTTGTAGGTCGTCAGCTGCAGTGCGAGCGCCTTCGAGGTGGCCTGCTGGAGCAGCGCCAGCTGGGCCTTGGCCGCGTTCAGGGCAGCCAGGCTGGCATCCAGCTGGACCTTCTGGGCGGCGGTCTGCTCGGCCAGGTCCTGGGTCTGCTGGCGGGTCGAGGTGACCGTCGCATTGAGCGCCAGCAGGGTTGCCTGGTCGGACGCGATCTGGCTGGCCAGGACGTGGTCCTGGTTGCCGAAGTCGATCAGGCTGCCAATGTCGCCGAGGGCGTCGGTGAACGAGGCCGCCGAGAGCAGCGTCTCGAGGATCGAGGTCCGGTCCTGGTCATAGGCGGCCCGGATGTGGTCGGCCAGGAGCGCCTTCGTCGCGGCCAGGTCGGCGGCCTTCTGCTGCTCCTCGCGGTTGAGGCCGATCAGGGCCAGGTCAAGGTTGTTGAGGTCCTCGACCTGCTGGTTGTACTGGGCCTGGACGACATTGACCTTGGCCTGCGTCGCGGCAACGTTGGCCTTGACGTCGACCAGGTCCGAGTTGATCCCCTGTAGCTTCGTCCGGGTCGTGACCAGGGTTGCGGCGAGATCGGCCTGCAACGAGGCAAGCTCGGCCATGTGGGCCTTCTGGGCCGCGATCTGGGCGGCGATCGCCCTCTGCTGGGCCTGTGCCTGGGAGAGGTCGTCGCCCCGGGCGAGGTTGGGCGTGAAGGACCCGCCGAGGAGCGCCACCACGAAGGTGGCGGCAAGGATCGATCGAACCAGTCGAGCGGTCGTCATCGAGCGAGTGATCTCCGTTGACGCGTCTCGGGCGCGGGCGGCGGACGTCCTCGCCGGTTGAACGCCGTCCGAACGGGCTCCGTCCGGGACGACTCCGGCACCGGGGCATGATACCCCGCTCATCCACCCTACCCCGATTCGGGGTGGTGCGCCACCCGGACCGATTTCCTAGGACTGGAGGAGCACCGCCCAGAACGCGCCCACGATCAGGAACGGGCCGTAGGGAATGAAGCTCTTCAGGCCGATCCGGCGGCTGGCGAGCAGGGCGATGATCACCACGCCCGAGATCAGGACGCCGACGATCACCCCGAACGCGGTCCGCTCGAGGCCGGCCAGCAGGCCGACCCCGAACAGGAGCTTGACGTCGCCCAGGCCCAGGGCGCCCGGCCCGAATGGGATCGACAGGATGAAGAAGACCGCCGGGATCACGATCGCCCCGATCAGGGCCGGCAGCATCGCTCCCGGGACGGCATGGCCGATCAGCGGATTCAAGCCGGTCAGACCGTAGACGCCGGCCAGCACGGCCAGGGGCAGGGTCAGCTCGTCGGGCAGGGTGCGCTGGTCCAGGTCGGTCGCCAGGAGCAGGATCAGGACGACGAAGACCAGGCTGTAGATCAGGGTGCTGCCGGCGTCCGGGAATCGACGGCCAAGGTCGCCCAGGGCAACCGCCCCGACGAGCGGCACGAGGACCATCCGCCAGCCCAGGCCGCGGATCGAGCCGTCTTCGTGCGCCGGCCAGCGCGCCGCGATCCGATCTGCGACGACGCCCCAGACCAGGCCAAGGCAGGCCAGGCCGGCGATCAGCGCGGTCACCTCGGCCGGTCCCCGATCCCTGTCAGGAGATCCGCTGAACCGAGGCGATCAGCGCGCGCCGGCGAGAGCCAGCTCGACCAGCGTTGCATGGCTGACCCCGTTCGAGCCCCGGGCGGCGAACGGCAGGGGCTTGCGGAAGTAGCCCGTGCCGCCGATGTCGAGATGGACCCACGGCTTCGTCCGGAACTCGCGCAGGAAGAGACCGCTCTTGACCAGCGAGCCCTCGGCCGAGCCCGAGTTCTGGAGGTCGCCGTACCAGCTGTCCATCTCCGGGACGTAGTCGTCGACGAGCGGGATCTGCCAGTAGCGCTCGCCGGCCAGGTCGCCGGCGGCCATCACCGCGTCGTACCACGGCTGGGGCGTGCCGAAGGCGCCGGTGACCAGGTGGCCCAGGGCGCGCGACACCGCCCCGGTCAGGGTGGCCACGTCGACCAGGTGGGTGGCGCCGAGCTGCTCGGCGTAGGTCAGGGCGTCACCCAGGATCAGGCGGCCCTCGGCGTCGGTGTTGGTGATGTCGACCTGCTTGCCGTTCAACGCCCGGACGATGTCACCGGGCCGGGTCGAATGCGGGCCGGGCATGTTCTCGACGGCCGGGGCGATCGCCAGGAGCGGCGTGCCGGGGGCCAGCCGGGCAACCGTCTCGATCGCGGCGATCACCGTGGCCGCGCCGGTCTTGTCCATCTTCATCTCTTCCATCCGGTCGGCCGGCTTGATCGAGATGCCACCGGAGTCGAAGCAGACGCCCTTGCCCACGATCGCCAGGTGGCGGCCGAGCCCATCGAGCTCGCCGGCCCCGCCCGAGCGGAGGACGATCATCCGGGGCGGATTGTCGCTGCCCCGGCCGACGGCCAGGAACATGCCCATGCCCAGCTCCGCGGCCCGCTTCGGCTCGATCACGTCGACCGACAGGCCGTTCCGGGCGGCAATGTCCTGGGCGGCTTCGGCCAGGACGATCGGGCTGACGTCGTTGCTGGCCCGGTTGGCCAGCGTGCGGGCCAGGTTGGCGCCCTCGCCGATGATCCGGCCCCGTTCGGCGGCCCGGCCCAGGGCGGCGGCATCGCCGCCGGGCGCAATCAGGATCAGCTCGTCGAGCGCGGGCGGGGCCGACTCGACGCTGGCCAGGTAGATCGCCTTCGGCTCGTAGCTGCCCTCGATCACGCCGCGCACGAGCAGCTCGACGACGGTCGCCACGCCGCCTTCCACGTGCTCGGCCAGGTCGCCCAGCCAGATCGCCAGGGAATGGACCGTCCGGCCAGCCAGGCGCCGTTCGATCGCAGCCCCGAGGTGGTGGACGATCTCACGGCTGATCGTCTCGGCCTCGCCGGCGCCGATCGCCAGCAGCCGGCCGGCGGACAGGTCGCCTGCTGCCCCCAGGGCCGCCTGGTAGCGCTCGCCGCTCAGCTCGCCGAACGCGGCGAGGGCCGCCAGCTCACCTCCGGCGCGCCGATTCAGCTCGCCCAGGGGCCCGTCGAAGTCCGGCTTGCCGATGATCGGAAGGGCCAGCACGTCGGCCGTCGCCTGCCAGGGCTGTCCGGTGATGATCGAAAGCTGCATGCGCGCGCGAACCTCCCGGGTCGGACGCCCGACCTGCGAGTCGGGAATTGAGGTGACGTCGGGCAGTGTAGCGAACGGTCAGGGTCCGGGCGGAGGGTTCGCCGCCGCGATCAGGGCAACGGCCGAGGCCAGGCTGCCCTTGGCGTCCTCGATCGCGATCACCGCCTGGTTCAGCCCGCCTCGGGCCAGGTCGTCCAGGATCACCTCCAGGCCGCGCGTGTCGGGCGGCAGGTTCTGCTGGGCCGTAGACAGGTTGGCAAAGGCGGTCCGGATGGCCGGCGTCACCTTGCGCGGCGACGCCTGGAGCAGCTTGTAGAGCTCGGCCGCGGCGCTGTCGAAGGCACTGTTGCGATCGATCCACTCGGTCAGGATCGAGACGTCGACCGTGTTCGCCAACGCGTCCCGGCGGTTGCTGGCCGAGGCGAGGGCGGCCTGGGCCTTGACCAAAGCCGCTCGAGCCTTGGCGTACTGGGCGGTGCTGCCGAGCTTGACCGCCTGGCCGGCGTACGTGTCGTGGTCGGCCAGGTCCTTGGTCAGGGCGGTCGCCACGGCGCTGCCGGTGGTCAGCTGGACCCACGATGTCTGCAGGTCGGCGGTGATCGAGAGGGCCACCGTGATCGCGTCGTAGCGCTGGCGCTGGGCGGCTCCGACCGCCGTCTCATCGGCCGTCGCAATCCCGGGCAGGGTCGCCAGCTTGACCCGGATCGCGGCGGTGTCGGTCGCGATCCGGGCGGCCAGGGTGGTCCCGCTGCTGATCGTCGCGTCAAGGTGGGTGGTGTCCCGGTTGACGAGGTCGGCGATCGCGTCGCGGCCCGCCTGGCCAAGCTGGTCGACCTCGCCGGTCAGGTTGGTCAGGTCGGTGGAGGCCGCCGCCAGCCCGGGATCGACGGCCTGGTCGGCGGCCCAGGTCAGCTCCGGACGCCCGCCGTCGACGGGTGATCGGCTCATGCCCGAGACGATCCCGGCCGCGCCCAGGCTGACCACGATCGCGGCTGCGACCCAACCGATCCTCGCGGCGCGCTGGACCGCGCTCGATGGCCGAGCGTTGGGCCGGCTGTCGACGGCCGGCGAATCGATCACGGGCCGGTCGGTGATCCGGGGCTCGACGCCGGGCTCAACAGCAGGCATGCCCTGAGCGTAGCATCGCCCGATGATCCCAACGAATGGGCTCAGCCGGCCGGAACCCGCCGCACTCCGGCGGTTGGCGGCGGCGATGCCCAAGGCTGAGCTGCACCTCCACCTCGATGGCTCGCTCCGGGTCGAAACGGCGCTCGAGCTCGCCCGCAGCCGGGGTGTCGACGCCCCGACCAGCTATGCGGCGATGTTCAAGGCCCTCGTGGCACCGGCGCGGCTGGCCTCCCAGGCCGAGCTGCTGAGCCGCTTCGAGCTGCCGATCGCGCTCCTCCAGGACGCAGAGGCGCTCGAGCGTGTGGCCGCCGAGCTGGTCGAGACGAAGGCCGCCGAGGGGGTTCGCTACGTCGAGATTCGCTGGGGTCCGGCCCTCCACCTCGACCGGGGCATGGGGCTGGCGGACGGCATCGCCGCCGTCTGTCGAGGCGCCCGGGACGCGGCGCAACGGTCCGGGATCACGGTTCGGCTGATCTGCACGGCGCTTCGCAGCCACGACCCGCTGGCAACCGTCAAGCTGGCCGAGACGGCCGCCGGCTTCCGCGATGAGGGCCTGACCGGCTGGGACCTCGCCGGCCCGGAGGCCGCCTGGCCTGATCCGCTGCGCTTCGCGACGGCCTTCGAGGCGGCCCGTGCCGGCGGGCTGCGGATCACCCTCCATGCGGGCGAATGGGGCGGGGCGACCCAGGTCCGAAGGGCCCTCCAGCTCGATCCGGAGCGGATCGCCCATGGCCCAGGGACGATCGACGACCCCGGGCTGATGGCCGAGTTGATCCAGCGCCGGGTGACGCTCGACCTGTGCCCGACGAGCAACCTCCAGGCCGGACTGGTGCCCTCGATCGGGGCGCATCCGCTGGCCCGGCTCAAGCGCGCCGGCGTCCCGGTGACCCTCTCGACGGACGACAGTACGGTCTCCGACATCCTCCTGTCCGAGGAGTACGTGCGAGCCATGGAGGAGATCGGCCTGAGCCTGCCCGAGCTGTGGGCGATCAACCTCCATGCGCTCGACGTCGCCTTCGCCGACCCGTCGGCGATCGCGCCCCTGCGGGCGTCATTCGAGCGCTGGGCATCGATCGTGCCCGAGCTGAGCGGCTCGGCCTAGGCGCTCCCAGCCGCGCGCAGCATCGACAGGGCGGCCTCAAGCTCAGGCGCATCGGCGGCGATCGCGTCGGGAGCCTCGTCGCCGCGCAGCGCCTCAGCCTCGAGCCGGGACGAGACGCCGGTCAGCATCAGGATGCAGCGCGCTCCGACCGCGCGGGCCGCGGGCAGGTCGGTCAGGATCCCGTCGCCGATCATCACCGCGTCGGCAGGCCGCGCCCCCACGGCCCGGGCGGCCTCTTCGAGGAGGAACGGGGCCGGCTTGCCGATCGACACCGGCCGAACCCCGCTGGCGGTCTCGACCGCCGCGACCACGGCGCCGGAACCGGGCATCAGGCCCCGCTCGGTCGGATAGATCGGATCGCGGTTCGTGGCCACGAAGCGGGCGCCGGCCCGGATCGAAGCCGAGGCCACGGCCAGGCGCTCCCAGCTGAGGTCGGGGTCGAGGCCCACCACCACCGCGCCAGGCCGGCCGCTCGCCTCGAAACGGTCGATCCCCTCGCGCGCCACCCGGTCGGCGGCCGCGCCGGCCATCACCACCGTGAAGCCGACGTCCGCCAGCTCCCGGCCGAGGCCGGCCGCGCCGAGGGCGAGGACCCGCTCGAGGCCGGGCTCGACCTCGCGCAGGTAGAGTGCCGTGGCCCGCGGCGAGCTGACCACCCGATCGGCCGATACCGGCGCACCCATCGAGGCGAGGCGCTCGACGTAGTCGGCCCGGTACCACATCGAGTTGTTGGTCACGTAGACGACATCGTCGCCGGCCGCGGCCCGCCGGCTGAGCAGCTCGGCGATCCCGGGAATCGGCTCGCTGCCGCGATAGACGACGCCGTCGAGATCGACCAGTAGGAGCACGACCGAAGCCTACAGGGCCCGGTCGCCGGCCTGGGTCGCGACCGGGATCGCTTTGCTGGCCCCGACGGCCGGAACAGCGCCGGGCGACGATCCCGCCGGGGCGTGTCACGATGCCGGCTGTGAACCGGACGACCGATAAGGGATCGCGCGACCCGCTGCCGGGCGTCGAGCGGCTGCTGATCGACGGGACGAACCTGCTCTACCGGATGACCCGCGGTGGGCAGGCGCCCCAGCCCCCGGCTGCCCTGATCGGGCGGCTGCGGGCGGTGATCCCGGCCTCGACCCGGATCGAGCTCGTCCTGGACGGTGCGCCCGAGCATGGCCTGGCCGGCGTCCGGCTGGCCCACGGGCTCACGGTCCGGCACAGCGGCCGCTACTCGGCCGACTCCCTCCTCGATCGCCTGGTCGCCGATGCGATCGGCTCGGGCGGGAGCCCGGAATCGGCGGCCTTGCTGGCGGATGTCCTCCTGGTGGTGACCGACGATCGGGAGCTCGCCGGCCGGATCCAGCGGCGAGGGGCGCGGGTGGCGAGCGCGGATTGGCTGATCGGCCGCCTGGCCCGAACTCGACTGAGCGCCCCATCGGTCGGCGTCAGACGGGCTCCTGGGGAGCCCGGCAGGGATCGTCCGGAAGGCGGGCCAGGTGACCCGGCGACGGGCTCGGACGACACCGCCGAGCGGCCTGGTTGGCGACCCGGCCGGGGCGCCACGACCAAGACCGGCAATCCGCGGCGACGGGCTAGAATGCGCCGGTGAGCCTCGTTGACGAGATCAGTCACCTGTGGACGCAGGCGCTTGGCCTGATCGCCAAAGTGGTCAGTCCCGACTGGGGCTCGCTCGTCGGGCTGCTGCCCCTCTTCCTGCTGATCGGAGTGATCGGCCCCCTGGTCTCGATCCTGGCCGTCGTGTGGCTGTACTACTTCGTGCGCCGCCCGCGGACGAAGGTCCGCTTCGTCGAGGGACCACGACTGGCACTCCTGGCGGCCGACGGCCTGCCGATGTTCCCCGTCGGCGAGCCGTACGACGTCCGGACCGGCCTGATCTATCCACCGGGAACGAGCCAGAACGACGCTGGCGAGCTCCTGTCCGTCACGTGTCCGATGTGTGGCATCGCCCGCTTCGCCGACGTGACCACCTGCCACAACTGCGGATTGGTGCTCAAGGTCGATCGTCGAATCGCAGTACGTACCCTGCAACCGGCCGGGCCACCGCCCGGTGGGGCTGCCGCCGCCTGAGCCCGGCAGGCGACCCGGTTCATTTGGACGTCCAGCAACAGGAGTAGGACCGTGGCGAGTGGCTCACTGATCTTCTACACGGCGGCGGGGATCATGCTCGTGCTGAGCTTTGGGGCGCACGTGGTCCATGCGGTCCTGCTCGCCCACGGCCGGCGCCTGGCGGCGGCCTTCAGCCCCAGCCGCCAGCCGGCCTTCGCCGGAGCCGTGAGCGGATCGTTCGTCGAGGGTGGTGACGCGGCGCTCGCGGCTGGGCTCGAACCCCGCTCGGCTGCAGCGCCGTTTGCCTTCGGCCTGACCCTGATCACGGCGATCCTGCTGGGCACCTCGATGCTGATGCGGGCGATCGTCGTCGGCCGCGGCCCGTGGGGCAACATGGAGGAGTTCACGGTCGCCTTCACGTTCACGATCCTGGTCGGCTACCTGGTCCTCAGCCGGCGCTACCCGATCCGCTCGATCGGGTTCATCCCGACCGGCGTTGCCCTCGCCCTCTTCCTGTACAGCACGACCCTGCCCAACGAGATCATCCCGCTCGTCCCGGCCCTCGACAACGCGCCGCTGCTGACGATCCATGTCGGGATGGCCACGATCGCCTACGGCATCTTCGCGACGAGCTTCGCGGCCGGGGTGGGCTACCTGATCCAGGGCAACCGCGACCGGTTCGCCTGGCTGCCTTCGCACAAGGTCCTCGACGAGGTCGCCTACCGGTCGGTGATCGTCGGCTTCCCGATCTTCGCCACGATGATCATCCTGGGCAGCTTCTGGGCCTCGATCGCCTGGTCGCGCTACTGGGGCTGGGATCCCAAGGAGACCTCGGCGCTCGTGACCTGGCTGACCTACGCGGTCTACCTCCACGCTCGCAACCAGCGCTCGTGGGCCGGCCGGCCGGCCGCCCTGCTCCTGGTGGTCGGCTTCGGAATGGTCCTGGTGACCTATTCGGGCAGCCTGTGGTTCTCCGGCCTGCATGCCTACAGCGGTCTGAACTGACCGCGGCGGCGCCGGCATGACGGGCTTGCCGGCCCGGCCGACGCCGGTCGCTGCGCCGGCTCGCCGCTCGCGCACCCTTCGAGAGCGCCTGGGCCCCGCCTATCGCCGGTCCCGGGACCTGGCGCTCGCCCCGGTCTACGCCTTCTATCTCCGGCGCCTGCGGGTGCGGGTACTGTCGGAGCCGCGGCCGGAGCACATCGCCGTGATCATGGACGGCAACCGCCGCTGGGCGACCGCCGAAGGGTTCGCCGACCCGGCCGCGGGCCATCGAGCCGGGGCCGAGAAAGCGCTCGAACTAATCGACTGGTGCGCTGAGATGGGCATCCACGAGATCACCCTGTGGGCGCTTTCCCTTGAGAACCTGGGCCGGCCGGCCGACGAGGTGGGCACGATCACCGACGTGGCCGAAGAGGCGATCCG
>Ga0208219_1000959_pt1 | contig 10197 bp, 6 predicted proteins | sample NGESurshal072012_7_FD_184469 | JGI IMG/M metagenome (GOLD analysis project Ga0208219, IMG submission 184469) | Arctic peat soil microbial communities from Barrow, Alaska - NGEE Surface sample 53-2 shallow-072012 (SPAdes) | ecosystem: Environmental > Terrestrial > Soil > Wetlands > Peat ...
GTGTTCGACGACTCGCTGGCGCCCCCCGGCCAGCACGTCATGTCGATGTTCACCCAGTGGGTGCCGCACGGCTGGGCCGCCGAGCCGCACGAGGCGGAGCTGGACGCCTACGCCGACCGGGTCATCGCCCGGATGGAGCAGGTCGCGCCCGGGTTCACCAGCTCCGTGCTGCACCGGCAGGTCATCGGCCCGCACCGGATGCAGGAGGAGTACGGCCTGGTCGGCGGCAACATCTTCCACGGCGAGCTCAGCCTGGGCCAGATGTTCCACGGGCGTCCCGCGGCCGGCTACGCGGACCTGCGCACTCCGGTGCCGGGGCTGTACCAGGCCGGGTCGGCCACCCACGGCGGCGGCGGGGTCACCGGCATCCCGGGCCGCAATGTGGTGCGCCAGGTCCTGGCCGACCGCCGGGCCGACCGGCTCCGGGGCCAGGCCGGGCGCCTGCGCAGCCGGGCACGTCGGCTGGGAGGTCGGGGTGCGACCGCGGTCACGGCCCGTCGCGATCCGGGAAACTGACACGTTTTCCGGGACTGGTTCCGGTGGAACTCGAGCCCAATCTGTGTGGTCACGGGACTGCGCTCCGGCTGGTCCGCTACCCTGCCTGAACCAATTGGGAACTTTCAGCGGATAGCTGGTGAAAAGCCTGATCCGCTAGCGGCGGGCGGTCTCCATGGTCCTAGACCTCATTCGCGCGGTCTGCGCGGCCATTGCCGTGGTACTGCTACCCGGATACTTCTGGGCCGTCCTGCTGCGCCCGGCCGGTGGGCTCGGTGAGCGGCTGGCCTACTCCAGTGCGGTGTCGCTGGCCGCGATGCCGGTGGTGGCGCTGGTCCTGGAGCACCTGGCCCGCAGCGGGATAACAGTGTGGATCGCCCTCGTGTCGGCGTTCATCGTCCTGCTGTCCGGTGCGGCGGCCGTCCGCTGGAAAGGCGCCGCGCCCGGGCCGGCCGGGCCTGTCCTGCCTCGCCCGGCGCCGATCACGGATCTTCGTGCACTAACCCTGCTGGTACTGGCGTTGGTGGGGGTGCTGGTATCGGTGATGCGGCCTGGCCTGGCTCCCCGCTGGGCGGCGCTCAGCATCCTGGCGCTCCTGGTGCTGGCCGTGGTGCTGGCCGGGACCGGCGGCCCGCAGGCCCAGCCTAAGCACGCCCTCGATGCGCCGGACACCGCGACGTTATTCCGCGGGCCTGCGCTGGCGGTCGTGCTTGCGGCCACCGCGGTCCGCGGCTACGAGCCGGTGCTGCGCTATGACTGGCCGCAGATCCGCGGCACTGATCATTTCTCGCACGCGGCGATGGCCGAGCAGATGCTGGTGCATGGCTCATACCCGACTTACCTGATCTACCCGCCGGGCTTTCCGGCGATCAGCGCGGTGCTGTCCCGGCTGTCCGGGCTGCCCCCGCTGACTCTTTACCCGGTCGTGGCCCCCATGCTGCTGGTTCTCACGGCACTGGCCGCCTACGCGCTGGCTACCAGGCTGTGGGGCTGGCGTTACGGGATCATCGCGGCCGCCCTGGCCGGCCTGATGCTGCAAGGCGACTACGGCGGCTTGATGGATGGCCGCTATCCGGACCTGATCAGCGCCTATTTCCTGATCACGATGGGCGCGGCGGCCCTGATCGCGCTCTACCAAGCGCCGTCGCCGCGCTCGGCCGTGCTGGCCGCGGTCCTGGGCGCGTCCCCCGTGCTGTATCACTCGGTGGCGACGTTGTATGCGGCCCTGCTCACCGTGCTGGCCGCGGTCACCGCGCTGCCGTATCTGTGGCACGTGGGGCGCCGCGCTGAGGCGCGGCTAGTGCTGCTCGCCCTGGTAGGGCAGACGCTGCTGGCTACCTGCTACGCGTGGTACACCTACGGCATCGGCTGGCCGGTGCTGCACCACTCCGCGTCCTCGCAGGCGGTGTCCATGGCGCTGGGCAGCCAGCCGCCCGCGCCGCCCTTGCACGTGCTGGTCGAGTTGACGCCGTCCATCGTCTGGCTCGGTGTGCTGGGGCTGGCCCTGCTGGCGCTGGTGCTGCGCCACCGGCCCAGCCCGCCCCAGGTCCTGGCGGTAGTGACCGTGCTCGGCTGGTGCGGGCTGATGTACGTCGGCAGCCGGACGGCCGCGGACGGGTTCCCGCAGCGGTTCGAGCGGGATCTGGGCGCGCCGCTGTCGGTGGCTGGCGCGCTGGGCATCGGCGTGCTGGCCGCCTCGGCCTGGGCGGCCTTGCAGCGTGCCAGGCTGGCCCCGGACGCCGTGGCGGCTGCGTCTGTGGCCGGACTGGCCGCCATCGCCGTCACCGCGTGCACGGCCGATGGGATCCGCGCTGAGTCACGCCCGACCCCGCGGCTGCTCAGCGAGTCAGCGGTGACAGCATTAACGTGGCTCGGGTGGCACAATTCCGGCGGCACCATCGTGTCCACCGGGATGAATGATGGGATCACCGAGCGCGCTGTATTGGCGATGGGCGGCTACGCAGGCCTGATGTACTACGGAGCGGGCCCGCTCACCAGTACGCGGTCCCTGCCGCCGGCCGGGCGCAAGCCGCTCATCGAGGGCCAGGAGGTGCTCGAGCGACCGGCCAGCTGCGTGGCGGCCAGGGTGATCACCAGCGAGGACGTTCGCTACGTGGTGCTCTACCGGGGCGACTCCCAGGACTTCGATCGGGCCGCGTTCAGTGCCGACCGCGCCCGGTACCGCGAGGTGTTCGCCGACCGCGCCGTGACCATCTACGCTACCCAGCTCGGTCCCTGCCGCGTGGGTAAGAGTCAGGGCTGACCGCGGTCCCGGCCGGGCGGCCGGCGGGAATGACGAGATGCTGATGGCCGAGCGGGTCTCCTGCATTGAATCCAGCGTTTCAGATACCCGATGAAACCTTGCATAAGCGGCCTCAGGGATAAAGCAAGCCAAGTAAGCGCACGCCCCGAAAACAGGCGCTGGCTAATTTCAATTCTTGAATCTAGATGGCGAAGCGATGGACGGGGCAATAACCTTCCTCACATCGGCGCTGCCGCCTAATCGGCGAGCCGGCCTGTCTCTCCCAAGGGCGCCAAGGGTCTTCTGGGATTTGCCGAAGACTCTGCTATACGCGTCCCCTTCTAGCCGCGGTTGTCAGATAAATGAACGTTTGCATAGCCACAATAGCCAAGGAGGTACCATGCGCAGAGCTTTCAGTGCGGCGGTCGGCGCAGTTTCGCTCGCCGCGGTGGTGGGCACCAGTGTCACCGCCGCCAGTGCCAGCACGACGGCCGTCCGGACTGAGCACTTCCAGTTCGTGTCGGTATCTACGAGTTCTAACCGGGACAGCGCCATCGCGTGGGGCGTGTTTACCGCCGGTGGCACCATTAATCTCAATTCCGGCCACGTCCGTTTTCCGGGCGGCACGTTCCGGGCCATTCATCACCAGACCAGCATGACGAGCGAACTCAACCGGAAAACCTGCCTGCTCGTGTCGGTCGGGCACGGCACCTACAGGCTGACGCACGGCACCGGCAAATACCGGCACATCAGCGGCCGGGGTACCTACACCAGCCGGGTCCGGGCCGTCCTCGCCCGGAATGCGCGCGGGCGGTGCTCGCAGTCGAAGCGGCCCTCCGCGTTCCAGCAGATCGTCAACGCCCGCGGGCCGGTCGGCGGCGTGTCCGGGATCCGGCTGCCCGCCCGGTGGGGAACGCTGCGCCGGTCAGCACGCCGGGCTGGGTAAGGCCAGCATCCGGCCCGGATCAGGCCGATCCGGTGAGCGCGGCCTCGAGCACGTCGGCGAGGCTGACGTCTACGTGAGCGGCTGTCCTAGCCGTCAGGTCCTGGACCGGATCGGTGACACCTGGAGCGTGCTGATCGTCGGGGCGCTGGCCCGCGCCGCCTATGACCTGCGTGCGGCTGACCTGCGTGCGGCTGACCTGCGTGCGGCCGCCCCAGCGGCCGCCGGCTCAGGGCCTGGCCAGACGTAGCGGCCGGCGAGGCCAGCCGGACCGGGGCCTTTCTGCGGTCGTGGCCCGGGGCTCGCCGTCGGCCCCGGCGCTCTCGCACCCGGGGGAAATGGCCGCTATAGCCGGGAGGTTAGGTTGTTCCCGAATGGCTACTGGTGATCGGTGGTGCCGCTATCCTGCCGTGGTTCATGAACGGTCGCCCGCAGTGGTGCGGGCAGGAAGCGGGGCCACGTTGTCCAGACTACGGCGCGCCATTGCGGCCGCCATCCTGATCGCGGGCGTTTTAGCGCTCGGCCAGCTGCCGGCGGTGGCCACCGCCGCGGTGGGGCCCGCCGTCGCCATCTCGGCCACGTCGGCGTACCAGCCGGTCAAAGGTGACGTCGTGGTGGTGTACCAGGGCGGCAGCTATGCGTCCGCCACGATATCGGCCACCGTCACCGACGCGACCGTCGGCGACACCGCCACGCTCGAGGCGCAGCCGTTCGGGGGCACGTCCACCCCGGTCGATTCCGTGCTGGTGAGCAGCGCATCGCAGACGATTTCTTTTACCCCGGTAACCCCTGACGTCGCCACCACGTACACGGTGCAGCTGACTGCGCAAGGCAGTACGACGCCGGTGGCGACGTCCCCGGCCCAGGTGGTCTACGTGGTGAACAGCGGGAAGTCCTCCGGGGTCAAGCGCTGCACGCGGCCGGTGTGCCATGAGACCCTGCGCATCGTCGAGTACGTGCCTCCCTCGGCGCTGAAGACCGAGATCGCCAAGCGCGTCTACGCCTACTTCGGGCTCAACCTCGGCGGCCAGAAGATTCCCCCGTCACCCACCTCGGTCACCCTGAACGCGGGCCACGCCAGCGTGTCAAAGGCCAAGGAACTGGCCGCCGGCAAGTTCACCTTCAACGTCAGCTACAAATTCACCATCGGCAACCATTCCTACTACTGGCAGTGGGTGGCGTGCGCGAAGGACAACGAGGCGGCGGACGGCCTCGGATTGCCGGGCTCGCACGGCTGCGGTGACAGGCGGCTCAAGCTGAACTTCAAGTACCTCGGCTAGTCCGCTGGCCGGCGTGGGATGCCCTGGCGCGCGATGACCAGGGCATCCACCGCGGCCGCAGTGGCCGGCCAGCGTCGGGGGCAATGCGGGGCTCGAACGGGGTCTGGCTAGAACGCGGCGAAAGCCACCGGGTGGCCGGCGGCGTCGAGCGGCACGACCGTCCAGCTCACCGTCGCCGGGCTCGGCGACTGGACCACGAAGAACCGGCCGCGCGGCAGGCCATGGCCGCCTGGGAGCGGCGCGGTGCGGACGAGTCGCGGGCGCCACCCGGGAGCGGTCAGGCGGACCGAGACCGCGGCCGGCGGGACTGGTCTGTAGTAGAAGATCGAGGACCCCGGACCGAGTCCCTCGCCCCAGTAATAGTTGTAGTCGCGGCTCGCCGCGAAGCCGACCTGGCCGGAGTCGCTGTGACCGGAAGGCTCTTCGATCTCCATGCCCAGCTGCCTGCCCTGCTCGAAGGCGGCCAGTTGCCAGTGCCGGCCATCGGGCAGGTGACCATGCACCAGGACGGTCTTAGGGTGGGGGTGGGAGTGGGCCGGGGTGGCGGGCAGCACCCGGTGCCGTCGTGGCGCAGCCAGCCGCCGCCACCAGCACCACCAGACAGCAGCCGCGTACTAACCCGCCCGCGGCAGCGATGCCGCGCCGGATCCGATGAGTCATGGAGCCTCCGCTCAGGCGGCCGGGCACACACGCGGCCGGCAGTGCCGCTGAAGTCTGAGTCAGCAGAATAAGCCGTGGCGGCAGGCCCGCGATCCTTCAGGCGGCGGGCGAGCGGGGGATGACCAGGGCGTCCACGGCGATCGCGGCGGCCGGGCCGCAGATCAGCGGGTTGATGTCCACCGCCTCCAGCACGTCGCCGAGCTCAGCGGCGAGCTGGGACAGGCCGGTGATCGCGGCCGCGACCGCATCCAGGTCCGCCGGGGGCTGGCCGCGGACCCCGGCCAGCAGCCGGGCCACCCGGAGCGTGCCCAGCATCCGGCGTGCCTGGGCCTCGGTGACCGGGGGCAGGGCCACGGCCCGGTCGGCGAGCAGTTCCACCAGTACCCCGCCCGCGCCGACCACCAGCAGCGGGCCCAGCTCGTGGTCGCGGGCCAGGCCGGCCGACAGCTCGGGCCCCGCCGGGATCGTCTCGCAGACCAGCACCCGGCGGCCGAGCCGCTCGGCCAGGTCCTGATAGGCGGCCAGCAGCGCGTCCGGGTCGCGGAGGCCGAGCAGCACGCCGCCCGCATCCGATTTGTGCGCGATCCCGGGCTCGCCGGTCTTGAGCACTACCGGGTAGCCGATCTCCGCGGCCGCGGCGAGCGCCCCGCCGCGGCTGTCCGCGGCCCGGGTCCGGGCGGCCGCGATGCCGTAGTCGCGGAGCAGTTCCTCCAGCCGGGCGCCGTGCGCCTGCCCAGCCGTGATCACCCGGGTCCAGCGCTCCTGCCGGGCCTTGTCCACCGGGACGGCGGGGGCGGGAGGATCCGGGTCGGCGGCGTGGTCGAGGAGATGCTTCAGGGCCAGCAGGCCGGTCCGGGTGCCCTCCAGCACCGGGATGCCGCCGGCCCGCAGGCCCGCGGCGGTGTCCGGGTCGATGGCCGCCGGCACGTTGCTGAGCACCACGACGGGCTTGCTGGTGCGGCGCGCGGTCTCGGTCACCGCGAGCGGGTAGGACTCGTCGCCGTCGAACTCGTGCACCAGGTCGACAGCCAGCGCCACCGCGCGCACCGCCGGGTCGTCAGCCAGCGCGGCCAGCGAGCCGGACAGCTGCTCCTCGGCGCGGGCCCCGGTGCCCCACACGTCGAGCGGGTTGGCGGCCTCCAGGCCCGGGTCGAGCAGGGCGGCCAGCCGCGCCCTGGTCGCCGCGCTGATCGCCGCGAACGGGACGCCCAGCTCGTCGGCCACGTCGGCCACGTGCGCCCGCTCCAGCCCCGAGTCGTGCACGGTCGCGATGCCGGTCCGTACTACGGGTCTAGTGAGGTCTATGGAGCGGATATGAGCGCTGGGGGTGGAGTTGACGGGGTGGTGAGTAGGGCTTCCGGTCAGGGCGAACAGCTCCAGGGTGTCGGCCATCTCAGCCAGGTCAGCGACCCGGTGCACGCCGTAGGCGGCGGCCAGCGCCTCCCACCCGCCGTCGGCGGTGGCCAGCGCGCCGGAATGGGCCGACACCAGGGCCCGGCCGCCAGCCGACCGGCCCGCGGTGAGCATGACCACCGGGATGCGCCGTTCGCGGGCTGTGGCCAGCACCGCGCGCAGCCGGTCCGGCTCCCGGATGGCCTCCAGGACCAGGGCCAGCACCCTGGTCTCCGGCAGGCTCAGCGCGTACTCGGCGTACTGCGCCGCCGTGGTGACCAGTTCCTGGCCGGAGGACACCGCGACCGTGAAGCCCAGCCCGCGCCGGGTGCGCAGCAGCGCGGAGAACACCGAGCCCGAGTGCGTGATCAGCGCGACCGGGCCGTGGGGGAGCGGATCCGGCTCGACGTAGCCCACCGCGCGCAGGCCGTGGGTCACGTTGACGAAGCCCATGCAGCCTGCCCCGCAGACCGCCATGCCCGCCGCGCGGGCGGTGGCGGCCAGCCGGGCGCGCAGTGTCGGCTGCGGCTGGCCGGGCAGCTCGTGTGCGCTGCCGAAGAGCACCGCGGAGCGGTCGCCCCGGCGGGCCGCCAGGGTCAGCTGCTCCTCCACGGCCGGGTCCGGCACGGCCAGCAGGACCAGGTCCACCGGTCCGGGCAGGTCAGCCAGGGATGCGTGGCAGCGCCGGCCGGCTACCCGTTCGTGCCGCGGGTTGACCAGGAAGACCTCAGGCCTCGCGGGGCTCCTGGTGACCTCGCTGACCATCCGCTCACCCAGGCTGCCCGGCCGCGGGCTGGCCCCGACCAGCGCCACGGTCCGGGCCTCCAGCATCGCCACCAGCGCAGGCCGGCCGGGCGCAGGCTGGCCGGGCACAGGCTGGCCGGCCGGGCCGGTTCCCGGAAAACCGGGAACCGGCGCGGTGGCAGCGACGTCACTCATGGGTTCCGTGGCGGACAAGGACAACCGATCAGGAGCGGCGGGTCAGCTTGCGGACCTGCTCGGCCCGCTTGGCGCTCTTCTGGTCCGCCAGCGCCGCCTTGGCCGCCTGCCAGCCGGGGATCCCGCACACCCCGCCGCCCGCGTGCGTGGCCGAGCTGCCGTAGTACAGGCCGGGCAGCGGGGTCCGGTAGTCCGCGTAACCCGGGGCCGGCCGCATGTGGAACAGCTGCTCCAGGGACAGCTCGCCGTGGAAGATGTTCCCGCCGACCAGCCCGTACTCCTGCTCCATCTCATACGGCCCGACGATGTCGCGGTGCAGGATGGAGGCCTTGAAGTTCGGGGCCAGCTCGTTGTAGCAGTCGATCATCCGGTCGGTGTAGGCCTCGAGCTCCGCGGTGTGCGGCTCCTCGCTCCAGTCGGCCGGCACCCACTGGGTGAACAGCGACATGATGTGGGTGCCCTCGGGGCTCAGCGTCTTGTCGAACGCGGTGGGGATCACGCCGTCGCTGAACGGCCGGACGGCCGCCTTCCCGTCCCGTGCGTCCAGGAACGCGCGCTCGATGTAGTCCATCGTGGGTGCCATCTCCACCGACCCGGTGTGGTGCTCCTGCAGGTTGGAGCCGGGGTCGGCGATGAAGTCGGGCAGCTCGGACAGGGCCAGGTTGATCTTCACCACGCCGCTGCGGGTCTTCCAGTGCTCGATGTCGCCCAGGAAGTCCGGGGGCAGGTGCTCGCGGCCGATCTGGTCCAGGAACGCGGTCCGCGGGTGCAGCGTGGACACGATCACCCGGGCGCGGATCTCATCGCCGTTCTCCAGCACCACGCCGGCGGCCTGGCCGTTCTCGACCAGGATGCGGGCCACCTTGGCGTTCAGCCGGACCTCGGCGCCGTGCTCGCGGGCGGCCAGCTCGATCGCGCTGGACACCCCGCCCATGCCGCCCTCCTGGAAACCCCAGTTCCCGAGGTGGCCGTCACCGACGTCGCCGATCGAGTGGTGCGCCATTACGTAGGCGGTGCCCGGCTCGTACGGGCCGGCCCAGGTGCCGATCACGCCGTTGACCGCGAGCGCCCCCTTGACCTGCGGGGACTCGAACCAGTCGTCGAGCAGGTCGGCGATGCTCATCGTCATCAGCCGGGTCACGTCGGCCACCGTCCGCACGTCCAGGCCGCGGTTCTTCCACGCCAGCCTGAGCGTCTCACGCAGGTCACGGGGCTTACGGGAACCGAGGTTGGGGGGAACGGTGAGCAGCAGCGGGCCGAGCACGTCGGCCAGCCCGGCCAGCCAGGCGTCCCAGCGCGGCATGGCGTCGGCGTCCTTCTTCGACCACTTGGAGACCTCCTCGTGGTTGCGGCGGGCGTCGTCGGCGTACAGCTTGATCGAGCCACCCTCCGGGAAGGCCTGGTAGTAGGGGCCCATCGGGTAGATCTTGTAGCCGTGCCGGGCCAGGTCCAGGTCCTTGATGATGGTCGGCGGGAGCAGGCTCATCACGTACGAGAGCCGGGTCACCTTGAACTCGGGCGCGTCCGGCCACGGGGCCTCCGTGGTGGCGGCGCCGCCGGTCTTGTGCCGGCCCTCCAGGACCAGGGTGCGCGCCCCGGACCGGGCCAGGTAGGCCGCGGCGACCAGGCCGTTGTGCCCCCCGCCGACGACGATCGCATCGTAGGACCCGGCTGGTGCCCCGGCCCGTGCTGCGGCCCCTGCTGCGGTGGGTGCTGCGGCCATGAATCCGTCCTCCAGAGAAATTCTCACCATGTTGACTGAATGTTCAGTCTAGAAATTTGATACCGTGGCCACAAGAGCGCGGGCCAGATCAGTGGGGCGGCGGGCGAAAGCGCCCCGCTGGACCTGGGGCGTGCGGCGGAGCCGGTGAATGGGCTCCGCTGGGTGACATGAGCGGAGCCGGTGAATGGGCTCCGCCGGGTGACATGAGCGGAGCCGGTGAATGGGCTCCGCCGGGTGACATGAGCGGGGCTGGTGAATAGGCCCCGCCGGGTTACGGAGTGGGCGAGGATGTCCGCATGAGTGAACGCGCCGGCGACGTCGCCGACACCGCCGACCAGCGCCGCGAGCAGATGCTGCGCGCCGCCATCGAGGTCATCGAGGAGCGCGGTTTCCCGGAGACCCGGATCGCGGATGTGGCCGCGCGCGCGGGGACCAGCCCCGCCCTGGTCATCTACTACTTCAAGACCAAGGACCAGCTGCTGACCGAGGCGCTGCGCTACGCCGAGGACGCCTGGTACGAGGC
>Ga0208219_1000961_pt1 | contig 10189 bp, 11 predicted proteins | sample NGESurshal072012_7_FD_184469 | JGI IMG/M metagenome (GOLD analysis project Ga0208219, IMG submission 184469) | Arctic peat soil microbial communities from Barrow, Alaska - NGEE Surface sample 53-2 shallow-072012 (SPAdes) | ecosystem: Environmental > Terrestrial > Soil > Wetlands > Peat ...
ATCTTCGCCCCCCAGCCGTGCAGCACGAGCACCGGGGGGCCGGTGCCGGCCTGGCGCCAGCGGGTGCGGATGCCGTTGATGTCGACGAACTGGTCCATGAATGGGAGCCCACCCGCCTTCGCGCCCTCTTCGCGCGCGGGTCGCGAGGCGATGCTAGAGGATGCTCCGGCCTGCCCCCACGGCCGTGGAGCGCCCAGCGCTGGCATGCTTGAATGCTCAACCATGAGCGATTCGATGACGACCGAGACGATCCAGATCACAGGCCACGGCGGCGAGGGGATCGAGGCCTACGTGACCCGACCGGCCGACGAAGGCGTCCGCGGCGGCGTCGTAGTGATCCACCACATGCCCGGCTATGACCGCGGCACCAAGGAGATCGCGCGCCGCTTCGCCGAGCTGGGCTACGACGCGATCGTTCCCAACCTGTATCACCGCGAGGCCCCGGGCGCCGCCCCGGACGACGCGGCCGCCACCGCCCGCGCCAACGGCGGTGTTCCGGACGAGCGCCTGGTGGGCGACGTCGGCGCTGCCGCCGAGTACCTGCGCGGGCTGCCGAGCTCCAACGGCCGGGTCGGTGTGATCGGCTACTGCTCCGGTGGGCGCCAGTCGGTGCTGGCCGCCTGCAATCTGGACCTCGACGCGGCCGTCGACTGCTACGGCGCGTTCGTGACCGGCACTCCGCCCCCGGAGTTCCCGATTCCGATCACCAACCTCGTCGATCAGCTGCCCAACCTGCGGGCGCCGCTGCTCGGCCTGTTCGGCAACGAGGACAAGTTCCCCAGCGCCGAGCAGGTCGACGAGCTCGACGAGATCCTCGCCCGCGAGAATAAGCCGCACGAGTTCCACCGCTACGACGGTGCCGGTCATGCGTTTTTCTCCGTCGACCGGCCTGCCTATCGCGTGGAGGCCGCCAACGACGGTTGGGAGCGGATCGAGAACTTCTTTGCCAACCATCTCGGAGGCTGATCATGTGCACCTACGCGACCGTCAAAACCGCGCTCGACGGCAGCGCCAAGGGACCTGAGTCGAGCTGGTTTCACGTCACCGACGGCACCGTGTACTTCGATCACCCGGTTCACGCGATGGCCGAGCACACGCTGAACATCGATTTTGCCGATCCCGCCAAGGGGCCGGGTGCACGGGTCGCAGTCGAGCTGACGGCCACCTCGGCGCGAGAGCTCGTGGCCGCCATCGAGGCGGCACTGGACTCCGCGCCGGCCGAGCTGAAGATCTGATCGCGCGCGAACGCGCGTCCTAGAGCTGCTGGGCGAGCGCGATCGCGCCCAGCACCCCGGCGTCGTCGTCGAGTTCAGGGCGGACGAGGAATCGGTCGATGCCCTCGCCGAGGAGCGGGAGGCTCAGGTAGCCGCCGACGAGCTCTCGCAGCCGTGCTCTGACGAGCCCGAGCAGCGGCCCGCGCTCCATCACCCCGCCGCCGAGGATCACGCGATGCGGCGAGGCCACCATCACGATGCTGAGGATCCCGAGCGCCAGGTATCCGGCCTCCAGCGCCCAGGCGGGGTGCTCGTCGGGGAGCTCGCGACCCTCCGCGCCCCAGCGCGCGCTCACCGCCGGGCCGCAGGCCAACCCCTCCCAGCAGTCGCCGTGGAACGGGCAGACACCGGCGAACGGGTCGCGCACGGTGTCATGGGGAATCCGCAGATGGCCGACCTCGGGGTGCACCAGCCCGTGCAGCGGGCGTCCCGCGACGAGCAGCCCGGCCCCGACGCCCGTGCCCACCGTCACGTAGCAGAGGCTGGGGGCGTCGCGACCGGCTCCCCAGCGCTGCTCGCCGAGCGCGGCCGCGTTGACGTCGGTATCGAAGGCCACGGGGACGCCGAGTCGCTCGCGCAGCACCCCGGCCACCGGGGTATGCGCCCAGCCCGGCTTCGGCGTCGTCGTCACCGAGCCCCACGTGGAAGAGTCCGGATCGAGGTCGACCGGCCCGAACGAGCCAAGACCGATCCCGGCGGGGGCCGGATGTGCGTCGGAGGAGAAGAAGGCGACGATCCGCTCGATCGTCTCCCGCGGCGATGTGGTCGGGAAGCGGTCGTGGGCGACCAGCTCGCCCGGGCCGGTGCCCAGCGCGCACACGCACCACGTGCCGCCGGTCTCCACGCCCCCGTAGAGCTTGGTCATCGGCGACAACGCGCGAGGCTCAAGCGACCGCGCCGGCGGCCAGTTCGATCAGGTCGACGCATGCCTCCAGAGGCATCGAGGTCGAGTCGATCGTCAGGTGGTACAGAGATGTGTCGTCGATATCCACGTCGTGAAACTGCCGGAAGTACTCGGCGTGGGTGCGGTCAAAGCGCCTCAGCGTGCGCATCGCGGTCGCCTCGTCGATGTCGTTGACCGCCAGCGCTCGGCGCAACCGCGCCTCCACCGGCCCGGACAGACGCACCCGCAGGACCCGGGGGTCGTCGCGCAGGGCGGCCGCGCCGCCACGCCCAAGGATCACGCCTTCGCCGCTCGCCGCCTGCTCGAGCAGCGCATGCTGGGACGCGATGTGGAAGTCCGCCGCGGTGATGACGTCGGCCGGCAGCGGGACCGGTGCGCCGGTCTCGGCGCCGACGAAGCTCGACAGCAACCGCTCGAGCAGGCTCGTCCCCGGCGGCTCCTCCTGCTGAATGGCCTCGTCGAGCGGGACTTCGAGGCGAGCCGCCACCGCGCGGGCGATCGCCCGGTCGACGAAGGGCACTCCCAGACGAGCGGCCACCGCAGTACCGATCCACTGTCCCCCGGCGCCATAGGCCGCCGAGAGTGCGACCAGTCGCTTGCTCATGCGACCAAGGGTAATCCTCACTCGCAGGCATGCGCGAGCGCGTGCGCGAACTCGTCGACCTCGTCGGCCGTCGTGTCCCACGAGCACATCAGCCGGACCTCGCCGGTTGCGTCGTCCCACGTGTAGAACGGCCATCGCGGCCGGACCGCGTCGGCGGCCGCCGGCGGGACGATCGCGAACACCCCGTTGGCCTGCACGCTCTGGGTGATCGTGATCGCCGGGACGCGGCCGAGGCGCTCGGCCAACCGGGTGGCCATGGCATTGGCGTGCGCGGCGTTGCGCCGCCACAGGTCCCCCTCGAACATGGCGATGAACTGCGCGGCCATGAAGCGGCCCTTCGACGCCAGCTGAAGGGTCTGCTTGCGCACGTACCGGGCACCGTCGGCCAGCGTCGGATCAAGCACGACGACCGCCTCGCCGAGCACCATCCCGTTCTTCGTGCCGCCGAGGCTGAGCAGATCGACGCCGACATCGACGGTGATGGCTGTCAGGCTCGTGTTCAGGCCGGCGGCGGCGTTCGCCAGGCGGGAGCCGTCGACGTGCAGCCGGAGCCCGTGGGTGTGCGCGGTGTCCGCAAGGGCGGCGATCTCCGTCGGCGTGTAGCGGGTGCCCAGCTCGGTGCTCTGGGTGATCGTCACCACGCTCGGCTGTGCCGCGTGCTCGTCGCCGAGCCGTGTGAGCTGGGTGGCGACCAGGTCCGGCGTCAGCTTGCCGTCGCTGGTCGGGATCGCGAGCAGCTTGATCTGACCCACCTGCTCGAGCGCGCCGCCCTCGTCGACGTTGACGTGCGCGCCGGCCGCGCAGATGGCGGCTGTGGCCCCGGGACGGCAGGCCAGCCGCAGGCAGACGACGTTGGCTCCCGAGCCGTTGAACACGAGATGGGACTCGCTCTGGGAGCCGAAATGGCCCTTGAGGATCTCGCGGGCTCGTGCGGTCCACGGATCCGCCCCGTAGGCGGGCGCGTGGCCGTCGTTGGCCTCCTGCATGGCGACCAGGACGTCCGGGTGGGCGCTCGCGTAATTGTCTGAGGCGAAGGATTTCATCGTGCGCGATCCTAGCCTCCGCCGCCGGAGCGCAACCGCCACGTCGAGTGCGCGATTTTCCGCCAAATGCACGGCAAATCTCTCATCTGGCAGACTCCGCGATCTGAATGACGTCTCAGGTCTTCCGCGACGGTCTGCTCGAGGGCCAGGTGGCGATCGTCACCGGCGGCGGTTCGGGCCTGGGACGGACGACCGCTGTGGAACTGGCCCGGCTGGGCGCGTCGGTCGTGGTGTGCGGCCGGCGCTCGGATCCGCTGCACGAGACGGTGGCGCTGGACGGCGCCGGGAGGATGGCAGCGTCCGTGTGCGACATTCGCGAGGAGGATCAGGTCGAGCGCCTGGTCGACGAGACGCTGGAGCGCCACGGCCGTATCGACCTGCTGGTCAACAACGCCGGCGGCCAGTTCCTCTCGCCGGCTGAGGACATCACTCCCAAGGGCTTTCGCACGGTCATGAAGCTCAACGTCGAGGGCACCTGGCTGATGACCCATGCGGTGGCCACCAAGGCGATGATTCCCGGCGGCGGGGGCAAGATCATCAGCGTGACGCTGTCGCCGCATCACGGCCTGCCCGGGATGGCGCACTCCTCGGCGGCGCGAGCGGCCGTCGAGAACCTGATGCGCGTGCTCTCGATCGAATGGTCGCGCTTCGGCATCAAGCTCAACGCGATCGCCGCCGGCCAGTTCGCCACCGAGACGCTCCTCACCAAGTACCCGCAGCCGATCGTCGACGCGCTGGCCTCGACGATCCCGATCGGCCGGCTCGGGGACCCCGAGGAGATCGCGTGGCTGATCACGCTGCTGGCCTCCCCCGCCGGAGACTTCTTCTCGGGCTCGGTGCTCACCGTCGACGGTGCCCGCGACAACTGGGCCGGACCCTGGCCCCCACCGTTCGCCGCACTCGACGACGGCCAGCCGCTGGCCGAGGCCCGCCGCCCGAAGCCGCCGCCGACCTAGTGCCCCGACACAAGCGGTCGGCTCAGCTGGTCAGCGTGCCGCCGTCGACCGGCAGGAGCACGCCGGTGATGTACGACGCCGCATCGCTGGCGAGGAACACGGCAGCGGCGACCAGCTCGTCGGCCTCACCGATGCGCCCGGCGGGGACGCGCTCCAGCCGTCCCTCGATGTAGTCGTCGGGGTACTGGTCGGTCATCTCGGAAGCAAAGAATCCGGGGGCCAGGGCGTTGACGCGAATCCCGTAGCGACCGGTCCACTGCTGGGCGAGGTCGCGCGTCAATCCGATGATGGCCGCCTTGGATGAGCTGTAGGCCGCCTGGGGCAGCCCAGCCGAGGTCGAGCCGAGGATCGAACCGATGTTGACGATGCTCCCGCCGCCCGTCTGGCGCATCACCGCCGCACACGCTTGGGCCATGAAGTAGGTGCCGTTGAGGTTGACATCGATCACCCGCTTGAAGTCCTCGGGCGGCTCGCGCAGGGCCGGCACCGCCGTGCCCATACCAGCGTTGTTGATCAGCACGTCGACGCGGCCGAGCTCGCCCGCGGCCTGCTCGGCCACGCGGCGGCAGTCCTCGGGCCGCGACACATCCGCCTCGACGGCGACGCAGCGACGCCCGCTGTCCTGGACCGCGCGCTGGGTCTCCCGCAGCCGATCGGCACGGCGCGCGCAGATCGCGATATCGGCGCCGGCGCTCGCCAGCCCGGTGGCAAACGCCACCCCGAGGCCCGACGAGGCGCCGGTGACGACGGCCACCTTGCCGTCGAGTGAGAAGCGGTCGAGGATGCTGGGCACGGCCTCTCTTCTATCAGGCGACGGTAACCTCGCGCGCTTATGAGCGACATCGTGCCTCGCCAAGGTCCGCTGACCGACGTCCGGGTGCTGGAGATCGGCGGGATCGGCCCGACTCCGTTCGCCGGCATGCTCCTGGCCGACATGGGCGCCGACGTGCTGCGCATCGAGCGCTCCGCGGCGGCCGCTGTCGTGCCCGCCGACGACCCGACACGGCGAGGCCGCCAGTCGATCGCGCTCGATCTCAAGTCCGCCGGCGGCCGCGAGGCGCTGCTGGAGCTCAGCGAGCACGCCGATGCCCTGATCGAGGGCTTTCGCCCCGGGGTGATGGAACGGCTCGGCATCGGCCCCGACGACATCCGGGCTCGCAATCCCCGCCTCGTCTACGGCCGGATGACCGGCTACGGCCAAGAGGGACCGATGTCGCAGGTCGCCGGCCACGACATCAACTACATCTCGGTCGCCGGGGTGCTCGGGGCATCGCGGCGGACCGGGGAGCGACCGATGTTCGCGCTGAACCTCGTCGGAGACTACGGCGGCGGCGCCATGTTCCTGTCCTTCGGCGTTGTCTGCGGGATCCTCGAGGCGCGCCGTTCCGGTCAGGGCCAGACGGTGGACGCCGCGATGGTCGACGGGGCGGCGTTGTTGACCTCGCTCGTCTACGCGCTGCGCGGGGTCGGACTGTGGGGCGAGGACGCCGGGGGGAACCTGCTTGACAGCGGGGCACATTTCTACGAGGTCTACGCGACATCCGACGGCGGGCATGTCGCCGTCGGCGCGCTCGAGCCGCAGTTTTACGCTCGCCTGCTGGAGCTGCTCGAGCTGCCCGCCGAGGAGATGCCGCAGTTCGATCGCGCCCGCTGGCCGGAGTTCAAGCAGCGACTGACGGCGGTGTTCGCGGGCCGGACGGCCGGAGCGTGGGGCGAGCTGCTCGAGGGGGAGGAGGCGTGCGCCACCGTGGTGCGCGGCATCTGGGACACGCCCCAGCACCCGCACATGGCCGCCCGTGGCACGTTCGTCGACGTCGGCGGCGCTTCCCAGCCTGGTCCGGCGCCGCGTTTCAGCCGCACCGCTCCGGCAGCCCGGCCGCCCCAGCACGACCCTGACGCGGCGCTGGAGCACTGGGGGCTCGACGGCCCGGCGCGCGAGCGACTCCGAGCCACGGGCGCTCTGCTGTAGGCCGCCTACTTCTCGTCGGGAGACCGGTACCGACGCGTGCGTGCTTCATTGCGGGTGCGCGTCGACCGCGCGGCCTGGGAGGCAGCCGCCTGCTCCTCCTCGGACATGTGTCGGATGACGAGGCTTCCGTTGTTGGTCTGAGTCTGGATGTGAGCCAGGCTCTCGGCCCGGCGTTCCGCTTTGTGGCGCAGGACGGTCGCGGCCGTCTTCTTGGCGGTTGCCGACCTGCCTTCGCCGGTGGTCGCCGGGGATGGCTTGTGGGTGGGCGATGGGCTATTCGGCACGGCAGCTCCTCTTCGTCGGGCGGAATACGCAGACTGCGCGGTGAGCGTCAGATCCATCCCATCTCCGTGACTCGAAGCACTGCCTGGGCACGATCGTCAACACCGATCTTGGCGTACACGTTGTGGAGATGGGTTCGCACCGTGCTGGCCGCCACATGGAGCTCGAGCGCGATCTCCTTGTAGCGCTTGCCCTCGGCGAGCAGGCGAACGATCGTCGTCTCACGAGTGGACAACGGCGAGGGTTCGGCGCGGCGGCGGCTGCTCCCACCCGAGTGAGGGAGATCGAACAGGATCGTTCTCAGTACGCTCGCCGACAGCCCACAGAGCTGAGACAGGGCGAGCATCGTGGCGCCGTCGACGGCTTCCCCCTGCGCGTGATGGGCGACCATGTCCGCAAGTCGCACGTACGTGGCGACATCGTTCTCGGATTCCGCGCTGTGATGCGCCGCGACGGCGCTCGCCAGCGGCTTCGGCAGTCCCCATCGGCGTAGCAGGACGCCGCCGAGGCTGGCGTGGTCCACCCCCCATGTCGATCGCTCGCGGCGAACGCGCTCCTCAGGGTTGAACTCGCGCTCGGACTCGGTCGGATAGTCGGCGAGGCCTCGTCCGAGCGCCAGCTTTCCGACGTCATGCAGCAGCGCCACCGCGAGGATGTCGTCGCGCCTGGGCAGGTCGAGCTCGCGCGCGATGCGATCCGCCGCGCGCGCCACGGCCTGCGTGTGCACGAGGGAGCGGTGCATCAGCACCTGGAGATGTGACGTTCGCCAGGGAAACTCGGAGCGGGGTAGGGGTCGGACGGCCGCGTCGACGCCGGCGACCCCAAGCGCGGCGACAGCGTCGGCGACGTTGACGATCGGACGGGTGCGCACGAGCGGTTGTGCACTGCGGAGGACGGCAACGGTCAGCCCGGTGTCGCTCTCGATCGCCGCCACGAGCTCTCCGCCGAGAGTGCGCTCGGAGGCGGTCGTCTCGAGTATGCGCTCGTAGGCCGGCGCGAGGACCGGCACGACATCGAAATCGGCAAGCGCGTCCTGGAGCCTGTGCGACCCCGATCCTACGGCCTTCGCGCTCTCGCGGGCCACGACCTCGGGCTCGCGGGTCGCCGCGCGTCTGGGAGCCGTGCTCTTGGCCAGCAACGCGGTGAGGGAATCAACGGTCGCCGGGTCAAACTGAGCCCCGCTCTCCTGCAGAACAGCGTCGAGGGCGGCGGCGGCACCCAGGCCGCGGCGATGTGGACGATCGCTGGCAATGGCCACGAAGGCGTCGCAGGTGGCGATGATCCGGCTGAGCTGAGGAATCGACTGTTCGCTGAGTCCGTCGGGGTAACCGCCGCCGTCCCAGCGCTCGTGATGAGCGCGGACGATCGATCCCGCGGCTGACACGACGGAGAGCTCCTGGAGCATCTGCTCCCCGAGCACGGGATGGCGGTTGACCAGCTCCCATTCATCGGACGAGAGCCGCCGAGTCGCAAGAACAACGGTGTCGGCCAGCGCGATCATCCCGATGTCGCGAACGCGCACGGCGACATCGAGCAGCGCCAGTGACCGAGCATCGAGGCTCAGCTCCCGACCGAGCCGGGCCGCGAGCTGCCCCACGAGCGGCGTCGACGCGTAGACGCCGGGCGCGCGGGCGCGCAGCGCCGTTTCCAGTGCAGCGGCGATCCACGCCGCCGAGCCCTGCTCTGGCGACGCTCGTCGCGCCCGGGTGCTCGGTAGGGCGGCAAGCGTCTGCGTCGCCACGTCAGTCACCCTCAGAAGGAGCGACGTCTCGAGCGCGCAGCTCAGCAGCCTGGGCGCGGGCCATCGCGGCCTGGGCGCGGACTAGCGCCGTTTCGGCACGCTCGCGCGCGGCCGCCGCCCGCTCCATCGCCCCTCGGCGGATCGTGCGGGCGTCGGCCACGCCGGGCTGCTCATTCGTCGGCAGGTTGAGCATCGCCCTCGTGTCATCGAGCGCCTCCTGCTGGACATCGCGCCCGTTCTGGGCGTTGTCCAACGACTCCTGATTGACGTCACGGTTGACCTGCTCGCGGTCGATGCGAGCCTGGCGGTCGTCGAGGATCGGCCGCTCGCGCCTGGCGGAGCTCGCAGCCTCCACGCGTTGCTGGTCGTGGCTGAACTGCTGCTGGTCGATTCGTGCCTGATCTCGATCGCCGGCGAACTGCTCTCGGTCGCCGATCGCCTGCTCGAGCTCCGTCAATGCCTGCTCGCGGGCCAGCTCCTCGGAGCGCTCCGGCTGGTCAATTTGCTTGGGCATCTGCGGCTCCTCGCCATGGCTTGTCAAGAGATTCGAAGCATCGGTCGAGCTCCATCGGTCGCCCCGTCAGAAAGCCCTGGGCGTAATCGACGCCCATCGACCGCAGCGCGGCCATCGTGGCTTCGGTCTCCACACCCTCGGCGATCGTCTCGATCCCGAACTGGCGCGCGACACCGACGATCGCCTGCACGACTTGTCGATCCTCGGGGTCGCTGAGCAGATTGCGGACGAACTGCATATCGATCTTCAGGTAGTCGACCGGTAGGTGGCGCAGATAGGTGAACGTGCCATGACCGACCCCAAAATCATCCAGCGCGATCGCACAGCCCAGCCCACGCATGCGTGTACAAAAATTCCGGGCCGCGTCGAGATTGTCGGCGACCGCGGTCTCGGTGATCTCGAAGACGAGGTTCTCGGCACACCCCGGGCTGGCCACGATCGCCTGTTCGATGCGGTCGACCTGGTCCTCCGCGGACACGGTCCGGGCCGAGACGTTGACGGTGACCCGATGGCCCTGCTGTGCAAATTCGATTCCGCGGTCGACGACCCACTCGTCGATCAGCGTGATCAGGCCGAAGTGCTCGGCTGCCGGGAGGAACGACGCCGGAGCGACCAGCTCCCCGTCATCGATCGCCGGGCGCAGCCGGATCAGCAGCTCGGCCCTCGCAGACGTCATCGAGCCGAGGTGCACAATCGGTTGTGCGTACAGGATGAAGCGGCCCTCGGCCAAAGCCGAATAGATCAGCTCTGAGCTCTGCAGCCGCTCACGTCGGGCTCGCTCCTCGCTGCGGCGCTCCGTGATATCGGTGGACGCGGTGCACACTCCGTCGATCACCCCGTCCTCGTCCAGCAGCGGAAATCGCGTGATCAGCAGGACCTGCTCGTGCTGATCGCGAACGATC
>Ga0208219_1000962_pt1 | contig 10179 bp, 12 predicted proteins | sample NGESurshal072012_7_FD_184469 | JGI IMG/M metagenome (GOLD analysis project Ga0208219, IMG submission 184469) | Arctic peat soil microbial communities from Barrow, Alaska - NGEE Surface sample 53-2 shallow-072012 (SPAdes) | ecosystem: Environmental > Terrestrial > Soil > Wetlands > Peat ...
CGCCCCGTGAGGGCCAGGTCATCGTGGGCGTCGCCCGCACTGGCTAGGCCATCATCAGCCCCAGCACCAAGGGGACGACCAGCCGCCGCGTACCTCGGCGGCCGGGGAGCCTGCCGTCCCAGTCAGCACAACACCTGCGGCAATGCAATCCTGCGATTAGAGCAGGTGAGAGGGCTGGCAGATGCTACGGGAAGAGGTGGTCAGGGGCGGGGTCGAACCGCCGGCCTACCGCTTTCAGGATTCGTGTGGTGCGCCCCTCCGGAGCAAGGATGGTGGGGTCTTGTGGGTCTCGCGACGCCGCGGCGGCCGCACTATCCACCATGCCGGCTAATAGCCGACGTGAATGTGGTTGGTGTGCTCCTGCATGGTCTCCGGGCCATAGAAAGCAGCACTCGGAATAGTGAGGCCTTCGATCGTTTGGTCGATCTTGTTGCCGACCCCTCCGGTGATCAGCTGGCGGGGGACCAGAGCGCCGGCGTTGTGCAGCTGCTTGTCGACCTGTATCACCGCCGCGCGCGCTGACGGCAATGCGACCGAATGCTCATCTATGGTCGAGATATCGACGGCGCGACCTCCGGCATGGCCGTGGGGACCGTCATCGTCGTGATCAGAGCAGATGGCGAATGTGCCGATGGTGTGACCGTTGTCGATCAGATGAACGAGAACCTGCATCACTCGTGCGTCGATATGCACCATCTGGCCGCTTCGGCTGCGCACGGCGCGCCCCTCGGCGGTGGCCTGAATGTCCTTCAGGTCATCGGCATTATCGGCACGATACCTGCCCTGCGCCTGGAACTGGAGTAGTTGCCGGGCGTTTGCCGCGGCATCCCCGGACGCCAGTTCTGGCACTGGGTGTCGGATGGCTGCGCGTTGGTACAGCGCCTCATCGTCAGGCGTGAAGTGTGGTGCGATCAGGGCATGCGTATTTCGACCGTACTTGCCATCAACCGTGATGTCTCCCTGGGCTTGAGCGTTGCGCAATGTCGCGACGAACGCAGGCCCGGCCGTGTTGTTCATCGTTATGGCCTCATTGCCTTTAATGGCCATGCGCCGAAGTGTGTGCTTGACGGCGAGAACATCTGAACCGACGTCTCCCGGAAGAATCAGCTGCCTGAAATCAATCATTGTCTCTCAGTTCCGATCTGTATTTCCCGGGCCTCAACCCGTCTTAACCGGTGGATTCGCACTGCTGAGGCGGCTAGATGCCTCCCCCTCCCGGAAGGTCACTTAGCCATTCGCTGGACGAGGTCCTGGCGGAACTGAGCAAGCCCCGCCTTCAGCGCCCCCGGGCACTCGGTGGGGTTGAATTCGCCGTGGCCGTGGATCGAGTGCGGATCGATCCCGGTCTTCCGGCAGATGAACTCATGCAGGAGGAGGCTTGCTTCCTTCTGGGCCGGCGTCATCGCCTCTCCTCCTTGGTGCTCGTGCTCGATTCCCGGGTGCTGGTTCTGGCCTACGCAGTGGGCGGACTGGACCATCACGCCGTCCATGATCGCCGCCACTGAGCCATGCCGGCCCTCGAGCACGTGCCCCGAACGGGTCACGAGGAAGTTGTGGCCGGAGTCGATGTACGGTGGGTGGCGGTGCATGTGGTCGTTCTGGATGGACTCGGCGAACGCGATCGCCTCCGCGCGGCTGTCCCCGGCTGTCTGGTCGAGTTCGGGGTGGTGGCTGTCGGTGTGGTGGAAGATGATCTTGCTGGGCTTTCCGACGCGGCTGATCGCCTCGGTCGCCGGGGCGGCCCCCCATTCGCTGGTGACGATGATCAGGCCCAGGAAGGGTTTGCCCTGGCGGGCATCCGCGCGGTCGCGCTGGCCCTGGTCACGCTGGCCAGGATTGGCGACGATGCTCTGCACCCCGTCGGGGATGGTGCCGTCCTGAACCGTCTTGACGGTGCCATCGAGCGTCCCAAGGAACCATCCGGCGTAGGCCGACTGCAAGATCGTCTGCGGGCCGCAATCGCCATCGGCGCTGATCGGCTGGTCACCGTGCTCGTGCAGCCGGTCGTTGAGGTGCCCCTGATAGGCGCGGACGGCCTCGCCCTGATCATGTAGGTGGATCGCGCTGGTCATTGGTAACCCCCTTTTACTTTGGCCGCTCGCTCTTGCAGCGATGCATGGCGTAGCTCCCGGACAGCGCCGTGATCTGTGCCCTGTGACGCTGCCACGCCCCCGGCGCCCAGCGTGGACGGAGGCGGACGCGACCGCCACGGAATCCCACGGTCATGCCCATCAGCTGATCGTGCCCAGCGCGGTGAGCTCGGCGTCGGTCACGGTCCCATGCCGGTAGATGTTGAAAAGCAGCGACGGGACCTCGCGGACGCTTTCGACGAGTTGAGCCGTCTTCAGGTGGCCGTGAGCGCCCTCCGAGAAACAGCCGAGCGTCGGGCGCAAATCGCTGCGCACGAAGAACTGAGCCCAGTCATCGACGCACGAGCTTGGCCGAAGTGAAGCTGGGTTCAGGTTCTGGTAGGCCTGTGGCATTCCGGCGAAGCCGGCGCTGGCCCACGCTTTCCAGTCGAGGCCGCCGTGCAGGCTCGGACGGCCGAAGGACGAGAAGTACGAGGGGAATCGCGGCCGCAGCTGCCGGTAGGCGGCCACAAACCGCTTCGACGTGCCAGGGGGCGCCTTCTCGTATTCGTCCTCGGCGTCGACGATCACGAAGTCCGCCTGCGCGCGGCTGATCGCGTCCGAGACCACCTCCGCCTCCGCCTGGGGCCGGGGCTGCGGTCGGCCGATGTATCCGTGCACCCCGAGACGCAGCCCGGCCCTGGTCGTCGCTTGACGCATCTTGTGAAGCCAGTCCTCGTCAAGCACCCCTGTTTCAGCGAACGCCTCCGCGCTCAGCCACGTGAGCCCGTGCCGGGCGGCGAGTGTCGCCACGGCCGTTGGGTTAGGCGGCGCATCTACGACGCCTGGCGATTGGTAAACCCACAAACCTGTGACGCGGTGCGAAGCAGCCACGTGTCCCCCCTCAGATCGCGTGGCATTCTCGGCGTACAGCTCAGCCGGAATGCCCTCGAATCAGAACAAACCCGAACGTATCGCTGCTGCTACTTGCATCAGCCAGGTCAAGACCCCTTCACAAGAGCACACTCCGCTTTGCTGGCGCTTTGTCAAGCCTTTGCCATCCGACGGAGCGAGCTTGCCGAGGTACTCGCTCGCTGACGTTCGTATTTCGCGTCAGGCATTCCTGGATTCAAGCGTTGATCGTGCGGTGAGCACGGCGAACGGGGTTACGCGCTCCGCTCAGGGTCACGCTGGTGAATCTGGCCAGCCCAGCTGGCGTCCACCTGCTGTTCAGCGCTGTCCCGACCGCTGGGGTAAGCCTGACTCGCTGCCGGGGGTCAGCATCCGGGCGTAGACGATGGGACAAGGAGACGTGCCCTACCCCGGCAGGCCCGGAAGGACTCCTTCGTGGTCCGACTCGTGCGTCAGCACTGTGTGGAGGTCTGAGTCCAATGTCTCCCTGGAAAGCAGGCGCAGATCTTTACTGGGGGCGGTGTTGCTGGCGACAGCAGCAGGTGAACACCGACCCCGCGTGGCCACACCCGCTGCCGGGCAGGCCCAGCCAAGCAGATCATGGCGCGCTGCCCCCACCAGCCTGCCGCAATCACCACCGCCCGCTGCCACCGCCGGCAATCCCGTGCGTCCTGACCACCAGCAGCCCGAGATCGTGCGACTCGTAGCCGAGCCTTGGCCGGCGAACGTGGACGGCTTTGTGGGCCTCCGCGAGGCACGGACTGGCATCGCGGACGTACCTTCGTGGGCCGCAGTGTCAGATGATCAGTGCGTAACGTTAGCTAACGAGCAGCCCGGCAGTCGTACCCGGGACATGCCTGCCGTCCCGCCAGACGATAACCCCATTCACCATCACAAGATCAACCCCGGTCGCTTCCAGTGTCGGAGCCCCGTAGATAGCCCGGTCACCGATCCCCTGCGGACCAATCACGCATATATCCGCGGCCATCCCCGCCGCGACTCGCCCGCGATCCCGCAGCCCATACACATCCGCAGCATTCGCAGCCAGGTGCCGCGCCAGCTGCTGCCACCCCGCCTCCGCACCGTCTCCCAGGTAGTACTCCGCGAGCCGCGAAAACGCCCCGTAGCCACGCGGGTGCGGGTGCTGCCCCTGGTAAATTCCGTCCGATCCCGCGCACTGCCGCTCATCGCGCGCCAGCCAGTCAATGTGCTCTTCGGCCAGCGTCGGCCGGTCCAGATGCGCCCCGACGTTAAGTTGCGTCCGGAGAAGAAGGTCCAGCGCCCACTCCCCCGCCGACTGGGCCCCATCGTCCGCGGCCGCCGCAGCCGCGGACTGCCCGGCGAACTGCGCGAACTCCCCGGGCAAGCACCCTAGGTACAGGCTCTGCAGGTAGTCCTCGCTGAACTTCTCACCCGCCAGCAGCATCGCCCGCTGCCCGCGGTCCGCCAGCGTGGCCAGCGTGCGCTCCGGCCCGTCCGCCTGTAGCTCAGGGGGCAGCAGCAGCACTGCCAGGATCGTGCTGGACTTCCGGTACGGGTACATGTCATAGGTGATCGCAACACCGGCATCCTCAGCGGCCTTGAACGCCGCCTCGATCGCAGCCGGCGCTCCCCACAGATGGCTGGCATGCACCCGTACCCCGGCCTTCTGCCCGACCGCCGCCAATTCCTCCAGGCCCGCAGCGACGCCCGCCCCGTACGCCCTTAGGTGCGAGACATACGGCCGCCCCGCCGATGCCAGCAACCGCGCGATATCAGCGACCTCGTCCACTCTGCCGAACCGGCTCGGCAGATAATCCAGCCCGCTCGACAACCCGACCGCCCCATCCGCCAGCGCCGTCTCGACTTCCCGCCGGGCCGCCAACCTCTCGGCAGGCCCCAGCGGCGCCGACGACAGCCCCGCAACGTTATGCCGGATGGTCCCCTGGGACGTCAGCACGGCCACGTTCTGCACCAGCCGCCCGGACACCGCCTCCCGGTACTCCCCCACGCTCAACGACCGGACGGATGCCAAAGCGCCGTTGACCGGCCCGAAATACAAGTTCAGGTACCGGGCGGTCGCCTCGTTCGCGCCGATCCACGATTCCCCGTCCTGCCCGACGACGAGCGTTGTCACCCCCTGGGCCAGCGCCCCGAGGACCATGCCGCTGCCCAGCAACGGCCCCTCGGCGTGCGCGTGCGCGTCGATGAACCCTGGGCAGATCACGCTGCCCGCCGCCAGGTCGACCACCTCGCAGTCCCCCGGCGAACCATCCACGCCGCCGACGGCCCCGACCTCCCCGACGCCGCCTGCTCCCCCGGCTGCGGCGATAACTCCACCATCGATCAGCACGTCAGCGCGCCGGATCGTGGCGCCGACGCCGTCGGCGACCATTCCTCCGCGAAGCAAGATCCGTTCAGTCACAGGTTGATTTCCCATCCGCCCCGATTGGCCAGGCCCTGCTCCGCGAACAACCAGAAATCTACCTGCGGCTGTGCGGAACGTCCCTCATGCCAGGGCGCGGGGCCGAGCCGTTCAGCGACATCAAGCTCGTTCTGGCACAACGCCGCGGACAGCTCACCTCGCCCGCGCGGCCGCCGGGACGGACTTCGATACGGGCACAGCTCCATCGAGCAGGCCCCGGGGGCATCCGTCCGTCATCTACTCGGAATCGTGCAGCACCCGCCGCGGTTGCTCCCGGCGCGGTCATGGGGACGCGGCCGTCCCGGTAGACGATCGGCGACTGGGAAGCGCACCTCGTTGGGTCGGCGGCTCGGCGGCGTTCCCCCTGCCCTTCGCTGTCACTCAGCGTGACGCTCTTGGTCCATGTAGTCCGACGCCAACCTCAGGAGCAGTAGGGGGTGAGCGATCTGCTGGCCGCCGCAAGCCATGATGGTTGTGGTGCTTGCGCCTCGAACGTCAAGCGCCACGACCTGCCCGGCCTAACGCGCCGAATGCGGCAGAAGAGTGAGATTTTCAGCTCTCATGACTCCCCGCGTACTGTGGACCGGGATGGATGGAAAAGGTTCGATGGATGACCGTTCCGGACGGTGACGGGTCAGGCGCCGGTGACGATGTCCTGGAACTGGGCGGCCGGCGAAGGCGGGTCCCCCGGTGGTGGGCGCCGTCGGCCGCTCTCGTCCCTGGGGTAGTGGCGCTGGTGGCCGGCCTGGCTATCGGCTACGCCGTCGGTGCCCGGCACCCCGCCGAGCATGCCGCGGCGCCCTTGCCGTCCCGCGCCGCCGCGCCAGCCGAGCCGTTCTCAGCGGGCGGCTTCCCGTTGAGCCAGTCCGGCCCGCAGTGCTCCGTGCAGATCGGCCGCGAGCTGCAAGTGGGCCTGGAGATCACGAACCTGTCGTCGGCAGCGGTCAGGCTCCGCCGGGTCGAGGTCGTGCTTCCGCTCCGCGGGCTCAAAGTAACCACGCAAGCCTGGGGACCCTGCGGGCAGCTGGCGGCCACCGATGAAGCATCAGGCCACGTCCTCCCCCCTACCCTGGGACGCGGGGCCAGCTCCTGGTTCACGGTCACCTTCCAGGTCCTGGTCAGGTGCCCGCAGCCGCTGCCGGTCCAGTTCGCGCTCGACTACGACCAGCAGGGCCGCCCGGCAGCGATCCGGCTGCCGGGCTTCCCCGACCTGGGCCAGGTTCCTTACTCCGGATGCCGGTAAGCCATGCGGCACACCAACTGTGATCAGGCCGTGGGCGGGGCAACTCCACCGCCAGGCCAGGCGTCAGACCAACAGGCTGCACAGGCGCTCTCTCACCCTGACACGGTCTGGCAAACACCCGAGGAAGGCACACTCGCCGCGGCGGCACGCGAGGTCGTGTTCACCCGAGCTGGTGACAGGCAAGCCCGCACCGCTGGGCGTCCAGCCACCAGCCGGCTGACCTACATCGACCCGCAGGTTAGCGCCAGTCTGGCGAAGCGGGCCGAGGCCCTCGGCTTGGATTCCGGGAAGCTCGTGAAGCTGGTCGCTGAGCTGAACGAGAACTACAGCCGGGGCAACGCCTACGCCGCCCACGCACTGCTGCGCGCAGTCCTCGATCACATTCCGCCGCTGCTCGGCTGCGCTGACTTCAAGGCAGCAGCGAACAACTACTCCTGGAGCCGCACTGACCGGGGCTACGCGCGCCGGCTGCTGGACTTCAAGCTCCAGGCCGACGATGCGCTCCACCGGCAGATCTCGAAGAGAACCGACCAGTTGGGCATCGATGACATGCCGCCGAAGGTCTGGGTGAACAGAATCCTCCAAGAGTGCGCAGACACAGGGTGAGGAGGACGCAAGCGGCAGACTTCGTAGCCGATGATCCGCAGAATGCGATCGACACTAATCGCTGATAGCTCCCCAACATCTGTATGCAAGGCAATTGAGTGGGTTTAGGGGAAGGCTGCACTTATATATAAGGTAGCCATTGTTCAGTCACGTCGCAGAACGCGGATTATTCCGGATGCGGCGGTGGTGGCGAGGATCCAGCCAGCCAGGATCAGGGCGTAACTGAGCCATTGTTCAATGCCGCGCGGGTCGTAAGCCCGGGCCTGGCCGAAGTCGACTATTGGGAGTATCAGGTTAAGCGTGTAGACAAAGGGGCTGAACGGCGGAGCGCTTCCCTTTGGGAAAGGGTGGGGTGGGTGCGACGCGAACACGGCAGTTCCGACAGCGAGGAGCGCGAGGAGCCAGAGAGCAGCTCGCAGAGGCCGGTATCCGTAACCGACTGTCACATCCTGCAGATGACCCCACACCTGCACATACCAGGGGAGCTCTGGCCGGACCCTACGTTGTTTGGCCAGTTGGACGCTACGAGCGTCGGCGTCACGGCCCGCGTTCCGGTAGACACTTGCTAGCTGCTCGTAGGCAGATGTCAGGTGTGCCCTGGGGTCCCGTGCGACCCAGGCCAGCCTCTCGCGAGCTGGTACTTGAGGATCCAGGATGCTGTAGGTGAGGCCATCCAGCCGGAAATCGGAAGGCCAGCTGCGCTCATCGTCGCGGAGAATCGTGAACCGGGCATGCTGGAGGTTTATGGTGCCCTGTACGCTCCGGGGCTTCAGGATCAGCTCGGGACTATCGGCGCGCCAGCACATCAGAGCATCACCCGCGGGGTTGAGCAGGTTGGCGTTATCAAAGCAGACATAGCTCGCAACCCGGGCGTTGGTCATATGGACCGAGCCATGGGCCGTGAAGCTCTCGCACGCATCTATGGCTGCGCCTGCCTGGAGACCATCGGCGTCGAAGGCGGTCCCGCCGGCGTTCTCTAGGTGAGCCCCCTGGAACTGCAGCGGACCAGTGACCTGGGCGTCTGACAGGTCGACTTTGCCACGGGCGCTCAACTTCATCGCCTCCACCGGTCCTTCTACCCGGATTCCGGGTGCGGTGAGTGCCTCGCCATCCGTGCTGCGCAGCTTGGCGTCAGTCAAGATCATGGTGCGGCCTATATGCGCATGGCTGAGGCGTACTTCCCCATCGCAGTCAAGGTGATCAAGGAACAGCCCTTCCTCAGCGTCCAGCCGAGCGCCAAGAAGAGCAAGGACCATCAGGATTACTAAGGCGAGCCTCAGACAGGAAAAGACCGCCCTTAAGTGCTGCGTGCCGGAGCAAGATCTGGCCCGAAATGATCGCCCGGTGGGCGTAGATACTTCCATCGGTCCGGATATTATCCGCCGATAGCGCCGCACCACTGGACGCCGAAAGATGTGCCTCGACCAGGGAGAGCGACCCGCCGATCTGAGCGCTATACAGGCGGACCTCGCCCTGAGAAGCGAAACCGTGGTGCATATTGACATCTCCGCCAACTTTGAGCCGCTCACCATCAAGTGACCAGCCACCCGGGTTGCTTACTTGTGCTCCGTCTAGCAGGAGAGCGCCTGCAATCTTCGCCCCTCGTAGCCGCACTTCCCCGGCTATTGAGCAGCCGATCAGCCGAAGATGTCCATTGACTTCCAGATTCGATGCCCGCATTCCCGGCAGGACGCAGCCGCGAAGGGACGTAAACCCGAGGCTGGCCCAATACAGATCGAGGTCATTTTCAAAGTAGCAGTCTTCCAGCAGCAAGGTTGTACGTGTCTCGGCAAACGACAGGGCCAATTGACCTCTGATGCGGGCACCCCTCAGCGAGACAACCTGGATACGCCCTGGCTCTGGCGCCTGGACACCCAGCAGGAGGGCCGCAATCACTTCCGCGCGGACTACGCGTTCATCACCCCACCTGTCGCCGTGAGAAGGATCGTCAGCACTGGGGTCACCATCCCGAAGATCCACCCGGGTGCCACGCGGGAAAGCAGCCCAAAGGGCCTCCTCAGCAGGACTGCGATGGGCACTAGCCTGCGAACTCATGGAGGACCACCAGTCGAGAAGTCAGCGCGAGAGCCAACGGTTCCTAAACACCACGGCCGCCCGATCATGTCGCTAGTCTGACGTCCCAGCAAGTGCATCAGGAGGCGCCGTCCCGCAGATGGCTGAGAGTACAGCCCGACGATCAGCTAACGGATGCCATGGGGCCCATTCTCGTTCCTCTGGCCCTCGTTAGATACGTCCGCTCATCGGCATGTGCGGGCGAGTTCATACTCATCGGCCTGTCTGTGGACACGATCCACCGCGGCACCACGATGTTCGATCGGCACCCGACCCAGCGGCCGCGGTGATCATCACCACAGGACGCAGAACGGCGGCGATGTGCGGCCTGACCACCTTCCATGGCAAACGCGCTGAGTGACATCGTCGTGAGCGGCCGGCGTTGCATGTGTGTCAGGAGCGGTGGAGGTGCGCCCGGTGGAGCTCGCGGAGTGCTTCCCAGTGCCGGGCGTCAGCTTCCGGGTCGTAGGTCAGGTGGTCAGGCGCCGTGAATCCGTGGCGGACGCCTCCCGGAAATCGCGCCGCGCCAGACCGGCGCGGCCGTCACTCGCCCCACAGGTGCCCGCATAAGCGGACGCTCATTGGTACGACAGGCCGGTGGCTTGCGCACGACGGTCAGATCAAACCGGAGTGACCCGATGACCAGCGGGAACGCTCCGGCGGCCGACTGCTCACACAACCGGGGACGGCACGCCGCCACACTCATGTTTGCCTGTGGTCGCGCGGATGAGCGGAGCCTAAGGGCCGTCAACAGAATCGGCATTTCCGCATGTCAAAGGAAATCCGAGTGGTCAGGGGCGGGGTCGAACCGCCGACCTTCCGCTTTTCAGGCGGACGCTCATACCAACTGAGCTACCTGACCGTGACTGACC
>Ga0208219_1000963_pt1 | contig 10165 bp, 6 predicted proteins | sample NGESurshal072012_7_FD_184469 | JGI IMG/M metagenome (GOLD analysis project Ga0208219, IMG submission 184469) | Arctic peat soil microbial communities from Barrow, Alaska - NGEE Surface sample 53-2 shallow-072012 (SPAdes) | ecosystem: Environmental > Terrestrial > Soil > Wetlands > Peat ...
CGCGGCGCATCTGGGCCTCGCTCGGCGCGAAGCCCTCCTCCTCCATCCCTGCAGGGTAAGCGGCTGCACCGACAATGGCCATCACGCGCCCGCCTCCGGCTCGGCTTCGGCGTGCGGCTGCGTGACCTGCGGCGCGGCGGGGACCAGGGGCTCGGGGGGCTGCAGGACTGAGTCGCGCTGCCGCCCGGCCGCGACTGCCCACGCTTCGCCGGGGGACATCTCGTCCGCGTTGGCGCTGGGCTCGGGCATTGACCGGAGCCCGGCCAGGAACTCCTCCGTGGCCCTGGCGTGCTCCGCCACCCGCCGCACATGCCCGGGCACCGGGTCTGCCGCGGTCTCCGGCGTGAGGCCGAGGGCGGCGAGCATCCGCGCGTCTTCCTGCCGCCTCGTCGTGATCTCCGGTTCCCGCCCGGGCTGGGGCATGGCGGGCAGCGTCTCCTGCACAGCGGGCTTGCCGCGGGCCTGCGCCTGGGCCAGGGTGCTCTCAGGCTCGGCGGAGCGCAGCTGCTCGCGCATGCGCTCGGGGTGCCTGCGCCGCAGCTCGAGGTCGGCGGCCAGGGCCGCCCGCCGCGTCGCCTCCGTGACCCGCGCCCACTCCCTGCGGGCAAGATCGGCTTTCTCGTAAGCGGACATCGCCTCGTAGGCCTTGGCCTTCGCCGCCGCCCAGATCGCCTTGTTCCGGGCGTGCACGCTCCGCGCCTCGGCTGTCGCGGCGGCACGCTCCTCGTGCTCCGAACGGGCTTCCCGCCCCCTGGCGTCGATCGCGGCCATGCGCGCCAGGCGCAGTTGCTCGCCGACATGCTCCGGAGCCCACGCTGTCTCCTGCTCGTACAGACCCCGGCGCACCTCGAGGACCTCATCAGGGACGCCCAGCAGGTCCATGCCGTCCACGCGGCCGAGCGCCGCCTGGGCGGAATGCCACTCCGCCCGGGCCTCCGGAGACACTCTCGACGGCTGGGGGCCGATCGGGTCGCCGGGATTGTCATAGCCGTGCATCTCCCGGTAGGCCGCCACGACCGAGGCGCGCTCCTGCCATTCCGCTCGTGCGGATGGGTCGTCCGGCACCGGGCCGAGCGCCCGCATGGCCCACAGCGGGGCGGTGTCCGCGGCGTGCTCGCCGAGGCGCTGCACCCGGGCGTCCATTGCCTCGGCCAGCTCGGCCATGTAACGCCGCCGGTCCGGGTGGGCCACGTCGGGCAGCCGCTCGGCCCAGGTCCTGCCGATCTGCACCTGGGCGTCGCGGGTGAGGATGCGGACCCGGCCGTGCAGGACTCTCGCGGTGTCCCGGATGCCGGTGAGCGGCCGCATCTCCACGGCGTCGGCTAGGACCCCGGCGCCGTCGCGGCCGGCCAGCTCGGCCGTGCGCAGCTCGCGGAACAGCCATGTCAGCGCTGGGTCGTCCAGGGCCTCGGCCGATAGATGCGCGGGCAGGGTGTCCCGCAGCACCTGGCTCCAACGTTCCCGCTGCTCCTCTTTGACCAGCTCCATCCACCGGTGGCCGAGGTCGGCCAGGTGGTCCGCGTCGGAGTACGCCTTCGCGAGCGTCTCCCCGGCGGCCAGGTCGGCGTCATCGCGGCCGACGACCTGGGCGAGCACCGTGACCGTATCGCCGTCCGGGCCGGGCCCGGCGTCCTCGGGCGGCAACCCGGCGCGCTCACGCTCCAGTGCCCGGGCCCGCGCAATCTCCGGGTCAGCCTCCGCCGGGCGCTCCGGCCGAGGCGTGGTCGAGTCAGGCGCGTCGGGCGGGGCGGTGTCGGCGGCTACGAACGCGATGTTCTGCTCGCGGCCGCGGGTCATCGCGGTGTAGAGGGTTTTCCGGGTGTCGGATGCCCGGATCAGGCTGTAGGAGCTGTCGCCGAACGTCGACCCCTCCACCGAGTGCACGGTCATTCCGTAGGCCAGGTGGCACTGCTCGGCGACGTACCGGCGGCTCAGCCGGAACGGGGCGCCCCACTGCTCGGCGCCCTCGCTGTCGCGGCCCAGCAGCAGCCGCACCTCCAGCTCCCGGCCGTCGCGCCCGGCACCTGTGCTGAGCACCTCAAGGACGTCGCGGTTGCTCAGGCCGCGGCAGGGAACCCCGACCGACTGGTCGTGGTCGTTCGCGCGTGCCATGATCCGGTCGCCGGCGCTGGCCCGCGCGTCGCTGCGCAGGCTCACCTCGCCGCCGGCCGCGGATACGCGCCCGTAACGGATCAGGTCGCCGCGGGCCCGGCGCGACATCTCGTCGGCGTCGGCCTGGTCGTGAGTGATGAGCGCGGAGTGCTTGCCGTCCAGGTAGTCCGCCAGCCAGTGCTGGTAGGCGGCCTCGGTCATCTCCTCGCGGGTGCCGTACCGCAGGCGGCCCTGCTGGTCGTACTCGGTCAGGACGCTGACGTCGCCGGCGCGCAGCCGCAGGCTCGCCTCCCGTTCCCAGGGCGCGCGGAACCGCATCGGCTCGCCGAGCTGCACGTGGCCGAGCTGGCGCGACAGCATCATCATGCCGCCCGCGCCGGTGACCGCGCCGAGCTGGTGCGGGTCGCCGGCGATGACGACCTTCGCGGCCTTGGCCTCGGCTATCCGCAGCAGGGTGTCGTAGTGGCGCATGCTGGTCATCGATCCCTCGTCCAGGATCAGCAGGGCGCCCGGCGCCATGGCCTGCAGCCGCGGGTCGGTCAGGAACCTGTCGATGTTGTAAGAATCGGTGAGGCCCTCGGCGATCAGCACCTGGGCCGCCTGCTGGCTGGCCGTCAGCCCGACCACGCGCGCGCCCGGGCTGGCCTCGCGCCACGCGCGGGCCATGGCCACGACGGTCCGCGTCTTCCCGGTCCCGGCGGGGCCGATCATCACCTCGGCGCGCCGGTCGCTGGTCATCAGCCGGTAGGCGGCGGCGGCCTGGTCGAGGTGCAGTCCCGAGCCTGTCTCGGTGGTCACGTCGGCGCTCACGTCGCGGTCGAGCTGAGCCTCGAGCTGAGCCTGGTCTGAGCCGAGCAGCCGAGCCGCCGTAGCAGGCGCGAGCCTTGGCACCTGCGGCCCGCGACGTGCCGCCGTGATGATGATCCGCTCCTCCATGCCGAGCTGAGCCTCGGTGGCGTACCGCTCGGCGTGGTGAGCGGTGAACATGCTCTCGCCGTTCCTGCGCCGCAGCGACTCCGGCACGGCCGGCCACTCCGGCGCCTCCAGCAGGATGACCCGGCCGGCCTCGCCGGCCAGGACCCGGTTGACCAGCGCCGGGAGCAGGCCTCCGGCTTCGTCATCGTCCATCGGCGCGGTGTACGCGGGCAGCAGTTCGCCGAGCGCCCTGTGCAGGGCACTGCGCGTCCACGCCGGCTGAGCCGACTGGACAAGCTCAAGCGCGGCCGTCATGAGCCGGTGCTCCTGCCCGGGCGTGAGCACCGGGCGCCAAGGGACCATCACGGGCTCGCGCTCAGGCGCGGCCGCAGCTGAGCGTTGCCCCTTGCGGTTGCTGACCGCCGCGCCGAGCGGCTCCAGGGCCTGCCCCTCAGCACACCGGGCCTGCTTAGCCCACTCGCGCACGTGAGCGCGCAAGTCGCCAGGCTCAGAATCGCTCTTGGCGGCGCGGCTCAGCTTGTTCGCGTGCAGGCGCAGGCTCCCCAGAGCGCGGGCGTCCGGGTCATGCCCGCGCTCAGCCTTATACGCCTCGATCAGGCCGCCCAGCACGGACGCGATCTCCTGCCGCGTCCGCTTGCTGAATTCGTCCATGATTTCCTGCGAGACGCCCTTGATCTCGCGCCCGTGGCCATCAGGCCGCTGCGCCCATTCGACGCCCAGCGCATTGGTGAGCGCATTCTCCATTACCAGCGCGCCCTGAGCCGCCGCGGCCGCGCGCTCCCGGTAGAGCGCTTTCCCGTCCAGCGTGCGCCACTGCCCGTCCCGCTCCCGCCGCACCCGGTTGAGGATCACGTTGTGAATGTGCAGCTGCGGGTCACCTGACCTGCTGGTGTGCTGCCGGAAGCTCCCGACGACCCATGCGTGCGCGTCTTCCCAGCGGCCCGAGCTGACCCCGCTCGCCGAGGTCCCGTGATAGCCGCTGCGGGTGTACCCGGCATGCTCCTGCAGGTAGTCCAGCATCGCCTGGCTGCCGGCGCTGACGCAGTCCCACACCTCATCGGCCGCCGCCGCCCAGTAGCCGGCATCCTGCAGGCTTCCCCGGTCCAGCGCCGCGCCCATATTCGCCATGAACGACGCGTGTAGCAGCGTGATGCTCTTACTCGGGCTGAACGTCACGTCAAAGTACGGCACAGCCTGCCTGACCTGCGATTTAGCCTCGTCCCGCAGCTCCGCGCGCCGCTCGGCCGTGGCCTCCGGCTCCGCCTTCAGCGCCTCGTCATAGCCAGCCCGCCAGTCCCGGTAACGGGACATCGCCCGCCCAAGCCGCGACCCGTCGCGGGGATCCTTGTGCTCCCCGAACAAGGACACGAACACCCCAGGATTGACCGCGGTGCCGATCGCCAGGCCCAGCTCCGGGCAGCCGGCGCCGGTCCAGGTGCCCGCAGGCTCCATGCCGGACTTGCCGGCGGCCGAGCTGTAGTACTCCGGTCCCTTAGCCGCCTGCGTGTAGTACGCCGGGTCATGGCCGCTGGCGATGGTCGCGATCGCCGCCATGAACCCTCCCGGATGATTTCGCGCAGTTGATCTTGATCTTCACTGAATTGACCATGATCATTATTAATGCATCGGTGTGCGGGCTAAAGAACTAAGCACCAAGATAAGCGCAGCGTAAACCAGAAAGCAAGTACACAAGGCAATGGCAGAATAGCAGCAAGTAACAATGTGTCATAAGCACAAAGTGACAAGCGATACAGAATGACAAAGGTCATGTGCGCACGCGAGCGGAATTAGTGCGGCGGGCGCCCGACTTCAGGCTCGCTGCGGTCAGCACCAGGAACGCCCAGCGCGCAGGTCAAGAGGAATGCACGTTGCTCCGTGAATGACCATGAATCGCCGTACGTAACCGTCCTTACGGGCACGCGGCGGGCACGACCGGCATCTGCGACCGTGCCGTCAGCTCAGGCGTGACTCAGGCGACCGCAGTGCACCATCTGAGTAGGGTTGGCCGGTGCCCGAACTGCAGCGCCTGCGCGCCGACCACGCCCTGGCAGTCCTGGCCTTCGAACTGGCGAACCGCGCCTACTTTGCCACCTTTATCTCCGACCGCGGCGATGAGTTCTACGACCACTTCACCGAGCGGCACAACGCCCTGCTGGCTGAGCAGGAGGCTGGCACCTGCATCTTCCACGTGCTCGTCGGCGAGGATGGCACGGTGCTCGGCCGGTTCAACCTGGTCGATCTTGAGGACGGCAGGGCCGAGCTCGGGTACCGGGTCGCGCAGCAAGTCGCGGGTCGCGGCGTGACGACCGCGACCGTGCAAGAACTGTGCCGGCTCGCGGCCGCGCAGTACGGGCTGCGCACGCTCAGGGCAGCGAGCACTTATGACAACGTCGCGTCCCAGAAAGTGCTGACCAAAGCCGGGTTCGTCCCGGCTGGGCCGGCCGAGCCCGGCGGCCGGCCAGGCACTTGGTATCAGCGTGACCTGGCCGCCGACTGACCCAGATCAGTGGCTGACGACGCGTAGCAGCGCCAGGAGCAGTGAGAGCAGGCGAAAGGTGTTCAGAGCGGGCGAAGGGAACCGGACCCTCGTGACCAGCTTGGAAGGTGTACCGCACACCCCGTCATGGGCTCTGACCTGGGTGTTCGGGTAACCGGCGGGTGCCGTTGCTGACCGGTGTCTGCCGCTACTAATGGCACGTTAATGGCACGGCGACTCTTACTGGCGCTCAGGCTGCAGTGATGGCAGCGCAACCTGCATGGCCTGGGATCATCAGGCGCTGGTGCGCTCCAGGACGATGATCCCCCTCTCTGCCAAGCTGTCGTGAGGCACCCGCCCCTCAGTAACCACTGACCTCCCCGAGGGCGGGGATGGAGACAATTTCCCGAGATGACTTTGACCGTGCTCGACCGTGCCCTGGTGGCCGGCGATGCTGGACGGGTGACCGGCGAGCGGCAGGAGCGCCCGGATCCGGAGGTGCCCGAGAAGGCCCGCCGGCGGACGTTCACCGCGCAGTACAAGCTGGATGTGGTGGCCGAGTATGACGCGGCGGCGACGGGTGAGAAGGGCGCGGTGCTGCGCCGGGAAGGGCTCTATTCCAGTCACGTGATCGAGTGGCGGCGGGCCCGTGACGCCGGCGTGCTGGCCGGGCCGGCGCGGCCTCGGGGTCGTCCGGCGGCTGATCCGCGGGACGCGCAGATCACCCGGCTGACCAAGGAGAAGGCCAAGCTGGAGCAGGAGCTGGCCAAGGCCCGCTTCGTGGTGGAAGTGCAGTCAAAACTTCAGGCGCTCTTGGAGACGATCTCCGAGGGCGCGGACACCACCGACGGGTCGAACTTCGCAGATTCCCGAACGACTAGCGCGTTGTCCATGCGTGTTGGCCAAGCTTGACGATGTGACTTTGGCCAAGGGCGGTCTCAGTGTTGCTGGCGTTCGTCCAAGAGTCGGGCGTGTTCGTAGCGCTGGCCGGGGCAGATCGGGGCGCAGCGAGCACTAGGACTTGCTCGGGAGGTGTCAAGCCCTAATGTGGGGACAGCTCGTACTTCGTCGATGATTCTGGCTACCTGCTGGACCGTCAGCTAGCGGTCATAATTTGATCTGACTGGAAGGGCAGAATATGGAATACAAGGTGCTCAGCGGGTCGTTCGACGCCGAGAGCCTCGAACGGGACCTCAATAGCCACGCCGCCGAGGGGTGGCGGGTGGTCAGTGCCTTTCAGGCCATCGGCCGGTGGACCTGGATGCCCCGGCGCATGATCGTGCTGGAGCGCGCGAGGGCCTGACATCAGGCGTAACCAAGTTCCAGGGCTTCGCCGGGGCCGCGCTTCCCGCTGTCACCAGCCTCACCGCCCTATCGATCGCCGTGAGCCCTCACATCGGCTGCCAGCGGAAGCAGCCAGGCCCTCAGCCTGGCACCATCTTCGTCACGGACTGCGGGCCTGCGTCACCGGCCGCCGTATCGCACCAAGTCGGCGCGCTATGACGAGGCGATTCATTGCCTGGAGGCTAGTGAGGGAAGGTCATCCTCCTGGCGGGCAGAGGGCGTAGTTGTAGGTGTTGTTGATGAGAGTGTCAGCGGCGGGGGTGGCCCCTGGCCACAGGTTGGTGGCGAGGACGACCACGCGGTGGGTGCGCTGGTTCCAGTACGCCGAATCCTCGTAGCCGGCGATCTGACCGCCGTGGCCCCAGGTTGTTCCGCAGGGGTCTTCGTATCGTTCGATGCCAAGGCCGGACTGGGCCGTGGGGTCGCCGGGCGTCTCATCGACGCCGGTTTTCATCTGACGGAGCATCGGCGGGCTGAGCAGCCTGCCGCCCAGCAGGGCCTGATAGAAGCGGGACACGTCGCTGGCGGTGGAGATGATCGCGCCGGAGGCCCACGCCTCGGAGGGGTTGATGTAGGTCACGTCATAGGGCTTGCCGCCGGGGGCGCTGATGTATCCGTGGGCGTGGTAGCCGGCAATGTGCGCGGTCGCGGCGGGAAACGAAGTGTCGCGCAGGCCGAGGGGGCCGAAGATGCGGTGCCCGAGTTCCCACCCCAGACTGTGGTGGGTGACGGCCTGGATCAGCAGGCCCAGGACGATGTAGTTGGTATCGGAGTATCCGTAGGCGGTACCGGGCGGGAACACCTGCGGGTGGGATTCGGCGATGGCCACCAGCTGGGCTGGCTGGAAGACCTGGTTTGCCTCCACGGCCGCGAAGAAGGCCGGGTCATGGGTGTAGTCGAACAGGCCGCTGGTGTGGTTGAGCAGCTCGCGGACGGTGATCGTCGCGCCGTCGGTCAGCAGGCCGGGCAGCCATCGTGCGACCGGCTGGTCGAGGGCCAGGAGTCCTTCCTGGACGAGCTGGAGCACGACGGTAGCCACGAACGACTTGGTGATGCTGCCGACCCGGAACCGGGCGCCGGGCCGCATCGGTGCCCCGGTGGCCAGGTCCGCGACCCCGGCGGTGGTGAAGTCAGCGTCATGTCCCCGCTGTTCGAGCATGATCGCGCCGGGAATGCCCGCGGCGACGATCTTGTCCAGCATCGCCTGCAGCGGGTTAGCTGCCCGCCGCGCTGCGGTCGCGGAGGCCGTCGGCGTTGCCGTGCTGGCCAGGGCTGGTGCTGAGGTCAGGCCTAAGACGGCGGCCATGAGCAGGCCTGTCATCACTACCGGGACTGCCCGGTGCGCGGTGCGCGGACGGCGGGCACGAGGATCGTGCCGTAGGTTCGTCATTGTGACTCCGGAGGGATGAGATGAGTGGTCTTGGTCTTTTCGGGCGCCTGGCAGACAACGACAACAAAGCCGCAGGTCAATGACGCAGGGCGGGGCCTGGTGAAAGGCAGGGCTGCGATATGTCACCTCAGCTTGGGCTGTGCGCTAGGCGCCCCCGAGAGGAATCTCAGCCTCATTTACACGCGGATAAACGGGCACACCCCCTAGCGCGAACGCTACGCCCAGTCGGCTGGAAGGACAAGATAACCGGCTGACACCAGGCGGCCGTCCAGCCAGCAGAATCTACGAGGACGCGGGGGCCGGCGACCCTGGACAGTCCGCCACTCCTACGGATCCAATGATCGCGGGCAGCTCAGCGCAGGCTCTTCGTAACCACAGCGAAACAACAGCGGCGATGGGAAGCGCTCAGACGCCCGAGCCGCAGGCAGAGCTATGCCCGGACAGGCCGCCGACTCACTGTAAACCGTCGGCTTCTTTCGGGGGCGCTGCCCCCGCACCTCCGGCCCTCTCTCGGAGATGGGGCGATCAGAACGGGGGCCATCTCCTCGGTCGGGCAGGCAGAGTCCTGCTCCCGAACCCCCCCCGACGGCAAGGGCTCGTTTCGCTCGACCCTCCGGGCAGACCCTTGCCGTCCCGGAGACTCGGGAGTGGCCCAGAGGGTGCCCGACCGAGGAGATGACCTCTGCCAATCGCCTCCGGCATTCTTGCGGGTCTGCATCTGCAAAGGCTTCGTAGGGTCGAGTCCGTGACCGACGAGGCGATCGCCGAGATGGCGCCGCGGATCGGCACCCGCGCGGCGTGCAAGGCGGCGGGCGTGCCGCAGGCCAGCTGGTACCGGCGGCACCGCGCTAGCCCGCCGCCGGCCCGGCCGGCGCCGGTGCCGCACCGCGACCGGCGCCAGCCCCGCGCGCTGAACCTCGCCGAGCGGCGCGCGATCCTGGACATGCTGCACAGCGAGCGGTTCGCGGACATCGCCCCGGCCGAGGCGCGGGCGGCCCTGCTGGACGAGGGCACCTACCTGGGCTCTGTGTCCACGTTCTACCGGCTGCTGCGCCAGGCCGGGGAAACCCGCGAACGGCGCGCGCAGGCCGTCCACCCGGCCGCGGTCAAGCCCGAGCTCGTGGCCGCCGGCCCGAACCAGGTCTACTCCTGGGACATCACCAAGCTGCACGGCCCGGCGAAATGGACCTACTACCACCTGTACGTCATCCTCGACATCTACAGCCGCTACGCCGTCGGCTGGATGGTCGCCACCCGCGAGTCCGCCGCCCTGGCCGAGAAACTCATCGCCGAAACCTGCGCCAAGCAGCGCATCACCCGCGGGCAGCTGTCCGTCCACGCCGACCGCGGCTCCTCGATGACATCCAAGCCCGTCGCGCTGCTGCTCGCCGACCTCGGCATCACCCAGTCCCACTCCCGCCCGCACGTGAGCAACGACAACCCCTACTCGGAGGCGCAGTTCAAGACCCTGAAATACCGGCCCGGGTTCCCCGCCCGGTTCGGCTCCATCGAGGCCGCCAGGGCACACTGCCGGGACTTCTTCCCCTGGTACAACAACCAGCACCGCCACGGCGGCCTCGGCCTGCACACCGCCGCCGACATCCACCACGGCCGCGCTACCGCCGTCCGGGCTGCCCGGGCCGGCGTCCTTGCCGCCGCCTACCAGCAGCATCCCGAGCGCTTCGTCCTCAAGCCACCCGCCCCGCCGAAACTACCGGGAACCTCCTGGATCAACCCGCCCGAAGACAAAGAGGCCGCCACTCAGTAATAACCCTGCAACGGTGCCCAGTTCAGGTTGACAGATTCCGTCCACGGGCATCTGTTTCTCCACCAGCTGACGGCCTGGAAGGCACTGACCACCCGCCATCCCTCGGCGGCCAGGTTGTTGATGGCCCGTTCGAGGCTCT
>Ga0208219_1000964_pt1 | contig 10162 bp, 7 predicted proteins | sample NGESurshal072012_7_FD_184469 | JGI IMG/M metagenome (GOLD analysis project Ga0208219, IMG submission 184469) | Arctic peat soil microbial communities from Barrow, Alaska - NGEE Surface sample 53-2 shallow-072012 (SPAdes) | ecosystem: Environmental > Terrestrial > Soil > Wetlands > Peat ...
CGAGCGGTTCGAGCATCGATAGCGCGCGCCGCAGCTCGACGCGCTGTTCGGCCGACCACGGACCGTCCGCGCCGCCGTTTGCGATGATGACGTTGAAGTAGATCTCGTGTGCTTGTTCGACGACGTCGCGATCCATCAGTTCTTTCCGGGTGGCCCGAATGGATTTACACGCCAACCGCGGCGAACTGCTCCATCATATAGGCCTCGATCACATCGCCCTCTTTCAAGTCGTTGAAGTTCTCCACCGAAAGACCGCATTCGTAACCGGCGGCCACTTCGCGCGCATCGTCCTTGAATCGTTTGAGCGAGCCCAGCTTGCCGTCGTAGATCACGACGCTGTCGCGAAGGACGCGCACGCGCGAGTCGCGCGTGACCTTGCCGTCTTTCACGTATGCGCCGGCGATCGTGCCGACTTTGCTGACCTTGAAAATCTTGCGCACTTCCACTTGACCGAGCACCACTTCCCGCTCTTGCGGCTTGAGCATGCCGGTCATCGCAGCCTTGACTTCATCGATGACGTTGTAGATGACCTCATACAAGCGGACGTCGACGCCCTCTTGTTCGGCCTTGCGCGCGATCGTGGCGTCGGGCCGGATGTTGAAACCTATGATGATCGCGCTCGACGCGCTGGCCAACATGACGTCCGATTCGTTGATGCCGCCGACGCCCGTGTGGATCACGCGCGTGCGCACTTCTTCGTTGGTGAGCCCGTCCAACTGCGAGCGCAGCGCTTCGACCGAGCCTTGCGCGTCGGCCTTGATGATGAGATTGAGATCCTTGACCCCGCCCTCCTTGGCTTGCGCCAAGAAACCATCGAGCGTGACGGGCCGGCGCGCCGAGGCCATACGCTGCTCGCGCTTGCGCTGAGACCGCTTTGCCGCCAACTCGCGCGCATCGCGTTCGTCGGAGACGACCTCAAGCACGTCACCCGCAGCCGGCACATCGGACAGACCCATGATCTCGGCCGCGATCGACGGTCCGGCGCGCTTGATCGCCGCGCCTGCGTCGTCGAAGAGCGCGCGCACTTTACCAAACGTAGCGCCTACCACGGCGATGTCGCCGACGCGCAGCGTTCCGTTCTTCACGAGCACGGTGGCCACCGGACCGCGCGTCTTGTCCAATTGCGCTTCGATGATGACGCCGGACGCGCGCCGGTTCTTATTGGCCTTCAATTCTTGCAGGTCGGCGTTGAGCAGCACCATCTCGAGCAGTTCGTCGATGCCGGTCTTCAGTTTTGCAGACACTGGGATGAACTGCGTCGTACCGCCCCAGTCTTCCGGAGTCAGGCCGAGGTCGGAGAGCTGCTGCTTGACGCGATCGACGTTCGCGTTTGGTTTATCGACTTTATTCACCGCGACCACGATCGGCACGCCTGCCGCTTTCGCGTGGTTCATGGCTTCGATCGTCTGCGGCATGACGCCATCGTCGGCCGCAACCACTAGAATGGCGACGTCGGTCACCTTCGCGCCGCGCGCGCGCATCTCGGTGAATGCTTCGTGACCCGGCGTGTCGATGAAGGTGACTTTGCGGTCGTTCGTCTCGACCGTATAGGCGCCGATGCGCTGAGTGATGCCGCCCGCTTCGCCAGCCGCGACTTTGGTGGAGCGGATGGCGTCGAGCAGCGACGTCTTTCCGTGGTCCACGTGACCGAGCACCGTGACGACCGGCGGACGAGTGGTGAGCGAACCCGGCGGATCGGCCTCGGTGAGAATTTCGACGGTCTCTTCGTCGGCTTCTTTGACAAGCGCGTTGAATCCGAATCGTCGGGCGACTTGCGCTGCGACGTCGGACGGCACGTGTTGGTTGATCGTCGCCATCGTGCCCATCTTGATGAGCTGACCGATGACTTGACCCGCAGGAACGCTCATCGCCGAGGCTAGCTGCTGCACGGTGAGCAGATCCGGGATCTCCAGATCTTTGAGGACCGTGGGCTCGACCATGGGCCCGGGCGCCGACTTGTGCCTTGGCTGCGATTTCTTGAGAAGTTCTTCGCGCTGACGCTCTTTGCGATCGCGCTCCAATTCCTCGCGCGTCTTCTTACGTCCGCCGGGCTGCGGACCGCTGCTGGGCGCGCCGGGTTGCTGCACGCCGGGGGTACCCGGCCGTCCGGGCATTGGTCGCCCTGCAACACCTGGGCCATTCGCTGGCCGGCCCGGCATTGGCCGGCCTTGCATGCCGGGGCCGCCGGGTCGCGGTTGAAATCCGACAACGCCCGTTCGCACGGCGCCGGCTCCAGGCCGCTGTTGGATCGGAGCGGCGATGGGCAACTTCGGCACCGTGGGAATCGGCGCGGTGGGATCGGCCGAAGCCGCCGGAATAATTTTTGGGTGATGTGCCGGACGAACCGTCGCCTGTCTTTTCGGCGCGGTGGTGGCGACGGCGCGCAAGCGCGGCACGGGCGCATGAATCGGTTCGCTCGCCGCCGGCGCCGGACGTGCTTGCTCGACTGCGGCGGTTTCGATTTTCGGCTGGACAGCCGGAACATCGACTACGGGCAATGGGCGGATTTGCTCGACAGTCGCGGCTTCAGCAGCTTTTACATCGGGCAGCGGACGAGCTTGCTCGACCGCTGCGCCATTTGTGGCAACGGATTTCTTGACCGCCGGTTTGTGCGTCTTCGCGGTCTGCGCGAGATCGCCGACCAGCACGCCGCGGACGATGCGGGCCCGATGCTCGTCGATCACGCTCATGTGCGTGGATGCACGAATCCCCACCTTGCTCAGCAGGGTGATCGTATCTTTGCTCGACAAGTTGAGCTCTTTTGCAAGCTCGTGAACGCGTACCATTGCCAAAACTAGACTATTTCCTCATTCTTCCGATGAGATGCGGCGTCGTGGTGCGACGCCCCAAATTGATCGGCATCCGTGACTTCGGCCAAAGCCCGAAATCTCTTGTTCTTCCTTACCTTATCCCGACAGGCTGCCGAGCATAAATATGCTCCACGCCCCGGCGCCCGCGCGGCAGGGTCAGCCCGCCATCCGCCTTCTGACAGGTGGACGAACCGTACCAATGACTTCTTTGGAAACCGGGCGCGGCAACCGACGCACTGTCGGAACGGCACGTGCGGGGAAGGGCCCTGGGGAGCGGAATTCGGCACCTGTCTCATTTATTCGCCGCGCAGGTGCGGCCAACCTGGGACGGCCAGCGCATCCATCGCGCACTTCCGTGCGTATATCAATTAGCGACTAGGCCGCTACCGACATATCGATAAGAAGGAATCCTATGCGTTGCAAACACCCCGTCCGAATGCTCTTCACCGGCGTCATCGTCGCCCAGCTCGTACTGGCCACCGGCTGCATGAGCCTGGCCGACACGTCGACCGCGAAGCCCGCTCAGCCGGGTTCGGGTGAGACCGTCGTCCTCGCAGGAGGTTGCTTCTGGGGGATGGAGGCGGTCTTGGAAAAGTTGAAGGGCGTCTCAAATGTCGTGGCGGGCTATTCCGGCGGCGATGCGGCGACGGCCCACTACGATATGGTGAGCACCGGCACGACCGGCCACGCCGAATCCGTCGAAGTGACGTTCGATCCGAAGCAGGTCTCGTTCAGCCAATTGCTTGCGGTGTATTTTCTCGTCGCGCACGATCCGACCGAACTGGATCGGCAAGGTCCCGATGACGGCACGCAGTACCGCTCGGAGATCTACTATACGACCGCCGCGCAAAAAGACGCCGCAGAGTCGTACATCAAATCGCTCACCGCGCAGAAGTCGTTTAGCGATAAAATCGTCACGCTGATCGCGCCGCTACATGCCTTCTATCCCGCCGAAGATTATCACCAACATTTTGTCGATCGAAATCCATATTACCCGTACGTCGTGATCAACGATCTCCCAAAACTCGTCGCGCTCAAACACAAGTTTCCAGACATGGTCAAGAGCCTATAGGAGGGCAAGCATCGCTTGCCCATGGTTGCCCTATTTTTCCGCATGTATTTCGATGATTCGCTGAGATTTTAGCGGACAATGTCGGGCGGATTGGGCCTTGTCAATCTCCGCGCGTCCGGCGTACACTTGGTTGTACCCCATGCTCGCAACGGAGGACCCATGGCCAGATTCACTCATTTCGTCGTGCCTGCCGCCGCCGCCGCGCTCGCACTCGCCGTCGCACCGCAGAGCGCGCATGCTCAATCGATTCAATCGAACGTCGCCGCCGGCGTACCTGTTCGCGCCGATGTGCGCGATCTTGGCGCCGCTCGACATACGCAAACGGTCAAGCTCGCGTTGATCTTGCACTATCGCCATGAAGGCGAGCTTTCGCAGTTTGTCGAGGCGCAAGCGAATCCATCGTCCGGATACTACGGGCATTTCCTTGACAACCAACAGTTCAACGCATACTTCGCGCCGTCGCAATCCGACTACGCGCGAGTCGCGCAACAGCTTCAGCGCGCCGGATTCCAGGTAGTCGGGACATACGACAACCGGACGGTCTTGGACGTTGTGGGTCCTGCAAGAGCTGTGAATACATATTTCAACACTGAGATCCATTCCGTTTTCCAGACGGGGTACGGATTGCGCTACGCCAATGTGCGACCTGCGAGCATGCCCGCCGAGTTGCAGAATGAACTCGTCGCGATCTCCGGATTCGACAATCTCAATAAGGCACGCTATCAATACCAACGCGGGCGCCGGCAGCCGGTCATGCCCGATAGTGTCGGTGGCAAGCTGCACGGACCCGACGGTGGGTTCGGCCCCGTGGCGCTTGCAACCGGTTTCGACTTTCCGGTGCAACACGGCTTTGACGGCACGGGGCATGCCGTCGCCAATGTCGCGGGCACTGTGAAAGATTCGGACATCAAAAGCTTCGCGAGTTTTTTCGGAGAGACGCGCACCGGTACGATTCACCGCAAGATCATCGAGGGCAGCGGTCAGTGGAGCCCCGGCGATCCGGCAGTCGTCGAAGCCACGTTGGACGTGGAGACCATGGGTTCGCTTGCGCCCGGAGCCGACGTCTATCTATATATACTTGAGAATCCGGTCGATCAGCCGGGCGAGGATGCCTACAACGCGATCGTCTCCGACAACAAAGTCGACGTCGTGAATTCCAGCTTCGGCATTTGCGAGATCGAAGACCGGCCCTACGCCATCGCAGCAAACCACATCGCCATACAAGGCGCGGCCAAGGGCATCACGTTTAGCGCGTCATCCGGCGACGGCGGAGCTTCAGGGTGCGGCAACCAGAACGATCAACAGGCGCCAAGTGTGGAACCGCATTTCGTCTCGGTTGGCGGCACGTCGCTCGTCGTGAACTCGCATGCCAAGTACGTATCCGAAAGCGCTTGGAATGGTTCTGGCGGCGGCGTTTCGGCATTTGTGCCGATTCCGAGCTATCAAGTGGGCGTGTCCGGACTTGCTTCCAGCACTATGCGGAACGTGCCCGACATCGCCTTCCCCGCGGATCCGAGCACCGGCTTCTCGTTCTTCTTCGGCGGGTCGTTCCAAGGGCCCATCGGCGGTACGTCGTGGTCGTCGCCAACCTATTGCGCGCTGCAAGTGACGATCAATCAGAAAGACCATAGGCGCTTTGGTTGGGTCAACAGGAAGATCTACAAGGCCTTTGCCGCCAATGGATACTCGGTATTCCACGACATCACAACCGGCTCAAACGGCTTCAACGGCAAACCGGGTTACGACAACGCGACGGGCATCGGCTCGATCAAGGGCTTTAATTTCGCCGGCGTAGAATAACTGCACTAGCGCGACCGCGTATTACGGCAACCGTACTAGGGCAAGTATCGCTTGCCCTATTTTTTAATCGTATCCCGCCGCTACTGTTTGTCGAGAAACGTGAGCGTCTTGATGACTGAGCGGTAAGCGACGATGTCGCCGTCGGAGGCGGGTTGTTTCGGCGGCGGATCCAATGAGACGATGAAGTAGAAACCGATTTTGTGGCCGGGGTTTACATAAGCCACATATTCATCGGCCCTTTTCAGTCCGTATATCTTCGCATAGACGGATCCGCCCGGATATTCGGCGGAGAAGTCGGAGAACTTGATGTCAGGCGTCGCCGTCTTGTAGCGGTCCATGTCGGTGGTAAGATCGCGCCCGACGTCGTCGCCGAAGTCTTTGGGGAGAATCGACACGCGGATGATGACGCCGTTGTCTCCGAATTTTTCACCCACCGGCAGAAAATAGAGACTTGACCCGACGTCGGCGGCGTACGCCGTGGAACCCGTCCATCCTTCCGGATCGTGAGCGACCAGTGTCCAGCCCTTGCCGGACACCGTGAGGGCATGCACGTCGCTTGGAGCGGGCGACGGGGTGGGCGCAGGGGCGAGAAAAAAGAACGCCGCCAGCATCGCATTGATCATTGGAAATGGCATTGCTACTCCGCGACCTCCGGCTCGGCTTCGGGTGCGCCTTCTTCTTCCTCTACTTCATCCTCGCCAAGCGTCATGCGCTGCAATTCCTGAAGTTTGCGGATGAGCTCTTCGTCCTGCGCGAGCATTTCGGCGGTGAGTTCCACGCCGCTTTCCTCGGCTGCGACTTCGGCCATGGCCGCAAGCTCCTCGCGCTCTTTGTCCTCGTCGACCCGCTGCGACATGACTTCAGCCCACTGCTCTTCGTTGTGGATGTCGATGCGCCAGCCGGTGAGCCGGGCGGCGAGCCGCACGTTCTGCCCCTCTTTGCCGATGGCAAGCGACAATTGGTAGTCGGGGACGACCGCCTCCGCCAAATGCTCGCGCTCGTTGAGATGCACCTGAATCACTTTGGCGGGCGCCAATGCGTTGGCCACATACGTGGCCGGATCGGGCGACCACTGGATGACGTCGATCTTCTCACCGCGGAGTTCTTCGCCGATGTTGTTGACGCGCGACGAGCGCGGCCCTAGGCAGGCGCCGACGGCGTCGATGTCCTCTTCATTCGTCCAGACCGAGATCTTCGAACGCGCACCCGGCTCGCGGGCGACGTCCTTCACTTCGACGATGCCTTGCGAGACTTCCGGGATTTCTTGCTCGAAGAGCCGCCGCACTACGTTAGGATGGATGCGCGACAGTATGATCTGCGGACCACGATTCGTCTTGCGTACTTCCATGACGTACGCGCGCACGCGCTCGTTTATGCGAAACGACTCGTGCGCCACCTGCTCGGATACAGGTAGGATGGCCTCGGCCTTTCCAAGGTCGACGAACATGTTGCGCTGTTCGTAGCGTAAGACTTGACCGCCGACCAGCTCGTCGAGCCGGTCGTTGTATTCGTCGAAGACCATGTCGCGTTCGGCCTCGCGGATGCGCTGCACGATGACCTGCTTGGCCGTCTGCGCCGCGATGCGTCCGAATTCTTTCGGCGTGATCTCGACGTCGAAGTTGTCTCCGGCCGCTTTGCCGCCGGCGTCGGCGACCGAGATCTCGATTGCTGGATCGACGACTTCGGCCACGACGGTGCGCCGGGCGAACACGCGATATGCGCCGTTCTCGCGGTCGACGATGACGACCGGGTTGCCGACCGCTTCGGCTTCGCGGACGAAATTGCGCTTGTACGCCGAGACGAGCGCGGCTTCGAGCGCTTCCATCAGCACTTCGGCCGAAAGATTGCGATCTCGTTCGAGCTCTTTCAGCGCGGCGATGAGCTGCGGATTTGCGACTGACGGCGTCGCGACGCCGGCCGGCGCCGACCCGTCGGCATTCTTCTTGACGGTTTTTCTTACTGCCATAAAGTCTCTCGTTAACGTTGAAAGGAGCGGGCGTCAACCCACTCCTCTCTGAGGAACACTACGGAAATGTTAGCATATTCGGGGGTCTCGCGCAAGGGGGTGGGCGCTTGGCTAGAAGCGCGATCACAGGGCAACCTGGCGCCCGCCCACAACACCTCCGCCGATGAGCACCACGAACTCAGAGCACCTCGGCAGAACCGCGCGCTTCATAAGACTGCTAAAAGAGATCGACGAACAGCGGGCGATATCGAAAGCTCGACTTCACGAGATCCTCACCACGTCGTCGGAAGCGACGTTCAAACGGGTCAAAGCAGAATTGCGCGAGGCCGGCTATCCGCTTACGTACAACAGCAAGGACAAACTCTATCACGTTTCGGCGCGAGCCGCGCTGTCGCGGCCAAAGCTCGATCCGCGGAGCCGCGCGCAACTCGCGCTTGTGCGCACGGCGATCGCAGGTCTCGGGGCACCATACGTCGCGGCGCTCGGCGAAGTGCTCGACATCCTCGATGCCCGCATCGCCATCGAAGATCCGGAAGCCGCAGCAACGCTCTCCTCGCGACGGCCGCAGCCGCGCGCGGATCGCGCATTTTACGAACGGCTCGACAACCTGGACACGGCGATCCGCGAAAGCCGCCTTATCCAATTCGATTACACCCACACAGCCGGCGGCGCCACCGACCCACGTTGGGCGAAGCCTCTCGCGATGCACGATCACGACGGCCGCATCTACTGCTGGGCCATCGTCGAAGGCGAAGACCGGCCGAAGCTGTTCGCGCTCGACCGAATGGGCGCCGTCGAACTGCTCGAACCATTCGATCCCGATACGAAGTGGAAGCTCGACGACGATCTGCGCTACAGCTTCGGCATCATGATCGGGCGCGACGCCCCGCAAAAAGTGTTGATCGACATCGACGCGCGGGCCGCTGCGAACGTGCGCGCCCGGCGATGGCCTGCAGAAGCGGATTGCGAAACGCTGCCCGACGGCACGTTGCGCATGACGTTTGACGTCACGATGACCGAAGAGCTCATCTCGTGGGTTTTGGGGTTTGGCGGACTTGCTACCGTCGTCGAGCCGTCGAGTGTCGCAGACGAGGTGCGCAGCCGCGCTGCGACCATAGCGTCACAACACGCGCGATAGATTCAGTATGACGAGCGCGCCGATGACCACGGTGGCGGCGCCCACAGCAATGGCAAGCCACGGCGCCGAGTGGTACTCGTCGCGTTTGAGCTCGATGTCGACCACGACAAATCGCCACGATCCCAGGGCGCCGAGCGCGACGCCCAACGCGGCGAAGGCGATGCCCAACCGGTGACCGGACATCACCGCCCACGGTCCGACGCTGGCTTGGGTTCCCGGCATGGCGTGCGCGAGCACGGCGAATTTTGCGATCACAAACCCGAACGCCATCAGAGACAGCGACGTGCGCACGTAGGCGAGAAACGTCCGCTCGTTGGCAAGGTGATCGGTGACGCGCAGATTCATGCTGGTAATGGCCTGATTCGGACGACCAGGTTTAGTATTCCTCGGCGTGGCGCGGCAGGGACCGATAATGTGCGCGGTGGAAAGCCACACGCACGCGGCGGTGGAGTCCGCCCGGCAGCGATGCTAAACCGCTCCATAATGAGAGCCGATGACTCCTGACCGCGCTCCTCGAGCGCCAGGAGAGCAAAATGCACGCTGTATTTGACGTGTCCGCGCTTCAGAACATGTGGCTCATCGCCGCGATTTGGATGGCGATCGCATTCCTCGGCTCGCTCATCTCGATCCGGTTCGGCATTGCGGCCGCGCTGATAGAGATCATGCTCGGCATCCTCGCGGGCAACTTCATCGCCTTGCGGTCCAACGTCTGGATCGATTTCATCGCCGGCTTCGGCAGCATCATGCTCACGTTTCTCGCCGGCGCCGAGATCAATCCCACCAACTTCAAACGCCAATGGCGCCCAGCCGTCACGGTTGGCCTCCTGTCGTTCGCCGCGCCGTTTCTCGGCGCGATGGCCTACGCTTATTTTCTGGCGCACTGGGATCCAAACGCCGCGAAGATAGCCGGCATCGCGATGTCCACAACGTCGGTTGCCGTCGTATATGCGGTCATGATCGAGTCGGGCCTCGCGGGGACCGAATTCGGGCAACTCATCTTAGCAGCGTGCTTCATCACCGACCTTGGCACCGTCGTCGCTCTCGGTCTCCTGTTCGCCAACGTCAACGCATGGCTCGCGATTTTCCTGGGCGTGAGCATCGCCGTGATCGCGTTCGCACCGCGCTTCGTTCCAAATCTCTACATGCGATTAGGCGATCGTGTCAGCGAACCCGGCGCGCGCTTCATCTTTCTCATCATCTTCACGCTCAGCGGCCTTGCTACCATGGCCAATAGCGAAGGCGTGCTTCCAGCATACTTCTTAGGCTTCTCGTGCGCCGGTTTTCTGTTGAGCCACACCGAGTTCTCGCGCGGCCTCCGGCGCACGACGATGAGCCTATTGACGCCGTTCTATTTCATCAAGGCCGGCACGTTCGTG
>Ga0208219_1000965_pt1 | contig 10160 bp, 8 predicted proteins | sample NGESurshal072012_7_FD_184469 | JGI IMG/M metagenome (GOLD analysis project Ga0208219, IMG submission 184469) | Arctic peat soil microbial communities from Barrow, Alaska - NGEE Surface sample 53-2 shallow-072012 (SPAdes) | ecosystem: Environmental > Terrestrial > Soil > Wetlands > Peat ...
CGCGATCCGCTCCGCCTCCAGGATCGAGCGGAGCGCGCGGTCCCGGTCGGCGCGGTAGTGGTAGGCGCGCCCGACGTCGATCCAGTGCCGGGACAGTCTCTCCCGTGAGTACCGGCCTGGCGCGATCGTCGCGGCCGGGATCAACGAACCGAGCACCGGATTGACCTGACGGGCCCGTCTGACCGCCTCGGCGCCATCAAGCATCTCTACCGGCAGCGCGACGGACCAGATAGCCACGTTGCTCGGGCCGAACGCCAGCGGCTCGTTCAGGTCGCGACCGATTTCCTCGCCGATCACGTGTGCTCGCTCCCAGCGCTCCCACGTCGCCACGGCGTCCCCGGCCCTGGCGGCCACCAGCGACGCCTTGAGTTCATAGGCGCCGGTCAGCGCGGCGGCGGTGACATCCTCACGTGCCAGGGGACGCAGCTCCCGCAGGCCGCCTTCGATGATGTCGGCCGCGTCACCCAGCTCGCCGACCCGGATGAACTCCCCCGAGTAATGCCACTCCACGGTCAGCGCGCGCAGCGGGTCACCGGATAGCTGGGCCGCCCAGCGGGCCCGCTCGATGGCCGCCGTGGCGTCTGCGACGAACCCGGTCTGCTTGAGCATGTCCATCGCCGCCTCGTACGCCTGCGCGAGCAGGCCGTAGACGGTGGCACGCTGTGCGGCGGGCGCGGCGTGCCGGGCGACTCGCAGGTCATGCAGGAGCGCCGGCAGATCATGGCCCATGCTGGCCAGCGCCGCTGACCGGTGACGGCCAGACATGTTCTCCACGCGGCTCCGGAGCGCGGGAATCGAGACGGTCCCTGCCTGCGCAGCGTCGATCCTGGGCTCACGTTCGGCGAGCAGCAGCTCGCGGCGGATTCCCGCGACAGCGCCCTGCCCGGCATCCTCCTCGGGGCCGCTGACCGCGTACGGCTGGCCAGTCAGGTCGGTAACCGGCACGTCCAGGGCACGGGCGAACGTCAGCAGCTGACCCATGTTGTCCAGGCTCCGGCGGCCCTGCTCGATGGCCCGAACCGTGGCCAGGCTGAAACCCGACTCCCGCGCCAGCCGTTCTTGTGTCCAGCGGCGCCGCAGTCGCGCCCGGGCCAGCCGTTGGCCATTATGGTCAGCGCTTTTGCCCATCAGACCCCGACCTCCCGGCGCTCGATATCACCGTCGTCCGGTCACTGCAAGCATTAGCTGTCCTACAGATTGTCGCACTGGTGCCGTCCGCCAGTGCCTAATCTCCCCGCGTGGCACGACCAGACGCTCCAGGAGCGCTCTCAGTTGAAGGAGAAACGGCCAGTTCAGAGCACTGGCCGCTGCGCAGCTACCTCGAACTCGCGGCGCTGCCCACCGCTGTGCCCTGCGCCCGGCTACACGCTAAGAACATCCTTCATGAGTGGCGGATGGCGCCCCTGGCCGACACCGTCGAACTGCTGATCTCCGAGATCGTCACTAACGCAGTCCGAGCCTCTGCGGAACACGCCCGCCAATCGCAAGACCCCCGCCAGGCGATCCGCGTCCCCACGGTCAGGCTCTGGCTCACGTCGAACGGCCACCGTGTTCTGATCCAGGTGTGGGACCCCGATGACCGCGTCCCTGCACCGGAGACAGCCGGATTAGCCGCCGAGAGCGGACGCGGACTTCTCCTCGTCGATACCCTCAGCAGCCAGTGGGGCTGCATCGCGCCAGACAACCAGGACGGCAAGATCGTCTGGGCCATATGCGTAGCCGACGCCCAAGATCCATATTGACGGCGGACCCCCCACTGAAGTCGACCGGATCTGCCGATGAGCGGACGTTGCAGCCACGCATAGTTATCCGCCAGCCCGTATGGTCTGGCGAAGTGTGACGATCACTGGCTCGGCATCGTCCTTCGCAACCAGGGCGCGCCTATCGCCGAGCATGCGCTGATGGATTCCTAAAAGTCCGAGCGTGGAATGGCGCGCATATTTACTGTTCGGTGTGGCGCCTAACTGCGACGCACGGGCCATGGGCCAACCTTGCAGCGCTAAGCGAAAGCTGGCGGTGGCTGAGAGCCAGGCTGCTCTTGGCGGAGGCTGATCAGGCGCCAAGATCAAGGATGCCCCTCCGTCGGGGTTGGGTCACTTGATTGCAGAGGTACCGAGATACGTCTGTAGCCGGGCATGCCGAAATTGGTACACAGCTCCTTGCTGCCGGAGAACGCCGAGCTGGTGGGCGTCTTCAAGGAACGGCATGAGTGACCACGGGAGCTGTCGCCGGCACGTGAATGGGAGCCGTTGACAGGCCGATCATCTGGGTTCACAGCGGCAGCGTCGGCGGTCACGCGCGGTGTCCGCCGAGGCTTTCACGCTCGGCGGTGTCCTCACGCTGTCAGCCCGTCCGACCGTTCGCATTGGCTGCGGCCGCGTACTCTCAGGCGGCCGGCGCCAGGCAGGAGTAGTGCGGGGATCACGGTAGTAAGGGAGTTGCGGGGATGCGGGTGATGCGGGCATGGAGGCGGCGATGGCAAGCGAGGACGGGGCTGGGCAGGGGAGTATCCCGGTCGAGGTCGAGAAGCGGATGGTCGTGGAGTACGGCATCACGCTGGATGGCGTGTGGCTGCCGCTGGCCCTGCTGCGGCGCCTGGAGGCGCACGGGCCATGGAGCGCGCCGTACACCGGGGCCACCGCTGACCAGGAGGGCGTGCTCGTCAGTCATGCGCTCGCGGAAAGGCACAACCAGGCCGGGCTGCATCGTGGCGGCGGGCTGCCCGGCTTTCTTGCCGCGATACCGTTCGAGCCGACGGCTCCGCTGGAGAAGGTCCCCGGTGCGGGGGCGGAGGATGAGGGCCTCCCGGCCTGAGCAGCCGCACAGATATCCCAGTCCGGACGTGATGCAGAAAGGCGCGCCTCTAACTGGATTGGCGACCAGATCGGCGGGTACGCGAGTCTAACCTAAATTAGACAGTGAAGATGACCGAACGTAACGGTTCTATCGGCCGATCCTGGAGCACGGTGCGCCGCTCCCGTTGCTAAACCTGTATGAGCCGCGGTATAGGCCCAACATCGGCAGGGCCGCGATGCCCAGTCAAGATCCTGATCGGTCGGAGTCAGGATAGCCGAGCTGGGCGGGCTGCCGCTGGGGGACCCTGAGGGTGACACCAGTCCCTTCATCGCCCATGCTGGCACCGTGTTCAGGGTAACAGCAGGCAGCACTGAGTACACCGTCCTCCTGAGAAGCCAGTCGGGCGCTCGCGTGCGCCGCGGCTACTACATCGACCTCAGCGATTTCCCCGATGGTTTGGTGTCCATTCAGGGGTGTCCGCTGCCTGCGGTTTTACGCTGCAAGCGAGTCGGCTGGCGGGACTGCGGGCAGCCAGGGCTTGCCGGCCAGCGCGGAGCTGACGGCGTCGAGGGCGGTCAGGCCGTGCGCGACGGCGGAGTCGAGGTAGCTGCGGATGCGGCACCAGCGGGCAAGGGTGGCCTGGGTGTGCCAGTACCCGGAGACGGCCTGATGGCGCTTGGCGGCCTTAGCGCCTTGCTCGGAGACGTTATTAGTCCACTCCACAGGCTCGCGGGTGAACAGCCACACCTGCTCCTTGTGCTCGCGCAGCCAGCAGCCCAGCACGTACCCGGGGTGGTTGCCGCCGCCGTCCCAGTCGCGCAGCCGGTTGTGGATGATGCCGAAGGCCACGGCCTCGTCGTAGCGCTGGCGGAGCTTGTCCAGCTGCTCCGCGTCCGGGGGATCGCCCCTGGCCCGGGCTTCTCCGGTCAGACGGCGGGCCTCGCGCAAGATCTCGATGACGTCGGCGGCCCAGGACTGCAGCCCGCCGGGGCCGAGCTTGGTCACGGCCCTGCAGCGGCGGATTATGTGCTGGCAGCATTGCTGCAGGCCCGCCAGCTGCGGCAGCAGCTTGGGGTAGGCCTCGTAGCCGTCGCTGATCAAGAACCCGGTGAAGAACGCCAAGATCTTGATGATGGCCTCGTGCCGCCGCGAGCCCATGGCCCGCAGCCAGGTCAGCTTCCCGCCCGGGGGGCGGATGATGAGCACGTGCGGGGATCCCGTCTCCGGTTCCCCGGTCTCCGGATCGGTGTCCTGGGCCAGCACGTTGACCGGGGTCTCGTCCGCGCCCAGGACCGGCTCTTCCGCCAGGGCGGCCTGCATCGCCTCGTCGAACCCGGCCTCCTGAAGCCGCTCATCGAGCCGGCTGCTGGCCTTGTCGACGAACCCGGGCGAGACCGGCATCCCGAGCAGCATCGCGATCAGGTGCGCGGTCCGCTCGGCGGGCACGTTCCCGTACCCGCTCAGCAGCACCGCGGCCGTGTTGATGCCCGGCCCGTAGAAGATGGTGCCCGGGTGCAGCCCGGGCGGCGCAGCGGCCGTGCTCACCTGCCCGCAGCACGGGCACTCCAGCGCCAGCAGCAGCCACTCCGTCACGAGCCGGGTGATCCGCACGTCCCAGGCCTGCGCCCACGACGAGCCCGCCATCCTCGCGCCGTCCAGGGCGGTCCCGCACCGCGAGCACTGCGCCGGGGGATCCGCGGTCTCCTGCTCATCCGGACCGGGATCACGGGACAAGCCCGTACCCGGGTGGCCGGGCTGGCCGCCGCGCCTGCGGTCCCTGCGGCGCTCCCGCTCCGAGGAATCCCGCTCCTTCCGCTCCGCCTTGCGGCGCTCCTTCGCCCCGATCTGCTCTTTCGAGCTCGGCGTCCCGGAGTTGCTGCTGTCCATCCCCAGGCGCCGCTCCAGCTCCGCGACCCGCAGCTCCAGCCTGCGCCGCAGCCCCCGCTCCGCGCCCAGCTCCGCCCGCAGCACGGCATTCTCCGCGTCCTTCGCCTCAACCACGGCACGCAGCCCCGCCAGCAGCTCACGCTGCTCTGCGATCACATCAGCCAGGCCAGGCTCCTCAGGCACAAGCCCCAAGCGTGCTCAACCCGAACTAAAGGTTCAAACACCGCCACACACGGCGCGCCGCACAAGGCCTGACCCCGCTTCGCCGGGGGGTGCCCTGGCGTGGTGGCGCTAACGTGCAGACGGCCGCCTCACGCTCAGTTAGTGATCTCGGGCCTGGTGGGGGTTCGGTTCTGAGCGGTAACGTTCCCGGAACGGTCCTGGCGTAGCGTTGCGCTCCGTGGGGGAGAAGCGCAGCCAGCAGGCGGGCAGGCACCGGTGACCGCGGGCACGGCCGGGCGCCGTTCCCGGATGGCGGCTCCCGCGGTGGCCGCGTGGTCGCTGGGTGTGCTGATAATCCTGTTCTGCGCCGCGCTGGTGTCGCTGGCTTTTGCGGTCCGGGAGGCCGAGTCCGACATCGTGGTCGTCATCATCATGATGTCGCTGGCAGCCGTCGGGATCGTCGTGGCGCGACGCCAGCCCGGTAATCCGCTGGGCTGGATGTTTCTCGCGCTGGCGGCGCTGTCAGCGCTGGGCGTTAGCGCGGGGGCCTACGCGGTGCTCAGCTACCGGCTCGGTCATCACCTGCCGCTGGGCGTGCCGGCCGTGTTCCTCGCACTGTACTGGTGCCCGGTGATCGTGACATTCCCGCTGGTGATCCTGCTGTTCCCGGACGGCCGTCTGCCCTCGCCCCGCTGGCGGCCGGTGCTGTGGGGCTACTTGGCGGTCGGCGCGTCCTGGCCGGTGAGCGTGTACGCGGTGGCGATCGGCGCCGTCGCCACGGGCGATCTGCACATCCTTCCCGGCGGCGACCTGCAGGCCGTGGACCACCCGGCGGGCAGCTCGGCATGGCTGGGCTCGGTCGAGGCGGTCATCTTGCCGGTGCTGGCGGTGTTCTGGCTGGTGTTCGTAGCCCGCCAGGTGCTTTCCTGGCGCCGCGCGGACGGCGAGCGCCGCCAGCAGCTCAAGTGGCTGATGAGCGGTGCGGCCGTGAGCATGGCCGCCACGACGGTCATCGCCGTCGGATCGACCCTTGACACCTCGGCATCACCCGCCGTCCAGGCGGCGTTCAACGGCGCAACTATCGGCATCGCGGCGCTGCCGGTGTCGGTCGGGGTGGCCATCCTGAAGTACCGGCTGTATGACATCGACCGGATCATCTCCCGGACGCTGGCGTACGCGATCGTGACCGGGCTGCTGGTCGGGGTCTACGCCGGGCTGGTGCTGCTGACCACCCAGGTATTCCGGGTCCACACGCCGGTGGCGGTGGCCGCCTCCACGCTGGCGGCGGCGGCGTTGTTCAACCCGGTGCGGCGGCGGGTGCAGCGGGCAGTGGACCGGCGGTTCAACCGCGCCCGCTATGACGCGGACCAGACGGTGGCCGCGTTCGCGGCCCGACTGAAGGACGCGGTGGACCTGGACTCGGTCCGGGATGACCTGGCCGGTGTCGTGCACCAGGCCCTGGAACCCGCCCACGTCTCGGTGCGGATCAGCCAACGCGACTGAGGCCGGCTTCATCGGCATCGCGGCCAATCAATCACGCCCCGGCTGGGCGCGGCATCACTCATTCAGCCGATCCAAGATCGGCACGATGTCACAGCATCGCAGCCACCTCTTACGAAGTGCGGTCGCTAACCCCCGTGAATGGACACATGGTTTGGGCGGTCAGGTTCAGGTCCAGATATCCACACGCTGGGAGGATCTGGGTCTCGATTATCCGGTTCCCAGAGAGCTCTGGATGGCGATCCGCTCCCCAGCGTCCGGGGTCGACGCGGCTGTACGCAGCGCCGCGAACGCTGCGTCGGCAATAGCGATGATCATCAGCTTCTGTGTGAACGCGGTAGTAGAGCCACCGGCGCTTCATATCGTGTTGAACTCGACAGCGGGCTTGACCCGGCGCGAGTTCATGGAGATATTCGTGCCGGACGAGCGCGGCCTCCCTCGGGTGGGGAGGTGGATCGATGTTGAAAGCTTCTTCGCGTTCGGCCAGGCCGCTTTTGCCACTCCTCAGGCGCCGCGGCTGTTCCGGGCACTAGCGCAGTATCAGGCTGCCCTGCGGTACTGGAACACCGGATCGCGGGTACTTGTGCTAGCGCACCTGTACATCGCGTGTGAAGTCTTGACCAAGGCTGTCCAGCGGATCCACCAAGCCCGTCTCGGGCTGAGCGATCGAGAGCATGCGCGGCTACTTGGCGTGGACGTCACCCAGAGCAACTGGCAGATGATGGCCGGAAATTTCGCTCGCCGGGAGTACATCTTCGAGGGCGACAAGCAGGTTTACGACGCTGCCCGGAAGGCTAGTGACGACTTCGAGCACGGTAAAGCTGACCTCGGCGGCGTCCGCCAGGCAGCTGACAGCGTGACACGAGAACTGTTCGACCTCGTGCGCTCCGCGATGCTATCGCTTGTGCCATCGCTCGGCCAGGCCGTCGCTGACCAGCTCATGTCGAAAGGCCCAGTCGACATATCGCCGCTGTACAAGCAGGTCACCGGCTACGTCATCAGCGACGAGCCGTCTGACCCTCTCAACCTCGGCGCTGCTGGTGAGCTGTTCCCGACCTTGCGATGGTGCTCGGGCATCAAATCCTGTCGGCTCGAAGACGACAATCTACTCGTCGAGCCAGAGGATACATTCACGGTTCAGTTCGCCCCCGGTCACAAGTTCGGAACCCGTGACTTCGCGATTTACGGCGGGCTGAACCCAGGCTGAACCCCAGCCCTGCGGATGTCACCGTTTCTCGGCCAAGCCGCTGGGAACAAGGCGACTGGGCCGCCCAGCAGACCACCATCGGTCAGACTGTGCTGCCGGTGAAGCATGACCTGCTTGCCGCTGTGATGCCCCTCGTCGAGGGTGGCGCAGCGACCGGCGCTGAAACTGCCCAGACATTCCCGGCTGTGCTTGCCTTCCAGCTCTTTGGGCAAGGTGTCTCCTACTTCCAAGGCGCCCGGACCCTGATAATCAGCCGCCAGCCCGCCGAAGCTCTGCCGTTGTTGCGTGGACTCGTGACTATCGCAGCGCCGTTCGAGCAGATGACCGAAGAACACGGCGAAGGACTCAGTCTCGTATTCCGGCTAGCTTTTGACTCGCTCGACGACGAAGTCCTTGAGGATGCCCTTGCCCAGATAGATGCCACTAAAAGGAACCTCCTGCAGATAGCCGACACAGCAGGACTAACCATCCCTGACCAGCTGCGGGACGTCCAAAACTCGGAGATATGGCGCACCCTAACCACCGAGATGCAGATGGCACAGCACACCGCCAACCATGACTATGGAATGGCTAGCCTGCACATGAAGGATGCCGACCAGACCGGCACCGTCGGCTTCGAGACCGGACAGAGGCCAGGACCATTCACTGACCTAATCGAATCCGCCTGCGTCATCGCGCAGCTAGAGTTGCTCCGCCATGCCGCACCGATATTCAGCTGGACGGTAGACGACGAAGCCATCAACGCGCTGATAATTGAAGCGAAGGAACTAAACCAGGAATCAGCAACCGACCTTGAGCATAACATCTAATATGTGTATCGTGTGATGGCCATTTAACGGGCAGGGGTCGCCCAGATCGGCGGCTACACGTGCGCAGTCAGGGGCGCTCCCGGGCATCCGCTGATCAGGATTCCGCCGCAGCCTGACCTTGCGTTGCCGCATAACCATGCACGCGGCAGAACACGGCGAACATCCTGATCTGCCGCGCCTGGTGCAGGTTTCGCGACTTCGCAGCGGCGGGGAGCAGGGCGCAGTGTCAGGTCATGAAGAACTTCACCGAACTGACCCAGTCCCCTCCGATCGCCCTGAGCCCGTCGCTGATCAGCTGCGGTACCTGGCGCATTTCAAGGGCTCCTCCTGCGAGCACACCGAATCAGACTTGCGTTGCTTCCTCGCCTGGTGCGCGGAGCGGGGCCCGGACCCTCTGGCCGCCCGTCGCCCGCACCTGGAGCTCTACATCCGATAGATGCAGGAGATCCGCCGGTTCAAGCCCTCCACCATCTCACGGCGCTTCTCAGTCGCGACCGGGTTCTACCGGACCTGCGTCATCGACGGCATGCTGGGGCACTCACCAGCCGAGCATGTGCGCCGTCCTTCAGCGCCCGCCGAATCGCTGACCCTTGGGGTTTACCCATCTGCAGTTCGAGGCCCTACTTACCGCCGCCTGCGAGTCCGCCAATCCCCGCGACTTCGCGGTCTTGGGCACGGCCGCTACCTAGGAGACGTGTCCGGCCAATCACCCCAGACCCCAGCTATCACCTGACCGGCCCTGTTCACCATACACAAACCTTTGATGCCGCCACTTGCCGGTCAGACGCGGCGTTAGGGCATTCCGGCAGAAAGATTAATGTCAGTAATGCATTCCGAAACCATGTCCGCAGTCCCCGCATGCCTGCGTGCCGTTACCTTTGTATCCATGGCACCCGTCTATGGTCCAGTTTCGGCACAATCCCCAGCCGTAAACGACCAATTCGGTATTCTTGGGAATCGGGTAATCCGTAGATGTGCTGGGTAGCTGGCTGGTCTTTACCGGATGCGTAATATCCACGATAAGCACGGTAAGCCCCCCTGAAGATTCCGGTTGCCAGAATTATCCTCGTGGATCCGGGTCTTGTCGAGGGCGTGAGCAGGGCTTGTTGAAAGACGAACCAGCTGGGCGCGAGCCCGGCCGCCGATGACACGTGGCCGTCTGCGCCCCATCTCGGCCAGCATGATCTTGCCTAACCCACCGCGCCGTGCGGTGCTGTGAATCCCACCATCCCCGCCCGTCGGCCGTTGTCTCTGCCGCTTCGTCCGGCCGTTGGGCGAGAATGACAGAAACATCCTGATCTGCTCAGTCCAGATGACAAGCATCAAAGATCTGTCGCAGCCCGGGCCGAAGGCTCGGTGAGCGCGGATCACGGTGCGCCGCTCGCGAACATCGCGTCGACCTGAGGCTCGCATACGTATGCACTGAGGCTCGTCCAGCGAACGCGCGCATCTGCCGCGCCGAGTGCGTGATGATTCGAGGCTTCGTGGCTCCCGCGGGCGGCGCGGGCCGCACCTATCCTGCATGAGTGAACTTCGTGGTGTGCCCCTACGACGACACTCAGCTCAGGGCTTTGCGCGGGCCGGCTGTTCCTGTGCGGCCGCTGCTGATGACCTGCCCTGCCTGCCAAAAGCAGTTCAGGCTGGCCGACGGCGAGGCTGTGGAGGTCGCCCCAGGTGGGAACGACGGCCAGGCCTAGGCCGCCGCCTGCCAGCGGACATGCGTGTTCTCGGGAAGTGATCCGGCTCCGGGAGGAGGCCCGTATGCGAGTGCTGCGCAGCCGTTCCAAGACGCAGCCGCC
>Ga0208219_1000967_pt1 | contig 10138 bp, 6 predicted proteins | sample NGESurshal072012_7_FD_184469 | JGI IMG/M metagenome (GOLD analysis project Ga0208219, IMG submission 184469) | Arctic peat soil microbial communities from Barrow, Alaska - NGEE Surface sample 53-2 shallow-072012 (SPAdes) | ecosystem: Environmental > Terrestrial > Soil > Wetlands > Peat ...
CCGCAAGGGCGGCGGTGACCGCCGCCTCGTCGCGCTCGGCCTTCCACTGCTCCAGCGCCGCGATCCGTTCGCGCTCGACCTCGGGGTCGGGGGTGAGGACGCCGCCGTCGGCTCCGGCGGTCAGCGGCGACTCCTCGGTCTCGGTGAAGCTGTTCTGGCCGATCACCTTCAGCTCTCCGCTCTCGATCCGGCCCACCCTCTCGCGGTGGGACTCGACCAGGCATGCCTTCATGTAGGGGACGGCCTCGACCGCGCCTCCGTGCTCCTCCACCACCGCCATCTCCGCCCGGGCGCCCGCGGTCAGCTCTGCGACCAGGCCGTCCATGACGACCGAGCCCTCGAAGATGTCGGGGTACTCGAGCAGGTCGGTCTCGTTCGCCAGCACCTGCTGGATCCGCAGGCTCCACTGCTGGTCCCAGGGACGGGGCAGGCCCATCGCCTCGTTCCACGCCGGCAGCTGGATCGCCCGAGCGCGGGCGTCGCGGCTGAGGGTGACGGCCAGTGCCTCCAGCACGATCCGCTGGATGTTGTTCTCCGGCTGGGCCTCGGTCAGGCCGAGGCTGTTGACCTGGACGCCGTAGCGGAAGCGCAGCATCTTTTCGTCGGTGACGCCGTAGCGCTCGCGGCCGATCTCGTTCCAAAGCGCGCCCATCGTCCGCAGCTTGGCGATCTCCTCGACCAGGCGGATGCCGGCGTTGACGAAGAAGGAGATGCGGCCGAAGACCTCGGCGAAGTCCTCCTCGGCGACCTGGCCGCGTGCCTTCACTTCGTCCAGCACCGCGATCCCGGTCGAGAGCGCGTAGGCGATCTCCTGCACGGGCGTCGCCCCCGCCTCCTGCAGGTGGTAGCTGCAGATGTTGGTCGGGTTCCAGCTCGGCACCTCGTTGACGCTGAAGGCGACCATGTCGGCGATCAGCCGCATCGAGGGCGCGGGGGGGAAGGCGTAGGTGCCGCGGGAGAGGTACTCCTTGATGATGTCGTTCTGGGTTGTGCCCTTGAGCTTGGAGCGGTCGATGCCGTTTTCCTCGGCGACGGTGACGTAGAGGCCGAGCAGCCAGGCGGCGGTGGCGTTGATCGTCATCGAGGTGTTCATCTCGTCGAGCGGGATGCCGTCGAAGAGCTGGTGCATGTCGCCTTTGTGGGCGATCGAGACGCCGACCTTGCCGACCTCTCCCCGGGCCAGGAGATGGTCCGGGTCATAGCCGGTCTGGGTGGGGAGATCGAAGGCGACGGAGAGGCCGGTCTGGCCCTTGGCCAAGTTGCCGCGGTAGAGCTCGTTGGAGCGGCGGGCATCGGAGTGGCCGGCGTAGGTGCGCATCACCCAGGGGCGGTCGCGCTCAGGAAGTCGGTGGTCGCTCATCTCTCAATCTTATTCGCAGAGCCTGAAAGAGCCGGCCGGAGATCAGCCCGGGGAAAAGGGCCCGCCGCCGGCCAGGCCAGCCGCCGCGATCGCGAGCAGGGCCAGTCCGGACAGGGCGCAGGAGGCGACGAGCGCTCGTACGCGTCGCCGAGGAGCGCCCCCGGATTCCCCGGCCTGGGCAAGCGTCCTGCCCAGATCTCCACGAAAGCCCGGAGCCGGAAATGGCCGATCGGCGCCGAGCCGCAGTCCCAGATCCGTCATCCGCTCGAGCTCGGAAGGCTCCAGGTCGCGGGGGAGGTCGCGGCGGATCCGGTCGCGATCCGACATCGTCACTGGGCGAAGACCGGAGAGAAGGGGTTCAGCGATTTGGCCCTGCGGTAGTCGCGTACGGCGGCTCTTGCCTGACCTCGCCTGGCCTCGATCCGGGATCGCACCAGCCAGGTCTGCCAGTTGGTCGACTCGCGTTCGGTCGCGGCTCGAGCCGCGACCGCGGCGGCCCGCAGCTCGCCGGCGGTTTCCAGGACCAGCGCCTGCTGAAGCCGGGGCGAGGCAGCCCCGGGCTCGGCGTTCTGCGCGCTCCGCGCCGCCGCGAGCGCGGCTGCCGCGTTACCGGCGCGGGCGTCGGCCTGGCTCTGTCGGACAAGCGTTTCGGAGGAGAGCGGGATCGCGATCGCCGCGATCGCCGCGATCGCGATCGCCGCGATCGCGATCCGGGCCGGCAGGCGGAAGCCCGGCGCCCTCTCCCGACCTGAGCCGCTCCCTGAAGTGATGAGGATCGAGGCGAGCAGGAGCAGCGCGACCGGCAGGACCGGGATCTGCCACATCCAGTCGAAGGCGGCGGTGAAGCAGAACGCCACGCAGCCCGCCAGGGCGGCGGCGAGCAGCGACCTTCTGCCCGGCTCGGCGCGGACGACGTTGCGGCCACCGCCGAGCAGGATCGCGAGCAGGAATGCCGAGAGCAGCAGCAGCCCGACTATCCCCAGCTCGCCCAGGGTCTGCAGGTAGAGGGAGTGGGTGTCGATCACCGCCTCTCCGGTGGTGCCGTTGCGGGCCCACCAATACTGGAAGGTGCCGGAGCCGGTCCCGGTCAGAGGCCTGGTGCGGTTCTCCTTCACCGCCTCGCTCCAGAGCTGGTAGCGGCTCTCGCCGGAGAAGCACCCGAGGCGTCCGATGCCCCCACCCGGCTGGCTCGTCTGCTTGAACTGGCTCCAGGCGTTCGAGGCTCGGTCGGGGGCGTTGAGCGCTGCCGCGGCGATCACGATCGCGACCAGGGCGGTGAGCGCGGCGATCGCGGAGTGCCGGCGCGATACGGACGCCCAGCGGGGTCGCATGCCACGGAGGAGAGCAAGCGAGATTCCCGCCTGGAGAAGCCCGACGCCGGCGCAGACCACGATCGTCATCGCCAGCATCTCGCTGCCCTGGTGGTGAGCGGTGGTGGTGAGGAGGCCGTGTCTCAGATCGTCTCGCTGCACCGCCCCCCCGATCAGGATCGCCCCGCCACCGGCGGCAACCCCGAGGGTGAGGAGCTTCGGGAGGCGATCTGAGGCGAACGCGACGAAGAGGGCGAGGGCGACGATCGCGGCGGCGATGCCCCCGCGAGAAAGGGTGAAGAAGATCGTCAGGGCCATCGCCGGCAGCGTCGCGGCGGCGAGAGCGCGGGTGGCGACCGATCTGGCCCCGGTGGCGACCTGGAGCATCAGGGGAAGTCCGACCGCGACCAGCGCGGCAAGCCCGTTCCAGTAATTGAGGGGATAGGAGAGTCGTTCCTGCGAATCGGCGAGGAACCTCGCGGTCTGGTCCCCGGCCGGGAACCAGGCGGGGTGGAGCCGGGAGAGAAGGGCGATGACCGCGACGAAGGCGATTCCAGATCCGACCGCGGCGACCAAGCGGCCGGCGTCCCTGGGGCGGCAGGCGAACAAGGCAAGGGCGAAAACGCCGAGATAGGTGGCGATACGAGCCAGGTCGGCGGCGGTCTTCTCGGTGCTCTCGGTCCAGCCGAGGCTGATCGCCGTCCAGACAGTGAACGCCGCCAGCAACCCGAGCGCACACCAGGCGAGGGTTCCCGCCCGACCGCGCGGGAGGGCGCCGATCAGCATTCCGGCGAAGAGGATCCACCAGACGGCGATCCCGACCTGGTCGTGGACCAGTGGGTCATAGCCGCCGCCCTTGAGGCCGAGGTAGGCGATCAGGCCGAAGCCGAGCAGCCAGACAGAGAGGGCATTCCAGTCGATTCCGCGCAGGTGTTCGCGCGGCGCGGGGCGAGAAAGGGTCGAGGCGGCCTCCATCTGCTCTTATATACGTGCGACCGCGAAGAAAGCTGACGGCCGTCGGCAATTCGCTTCCGTCGCGCATCGATACATGGACAGGACACGACTAATCCTTGGTTTGCTGGCTGCGTCGGCAGTAGCTCTCTCCCCGTCCCTGGCGGTCGCCCAGTCCGTGGTCCCGCCGGGCAACTCCGCCGTCACCCAGTACACGGAGACGGTTCCGACGGCGGGAGGCGAAGCCTCCGCCGGCAAGGGCAAGCGGTCTCCCGCCAAGGTCCTCGGCACTGACAAGGCAAAGCAGCTGGAAGCGCAGGGACCGCAGGGCCAGGAAGCGGCGACCGTCGCCGCCGCGACGGCGCCGGTTGTCATCAGCGCCCCGGAAAGCGCCCCCGCCGGGCATTCTCACGCCGAGGGAGCCAAGCCAAGGGACAAGAACAAGAACAAGACCGCGGGCGGCGGCTCGATTGAGAACCCGCGCGCCACGTCCCCGTCCGCAGGCTCCGTCGGGGGCGGTCCGAGGCTGGCGGAGTCGAACGGGTCCTCCGGCCTGGGCGAGGTGGTCGGGCAGGCGGTTGGCTCGTCGTCATCGGGCCAGTCCGGCCTGCTGTTGCCGTTGGTCGTCCTCGCCACCGTATTCTGGGCATTCGCGTACCTGCGGCGGCGGAAACGACGGACCGCATAGATTCGCTGCGGCCAGTGTTCCCAGGGGATGGTCGCGATCGTTAAGCGCGCTCTTCGCCGCGGTGGGGCTCGGTTGTGGATCGGGGCGCTGCTGGCCGTCGGGGCTCTGTTTGTCTCCGTGGCCGCACCCGCAATGGCGCTCGCCCGCCCGCTCGTGACCGGCATTGCCGGCGTCGACCCTCTCAATCCGGTCACCTTTGACCAGTCGAGAGTCGCCGGAGCGCGGTTCGTGCACATCGTGGTTCCTTGGGCCGACGTCGCCCCCCGCAACGAGCCGGCGAGCTGGAAGCCGGAAGACCCCGCGGACTTTCACTACGAATGGGCCTGGCTGGACACCACCCTGACCGAGGCGATCGGGGGCGGCCTGACGCCGGTGCTGGAAATCTACGGGGCGCCATCTTGGGCCCAGAGGTGTCAGTCGCCCGCCGGGATGGAGGGTGTTCTCTGTAATCCCGACCCGGTGGCGCTGGCGGCTTTCGCGACGGCGGCAGCACGTCGTTACAGCGGTCATTTCGATGGCCTGCCCCACGTCGTTTTCTGGCAGGCCCTGAACGAGCCGAATCTGAGCCTCTTCTTCAATCCCCAGTTCGAAGGCGGCAAGCCCGCTTCACCGAGGCTGTACCGGGCCCTGATCAACGCCTTCTACGCGGCCGTCAAGTCGGTCGACCCCTCGAACCTCGTGCTGACCGCCGGCCTCGGCCCGATCGCCGTCCCCCATTACACGATCGGCCCGATGCGCTTCGCCCGCCTGCTTCTCTGCATGAAGGGGCGGCATCATCCCCGTCCCACGGGCGGAAACTGCGATGGCGGTGTCCACTTCGACATCCTCGACGTCCATCCGTACACGACCGGGGGGCCGACTCACAGAGGGGGTCCGGACGATGTCGAGCTCGGGGATATCCCCAAGCTGCAGAGCCTCCTGAGAGCGGCCGATCGGGCCGGCAGGATCCAGGGCCAGTTCAAGCGAACCCCCCTCTGGATCACCGAGTTCTCCTGGGACTCGAAGCCGCCCGATCCCGGCGGGCTGTCGATGAAGATCGAGACCCGGTGGCTGGCGGAAGCGCTCTACCGGTCCTGGCGGGCGGGTGTGAGCCACTTCTTCTGGTACGGCCTCCGCGACGAACTGCCGGGCCCGGGTCAGTCGTTCAGCGAAACGCTGCAGTCGGGCCTCTACTTCCGGGGCGCGACCCTCGAACAAGATCGGCCGAAGCCGTTCCTCTCCGCCTTTCGCTTTCCCTTCGTCGCCTATCCCCGTAAGGGTGGCCTCTTCTTCTGGGGCCGGACGCCGACCAGTGAAGGTGGCAAGGTCACTATCCAGATCCTTCGCCACGGAAGCTGGCGCCAAGCGTCCACGGTGCTCGCCGGCGCCGATGGGGTCTTCAGCGGCGTCGTCCCGACGACCTACGGGCGTGACCAGGAAGGGAAGGCTCGAGCGCGCTTCGCGGGCACGACCGCACCCCCGTTCTCGATGCGCCCGGTGAAGGACTTTTCCCAGCCGCCGTTCGGCTGATTCGAGCTGTGCCAGTTAGCCGCTCGCGGGCTGCTCCAGCCTGGAGCGGAGTTTGCGCAGCGAGCGGGAGAGGATCTGCTGGACGTTGGCCAGGCTGAGACCGGTCAGTGAGGCGATCTGCGGGCCCGCCATGTCGGCGCCGAAGCGCAGGGCGAGGATTTCGCGATCGCGTGGGGAGAGTGTCGCCAGGGCATCCGCCAGAGCGGGATCGATCCCCAGGTCGGGCTGGGGGATCTCGCTTCCGAGCCGCTCCTCGGCAACCGCGTCGAGCGATTTGCCCTGCTCGGAGTTGGCGCCACCGCGGTAGTGGTCGACCAGCATGTTGCGCGCGATCGCCATCAGCCAGACGCCCAGGGCCGCCCGCTCTGGGTCGAAATTCGCCCAGGCGCGCAGCGCCCGCTCGAAAGTCTGCTGCGTCAGGTCCTCGGCATCGCCCCGGTTGGCGACCCGGTAGGCGAAGAAGCCATAGACGCTTGAGACCTGGTCTTGGTAGGCGTCGCCGAAGTCCCGGTTCATCTCGATGGGAGGGTAGTCGCCGAGCGGGTCGTTGAGCCCAGGCTCCATGCCCCAGCCAGGTGGCCTCATAATCCGTGGATGCCTTCGACGATCGCGCGCGCTCTGGCGGCTGTCTGCCTGATCATCGGCGGGCTGATGGCGATCGGGCCGTGCTCCGCGACCGCATCGACCCTGCCGCCGGGCTTTCAGGACGAAACCGTCTTCGAAGGCCTGCAGGAACCGACCGCGATCCGCTTCGCGCCAGATGGCAGGGTCTTCGTCGCCGAGAAGCCGGGCCTGATCGTCGTCTTCGACAGCCTCCAGGACACCACCCCGACCGTATTTGCCGACCTTCGCACCCAGGTCTTTGACCAGGGAGATCGCGGCATCCTCGGGCTTGCGCTCGACCCGGACTTCAGCGCGAACCATTACGTCTACGCCCTCTACACCTATGACCACCTGCTTGGCGAAGCAGCTCCGGCGCCGAAATGGGGACAGCCGAACCAGGCCGGCGATCCCTGTCCCAAACCCGAAGATGCCGATGTCGACGATTGCCCTGTCAGCGGCCGGCTCGTGCGTCTGACCGGCGAAGGCGACCACGCGGTGAAGGAAGAAGTCGGAGGAGAACAGGTCCCCTCGGAGGATGTCCTGGTCGAAGACTGGTGTCAGCAGTTCTCCTCGCACTCGATCGGCGACCTGCAGTTCGGGCCCGAAGGGGCGCTGTTTGCCAGCGGCGGCGACGGCGCCAGCTTCAACGACACCGACTACGGGCAGTTCGGCTGGCCTCAGAAGAACGAGTGCGGCGACCCGCCCGGCCAGGTCGGCGAAGAACTGACCCCGCCGACCGCCGAGGGTGGCTCGCTGCGCGCCCAGAACACCGAAAACCTCGACGGCTCGATCATCCGCGTCGATCCGGAGACGGGCGAAGGAATGCCGGAAAACCCGATGGCGTCCAGCCTCAATCCCAACCGGCGGCGGATTATCGCCTACGGCTTCCGCAACCCGTTCCGCTTCGCGATCGACCCCGAGAGCGACGAGGTCTACACCGGCAATGTCGGCTGGTACACCTACGAGGAGATCGACCGCTTCTCGACTACGCCCAGCCCGGCTTACAACTCGGGCTGGCCGTGTTTCGAGGGCCCGGGGCCGACGCCGGGCTTCGACAGCCTGGGTCTCGAAGTCTGCGACAACCTCTATGAAAATGAAGGCGCCGGCTTGACCGCGCCTCCGTTCTTCTACTACGAACACGAATCGGGCGTGACGCCTGGAGACACCTGCCCCACCGAATTCGGGTCGGCGATCGCCGGGCTCGATTTCTACGAGGGCGACGCCTTCCCGGCCTCCTATAAAGGCGCGCTCTTCTTCTCGGACCCGGTGCGGCAGTGCATCTACGTCATGTTCCCCGGCGCAGACGGCAGGCCCGATCCTTCGACGACGACGCCCTTTCTGACCGGAGGTGGCCTCTATCCCGGGGTCGACGTCCAGGAAGGGCCCGAAGGCGCGCTCTTCTACGTGAAGCTCTTCGGCGAAGAATATGGGCCTGGCGAGGTCCATCGAATCTTCTACTCATCGGGCAACCAGCCACCGGTGGCCCACCTCAAAGTGGACCACGAATGGAGCGCCGGAGACCTGAACGCCGAATTCGACGCCACCGGATCGACCGATGCCGATGGAGAACAGCTGGAATACGAATGGGACGTGAACGACGACGGGAGCTTTGCGCCCCCGACGACCGACGGCACCATCGACGAGGCTTATGCCGACTCCCAGAATCACACCGTCGCGGTGCGAGTGAGGGACGGACACGGCGCGACCAGCATCGACCGGATCACCGTATATCCGCACGACACGCCGCCGCAACCGACGATCGTGGAACCGAGCCCGAGCCTCGAATGGCACGTTGGTGAGCCGATCTACTTCGAAGGCGCCGCCGAAGACAGCGAGGACGGGCCGCTGCCGCCCAGCAGCCTCGGCTGGAACTCCCGCCTCTACCACTGCCCCTCCGCTTGCCATGTCCACCCGCTCCAGGCCTTCACGGCGGTCGATTCCGGGACGCTGATCGCCCCCGATCACGACTATCCCTCTCGGATCGCCTTGGCCCTGACCGCGACCGACTCGCGGGGCCTGGAGGCGAGCACGACAGTCGAAATCTACCCGCACCCGGTTGTGTTGACGGTCGAATCCGACCCTCCTGGCCTGACGCTCTCCGCCGGTCAGTTGACCGGCGCCACCCCCTTCGCGCTGACTGCGATCGAAGACTCGAAAATCACCCTTGTCGCTCCCCCGGCCGGAGAACTGGAGGGCCACGACTACACCTGGACCGGCTGGTCGGACGAAGGCGAGCGTGTCCATACGGTTGTGGCCGACCATGCCGCCTCCTACCGGGCCATGTACGCGCCCCTGAAAGAACCGGGCGCAGGGACGGGAGACGAACAGCCCCCAGCGCCAAAAGGGGAGGTCGCCCCGCCTCTCGCAGCCCCGAACACCCTGCTCGGCAGGCATCCGGCGAGGCGGACCCCCAAGCCAACCGCGAAGTTCACCTTCTCATCCAGCGAGCCCGGCGGGACCTTCCGCTGCAAGCTCGACAGCGCCCCGTTCAGGCCGTGTCGGTCCCCGCGGGAGCTCAAGAACCTCAAGCCCGGTAAGCACACCCTCAAGGTCGAGGCGGTCGATGCGCAGGGGAATGCGGACCCAAGCCCGTTCACCTTCGGGTGGACCGTCGTTCCGCCGAAGTCGCAGTCGCCTCACCAGCCCGCCTAGGGTCGGCGGAAATCGCTGCTCGCCCTGGCGGCGAGCGCATCTTTCCCCCGTGGCGGTGTTTAGGCTGCGGGTCGATGAGACTGCGAGTCACAACCGCATCGGTTGCCGTTGGCGCCGCTCTTTTCGCTTTCACGGCTGTGGCCGGGGCGACGATGGTCGGGATCTACCGCAACAGCATGGAGACCACGGCCCAGCGCAGCCAGCTGATCAAGCTCTCGGGTCGTAGCTGCGTGCGTGGGGGCTCCAACCACGCCCTGCGGATCGCGATCGGCAAGCGCACCAAGGAGTGCTCCTATCGCACGCCGGTAATCGGCAGGGACCTCGAGATCGCCGCCACTGAGAGGCTGCTCAGCGGCACTCCCGCGCCACTCCAGCACAAGGCTTTCCTCGGCCTCGAGCTGAGAGCCGGCGGCGGCGCGCAGTATCAGCTCGCGGTTTACCCGCTGCAGCAGAAGGTTCAGCTACGGAAGAACCTGAGCGGTGGAGCGGTGGAATACCTGGCGATCGAAAAAGCCGTCACTTCCGTCAAGGGCATCAACGAAGCCAACCAGCTTCGTCTCAGCGCGGTCAACATCACCTCGGGCCCAGAACGGGGTCAGGCCCAGCTGCGAGGCTACGTCGGAGGCACGCTCGTCGTCGAAGCCACCGACGCCGGCGCCGGTGAATTGAGCGGCCGCGCCGCCGCCGTCTCCGCCGGGTCGGCCAACAACTCCACCGGCCTCCTCGCCAGCATCGACGATGTCGTCATCCGTGTGCCGAGTCCGTTTTAGAGTCCCTGAGTAGTGAGTGTAAGCTGGCTATGTTTGAGCGAGCCGTTTCTTGAAGGGACCAGTTTTGAGAGCGGAGAAAATTATAGGCCGCAGAAGTTCCACGGCGCCCAAAACCGTGCGGGTGGGAGAGTTTGCGGCTAAGGCGCTGGGCGCGGCGTCCGGGGAGGACTCGGCAGACTTTTCGCGCTCTTTGGCCCAGGCGATGCGCTATTACCTCGCCGACGGAGGATCCGGGAGAGCCGAGTGGGCATACCCGGGTTTTCTCCAGGCTGGTCAGGCCGATCGGACGGTTGAG
>Ga0208219_1000968_pt1 | contig 10135 bp, 7 predicted proteins | sample NGESurshal072012_7_FD_184469 | JGI IMG/M metagenome (GOLD analysis project Ga0208219, IMG submission 184469) | Arctic peat soil microbial communities from Barrow, Alaska - NGEE Surface sample 53-2 shallow-072012 (SPAdes) | ecosystem: Environmental > Terrestrial > Soil > Wetlands > Peat ...
GGCCTGGTGAACGCGTACTGCGTGTCGGTGTCCACGTTCATCTTGACCACGCCATAAGAGATGGCCTCGCGGATCTCCTCCAACGCGGAGCCGGAGCCGCCGTGGAAGACCAGGTAGAACGGCTTCTCCTGGCCGTACTTCGCCCCCACCGCGTCCTGGATTTCCTTCAGGATCGACGGGCGCAGGGTGACATGCCCGGGCTTGTACACGCCGTGCACGTTGCCGAACGTGGCCGCGAGCAGGAAGCGTCCCCGCTCGCCGAGCCCGAGTGCCTCGGCCACGGCCATGGCGTCCCCCGGCGTGCTGTATAGCTTCTCGTTCATCTCGCCGGTGACGCCGTCTTCCTCGCCGCCGACCACGCCGATCTCCATCTCCATGACCGTGCGGGCCCTGGCGCACTCGTCGAGCAGCTGCGACGCGATGGCGATGTTCTCGCCCAGGGGCACGGCGGAGCCGTCCCACATGTGCGAGTTGAACAGCGGCTCCTCGCCGCGGGCCACCCGCTCCTGGGAGATCTTGACCAGCGGGCGCATGAACCCGTCCAGCTTGTCCTTGGGGCAGTGGTCGGTGTGCAAGGCGATCTGCACCGGGTACTTGTCCGCGACCGACCTGGCGAAGCTCGCCAGCGCGGCCGAACCGGTCACCATGTCCTTGACCGCGCCGGACAGGTACTCGGCGCCGCCGGTGGACACCTGGACGATGCCGTCGCTCTCCGCGTCCGCGAAACCGCGAAGGGCCGCGTTCAGGGTCTGACTCGAGGTCACGTTGATCGCGGGATAGGCGTAACCGCGTTCCCTGGCGCGGTCGAGCATCTGCGCGTAGACCTCTGGCGTGGCGATAGGCATGTCGATCGGCTCCCTGTCTCAGTGCTTGGGTCCAGTATCGGGGACGGGGGCCGCCCGCGGACAGGCGACAGGGGACCCGTCGCCGAAAACCCTGCCCGGGGATCGCGCGGCGGACCGGACTGCGGCCACATACGCCGACTAAAGGTCTCTCAGCGTCGCCTCATGCGGACCGGCTCGGGGCCTTCCATGCTGTACAACAGTGAGCTATGGAGAGCTTTCTCGCCCAGGCAGGCCTGGCTGCTGTTTTTCTCTTCGGCTTTCTCGAGGCCTGCTGCATCCCGATTCCGTCGGAGATCACGTTCGGGTTCGCGGGAGTCCTGGCCGGCGAGGGACGCCTCAACATCGTCGCGGTGATCATCGTCGGCACGATCGCGGAACTTCTCGGCTCGTTCGTCGCCTACACGGTGGGCCGGGTCGGTGAGCGGCCGCTGGTGCATAAGTTCGGCCGTTACCTGCTCATCACGCACGCCGACATCGACCGGGCGGAGCGTTTCTTCGCCGGCCGGGGCGCGTGGGCGCTGCCGGTGGGCCGGTGCCTGCCGGTAGTGCGCACCTTCGTGTCGATCGTGGCCGGTTTCATCGAGATGCCCGTGCTGCTGTTCGGGATACTCAGCCTCATCGGCACGGCCGTCTGGGTGACCGCGATCTCACTGATCGGCTACAGCCTGAGCAGTACGTGGCAGAGCATCGCCCACGGCATCGCGCTGGCCGGCTACGGGATCGCGGCCGTGGCGATCATCGCCATCGTCGCGCTGGTGATGTACCGGCTGCGGGAAGTCCGCAAGGAAGCCGCCGAGGGTCGTCTCGCAGCGGGCGGCCCGGCAGCCGACAGTCATGCGGCGGGCCGCCGGAGTGGCCCGCGGCACCAGCGCACGGACGCCCAGGACGATCAGCCCAGGCCCAGGTCACCCATGTCGTAGGCAGCCAGGTAGGGCAGGTCCCGCGCGGTTACCGGCTCCCGGGCGCCGCGTTCGACGATCACGGCCACGCCCACGACCTCGGCTCCCGCCTCTTGCAGCGCGTCCACGGCGGTCAGCACGGACGCGCCGGTGGTCGAGGTGTCCTCCACGGCCAGCACCCTGCGGCCGGCGACGTCCGGGCCCTCGATGCGCCGTTGCAGGCCATGGGCCTTGCCTTCCTTGCGCACCACGAACGCGTCCAGCGGCCGCCCGGCCGCGCTGGCCGCGTGCATCATCGCGGTGGCGACCGGATCGGCGCCGAGGGTGAGCCCGCCGACCGCGTCGTAGTCCAGGTCCGCGGTGAGGTCGAGCATCACCCGCCCGGCCAGCGGCGCCGCCCGCCCGCTGAGCAGGATCCGGCGCAGGTCTATGTACCAGGTCGCCCGTTGTCCGGAAGACAGCACGAAGTCGCCGTGCACCACGGCCATGTCCTTGATCATCTGAAGCAGATCGTCACGGTCGCTCACGATCGCGAGCCTACCCAGCCGCCCGGGGCGGCCGGGGGCTCAGGCGGGCTAATGCAGGCGGGCTAGTCCAGGCTGGCCAGGATCTCGTGCTCGGTGGCCGGATCCAGGCCGAGCCCGGGCCGGCGCTCGAAGGTGGCCTCGCCGCCGTGGCTGGCGGCGTCCCGGCGCAGCCAGGACCAGGTGTCGCGGACCGTGTCGCTGAGCGGCCGGTAGCGCATGCCGGTCCGCAGCGCCCGGTCCCCGGTGACGTCCCAGAGGGCCGCGAACTCCGGTGTGTCCGGCGCCCACATCGGCAGCTCCGACCACGGCTCCACCCCGGCGTCCAGCAGCACCCGGTCCGGCACCCAGCGCAGCTGGAGCGGCCCGTCCGGACCGGGCCCGGTGGCCTGGCCGCAGTCCGTCAGCAGCTCACCGATCGTGGGGCCGTCCGCCCCGGGCACGTTGACCACACCGGGGATGCCCCGTCTGGTGTTATCCACCAGCCAGGCGGCCAGGTCCCGGGCGTCGGTCACGTGCAGCGGGCGGCCGGGCTCACCGGGGGCGAGGACCGTGCCGCCGCGCGCGATCCTGGTCAGCCACCAGGGCAGCCGTCCGACGTTCTCGTGCGGGCCGACGATCAGCCCGGGCCGCACGATCAGGTGCCGGCCCGGGAGGGCCTCCGCCACCGCGCGCTCGGAGCCGGCCTTGAGCTCGCCATACCCGAGTTCCTCCACGGTGCCGTCCGCGTCGGGGGCGCCGTCGAGCACCGGTGAGTCCTCGCTGACCGGCACCTCACCGAAACCGCGGTACACCGAGAGCGTGGAAACGTAGGTGTAATGGCGCACCCGCGGGGCTATCAACCGGGCGGACGCGGCCACGTGCCGGGGCGCGATCACCGAGGTGTCAATGACCAGATCAAAATCTCGCTCAGCCAGCCTGAGCAGGTCCGCGGAGTTGGTACGGTCTCCGTGCAGCGCCTCGGCACCCGGCCGGGGCTCGCCGCTCAGCCCCCGCGAGAAGGTCGTGACGTCGTAGCCGCGCCGGATCGCTTCGTCCACGATGGCACGCCCCAGGAACCGGGTACCTCCGAGAACAAGAAGTCGCATGCCGGTTGATTCTGCCGGGCCAGGTGCAATCGCCGGGGACGCTTCTGCCAAGAGCGGACTTCTCAGGCCGCGGAGGTCCTCGCGACCTCGCGTGATCCATCACAAGGTCGGCTGGGCGCTGGTAACGTCTCGCGACGAGGAAAGGACGGTGTCGCGTGGATCGGTGCGCGCTGTTCGTGGACGCGGGCTACGTGCTGGCGGATGGCGCGATGGCCGTCCACGGAACCCGCCACCGGGAGTCCGTATCCTGGGATTACGCTGGCCTGCTCGCGTTCATGGGCAGCATCGCCCGGGAGAGGACCGGGCGACCACTGCTCCGGTGCTACTGGTATGAGACCACGGTTGAGGGGCGCCGGACTTCCGAGCACGACTCACTCGCCGATCTTCCCGGGCTGAAGCTGAGGCTGGGCCGCACCCGTCCAGGCCGGCGGGAAGGCGTGGAGAGCGAGATCCGCCGCGACCTGACCACCCTGGCCCGTAACAACGCGATCAGCGACGCGCTCCTGGTCAGCGCGGAGGAAGACCTGGCCCAGGTCGTCGCCGACGTGCAGGACCTCGGCATCCGGGTGACCATCGTGCACATCACGGTGGGCGGCAACTGGACCATTTCCCGCAGCCTCCGCCAGGAATGCGACGACATTATCGAGATTGGCGAGGGGCATCTCCGGCCCTTTACCCAGATCGTCGCGGGCACGGAGCCGCTGGGCAGCGAGGAGCCTTACCAGCTGGCTATGTCCGCGACCCGCGCCCTCACCAACGGCCACGGGCCGGTAGTCGGCCCGCTGGGCCAGCAGGCCCTGTCGGCCGGCTCGCACCCGGCCCCGCCCGCGATCTACACCGCGCCCGTGGTAGCCGAGTACCAGCGCGCGGCGCAGCCGGGCGCGCAGCCCGCCACGGCCCAGCTTCCGAACACGCAGCTCCCGAACACGCAGCCTCCGGGCGGGGTGCCGGCCCCGCTGCCGCGCCGCGAGCCGTCCGGGCCCATCGAGCGCCAGTCCATGGAGGCCACCCGCGGCGGCGGCCCGTCCCGCGCGCCTGCCAGCGCGCAGAACCCCGCAGTACCGCCGCAGAGTGCACAGACTCTGCCGGCTGCCTCAGGACTGCAGGCGCAGCCGGGCGTTTCCGAGCCGCAACGAACCCCCAGTCCGGGCCAGCGCCTCCCGGCTGGGCCGGCGCAGCCAGGCGGACCCGGCCAGCAGGCCATGCCCGGCCAGCAGGCCATGCCCGGTCAGGGTCTCCCGGGTCAGGGACTTCCGGGTCAGCCGGGCCTGCCTGGTCAGCAGTCCATGGCCGGCCAGCCGATGCCTCCGCAGGGCTACCCGCCGCAGTCCGGCCCGCCGCAGTCTGTGCCCGCTCAGGGGATGCCATCGCACCACAACGGCAGCGGCCAGCAGGGCATCCCGGGCCAGTCCATTCCGGGCCAGGGCCTGCCGGGCCAGGGCCTGCCGGGCCAGGGCCTGCCGGGCCAGCAGCCCATCCCCGGCCAGGGCGTGCCAGGCCAGCAGGGCCCGTCCGGGCAGCAGAGCATGCCGGGACAGTCCATCTCGGGCCAGAGTGTCCCAGGCCAGTCCATTCCGGGTCAGTCCATCCCCGGCCAGCAGGGCCCGCCCGGCCAGCAGAGCATGCCGGGCCTGCACGCGGGGCCGCCCGCGCCCCCACGCCCGTCGTCTCCCGGGCTGCCGGACCCGCGGGTCCGTGGCGCCCACGCCCAGCAGCAGCCCCCGGCCGCCGAGCAGAACCCGTACCAGGCGCCCCCGGCCTCGTTCCGCGGGCCGGCGCAGGACGTGCCAGGCCGGCCGTACCAGCCCGGGGCTTACGGGGTGCTGCCGTCGGAGCAGATGATGCCCGGGCAGCCGTACGCGCCGGCCTCCCCGGCCGGTTCAGGGCAGAATCCCGGCTCGGCGTACGTCCCGCCGCAAAGCCCCTACGGCTCGCCGCAGTCCCCGCTGCCGCCAGCGTCGTCGATGCAGCAGGCGCCCGTGCCACCCCCGGTGCCGCCAGGTCCCGGCCCGCAAGCTGGGCCCCCGGGCGAGGGAATGCCGCTCGCCGACGCCGTCCAGGCTGCGCACGCCGAAGGCTACGAATTCGGTCAGTCAGTGGCCCGTGAGGCCCCGGCGCTGTGGCTGGAGGCGGTTCTGGCCCGCAAGCCGCGCATGCCGTCGGACCTGGAGGCGAGGCTGCTCCAGGATTCGGCGCTGCCAATCGATTCGCTGCTGCACGACGAAACCAGGCATGCGCTGCGCCGTGGCTTCTGGGATGCGCTGGAGCGTTCACGCAGATAGCGTCGTTTTCCCGTACCTTGAGTTCGTTCGTGGCGTTGGAAGGGGTCCCGGGTTGGGTACGTCCCCGGACGTGGTGGTGCTGACTCGCGACATGTTCGATGAGATCGAGTTCGACGCTGCGGCAAGCGGTGATCACCGCACCGCAGCGGAGCAAATGATCAGTCTGGCCGCTAACGGCACCCAGACTGAGCAGTTCCCGCGCTCCGAGGCGTTCCTGCGGGCAGGGGAACAGTGGTTGCTGGCCGACGAGCCGGCCGCTGCGGCCCAGGGCTTCCGCGAGGCGCTGGCGGACGGCGGCCCTTCGTTTGTCGATCCACGGGTGCCGCTGGCCCGCGCCCTGTTCATGATGGACGAGCCGGACGAGGCCGAGGCGCTGATCCAGCAGATCGAGCAGGAAACGCCCGACGACCCCCGGATCTACGACCTGGTCGCAGAGCTGCTGGTCGACCGGTCGGACCTGCGGGGCGCGCTGCGCTGGGCGACCACGGGGGTCGGGCTGTGCCTGGGCCGGCTCGGCACCGGGTGGGACCCGGACGCCCCGGCCCAGCCCGCCGCCCGCCCGGCCGGGTTCTCCGCGGGCGGAGACCCGACCGAGCTGCGGCTTCTACTCAGCCTGCGCTACCGCATCCGGGTCGACCTGGGCCTGCCCGAGGACGACTACGACCGGCTGCTGGACGAGATCCCGTCCGGGCCTGCCACCACCGGCCCGGCTACCCCGGCCGCGGAAAGCTGAGCCCGGCGCACGATCAGCGCGTCCGACGCCGGGTCCAGGTCGACCTCGACCCGGTCGCCGTCGACGATCTGGCCGGACAGCAGAGCCCGGGCCAGCTGGTCGCCGATCGCTGACTGGATCAGCCTGCGCAGCGGCCGCGCGCCGTAAATCGGGTCGAACCCGGTCAGGGCCAGCCATTCGCGCGCCCCGGGGGTGACCGTGAGCATGAGCCGCCGGTCGCCCAGCCGCTTACCCAGCCGCGCCACCTGCAGGTCCACGATCCGGCTGAGTTCCTCGGTGTTCAGTGAGTCGAAGAGGATCACGTCGTCCAGCCGGTTCAGGAACTCCGGCTTGAACGTGGCCTGCACCACCTTCATCACCGCGACGCGCTTAGCCTCCTCGTTCAGCGACGGGTCCGCGATGTACTGCGACCCGAGGTTGGAGGTGAGGATCAGGATGGTGTTCCGGAAGTCCACGGTCCGGCCCTGGCCGTCGGTCAGCCGGCCATCGTCGAGCACCTGGAGCAGGATGTCGAACACCTCCGGGTGCGCCTTCTCCACCTCGTCCAGCAGCACCACCGAGTAGGGACGCCGGCGGACCACCTCGGTCAGCTGGCCACCCTCCTCATAGCCCACATAGCCGGGCGGCGCGCCGACCAGCCGGGCCACCGAGTGCTTCTCGCTGTACTCGCTCATGTCGATGCGCACCATGGCGCGCTCGTCATCGAACAGGAATTCAGCCAGTGCCTTGGCCAGCTCGGTCTTGCCCACGCCGGTCGGCCCGAGGAACAGGAACGTCCCCATCGGGCGGTCGGGGTCGGCAACGCCCGCCCGCGACCGGCGCACCGCGTCGGCCACGGCCTGGACGGCGCGTCCCTGGCCGATGATGCGGCGGCCTAGTTCGTCTTCCATCCGCAGCAGCTTGCCGGTCTCGCCTTCGAGCAGCCGCCCGGCCGGGATGCCCGTCCAGGACGCCACCACGTCGGCGACGTCGTCCGGGCCGACTTCCTCCTTGACCATCGGCGCCTCGCTGGTGCCGGGGACGCCCGTGTCGTTGCTGGCGGCGGCGGTGGCCGCGTCGATCTCGGCTTCCAGCTTGGGGATGTCCCCGTACCGCAGCCGGGAGGCGGTCTCGAAGTCCGCGTCCCGCTCAGCCCGCTCGGCCAGCCCTTCCAGGTCGTCGAGCTGCTTCTTCAGGTCACCGACCTTGTTCAGGCTCGACTTCTCCCGCTCCCAGCGGGCCACCAGCGCGGTGAGCTGCTCCTGCCGGTCGGCCAGGTCGGCGCGAAGCCGCTCCAGCCGCTCAATGCTCGCCGGGTCGGCTTCCTTGGCCAGCGCCATCTCCTGCATCTTCATCCGGTCCACGGACCGCTGCAGCTCGTCGATCTCGACCGGCCGCGAGTCGATCTCCATCCGGAGTCTCGAGGCGGCCTCGTCGATCAGGTCGATGGCCTTGTCCGGCAGGAACCGGGCGGTGATGTAGCGGTCGGACAGGGCGGCCGCGGCGACCAGGGCCGCATCGGAGATCTGCACCTTGTGATGCGCCTCGTAGCGGCTCTTGAGCCCGCGCAGGATCGCGATGGTGTCCTCCACCGACGGCTCGCCCACGAACACCTGCTGGAAGCGCCGCTCCAGGGCGGGGTCCTTCTCGATCCGCCCGCGGAACTCGTCCATCGTGGTCGCGCCGACCATGCGCAGCTCGCCGCGGGCCAGCATGGGCTTGAGCATGTTGCCCGCGTCCATCGCACCCTCGGCCGCGCCCGCACCGACGACCGTGTGCAGCTCGTCGATGAAGGTGATGACCTCACCCTCGCTCTGCTTGATCTCGTTCAGGACGGACTTGAGCCGCTCCTCGAACTCGCCGCGGTACTTAGCCCCGGCCACCATCGCGCCTAGGTCCAGGGCGACCAGCCGCTTGCCGCGCAGCGACTCAGGCACGTCGCCGGCCACGATCCGCTGGGCCAGGCCCTCGACCACCGCCGTCTTGCCCACGCCGGGCTCGCCGATCAGCACCGGGTTGTTCTTGGTCCGGCGGGACAGCACCTGGATCACCCGGCGGATCTCCGAGTCCCGGCCGATGACCGGGTCGAGCGCGCCGTCCCGGGCCTGCTGGGTCAGGTCGATCCCGTACTTCTCCAGGGCCTGGTAGGTCTCCTCGGGGTTCTCCGTGGTGACCCGGGCGTGCCCGCGCACCTTCTCGAACGCGCCGAGCAGCTCGTCCGGGCCGGCGCCCGCCTTGCGCAGCACGTCCGCGGCCTGACCCCCGTCGGCCGCCAGGCCGACCAGGAGGTGCTCCGTCGAGACGTACTCGTCGCCCATCTCCCGCGCCCGCTTGGCCGCCGTGGCCAGCGCCAGGGACAGCGGCCGCGCCGTGTCCGGCGCGCTGACCGTGGATCCCGCGGCCTTGGGCAGCCGGGCGATCTGGTCCTCCGTGGTGCGGAGCACCGCGGCGGCGTCCGCCCCCACGGCGCGCAGCAACGGGGCCGCGGTGCCACCTTCCTGGCTGACCAGCGCGGCCAGCAGGTGCAGCGGCTCCACGTGCGGGTTACCGTCGGTGGTCGCCCGCCGGACCGCGTCAGACACGGCCTCTTGGCTCTTTCGGGTGAGCTTGTCGTCCATAGCTGTTTCTCGACCCCCGTCGGGTCAGGTGGTTTTCGTTGCGGATGATTCGGATGGGTGCGCGGCGGTTAGCTGGGCGCGGCGGGAAGCTCGCCCTCGTCCGGCCCGGTCTGTTCCGCGGGGGGGCGCCGGGGCGCGGTAGGCAGCGCCCGCCGCTCCGGCCGGGCCGCAGGCGGGCCCCCAGAGGTCCCCTCGGCCGGGTTGTGCACCGGAACCAGCTGGTTGCCGCCGCCCGTCCTGCCCCGGAGCAGGCCGGCCAGGCGGGCGGCCACCGAGCGAGTGGACTCGAGCTCGATGCGGAGCAGGGCGAGTTCCGCGCTCACGTCGACGAGGCGCTGCTGGTGCTGGCGTAGCTCCTGGTCCAGCTCGAGGATGCGCTTGATGCCCGAGAGGTTGACCCCGTCTTCCTGGGACAGCCGCTGGACCTCGCGCAGCGCGAGCACGTCGCGCAGCGAGTAGCGGCGCCCCTGGCCCCTGGTCCGGCTGGGTGAAACGAGGCCGAGCTTGTCGTAGTACCGGAGCGTCTGCGGGTGCATCCCGGCTAGCTGGGCGGCGGCGGAGATGACGTACACGGGCGAGTCGTCGGACAGGCCGAACGGGCTGCTCATGCCGTCACCTCCGTCCCGCTGTGATCATCTTCTGGCCCAGGCATGTCAGACACTCCGGGCGCGCTGCAGCAGGTCATCGCGCGGGTCCTGCCCGGCGGTGGCCTCCCGGAAGTCCTCCAGGGCCTTCCGGGCCTGGCCGCTCACGTGCTGCGGTACCTGAATCTGCACGGTGACCAGGAGGTCCCCGTTGGTGCCGTCGCTGCGGCGCACGCCCTTGCCCCGCACCCGGAAGGTGCGGCCGTTCGGGGTGCCCGCCGGGATCCGGACGCTGACCGGGGCCCCGCGGTGTGACGGCACCTTGATCTCCGCGCCCAGCGTGGCCTCGGGGAACGTCACCGGCACCGTGACCGTGAGGTTGTGCCCGGTCCGGCCGAACACCGGATGCGGCGTGACGTGCACGCGCACGTACAGGTCGCCGGCCGGGCCGCCACGCTCGCCGGGTGCGCCCTTGCCCTTGAGCTTGATGCGCTGGCCGTCGGCGACGCCGGCGGGGATGCGCGCCTGGATGGTCCGGGTGCTCATCGCCCGCCCGCTGCCGGAGCACACCGGGCACGGGTCG
>Ga0208219_1000970_pt1 | contig 10125 bp, 7 predicted proteins | sample NGESurshal072012_7_FD_184469 | JGI IMG/M metagenome (GOLD analysis project Ga0208219, IMG submission 184469) | Arctic peat soil microbial communities from Barrow, Alaska - NGEE Surface sample 53-2 shallow-072012 (SPAdes) | ecosystem: Environmental > Terrestrial > Soil > Wetlands > Peat ...
GGGGGTGGCGGCAGCCTGCACCGCGCCGGTGACACCGCCGGGCTCGCCGTGGGCGGGACGGTCCTGCTGGCGGGCCTGGGGATCACGCTGGCCGGGATGCGCCGGCGGCGGCGCCAGTCCCCCGCCTGACCGATCTCGCCTGACCGATCTCGCCTGACCGATCTTGTCTGACCGATCTTGTCTGATCTGCGCCAGGAGGTGACGGACCGCATGATCTTCCCCGCCCGGTCCCGGAGATTCCGGGCTCACTGGTCCACCCGGACCTACTACGAGGAAGGCTGCCGGCGGCGGTGGTGGTGGTGGTGGTCACCCCTGATCGTGCTGGGCACCGGGCTGATTATCGGCGGTGCCCTGGTGGCCGCCGGATCCCTGGTCGGCAGCGGCCGGCTGGCCGGCGGGGCGGTCGAGATCCCCGCCGCCGTGGGCACGTCCGCCCCGCTGCCGGCGACCGCCCCCACCGCGGTGCCGCTGGCCCGGTCGGCCCCGGTACGGATCGAGATCCCCGCCCTGCGCGTGTCCGCCCCGGTCATGCGGCTCGGCGTGGCGGCCAACGGCAGCGTCCAGGTGCCCCCGCTCGACCGTCACAACCTGGTTGGCTGGTACGACCGCAGCGTCACGCCCGGGCAGCGCGGCTCGTCGGTCATCCTGGGTCACGTGGACTCGTTCACCGGCGTCTCGGTGTTCTTCTCCATCAAGACGCTGCACCCGGGGAACACGATCGACGTCGTCCGGGCCAACGGGTCCACGGCCGTCTTCACCGTCGATGGGGTGCAGAAAGTCGTGAAGTCAGGGTTCCCGGGCCCGGAGGTCTACGGCAACGTCAGCTTCCCCAGCCTCCGGCTGGTCACCTGCGGCGGCCCGTTCGACACCACGACCCGCCAGTACCTCGACAACATCGTCGTCTACGCCCACCTGATCAAGAGCTCCAGGTAGTCACGCGGCCAGGCACGGCGGGGGGGCCGGCCGAGCGGACGCCTGGCCGGCCAGCCAGGCGCAGCGGCGTGAACATCCACGCACCCGTCAGGAGCAGCGCCAGCACGAATGCGCAGTAGATCCAGAACGCAGGCGTGAGGCCCGCGCTGATCGTGAGCCCGGCCTGGGCGGCCTGCGCCGGGGAGATGCCGAAGCTGGCCGCGGACACCGGCTCGGTGATCTGCACCAGGGCCGAGATCGCCTGGGCGACCATGGGAATGGCGGCCCCCGCGAGCAGGACCGCTCCCAGCCGGACCGGGCGCCACAGGGCGGCGACGATCACCACGGCGACGAGCGTGACCATGACCGCGACATTACCGACGATGACCGGGGCGGGGTTCGCGAAGGCGTTCCCCTCGGTCACGGACTGCGCCGCGCCGGAGGCCGTCCGCAGCGTGTAGCTGTCCCACGACGGGGCGAAGGCGACCGCCGTCCCGATCGCGGCGAGGGCGGCGACGGTCAGCGTCACGACCGGGCCCATCTGGCGGCCGGTGAGCTTGCGCGGCGCATCGGCCGACCGGAGCCGGAAGGCCAGCACGGAGCCGGCTGCGCAGGCCAGCCAGCCTGCGAGCCCGAGCACCAGGCCGGCACCCAGCACGTGCTCGCCTGCGGAGATCACCGTGCCGAGGTCGGCGAAGAAGAAGCCGAACGTGACGATGGTCGTGCCCAGCGCAAGGAGGGCGCCTATCCGCGGCCGGATGCCCCCGGACACGATGAGCACCGCGCTGGCCGCCCAGACCGCCAGGTAGATCACGTGCGGGACCAGCTCGGCGGGCTCCTGGGCGAGGCTCGCCCCCGACAGGTAGCTGGGGAAGAGCCCGGCCACCCCGCAGGCGACCCCGGTCACCAGCAGGATGGCTGCGCTGAGCGGGCCCGGCGAGCGGAGCCCTGGCCAGCCGGAGCGGGCACCAGGCCCGGAGACCGGGTCGGCCGCAGGTCCGGAGACCGGGCCGGCCGGCGGGGCGAAGACGGGGTCCGCCGGCGGGCCGAGATGGGCGATGGTGCCGGGCGCCTCGACCGCGTTGAACCTCGACCAGGCCGCCGCCCACCCCGCGGGCGTCTCGGGCCACAGCTCGAGCGGCTGCCCCGGCGGCCCGCCTGCGGGCCAGATCGCGTAGCCGTGCGGTCCCCGTCCGAGCTGGTAGCCCGCTCCCCTGTACCAGATCGTGACGTTCTCCAGCACGGTTCCAGCCTCCCTGGTCAGTGTCCTGTCCTCGGCCTGAGCGTAAGGAGAGGACCTGAAGGCCAGCTGGACGGTGGGTCAGCCATTCCTGACCATGGCCTCGGGAAAGCGGCGCGGCTCGTGGAGGCGCGGCGGCTCCCGCGGGTCCGGCGTGCGCGCCCGTGGCCGGGCCGCACGAGGCAGGAACAGTCCGCTAACCAGCAGCAGGATGATGAGCGCCGTCGCCCCGACGGACAGCGCGAAGCCCATCCGGAACCCCGGCGGCCGGTATCTCCAGGTCACGACGCCTCGCCCGGCGGGCACGTCGACGGCCTGGACGAGACCGTCGCGGTGCACGGCCAGAGCGGCCGGCGGCCCGCGCCGGGGATGCCAGGTGGCGGTCCACCCGGGCGAGTCGGCCACCGACCGGATGACCCGGACGCCCTCCGGGGACGAGACCTGGGCCACGGTCGGGCTGGCCGCCGGACCGGCGAGCCGCCGCACGGATGCGCCCGAGTCTGAGCGGCCGGGCAGCGTCTGGAGACGGAGCGGCCCCTGGGCGTGGCGGTTCACGAAGACCGCGAACGGCCCGTCGCGGCCCGTGTAGCCCCACTGCGGCGGGATCAGGGCGTCCTGCAGCTGCCCGTTGGCCACGAACACCTGCCCGCCGGCATCGGCTACCGACGCCGGGCCGAGCTTGACCGACTGGCCGCCGGCCCGGGCGACCACGGCGACGCTGGTCAGCGGGCGGGGCAGGCTGATCGCCAGCCGGCTGGCGCCCGCGGCGACCGCGCGGAACCAGCGCGTGGAACCGCGGGAGGTCAGCAGCCCGATCTGGGTGCCAGCCGCCGCGTCCTGCCTGGCGTCCGAGTCCGGCACCTCGAGCCGGGTCACGCCGAGCGGTGCGGCGAAGTACCAGGTGGCCCGCTGGCGCGCGGCGACGTCGCGCCGGCCAGTGCCCGGCGACCCGGGGGACGCCGCGGATCCCCCGGCTGCGGTGGCCAGGTAGGTGGGCAGCGTGAACAGGACGGAGGTGGCCAGCTGGTCGAGGACCCCGGAGCGCACGGCCGCCGGATTGAGCACGTCCTGCCCCTCGCCGGTAGCCCGGTGAGTCCCGGTGGCCGAGGCGTAGAAGCCCGAGACCAGCGAGGAGTAGCCCTGGACCGACGGCGTGCGGCTGATGACGTTGAGGTCGGGCGCGCCGAGCTGCGACAGAGCGTGCGCGTCAATCTGGTCCGGATCGTAGATCGCGAAACGCCCGTGATAGCCCAGGGCGGACACGGGACGCACCGCTGCCGTGCGGGCCCGGGACTGCCCAGCCGGGGCCGGGCTGGTAGTCCCGCCGCCCAGCACGGGTCCCACCGCGACGACGCCGAGCAGCGTGAACACGACCAGGTCAAGCACCACGAAGCTGGCCAGCCAGCGCGAGCGGGGCACCGGGCGGAGCCGGCGGCCGACGACCACGAACGCGATGGCTCCCGCCCCGAGCAGCGCATACGGGATGAGCCATGGCTTGAGGGCACCCTCGAGGCCCACCGCTCCCGGGCTGACCCTCAGCCAGTGCAGCAGGCCCCCGCCCCAGGACAGGCCGAGGGCGACGACGGCGATCACGGCGAGCGGCGGCAGGACGGCGAGCACCGTCTCCAGGCGGGGGCCGCGGCGCCCCCGGAGCCGGAAGAGCCGCCGGCTGTCCTCGCTGAACGGGTGGTCGGCCCAGTACGCGAGGAGCACGGCCAGCGCTAGGTCCGCGATGAGAATGTTGCGGCTCTGCAGCCGCTGGCCGCCGAACAGCGGCACGTGGATGAGGAGGCCCCCGACCGGGGTGTTGCCCCCGAGCGCGAGCACGATCCCGGCCAGCGCGATGACGTGCCACACGAGCCAGTCCGGCGGCCGGGGGCGCAGCCGGGCCCTTCCGAGCAGGGCGAGCGCGGCGACGAGAGGCAGAATGCCGACGTAGCCCGTGACCTCGGCCAGGTTGTAGTTCGCGAAGAAGGCCGGCTGGCCGAACGAGCCGGAGCCGCCCAGCAGGTCCGGCACCAGCATCAGCAGCAGCCACCGGTGCGGGAGCGAGCCCGAATTGAACAGGGCCGCGGTGCTCGCGCCCCGCTGGGACGTCGCGACCACGGCCAGGCCGGGAATCCACTGGATCGCCCCGAGGCAGGCGCCCAGCGCCAGGCCGGCCGCGACTGAGAGGGCCGCCGGGGCGAAGCGGCGCCCCAGGCGGGCGACCTGCCAGACCGCGTAAACGAGGACGATCACGCCCGCGTCGTCGATGGCCCGTGGCTCGCCGGCCAGGATCGTCAGGCCGAACGTGCCGCCCAGGGCCCCGGTCCAGGCGAGCCGGGAGGGCATGCTCCCGGCCCGGGTGAGACGCAGGACGCACAGCAACTGCGCCGGCACCCAGCTCATGCCGGCCACCAGCCCGAAGTGGGCCACCTGCGCCGACATGGCCCCGGCGAAGGCGAAGGAGAGCGCGCCGAGCAGGGCCGGCCCGCACTTCAGGCGGCAGGCACGCAAGAAAGCGAACATCCCTAGCCCGGCAACCGCCCAGGTCAGGACCATGTTCAGGGTCCAGGCGGCCACGGGTGACAGGACGGCGAACAGGAATGTGAAGGGGTACGCGGCCCCGGCGTTCCACCCGCCCAGCAACGGGGCACCGCTCCAGATGTACGGGTCGTACAGCGGCAGGCGGCCACTGCGGATCTCGTGCCCGGCGAGCACGCGCAGCGGGAAGTTCTGGGTCAGGTCGTCACCGGGAAGAACGGGGTGCCCGAGCAGCGCGGGCACCCCGTACACCAGGACGGGCAACGCGATGAGCACGGCGATGGCCATCGCGTCGCCTGGCCAGCTCCGGGCCGTGCGCGGCCCGGGCACCTGGAAGGTTCTCGTTATGGATATGAGTGACAGTGCAGGCCCCAACATGAGTGACTCTGGAGGCGATGAGCTGCCAGGGTATCGGGCGCACAGGCCGCTGACCTGCTAGGCCCCGCCCTCTGCGGGGAACGGCTGGCCGCCCACGTCCGCCTGGCCGTGGGCGGCGAGCCAGGCCAGGGCCTCGTGCAGGGCATCGAGCGCGCTGTAGCGCGGCACGTAGCCGAGCACCTCGCGGCCCCGGGCGATGCTCGCGGTGATGCTGCGGACCGTGTGGTCGCGGGTGACCTCCGCCGGCCCGGAACCGGCCCGGCGCTCGAACTCCGCCCAGTCCACGAACTCCAGTACCGGCTCGCGGCCGAACCACCCCGCGACGCCGGTGGCCAGGCCGCGCAGCGTCATGGCCTGCTCGGCCACCACGTGGAAGCTGGCCCCGATGGCCGCGGGCCGGGTCAGGGCCCGCTCGAAGGCCTGCGCCACGTCGTCGGCGTGCACATGATGCAGGACCCCCAGCCCATGATCAGGCAGCGCGAGCGGCTGGCCGGTAGCCAGGCTGGTCCAGACGCCCGGGTCGAGGTTCCCGGCCGGCGTGATCACCGGCCAGCCTGGCCCGCTGATGTGCCCCGGGTGCAGGACCACAGCGGGGACGCCGCCCGCCAGCGTCTCACGGTGCAGCAGCGCCTCGATCTCCGCCTTGCCGGTGCCGTATTCGCCGTACGCGGTGCGGGGCTCATCCTCGGTGACCGGCACCCGCAACGCGGGACCGTGCACCCAGATCGTCCCGCAGTGCAGCAGCAGCGGGCGGGACGGGCGCAGCGCCTCGACGAGCTGCCGCGCCGAGTCCGCGGTGAAGCAGACCAGGTCGATGACCACGTCGGGGCGCAGCTCCGCGACCCGGCCGCCGAAGGTTCTCGCGGCGTCCTCCGCGTCCCGGTCCACCTCGACCCGGGTGACCCGGGCCCACTCCGGGGCCGGGTGGTAGGGGTCACGCAGGCCGCGGCTCAGGGCGATGACCTCGTGCCCGCCCCGCACCAGCCGCGGCACCAGGTAGGTGCCGGTGTGCCCGGTAGCGCCGATGACCACCACGCGACTCATCCAGGGTCCTCCTCACGCAGGCCGATCTCCCCATCGTTATGGGCCCTATCCTGCCGGGCCTAGCCTATGCGGGCGCGCGGAGGTCAGGCCTCGGCGGGCCGGATGCCGATCCGGGCCGAGATGCGGGCCAGCTCCGCCTCGTCGGAAACGCCCTGGAAGTCCAGCCGCGGCGTGTACGGCGCCTCGAGCCGGGCCAGCTCGTCCGCGGTCAGATGGATGTCGAGGGAGGCCAGCGCGTCGTCCAGATGGGACGGCTTGCTCACGCCGACGAGCGGGGCGGCGACGACCGGCTGGTGGTGCAGCCAGGCCAGCGCGACCTGGGCGCGGCTCACGCCGCGGGCCGCCGCGATGTCCCCGACCGCGTCGATGATCGCGTGGTCGCTGTCCTTCTCGGTGTAGAGCATGTCGGCGAACGGGTCGCTGCCGGACCGCCCGGTCGTCTCGTCCCAGCCCCGCGCCAGGCGGCCGCGGGCCAGCGGGCTCCAGACGATGGTGCCGATGCCCTCGTCGGCGCACAGCGGCAGCATCTCCCGTTCTTCCTCGCGGGCCAGCAGGTTGTAGTGGTCCTGCATGGAGACGAACCGGGCCCAGCCGTGCTCGCGCTGCAGATGCAGCAGCTTGGCGAACTCCCAGGCGTGCATCGACGAAGCGCCCAGATAACGGGCTTTACCGGCCTGGACGACGTCGTGCAGGGCCTGCAGCGTCTCCTCGACGGGGGTCGAGCCGTCCAGCCGGTGGATCTGGTACAGGTCGACGTAGTCGGTGCCGAGCCGGCGCAGGCTGTGGTCGATCTCGGCCAGGATCGCCTTGCGGGACAAGCCGGCCCCATTGGGTCCCGGCCGCATTGGATGGCGGACCTTGGTGGCGATCACGACCGCGTCCCGGTCGGCGAAATCCCGCAGCGCCCGGCCGAGGATCTCCTCGCTGGAGCCCTGGGAGTACATGTTCGCGGTGTCGAAGACGTTGATGCCGGCCTCGACCGCCTGCCTGATGAGCGGGCGGCTCTCGTCCTCGGGCAGCGACCACACCGGGTGGCCGCGTCCCGGCTCGCCGTAGGTCATGCCCCCGATCGCGATGGGTGAGACGTCCAGGCCACTACGGCCCAGCTTCCGGTAGTGCACGCCGCCTCCTGGGGCTCTATACCGGAGAGTTCTCCGGCACTCGTCATCACCGTACCGGAGAACTCTCCGGTGGACAAAATGGCAGTTGGCCACAGGACACGATGTGAGGATTAGCACGCTGGCCCGACAACCGCCGGAGCAGAACGGAGGATGCTCCGGCGGATATACTCTCGTCGTGGAGGGATCTGCGCGAGGAGAATCCCGGCGAGCAGACAGGCGGCGCACCATGCCCGCGAAGGCGCAGCAGCCCCCGCCCCTACGGGCCCACGCCCGGGAGAACCGTGAGCGGATCCTGCAGGCGGCGTGGGAGTCGCTGCTGGAGTCGAATGACGCGTCGCTGAACTCGATCGCCAAGCGGGCCGGGGTCGGGATCGGCACCCTCTACCGGCACTTCCCGACCCGCGAAGCGCTCGTCCTCGAGGTCTACCGGCACGAGGTGCAGCAGTCCGCGGCCGCCGCGCCGGCACTGCTCGAACGGCTCGCCCCGCTGGACGCCCTCCGGGAATGGATGGAGCGCCTCGCGCAGTATGGCATGACCAAGGTCGGCCTGGCCGACGCGCTGAACAGCGTGGCCACGCACGAGAGCCTGGCCGCCGAGTCCTACGAGCCGATCATCGGCGCGCTGGCGATGCTGCTGGCGGCGAACGAGGCGGCCGGCACCATCCGGCCCGGCCTGGATCCCGATGACGTGCTGCTGATGATGGGCTTCCTCTGGCGGATCGATCCCCAGAGCGACTGGCGGACCCGCTCGGGCCGGCTCCTCGACCTGCTCATCGACGGGCTCCGGTCCGGCGCGCCGGAAGGGCCGAACGCGGCGGATTAAACGGCCGCGTCACGCTTTTTCCGTGGCGGCGGTGATCGGACGGCCGGGCTCACGCGTCGTACCCATATAGGCCAGGTAATCGAGGCTTCCCGCACGCCTGTTAGCACCCTTCAAGGCACCTGCGCCCCGGACCCAACCGCGCGGTCGTTACGTAGGTGTGCTGGGAGCCTGACCGTCAACTGCCCAGCACGCCGGGCACAGGACGTGGAGACCCGTGATGAATGCTCAGACGTCGGCGCCGATGCGATCCCCGGCGGGCACGCTCGTAGCCGCGCAGACCGAAGCGGACCGCCCTGACCGGCCTACCCGGCGGGGCCTGCCCGGCGGGTGGCCGTTACTGCCAGTGCTCATCGTCCAGACGCTGCTGTCGGTCCGGCTGCTCCGGGCCGACACGGCGTTTCAGGACGAGGGCCTGTACCTGTGGGCTGGCCATCTGCAATGGGCGAACTGGCTGCACGGCACCGCGATCCCGCCGTTCCCCTATTACTTTTCCGGCGCGCCAGTGATCTACCCGCCGCTCGGCGCACTCGCAGACCGGGCTGGCGGCCTGGCCGGGGCCCGGGTCCTGTCGCTGGTCTTCATGCTGGGCGCGACCACACTGTTGTTCAGCGCAGCCCGGCGGCGGTACGGGCGGCGGGCGGCGTTCTTCGGCGCCGCGCTGTTCGCCGTGCTTGGCCCGACGCTGCACCTGGGCGCGTTCGCCACGTACGACGCGCTGTCCCTGTTCTTCGTCGCGCTGGCGGCCTGGTGCGTGCTGCGGGCCGGAGACCAGGGCGCGCTGGCGGGCCGCATGATCGCGGCGGGTGCCGCCCTGGCCGTAGCCAACGCCACGTCGTACTCCACGATCCTCTTCGACGTGGTCGTGATGGCGCTGGCGGCCCTGTCCGCGTTCCCGGCGCCGGGCGGCCGGGTCGCGCTCCGGCGTGTCGCCATCCTGCTGGCTACGGTGCTCGTGCTCCTCGGTGCCGGACTGCTCATCGGCGGGAGCAGCTACCTCAACGGGTTCAAGCGGACCATCCTGACCCCGGTAGCGCAGACGAACTCGGCGCTGTCCGTGCTGTCCAGCACCTGGTACTGGGCCGGCATCCTTGTCGTCCTGGCCGTGGCCAGCGTGATCATCAGCGCCAGGCGGCGGGAGGGCCGGGCCGGGACCTGGCTGCTGGCCGTCCTGGCCGCCGCCGCGATCCTGGGGCCGGCGGAGCAGGCCTGGCTGCACACCGCCGCCTTGCTGAACGAGCACGTCGGCGTGGGAGCCTGGTTCGCGGCCATCGCCGCCGGCTACGCGGCGGACCGGTTCATCGCGGCCGCACCGGCCGGGCGGGATCAGCGTCTCGCGGGCACGACCTTGGTGCTCGCGCTGGCCTTCCCGCTCTTCCTGGGCGTGGTGCAGTCGTGGGCTCTCGCGACCAGCTGGCCCAACGCGACCGCTTTCATCGGGGTGCTCCGCCCGCTGGCCGATCACGGCAGCGGACGGCTGCTCGTGGAGGACCCGTCGGTCGCGAAGTACTACCTACCCTCCGGGCGGGAGTGGCGGCGCTGGTCCAGCACCCGCAACATCACCCTGCCGTCGGGAGGCAGTACCGGGAACGCGGCCGCGACGGCAGGCATCCTCGCGGCGGGCGATGGGGGAACCTTCTCCAACTACATCGCCCATGGCTACTTCTCTTATGTGGCCCTCAACTTTACCGACACCACCGCCCTGGACCACAGCCTGGCCACCGAGCTGCACAAGAACCCGGACTACCAGACCATCTCGGTCGTCCCCTACGGCATCGAGGTCAAGCCGATCGGGCAGGGCACCTACGTGATCTGGAAATACGAGCGGCACCGGTAGCCGCGCGGCGCGCGCGACCGCACCGGCGAGCTGTCAGTCGTGCAGGACGGCGGTGTGGTGGCAGAAGTGCACCCGCGCGGCGCCTAGCGCGTGCATCCGCGCCAGCGACGCCTGCCAGGCCGCGAAGTCGGCCGCCTGGCCGTCGGGCAGGCCGGCTCCGTCCGGGCCGGGCGGCTCACGGTACTGGCGCGGGGTGTACGCGGCGTCGCCGGTCAGCAGGTCGGCGGAGCCGTCACCGGAGCGGACG
>Ga0208219_1000971_pt1 | contig 10119 bp, 8 predicted proteins | sample NGESurshal072012_7_FD_184469 | JGI IMG/M metagenome (GOLD analysis project Ga0208219, IMG submission 184469) | Arctic peat soil microbial communities from Barrow, Alaska - NGEE Surface sample 53-2 shallow-072012 (SPAdes) | ecosystem: Environmental > Terrestrial > Soil > Wetlands > Peat ...
CGCAGCAGCAGGTCGCGGATCTGTTCCTCGCGCAGCGGAGCGGGTTCCACCACGGTGCCCCGGCCGGCGTCGGCCGCCTCGCTGAACGCGGCGCGCAGCCCGCGGAGCCGTTCGGTGTGCTCGGCGGCGCAGCTGATGACGAGCAGCAGCGGCCAGCCGGGGAGCCTGCGGGCCAGGTAGGCCAGCAGTTCCAGGGACGGGCCGTCGGCCCAGTGCGCGTCCTCGACCACGATCACCCCCGCCGGCCGCCCGGCCCGGCCCGGGGATGCGGCGGTCTGCAGCACCTCCCCGATCGCCCCGTACAGCCGGGTCAGCGCCATCGGGCTGTCCAGCGGGGCCGGGTCGTCCGGGTAGTCCGCAGCCAGCCCGGGGCAGAGCCGGCCGGTCATCGCCGCGGTCTGCGCGGGCAGCCGGGTAGGCAAGTCCGGGGCGACCGACAGCGCGGTGCGCAGCAGATCGGCGGCGAGCACGAAGGGGAGCTCACTTTCACCGTCGTGGCATCGCGCGGCCAGCACCACGCCCCCCGCCGCCTGCGCCTCGCCGCGGAACTCCTCCAGCAGGCGGGTTTTCCCGCAGCCGGCTGCACCCAGCACGGTTACCACCTGGCCCGCCGCCGGGCCCACGCTGCGCCAGGCGGTGTGCAGCGCGTGGAGCTCTTCCTGCCGTCCGACCAGGGGCCAGCCGGCCGGGCCGGGCCCGGTATCTGCCGGGCCCGGCCCGGTGCCTGCCAGGCCCGGCGCGGGAGACAGGCCCGGCGTAGGGGGCAGGCCGGCCGGCGCGCCCCGCCCCGGGGCCGGTGCCAGCCGCCCGGCCCGGACGTCGTCGTAGAGCTGGGTGGTCTCGGGCAGCGGCCGCACCGCCAGCTCGGTGTCCAGGGTCCGGACCAGCGCGCGGTACTGCCGCAGGGCTGCGGACCGCTGCCCGGTCCAGGCCAGCAGCCGGATCAGCGCCTGGTACGCGGGCTCGTGCAGCGGGTCGAGTGCCTGCCAGCGCTGCGCGTGCGCCAGCGCGCGATCCAGGTCACCAGCGGCGGTGTCGGCCGCGACCAGCCGTTCCAGCACCGCCGCGAGCCGCTGGCGGAGCCGGTCCGCGGTCGAGGCCTGCCAGTCGTCGAACTCCGGACAGTCCCGCAGCGCGAATCCGGCCAGGAAGTCATCCCGGTACAGCCGGGCCGCCCGGTCCAGCGAGCCAGCGTCCGGCCTGGCCGCCAGGGCCTCGAAATCAGCCACGTCCACCTGGACCCGCCCCGGGTCCAGCGCCACCGCCGCGCGGGTGATCCGCAGGCCGGGGCCGGCCGCAGCCGCTGTTACCGAGAGCGTGCGCCGCAGGGACGCCCGCGCACGGGCAGCGTCCGCCTCCGGCCACAGCAGCACGGCCAGGCGCTCCCGGCTCAGCTCGTGATCGTGCAGGGCGAGCAAGGCCAGCACGGCCGTGGCCTTACGGGTGTCGAAGCTGAGCAGTGTGCCGTGTCTCGTTACCGCAGGCGCCCCGAGCAGGGCAAGGTCCAGCTCCGCCACGTCGTTCTCCCCCCGCGTGGTGCCCGCAACTGCCGGAATCCCACCGTAACGCAGCAGCGTGAAATTCTCTTCAGGCCGCGGACTTGCCGTAACGATCTCGTATCGCCATCTCCCTAAGCTGGCCCTGAGCTTGGAACAGCGGGACGGACACGGAGCGTGCCATGGCACAAGGGCTGGAGCGGACCAGCGCCGGCGGTAACGGGGGCGCCGCCGGCACCGTCGCCGAGGTGCCCGCCGCGGACCGGGCGGGTACCCCAGCAGGGTCCGGCGCGGGGCCGGTGCGGGAAGACCCGGCGGGCACCCCCGGCGGGGCCTGGCCAGCGCTTAACGGCGCCGCACCCGGCCACCCGGTCTCCGGGCGGCCGCGTGGCTGGCGGCGTGGCTGGCGGCGGGGCGGCCCGGCTGCGGCGGCCGTAGTGCCGGCCACCGCGACCGGCCCGGTCAGGCCGGGCCCGGAGATCGATCTGGCCTCCAACGACCCGCTGGTCGGCTACCTGCTCAGTGCGGCCGGCGCGGTGGATATCCGCGGCCTCGAACTCGAATCACCCGCCCTGGCCGCGATGAAGGAAGCCGGGGTGGTTCTCACCGTCCCGCTGATCTCCTCGGGCAGCCTGATCGGGCTGATCAGCCTGGGGCCGCGGCTGTCCGAGCGGGACTACTCCTCTGAGGACCGGCGGCTGCTCAACGCGCTGGCCGGGTACGCGGCCCCGGCCATGCGGGTGGGCCAGCTGGTCCGCCAGCAGGAGGCTGAGGCACGGAACCGGGAGCGGATCGAGCAGGAGCTGAAGATCGCGCAGATCATCCAGCAGCAGTTCCTCCCCAAGAGCGTGCCTGACCTGCCCAGCTGGCACGTGGCCGCGTTCTACCGGCCCGCCCGCACCGTCGGCGGCGACTTCTACGACTTCATCCCGCTGCCGGACGGGCGGGTCATGTTCGTGGTCGGTGATGTCACCGACAAGGGGATCCCGGCGGCCCTGGTCATGGCCAGCACGCACGCCCTGCTGCGGGGGGCCGCGCCGCGGCTGATCTCCCCCGGGACAGTGCTCGCGCAGGTGAACGACCTGCTGTGCGCCGACATCCCGGCGCACATGTTCGTCACCTGCCTGGCCCTGGTACTCGACCCGGTCAGCGGGGAAGTGGTGTTCGCCAACGCCGGGCACGACGTCCCGTACGTGCGCACCGCCGACGGCGTGGCCGAGCTGCGCGCTCGCGGGATGCCGCTGGGACTGATGCCCGGGATGGATTACGAGGAAAAAGCCTTCAAGTTCCAGCCCGGCGACTGCGCGCTGCTGCACAGCGACGGGCTGGCCGAGGCGCACAGCCCGGACCGGGAGATGTTCGGTTTCCCGCGGGTCGCCGAGCTGGCCGGCCGGGGCCCTTCGGGCGAGGAACTCATCGACCTTTGCCTCACCGAGCTGGCCGCGTTCACCGGGCCGGAGGCCGAACAGGAGGACGACATCACGCTGGTTTGCCTGGAGCGGAGCATGTCCGCCCGGTACCTGGGGGGCGCCCGATGACCTCGGTGGCGCGGCCGGCCCCGCGGCGGCTCGCCGCGTTCGCCGTGGCGAGCGAGCCCGGCAACGAGCGCCTGGCGCTGGCCCAGGTCGCCGAGGCCGTGGCGGCCAGCGGGCTGCCGCCGGCCCGGCTGGAACGGCTGAAGACCGCCGTGGCCGAGGCCACCATGAACGCGATCGAGCACGGTAACCGGGGCCGGCCAGAGGTCCCGGTGGATGTCGAGGTCACCCAGGAAGGCGACGACATCGTCGTGGCCATCACGGACCTCGGGGGGGAGCACGCGCCGCCGGGGCCGGCCGAGGAGCCGGACCTGCTGCTGAAGCTGGAAGGCGAGCAGCAGGCCCGCGGATGGGGGCTGTTCCTCATCCGGAACATGGTGGACGCCATGCAGGTACGCACGGACGGCCCGCGGCACACCATCCAGCTCACCATGCGGGGCGGCGGCGCCACGCCGGTCCCGCACAGCGGGGGACTCGAAGGAGGCGGCCATGAAGGAAGCGGCCATGAAGAAGAGCTGTGAGGCAGCCGTGCACCCGGTGGGCGGCGCGGCCGTCATCGAGCTGACCGGCGAGGTGGACGGAGGCGCGGCAGGCGTTCTCAACGCGGCCTACGAGCAGGCCGTCGAGAGCGGAGAGCCGGGCACCGTGGTCCTCGACTTCGCCCGGGTCGGCTACATCAACTCGACCGGGATCGCGCTGATCGTGAGCGTGCTCGCCCGGGCCCGGGCCGAGCGGCGCAAGGTGGTCGCGAGCGGCCTGTCGGAGCACTACCGGGAGATCTTCGACATCACCCGGCTGTCGGACTTCATCGAGGTCTTCGGGGACCTCGACACGGCGGTGAGCCAGCTGGCCGGGCCGGCTGCCTGACCAAGGCAGGATCAGCCGGGCGCGGAGCGAGCAGGGCGCAGCGTAAGTAAGGCGCAGGGTCACACGACCGCAGGGTCACAAGGGGAGGGGCGTCATGGACGCACAGGTAGTCACGATGGGCGTTCGCCATATCGGCGGCGACGTGGCGGTAGTCGATATCAAGGGCGAAGTCACCGCGGCCTGCGAGCCGGTCCTGATGTCGGCGTACGAGGAAGCCGGCGGCCCGGGGACAAGCCGGCTGGTGCTCAACTTCGCCGGCCTGGAGTACATGAACAGCGGCGGCATCGGGATGCTCGTCACCCTGCTGGTCCGGGCCAACCGGCAGCGGCAGCAGCTGGCCGCCTACGGGCTGAGCGACCACTACCGCGAGATCTTCGAGCTCACCCGCCTCGACGAGGCGATCACCATCTACGACGACGAGGCATCGGCGCTGGTCGGTGCGGCGACCTGAGGAGACCGACATGACTGAGGCAACGGGGCCGGAGAGAGTGCGTTCCGCCGAGCAGATCGAGCTGAGTGTCCGCGAAGCGGCCGCCGGCGTGGTGCCGCGCAACGATGCCGGGCGCTGGGCGGCCAAGGTGGACCGGCTCGACGTGGTGCAGCGGGACGGCGTGCGCGGGACCAACGTGGCCGGCCGCCGGCTCACCGGGCCCGTGCAGGGCTTCGGCAAGATGTGGCAGAAGACCTACCGCCTGGCGGTAGGGACGGCGGTTACCCCCGAGCAGGCCATCACGACGTGGAAGGCCCACTTCCCCGAGTTCTGGCCGGCCGGGAACCGCTTCGCCGGCGCGCTCACCGGCATCAGCCCCGGTGACGTGGCCCTGCTCGACCTGGCCATCGGCGGCGGCGTCAAGCTCTCCACCGGCGTGTTCGTGCTCTACGCCGACGAGGAATCGTTCACGCTCATGACTCCGCAGGGCCACATGTTCGCCGGCTGGATCACGTTCTCCGCGGAGGGCGGCCCGGACGGGACCGTGGTCCAGGCCCAGGTGCTGATGCGGGCCAACGATCCCCTGTACGAGCTGGGCATGATGTTCGGCGGGCACCGTAAGGAAGACGTGTTCTGGGCCGAGACACTCACCGCGCTGGGCCGCTACCTGGGCGCCCCCGACCTGGCCGTATCCACCCGCACCGTGTGCGTCGACAGCAGCCGGCAGTGGCGCAACGCCAGCAACGTCTGGCACAACTCCATGGTCCGCAGCATGCTGCAGACCCTGGCCGCCCCGGTCACGGCGCTGCGCCGGCGCCGCGGCTGACCGGGCCAGCGTCCAGGGGGGGCAAGCATGTCTGGTACCGGCAATGCACGGTGACGCTGACGCCGTGGTCGTGGGCAGCGGGCCGAACGGCCTGGCGGCCGCGGTCACGCTCAGCGCCGCCGGCCTGCGCGTCCTCGTCATCGAAGGCAGCCCGGCGATCGGCGGCGGCTGCCGGACCGAGGAACTGACCCTGCCGGGATTCCGGCACGACGTCTGCTCGGCCGCCCATCCGCTGGCCGTGGCCTCCCCGTTCTTCCGCCGTTTCGACCTCGCCGCACGCGGTGTCCGGTTCGCCGGCTCCGACGTGGTGTTCGCCCAGCCGCTGGACGGCGGCCGCGCCGCCGTGGTTACCGGGTCGGTGGACGCGACCGCGGAGCGCCTCGGCCGCGACGCCGCCGCCTACCGGCGCCTGCTGGGCCCGCTGACCCGCGACTGCGCCACCCTGACCGACCTGCTGCTGTCCCCGATCCGGCGGCCGCCAGCGCACCTGAACGCCGGGCTGGCCGTATTCGGCCTGAACGGACTCCGGTCAGCCGCCGGGGTGGCGCGCCGGTTCCGGACCACCGAGGCGCGGGCCCTGTTCGCCGGGGCCGCCGCGCACGGCATGATGCCGCTCACCGCGCCGCCGACCGGCGCTGTCGGCCTCATGCTTACCGGCCTGGCCCACGCGGTCGGCTGGCCGGTGGCGGTGGGCGGCAGCGCCCGGATCACCGACGCCATGGCCGACGCGGTCGTCGCGGCCGGCGGGGCGATCGAGACCGGGCGGTGGGTGCGGTCGCTCGCCGAGCTGCCCCCGGCCCGGGCCGTCCTGCTCGACGTCGCGCCGCGGGCCCTGCTCTCGATCGCCGGAGACCGGCTGCCGCCCCGCTACCGGGACGCCCTCCGCCGGTTCCGGTACGGCGCCGGCGTGTGCAAGGCTGACTTCGCCCTGTCCGGCCCGGTGCCGTGGGCGAACGAGGCGTGCCGCCGGGCCGGGACCCTGCACCTCGGCGGGACGTACGAGGAGATCGCGGCGGCTGAGGAGCAGGTCGCCGCCGGGCAGCACCCGGACGCGCCGTACGTCCTGGTCACCCAGCCGGGCGTGGCCGACCCGACCCGGGCGCCCGCGGGACGGCACACGCTCTGGACCTACTGCCACGTGCCCGCCGGATCGACGGTGGACATGACCGCCCGGATCGAGGCGCAGATCGAGCGCTTCGCGCCCGGCTTCCGCGACCTGATCCTGGCCCGGCACACGCTGACCGCCGCGGACGAGGAAGCGCAGAACCCCAACTACGTCGGCGGCGACATCGCCGCCGGGCTGCAGGACATCCGGCAGACCGTGTTCCGCCCGGCGGTCCGGTGGAACCCGTACCGCATCCCCGTCCCCGGCCTGTACCTGTGCTCCTCGTCCACCCCGCCGCTGCCCGGCGTGCACGGCCGCTGCGGCGAACTGGCCGCCTTGACCGCGCTGCGCGACGTGTTCGGCATCCGCACCCGACCGGACCTGGCGCTGGCCCTGCCGAGGCCGGCCACCGTGGCGCGGAGCAGGTCATGACCGCTGGACCGGCGCCGGTCCCCGCTGCTGGCCACCGGCGAATACCACGAGTGGTCGCGGTCCTGCTCGCGGCCCTGGTGCTGCTGTTCAGTGCCATCACCATCGTGCAATCGGCCGCGGCCCACCGGATCACGCTCGGGTCATTCAATACCGGGGCCGGGCTGATGCTGACTCTGTGGGTGATCGCCGCCGTGGGCCTGGTCGTGGCCTGGCATCAGCCGGGTAACGCGATCGGCTGGCTGCTGCTGGCCGCGCCCACGTCCCTGGCGGTGACCTTCGCCAGCGACGGATACGACGCGGCATACCGGCCCGGCCAGCACACCCTGCCCGTGCTGGGCCCGGCGGCGCTCATCTTTGCCCAGCTGTTCTTCTTCCCGTTCATCGCCTTCCCGCTCATCATCTGGCTGTTCCCGGACGGACGCCCCCCGCCCGGGCGCTGGACATGGGTGTTCTGGATCTCCCTGGCTCTCACCGTGCCGGGCTTGCTGTCGGTGCTGGCCGTCACTCTCGCCGCCGAGGCCGGGCATCACGTCCATGTCCTGTCCGACGGGCAACTGGCCCAGGTGGAGAATCTTCCGTCGCCGGTCCTCGGCGGGCTTACCCTGCTGTTCTTCTTCGGGCTGCTGGCCGGCTGGCTGGGCGCGCTGGCCTGGCAGATCGCCAGCTGGCGCCGGTCCTCCGGCGAGCGGCGCCAGCAGCTGAAATGGCTGATGAGCGGAGCCGCTGTCTGCGGGGTGTTCGCTACCGCCTCGTTCGGCAGCAGCGCTTCCCTCTGGGAAGTACTGATCATCGGCATCATCGCGCTGCCGGTGTCGATCGGGATCGGCATCCTGAAGTACCGGCTGTATGACATCGACCGGATCATCTCCCGGACGCTGGCGTACGCGCTGGTCACCGGGCTGCTGGTCGGGGTGTACGCGGGGCTGGTGCTGCTGGCCACCGAGGTGCTGGGGTTCGCCTCCCCGGTCGCGGTGGCCGTGTCCACGCTGGCTGCGGCCGCGCTGTTCACCCCGGTGCGCCGCCGGGTGCAGCGGGCCGTGGACCGCCGGTTCAACCGCGCCCGTTACGACGCGGACGCCGCCGTGGAAGCGTTCGCTACCCGGCTCGCGGGCGCCGTCGCGTTGCGTGAAGTCCGGGCCGACCTGCTTGCGGTAGTCGCCGGGGCGCTGGAACCAGCCCACCTGGGCGTCTGGGTCGGGGAGGACGAACGGTGAGCGCCGCGCTGGCCGCGCGGTGGCCGAGGCGGCTTTCCCCGGGAGCCGTGGTCGGGGTGCTAGCCATCGTGCTGGGCCTGTGCACAGTGGCCATGGTGGTGCTCTCGGTGCTCTCCCATCAGGAGTTCAACGGGCTGGTGGCTCTGGCGATCGGACTGCCCAGCGGGATCGTGGGCCTGCTCGTGGCGCGGCGCCAGCCCGCCAACCCGCTGGGCTGGCTGCTCATCGCGATAGCCGTCTGCATGATCGCCGGAACCGACGGGCCAGATTATGCGCTGTTGCGCTACCACCTCGGCTATCACCTTCCGTTCGGCGCGGCCGCGGTGCTGCTGGGACAGGTGTGGGGCCTGGGCATCGAGCTTCTCCCTCTGGTCGTCCTGCTATTCCCGGACGGCAAGCTGCCCTCGGCGTGGTGGCGCGGCGCGCTCTGGGCTTACGTCAGCGTCTATGCGCTCGGGATCGTGAGCCTCGGGGTGGCGACTGCCGTGGCCGTCATCGCGCACCCCCTCCAGGTTGACTCGAACGGCGGGCTGCGGGCCACGGACCAGGCGACCGGATGGTACGCGGCCGTCTCGAACCTGCTGCTCCTGCTGGTCCTGCTGTTCACCCTGACCTTCGTCGCCCGTCAGGTGCTCAGCTGGAGACGGTCCTCGGGTGAGCGCCGCCAGCAGCTGAAGTGGCTGGCCAGCGGGGCCGCAGTGGTGGTCTTGAGCCCGGTCCTGGCCAGTTCCCAGTCCGTGTTGCCCCCCGGGCTGCGTTTCCTCAGCGGACTCGCCTGGTTCGGTTTCGCGGCACTGCCGGTGTCCATCGGGGTGGCGATCCTGAAATACCGGCTGTATGACATCGACCGGATCATCTCCCGCACCCTGGCCTATGCACTGGTGACCGGGCTGCTGGTGGGGGTATATGCCGGGCTGGTACTGCTGGCCACGCAGGTGCTGGGGTTCGCCTCGACGTGGGCGGTGGCCGCGTCCACGCTGGCCGCGGCGGCGTTGTTCACGCCGGTGCGCCGCCGGGTGCAGCGGATCGTGGACCGGCGGTTCAACCGGGCCCGCTACGATGCGGACACGCTCGTTGCGGCGTTCCGCGACCGGCTCAAGGATGCTGTGGACCTGGCCGCGGCAAAGGCCGACCTGGTCAGCGTCACCCATCAGGCCCTGGAGCCTGCCCACGTCGCGGTCTGGCTCCGGGACGGTGCGCCATGACCGGGGCGCCATCCTCCGGCGGGTGGCGGCTGGCCTCCCCGGTCACCGCCCTGGTCCTGGGCGGTGCCGTCGTCGTCCTGATGGCGGCCGAGCCACCCCTCGCTGGCCTGGCCCACCAGAGCCTGCTGTCCAGTGGCGGCTCCGTGCCGCTGCCCTACTCGGTGATCTTCGCGGCGGTCGGCTTCGTCGTGGCCCTGCGGAAGCCGGGCAATCCACTCGGCTGGCTGATCCTGGGGACCGCGGGCTTCTTCGCGCTGAGCGAGGACGCCAGCTTCTACGCGGTCGCTGACTACCGGCTGCATCACGGGAGTCTGCCGCTCGGCGGGCTGGCACTGATCACCCAGCCCGGGTGGGCACCTGGCATTGCCTCGGTAGGCCTGATCGTGCTGTTGTTTCCCGACGGCCGGCCGCCCTCACCGCGGTGGTGGTGGGCGCTGTGGCCCTACATCGCGCTCGCCCTGCTCTGGATAGCCGGTGCCCTCGCGTTTACCGCCGCGGCGATCCTGGCGGACCGTACCCGGGTCGACGCGGGCGGGAACCTGATGGTCCTCGAGCACCCGGCCGGCGGGGCCGCCTGGTGGGGCGCGGCGCAGAACCTCTTCTTCCTGGTGCTCGTCGCGAGCTGGCTCGCCTCGCTGGCCGGGCAGGTCATGAGCTACCGCCGGTCGTCGGGGGAGCGTCGCCAGCAGCTGAAGTGGCTGCTGGCCGGGGCGGCCAGCTGCCTGGCCGGCCTGATGCTCACCCTGACGGGCAGCGTCCCGGGCGGCTGGGGGGTGGTGATCGGCATCCTCGGCGCGGCCGGGCTGATCGCTCTTCCGGTGTGCATCGGGATCGGCATCCTGAGGTACCGGCTGTTCGACATCGACCGGATCCTCAGCCGGACCGTCGCCTACGCGATCATCACCGGACTCCTCCTGGGCGTCTACGCCGGCCTGGTGCTGCTGGCCACGCAGGTGCTGGGGTTCGCCTCGACGTGGGCGGTGGCCGCGTCCACGCTGGCCGCGGCGGC
>Ga0208219_1000972_pt1 | contig 10099 bp, 5 predicted proteins | sample NGESurshal072012_7_FD_184469 | JGI IMG/M metagenome (GOLD analysis project Ga0208219, IMG submission 184469) | Arctic peat soil microbial communities from Barrow, Alaska - NGEE Surface sample 53-2 shallow-072012 (SPAdes) | ecosystem: Environmental > Terrestrial > Soil > Wetlands > Peat ...
GCCGGCCGTGACGGCGACGCGGTGCAGGCCGCCGAGCATGATGGCGTTGCCGATGGTGGTCTTGTCGGTCAGCGGCTGCTGGCCGGAAAGGATCACGCCCTCCATGAGCGCCCCCACGGGCTGCACGGCGGGCGCGGGCGGAGGCATCGGCGTCCCGTCGAACAGCCCGGCGCCGGCGAGCGCGACCGCGAGCGCGTTGGCCGCCGGGTAGAACGAGGACGGGACCGGCCCCGCGTCGTCGGAAGCACCCGCCTCCGCGCCGCCGTCGTGGGCGGTGGCCTGGAAGGTCGTCAGCAGCTCCTGCGCGCGCGCAAGCCCCAGCACGGCCCACGCCTGCGTCTCGGTGAGCATCGAGTCGTTCGTGGGCGAGCCCGCGCCGACGGTGTCGTGACCGGGATCGCCGCTCGTGGTGAGCGACTGGTAGAAGAGGCCGCTGACCGGGTCCCGCCCGCGCGACAGCACGTAGGCGATCACCTGCTGCGCCAGCCCCGCCCAGGCCGGGGACGCGGCCCCCGCGTCGGCGCCGGTCGCCTCGAGGACCGCCATGTCGAGCAGCGCCGCGGCCGCCATCACCGCCTGCGCCGGCGAGTAGGTCACCGAGCCGTCCGCGTTCTCGACGCCGATGACCATGCCCCCGGCCGAGCCCGCGTCGCCGCCGCCCGCGGGGACGGCGTGGACCTGGCTGGCGAGGGACGTGGCGTAGGCGTTCGCCATGCCCTGGAGCGTCGTGGCGACGGAGGCGCTGGCGTAGTCGTAGGCCGCCTGCGCCCAGCGGAGCCGGAAGTAGACCTCCCCGTCGTACCCGGTGAGAAGGGCCTGCTGGAGCTCCGGGACGAGCACCTTGCCGAGGTCGTTCAGGTCGACGGCGAGCATGCCGGTGAGCTCGTTATTCCCGTACACCTCGGCGCTGCAATAGTAGGCGCCCATCGACCCCGCGAGGGCCAGGTCGTCCTGCCACGACGACGCCGTCCGGGGCATCGCCGTGTGCGGCGCCGTCGAGGACCACCCGGGGGCGACGCCCTGGCCCTTCACGTAGGCGTGCTGCAGCTCCTCGGTGAGGATCTGCTGCTGGAGGCAGAGGGCGACCGGATCGGTCATCCCGTCGCTCAGCGTGCAGTTGCTCGTGGTCCCGTCCGGGCCCGGGCCGAAGTCGTCGAGCGCGTCGGGGCCGGTGCTCGCGTCACCGCCTGCTTCGGCGGTGGTGCCGCCGTCGTTGCCGGCGGAGCTCGGGGTGGGCGAGGTGCTGCACGCCCACGCGAGGGCGACGAGACCGGCGGGAAGCAACGCGAAGATGGTTCGGTGCCGCAGGTTCCGCATGACGGGGCGGACTATGGCGGCGGAGGGCCGCGCTGCAAGGCGCAACCGCACGGAAGGTGCGCTCGGTCACCCGCCCCGAAAGGTCCGCTAGGGCCGGGTGCCGACCTTCGACACGCTGGAGATGCTCGTGATGCTGCGGGCCGTCACGTCGGTCCGCTCTTCCCGCACGGGGAGCATGCGCGGGCGCTTGCGCGGGGCGTTGCCCATCGACCGGCACACGCGCCTCCAGGTGGCCAGCGCCTCGTCCGCGCTGGCGAAGCGCTTCTCCCGGTCGCGCGCCATCATCCGGGCCAGGAATCGCTCGATGGCCGCCGGCCACGCGTCGCCCGTCGTCGACGACAGCGTGGGCGGCTCGCGATCGAGCTTGAGCGCGATGAGCGTCAGCGCGTTCTGCCCCTCGAACGGCAGCCTCCCCGAGAGGGCCCGGAAGGCGACCGCCCCGAGCGCATAGAGATCCGCCCGCTCGTCGACGCGCGCGCTGCCGCGCACCTGCTCCGGAGCCATGTAGGCGAAGCTCCCCAGCGTCGCGTCGAAGGCCGTGAGCGATGGCTCGCTGCGCTGCCCCTTGGGGCTCCGGATCTTCGAGACGCCGAAGTCGAGGATCCGCGTCCGCTCCTCGGCCTCGTCGGCGGCGATCTCGCGGGCCGAGAGGCGCCGCTTCTCGATGAACAGGTTCGCCGGCTTGATGTCCCGGTGCACGACGTCCGCCTTGTGCGCCGCGCCGAGGCCCTGCAGGGCATCGTCGACCACGGGGGCCACCTCGGCGAAGGAGAGGTACTGCTCGCGACGCAGCCGCTCGTCGAGCCCCTCGCCCGAGAGCAGCTCGAAGGCGATCCAGAGCCGGCCGTCCCTGTCCTTGCCGGCGCCGAGGATGCCGGCGATGTGCGGCGACTCGATCTGGGCGGCGATGGCCGCCTCGCGGTGGAAGCGCGCGACGAGGTCCTTGTCCTGGGCGGCCTTGTCGTGGAGGACCTTGATGGCCACCTTCTCGCCGCTCTTGCCCTCGGCGGCGTAGACCTCGCCCATCCCACCGGAGCCGATGAGGCGCCGCATCTTGTAGATCCCTGCCAGCGTCGTGCCGGAGAGGGAGCCCGGATCGTGCGACATTCCCGGAGCTCAGCCTAGCAGGTTCCCTCTTCTGAAGCCTGTAGCCTGGAGCCTGAAGGCTGATTACCCTCTCCGAACCATGCGCACCGAGAAGGACGTCGAAGCGTACCTGCTCCGCCTCAATCGGCGCTTTCGCGCGCTCGAAGAGCAGCCGGGGACCTTCCTCGTCGAGATGGGGGAGAAGACGCCGCCGCTCATCCTGCGGATCGAGCCGCCGCTCGTCGTCGTCCGGGTCCACATCGGCGACGTCGACGGCAAGGCCGGGCCGGAGGAGAGCGCCCTCTTTCGCAAGCTCCTCGAGCTCAACGCCCGGCAGCTGATTCACGCGGCCTACGGCCTCGACGGCACGCACATCGTGCTCTCGGGCGCGCTGGAGCTCGAGAACCTCGACTTCAACGAGCTGCAGGCGACCCTCGACGAGATCGACATGGCCCTGGCGCAGCAGCTCCCGGGCATCGCCCCCAAGAAGAACTGAGAACGGAGTCGGACAGGGAGCATGGGTATCTTCAGCCGCCTCGCGCAGCTCATCAAGAGCAACCTGAACGACCTGATCAGCAACTCGGAGGACCCCGAGAAGATGCTGAACCAGGTCGTCCTGGACATGAACAACCAGCTGGTCGAGGCGAAGAAGCAGGTCGCCGCGTCCATCGCCGACGAGAAGCGGCTGGCCAAGCAGGGGGAGCAAGAGGCGGCCAACGCGGCCGAGTGGGAGCGCCGCGCGATGATGGCGGTCCGCGCGGGCAACGAGGAGCTGGCGAAGGAAGCCCTGGCGCGAAAGCGCGAGCACGACGAGCTGGCGAACACGTTCAAGGACCAGTGGACCAAGCAGAAGAACGCCGTCGATCAGCTCAAGCGCGCCTTGAGGATGCTGAACGACAAGATCGAGGAGGCCAAGCGCAAGAAGAACGTCCTCATCGCGCGGAAGAAGCGCGCCGAGGCGCAGAAGGCCATCCAGGAGACGATGAGCGGTCTCCGCGACCAGAGCGCGTTCGAGACGTTCGATCGCATGTCGCAGAAGGTCGACCAGATCGAGGCCGAGGCCGAGGCGCAGTCGGATCTCGCCGAGGAGTACTCGGGGGACGTGCTGGCCTCGAAGTTCCAGACGCTGGAGAGGACCGCGGGGGCCGATGACGACCTCCTGGCCCTGAAGCGAAAGATGGGCATCCTCCCGCCCGACGAGGCGAAGGCCCCGGCCGCGCCCGTGCAGGCCCGGGTCGAGGCGCCCGAGGGCTCGAAGAAGGAGCAGGACGAGCTGGCCGCCGCGCTGGAGGAGATGGAAGTCGAGCAGCAGGAGCAGGAGAAGCGCAAGGCGGGGAGGTGAACCCGGTCCACACCGAGGCGCCCGACGCGCTCATCGCGCGGCTGGGGACCGACCCGGCGCACGGCCTCACGGAGGACGAGGCGGGCAAGCGGCTCGCGAAGGACGGGCCGAACGAGCTGCCGAAGCCCAAGGGCAAGAGCCCGTGGATCCAGCTCGTCACGCAGTTCACGAACCCCATCGTCCTCACGCTGCTCGCCGCGGCCATCATCGCCATCATCGACGGCGTGAGCCGGCGGGACGAGCCGATGCTCGTGAGGTTCGGCGACGCGACGGCCATCATGCTCATCGTCGTCCTCAACGCGCTCCTCGGGTTTTACCAGGAGCGCCGCGCCGAGGCCGCCCTGGCCGCGCTGGAGAAGATGCAGACGCCGAACGCGCGCGTCCGCAGGGACAACGAGGTGAAGGTCGTCGCGGCGACCTGCCTGGTGGTTGGCGACGTGCTGGAGCTGGAGACGGGCGACGCCGTGCCCGCCGACGCGCGCCTCCTGCAGACGGCGAACCTCTCGGTCGAGGAGAGCTCGCTCACGGGCGAGAGCGTCCCGGTGCAGAAGGACGCCCGCGCCGCCGTGGCCGACGACGCGACGCTGGGCGACCGGGCCACGATGCTCTTCGTCGGCACGAGCATCATCCGCGGGCGGGGGCGCGCGGTCGTCGTGTCGACCGGCGTGCACACGGAGCTCGGCAAGCTGGCCGCCCTCATCCACGCGCCGCGCAACCGCACGACGCCGCTGGAAGAGAAGCTCGACTCCTTCGGCAAGCGCGTCCTCTGGGCGTGCCTCGCGCTCGCCGGGCTCCTCTTCGTGCGCGGCTACGTGAAGGGCGGCCGCACCTGGCACGAGCTGCTCCTCGAGGCCGTGAGCCTCGCGGTCGCCGCCATCCCCGAGGGCCTCCCCGCCATCACCACCATCACCCTCGCCCTCGGCATGCAGCGCATGGCCAAGCGGGGCGCCATCGTCCGCAAGCTCGCCGCCGTGGAGACGCTCGGCGCCGCCACCGTCATCTGCACCGACAAGACCGGCACGCTCACCCAGAACGAGATGACCGTGCGCGTCGTCTACGCCGGCGGCGTGCGCTACCACGTCACCGGCACCGGCTACGATCCGCGCGGGGCCATCCTCGACACCATCAACCAGCGCGTCGAGACGCCCGACGCCCCGCTGCGCGATCTCCTCGCCACCGTCTCTCTCTGCAACAACGCCATCCTCCAGAAGACGGGCGACACCTGGCGCGTCCAGGGCGACCCGACGGAGGGCGCGCTCCTCACGCTGGCCGCGAAGGGCGGGGTGCCGCGCGAGTCGGTCGTGAGCTCGAACCAGGTGGTGAAGGAGCTGCCGTTCGACAGCGACCGGAAGCGCATGACCATCATCGCGCTCGACGAGATGGGCCGCGAGGTGGTGCACACCAAGGGCAGCGCGGACATCCTCCTGCCCCTGTGCGCGACCTACGAGACCGCGGACGGCCGCGTGGCCCTCGACACGGAGACGCGGCGCCGCATCCTCGCCGAGGCCGAGGAGATGAGCAGCCGGGCCCTCCGCGTCCTGGCCGTCGCGCGCCGCGTCCTCGGCACGCACCACGACTCGGAGCCGCCGCGGGTGCACGCGGAGCACGACCTCGCCCAGCCGCCGTCGGACATCGAGAACCGGCTGACCTTCCTGGGTCTCGTCGGGATGATCGATCCGCCGCGCGAGGGCGTGAAGGAGGCCGTGCGTCTCTGCGCCGAGGCGCACGTGCGCGCCGTGATGATCACGGGCGACCACAAGCTGACGGCGGTGGCCATCGCGAAGGAGCTGGGCCTCTGGGAGGAGGACGCCATCGCGCTGACGGGCGCCGAGCTGGAGAAGCTCGACGAGAAGGGCCTCGACGGGTGCATCGAGAAGGTGCGCGTCTTCGCCCGCGTGACCGCCGAGCAGAAGCTGCGCATCGTGGGGGCCTTCAAGCGATGCGGCCACATCGTCGCGATGACCGGCGACGGCGTGAACGACGCCCCCGCCCTGCGCGAGGCGCACATCGGCGTCGCGATGGGCAGGAGCGGGACGGACGTGGCCCGCGAGGCCGCGGACATGGTCATCGCCGACGACAACTTCGCGACCATCGTCGAGGCGGTGCGCGAGGGGCGCGCCATCTGGCGCAACATCCAGAAGTTCATCTTCTTCTTGCTCTCGTCGAACGCCGGGCTCCTCGCGGCCGTCTTCACCGTGAGCTTCTTCACGAACCTGCCGCCGCTGACGCCGCTCATGATCCTCTGGATCAACCTCGTGACGAACGGCCTGCCCGCGCTCGCGCTCGGCATCGACGTCCCCGATCCGACCCAGATGCGCGAGCCGCCGCGGCGGAGCACGGCCGGCCTCCTGAGCGTGCGCGACTGGCTCGGGATGGCTGCCGTCGGCGTCCTGATGGGGGGCGCGGCGATGATCGCGTACCTGGCGCCGATGAACGCAGACGAGGCGCTCCGGGGCTGGCAGGCGGGGTCGCACGGGCGCGCGATGGCGTTCTCGCTGCTCGCCCTCAGTCCCCTGTTTCACGCGTTCAACTGCCGCTCGGCGACGGCTTCGATCTTCAAGCTGCGCCCGGTCCTGCCGCTCGCACTGGTCGCAGCCGTCCTCCTGAGCGCGGGCATCCACCTGACGGCGGTCCTCATCCCGGGCCTCCGGCCCGTCTTCCGGACGTTCTCGATGACCGCGGCCGAGTGGGGCCTGCTCGTCGTGCTGTCGTTCTCGATCATTCCCGCCATCGAGATCCTGAAGGCCGTCGGCCGCCTCTTCGGCGCGCGCGAGGTCGTCGAGGTCGCGCCGGTCGCCACCGTCGCCGTCACGAAGGCCGACGACGCGCCGAAGAACGCGAAGGCGTGATGGCGCGCGGCGATCCTGCGATACCGTGGAGCATGCGCCCGTCGCTTCTCCTCGCTCTCTTCACGTTCGCGGCCGGGTGCGGAGGCGCGGCGGTGGCCACGGACCCTGGCGCCAAGGTCCCCGCGGGCGACTCCGAGCAGACGGACCCCGGTTTCATCGACTACGCGGCGTCGCACGGAATCCAGACGCTCAACGGCGGCGGAGGCGACGCGCCAGAGGTGACCGCCGACGGGCTGCGGCTCGAGTCGGTCGACAAGGACAAGCCGATCAAGCTCGACGGCGTCCCGACCGAGTGGCCCCCCTTCGCGAAGGCCACGCTCGTCCTTCGCGGCGCGAGCAAGTCGCAGATGGTGGTGGGCCTCCAGTACGACGACTCGAAGCTCTACGTCGCCGCCGAGATCAAGGACGCCTCGTTCGCCGTCGGGCGCGACCACGTCTCGCTCGTCCTCGCGGTGCCCACCCCGAGCAGCGTCTACGAGACGTACGACCTCTCGATCTTCGCGGGCAAGCCGGGCGAGAGCGAAGGGAGCGTCCGCTTCGGGGGGCACGGCGTCGTGCCGGGCGCGAAGGTCGTCGAGGCTCCAGACGCCGGGGGCTACACGCTCGAAGCGGCCATCCCCTGGAGCTCGCTGCCGGCGGCCCGGACGACGCGCGTCGGCATCCATGGCGTCGCCGGGTACGTCGACGGCGACTCCGAGATCGCGACGGGGCCCCTCGACCCTCAGCACCCCGCGTCGATGGCCTGGATCCCGAGCGAGCCGGAGCTGTCGATGATCGAGCAGTTCCTGGCACCCAAGGGCCTGACGAAGACGGCGCCGTCGTTCGACGCGGTGGCCGACCTCACGGGCGACGGGATCCGCGAGCGTATCGCCGTGTTCGACCACTTCCTCACGATCTGCGGCAGCGCATATCTCGGAGGGACCGGCTTCTTCTATCGAGACCTCGGCGGCGATCTGGTGCGCCTCGACGTGCGCGACGCGACGGGCCGGGGCAAGGGAGACGTGGTCGTGCGCCGCCGCGCGGCGGTCGGCGGATCGACGCGCGAGTACCTCGAAGTCCTGAGCGCGATGAGCAACACAGACGAGCCGCGCGTCACGTTCACGCACGAGATCGAGGTGCGACAGGCCGACAAGCACATCGACAACGCCGTCCGGCTGGCGCGCGGCGAGATCGACGTGACCGTCGAGCCGTCGACGACGTGGGACGCCCTGTCGTACCAGGAGCCGATCGCGAGCGACGCGGCGCCCATCCTCTTTCCGTGGGGCGGCGTCCGCTCGGAGACGTGGCGCTGGGACGGCACGCACTTCAAGAAGGCCAGCGAGGTCGCGCAGAAGGAGGCGGTGCCCGGAGGCGGCACCGTCGACCACCCGCCGCCCCACCCTGCAGAGCCCCCGACGCCAAAGGTCGCGCGCGGCGGGAGCCTCTCGGAGGCGATGCTCGACCAGTACCGAAAGGATCGAGGCGCGGGAGACGCCGCGCCCAAGTCCGATCTACGGGTGCAGGTCGCCGGCGACGCCCGTCCCGAACGGGTCGTCCTCGTGGGCCGCGACATCGTCGTCTTCGGCCCCGGCTTCAAGGGTGGCACCGGGTACAGCTTCGTGACGCTGGCGCAGTTCGCCGACGCGGCCGACGTCACCGAGCTCTCCGCGCGCGACCTGACCGGCGACGGCGCGGCCGATCTCATCGTGCGAGGGGTCCGGCACGTGGGCGCCGACGGGGGGAGCGTCGACTCCGAAGTGCTCTTCGTCTACCAGGTGAACGGCGACGCGATCACGCGCGTCTTCGGCATCGAGACGGCGCGAGAGCGCGCGAACAAGCGGGTGCAGGGGCTGGTGCAGTTCATCCCCGCGCCCGGCAACAAGAAGTTCGACGTCCTCTCCGCGCCCGGGCGCGCCACGGGCTGGACCGAAAAGACGTACCCCTGGGCACAAGACCAGCCCGGCAGCGGCGACATCGAGCCCCTCATCCTGCCGTGGGGTGGCATCCACGACGTTCGCTATCGCTGGAACGGCTCGGGCTTCGCCAAGCTGGGCGACTGACCACCGAGGCAGAGCGAGAGCGTTCTCGGTCAGCGCTTCTTCGCGAAGGGGTCGCCGACGTCGTCGATACCGCCGCCCCCGGAGGGCGGCGTGTTCGCCGGCTTGGCCGTCGGCGCCCAGGCGGAGTCGAGGACGACCGATTGCCTTCCGCCCGACGCGTCGACCCTCGCCGTCTTCGTCTTGTAGCCCTTGCGCGAGACGACGAGCGAGGCGCTCTCGCCGTCGGCCATCTGCAGGACCACCGGCGACGGGCCCAGATCTTTTCCGTCGCGGGTGACGGTCGCGTCGGCCGGGGTCACGCTGACGAGGACCTGGTGCATCGCCGGCGCGGCGGGAGCGACCTGCGCGGTCGAAGCCGGCGCGGCCGGTGCTGACGGTGCCGGCACGACGACCGGGAGCGCGGCCGGCACGGCGAGCGGCGTCTGCGCCGGCGTGCTCGGGCCCTGCGCCATCACGATCGCCACGACGGCGACCAGCGTGCCCACCGCCCCGATGGTCGCGTAGAGGGGCCAGCGCTTCTTCGATTCCTTGGGCGTCGCGGGCACGGGCGCGGGCATCCCGTTCGCGCGGAAATAGTCGGCCGGCACGTTGAACCCACCCGACCGCGCCATCATCTCGCCCACCGCGTCGGGGAGCGTTCCGTGTTCGAGCTTCTCGAGATCGGTCACGAGCTCGTCCATCCCGCTGTAGCGTCCCTCGGGCTTCTTGCTGAGGCACTTGAGGACGATCGCGTCGAGCCCCGGCGGCACGTCGATCTCAGGGACGAGCGCCCGGATGGGGACGGGCGCCTTGTACATGTGCTGCGTCAAGATCCCCATGAAGTTGTCGGCGTCGAACGGGACCTTGCCGCTCGCGAGCTCGTAGAGGATGACCCCGAGGGCATAGACGTCGGTCCGGTGATCGACGCCTGCGCCCGCCGCCTGCTCGGGGCTCATGTAGTGCGGGGTTCCGAAGACGCTGCCCGCGCGCGTCATCTTCTTCGTGCCCGTCCCGACCTTCGCGATCCCGAAGTCGAGGATCTTCACGAAGTCGCGCTCCTTGCCGCGCGCGATGACCATCACGTTGTCGGGCTTGAGATCCCGGTGAACGATGCTCGCCGCGTGCGCGGCCTGCAGGCCTTGCGCGATCTGCTTGGCGATGTGGCAGAGCCGGGGGACCGGCATGGGGCCCTTGAGATCGGCCATGAGCGCTCCGAGGCTCTTGCCTTCGAGGAACTCCATCACGAAGTACGTCGACTTGTCGGGCAGCTGCCCGAAGTCGCTGATGTCGACGATGTGCTGGTTGCCGATCGCGCTTGCGGCGCGCGCCTCCTGGAGGAATCGCTCGAGCAGCTCCTGGTCGGTCGCCATCTCGCCGCGGAGGACCTTGATCGCGACCCGCTTGTCGATGACCTTGTGGCGCCCGGCGTACACGACGCCCATGCCACCCTCGCCGAGGACGCGATCGACGACGTAGCGCCCGTCGAT
>Ga0208219_1000973_pt1 | contig 10099 bp, 6 predicted proteins | sample NGESurshal072012_7_FD_184469 | JGI IMG/M metagenome (GOLD analysis project Ga0208219, IMG submission 184469) | Arctic peat soil microbial communities from Barrow, Alaska - NGEE Surface sample 53-2 shallow-072012 (SPAdes) | ecosystem: Environmental > Terrestrial > Soil > Wetlands > Peat ...
GAGGCAGCGACGATCCTTCTCTCGAGCCTCTCTACGACGACGCGATCCGGGACACCATCGAGCGGTTCGAGGCGACGGGCTCGCCCGTCATCACCGACGGAGAGCAGCGAAAGTACTACGACTTCTGGACGTACAGCGTTCACGGCCTGCCCAACACGGCGCCCGACGGCTTCCGGATCCCGTTCGTCGCCGGGCACACGCGCCGGATGCCGCGGCTGACGGCGGGCCCCTTCCGCTACCGCCGCTACGCCGACAGCTACCTCGACGTCGCGAAGCGGTTCGCGCACCGCCCGCTGAAGCAGGCGATCATCTCGCCGTCGGCGATGAGCCTCATGTATCCAGTCGAGGGCCTGCGCGACTATCCGCGCGAGCAGTTCATCGACGATCTCCTCGCGGAGCACGAGACCGAGATCCGCCGCTGCTTCGGCAAGGGCGCGCACAAGGTGCAGATCGACTTCACCGAAGGGCGCCTGGCGGTGAAGATCGATCCGTCCGGAGCGCTGCTCCACAGCTTCATCGATCTGCAGAACCTGGCGCTCTCGCGCTTCACGCCCGAAGAGCAGCAGCGGCTCGGCGTCCACACCTGCCCGGGCGGGGATCGGGACTCCACGCATAGCGCCGACGTCGACTACGCCGAGCTCTTGCCGAGCCTGTTCCAGCTGCGGGTCGGGAGCTTCTACATCGCGCTCGCCGGCGAGCGCGACCGCGTCCGCGTCCTCGGGATCATCCGGCAGTACCTCAGGCCCGGGCAGCGGGTGTTCGTGGGGGTCGTTGCGCCCATCGATCCGCGCGTCGAGACGCCCGAAGAAGTGCGCGATCGGGTCGTGGAGGCGGCGCGGTACATCCCGCTCGAGCAGCTGGGGACGACGGACGACTGCGGGTTTGCTCCGTTCTGCGACGACACGTCCACGAGCCGCGACACGGCGTTCGCGAAGATCCGCGCTCGCGTGGTCGGGACCGCGCTCGCCAGCGAGGCGCTCGGGGTGCGATGACCACGGGGGACGACGACGAACGCTGACATGCTCGACTCGAAGCCTCTCTCGCGGCGTCTCGTCGGGGGGCTCTTCATGGGGCTCTCGACGGCGCTCGCGCTCCTCGCGTCGCCCGCGCGAGCGCAACCGTCGAGCGCGTTCGCCACGGCGCCCAACGGCGCGGAGCTCGTGCGGCTGCTGGGGCCGCGCGCGATCGACGCCTTCTCCGTGCGTGGATCGGCGTCGCGTGGGCTGCACGCGCAGGTGGTCTTGCCCGGCCAGGTGCGCGCGAGCGACGTGGGGCTCTCGGAGATCGCGCCGGGCTTCGCGCGCTTCACCGGCTCGGCGGCGAGCCTGGTCGCGTTCGCCGACGCGCACCCGGACCTGCGCGTCGAGGTCGCGCCGCCGTTGCACACGCTCCTCAACGACGTCGCCGGCTTCGTGTTCGCCAACGAGGCGATCGCGCAGGGCATGGACGGCAGCGGCTCGCTCGTCGGTGTGGCGGACACCGGGCTCGACGTCACGCACCCCGATTTCCTCGACGCGCAGGGGCACACGCGGGTCGCGTGGCTGCTCGACCTGTCGGTGCCGCCGCGAGGGGTGCACCCCGAGCTCGAGCAGCAGTTCGGCGTGCCGTCGTCCACGGGCGGCGTGCTCGCGGGGGCCGTCTGGTCGGGAGCCGACATCGACGCGGCGATCGCCGCGGGACAGACCTCGACGCTCCCGCACGACGAGGTCGGCCACGGCACGCTCGTCACCTCGTGCGCGACCGGCAACGGCCTCTCCGGCAAGTCGGCGTACCGCGGTATGGCTCCCGGCGCGACGATCGTCTTCGCGCGGATCACCGGGTCGGGCACCGACGCCATCGACACCGACGACATGCTCCGCGGCGTCGGGTTCCTCTTCGATCGCGCCACGGCGCTCGGCATGCCGGTCGTGGTCAACCTTTCGCTCGGCAGCGACTTCGGGCCCCACGACGGGTCGATGGCGTGGGAGCAGGCGCTCGCCGCCTTCGTCGGCCCCGATCACCCCGGGCGCGCGCTCGTCGCGGCGGCGGGCAACAGCGGATCGATCTCGAGCTTCGACGGCCCGCTCGTGCACCAGAGCGTCCACGTCAACGCCGGCACGACGATGCGCGTGCCCACGATCCCCGCGCTCGCGGCGAGCAACGGCACGGTCAGGGCCAGGAAGCGAGGGTAGGGGAAGACGCCGGCCAAGCCCCGCACGGTGTTGGCGGGACGGATGGACTTACTGGCCCCCGCGAGGACGAGCAGCGCACACGCGATGAGATACGGACCGATCACGGTGCCGAAGTGGTGGGGGTGGTCGATGTCGGAGCGACGGTGGTGGTCGATGAAGGGGCGGTGGTTGAGGTGGTGGGCGCCGCCAACGGTGTCGACGCGACGGGTTGAATGACCAGGTTGGCCAGCAGCTGGTTCACCTGCTGGACCAACGCAGCCTGCTGTTGGAGACTTCCGAGCCGGGCGTAGAACATGAAGGGACGACCGGCCGCGGTGAAGAACCGTTGGATGCCTAGGCTGCCCCCGACACCCGGACGCATCACGTAGGGAAGGAAGTCCATCGTCGTCAGGCCTGAGGGGATGCCCTGCGCCGCGAACAACGCGGTTCCCACACTCTCAGGACCGTACTCGAAGAGGACGGCGAAAATGTCGGATGGACCCAGGCTGGTTTCGGTGTTTCCGCCGAAGTCACCGATTCCCTGGGGAATGGGAAAGGTGGCGAACTGCGCCACCGGTCGGCTGATCTCCTCACCGACCGAAGCCCGCACAAAGATCCGGCCCTCAAAGCCCGCCGGCAGCTGTGCGCCGATCCCATGTGCCGACAACGCCACTTATGCCCCGTCGTTTGGTGCGGGAACCTTGCCCACGCCGAACACGTCATCGTGTGACTGTGGGTACAGGCTCGGATCACCGGGGTGAATGCCGGCGCGGATGAGTTCTTCGTCATTGGCCGATTCGCGCTGGGGCCCGTCGAGGCCCAAGGCGAAGGCGCGGCTGTGGTTGCTGTCGTCAGATTCGGGGATCTCCCGCTGGGCCCGGCGAACGAGGTCGAGGACTTGGGGGAACGTATTGGCGATGCCCTCGCCGATTCGTCGGCTCCGCCGACCGTCGACCAGGACGAAGAACGGTGCACCCGGCACCTCATAGTCGCCCCAGGCCGCCGTCGACATGACGACTGGGAAGGTTCCCCCCGCTGCCTTGGCCCCCACCTCGGGTGGGCTCTCCAGTTCAGGTCCCTTGGTGGCAACGACCAGCCGGACGTCGTGTGGCAGGTCTCCATGGGATCGCACCATGGCCTTCCAGATCCCAGCGCAACTGCTGCAGCCCGACGAGAGGAAGGCGATCAGGGTGAGCTGGTCGGCGCCCGCCACGGCAAGCGCGATGGCGTCACCTGACGGCGTCGCGCCCGACAGATCGAACACACTGACGGAGTTCCGCTCGCCGGGGAGTGGCGGAGCCGACGGGCTCAGCGAGATCGGTGCCGACTGCGCCTCGTCGCCGGAGGTCGGATCCCCCACGCCGGCGCCGAGCGAATGCAGCGCGCGCAGGATGTCGGCGTGGCTGCGCAAGAGGCCGGCCACCAAAATGGTCAGCAGGCACACCAACACGGTAAGTACGACTATGAGTGCAACCACGTCCACCTTTGCCCGCTCGGACTTCCTTGCGGCAGATGCCGCTCCCAATAGTAGGCACACCGGAATTGTCCCTAGGTATACCTCGGTCCAACCGGCGTTGAAGGAGGAGTGAGGCGCACGGAGTCCAGCCGCGGGGCATCCGATGGACCTCAGCGCACCGAGGCACCACCGTGAACGAGGGCTCCGATCCGGCCATCCGGATCGGCGACGCCGGGAGCTCTCCAGCCTTCAGGCGGTGGTTGGCTGCTACCTTCACGGAGTGGCGACCGAACGATTCGGACCCATCGACTTTGATCGATTTCACCGGGACGAGCTTCCGGCGCTCCTCGAGACGCGAGGACCCATCTTTCCCGTCAGCGAGATCGCTGCGGTTCGGCCGCTGGCCTTCCAACTCACCGATGGCCGGTCCTATACCTACCTGCCATCAGGCTCCGGCTTTACCGTCGCGGCGGGATGCGCTGAGGCCCATACGGTGGCGGAAGTTCCCTACGACGAGTGGTGCTCTTTCGTGTGGGAACTCAAGACCTGTTTCGCGCTGTTGTACTCCGACCAACTGGCGGTCACGAGAGGCAGCTTCGGCCAATTGGCACGCTGGGAACCACTCCTCCGTGTTGCCCTCGACGGGCAGGAGCTCTATGAGATCGACGATCCCGAGCCGGTGCGGGACGGCGCCGGTCGGGAATTGGATTGCACGCGGACCTTCACACTCGACGACGGCGATGAAGAGATCGCTGACTTTCTCCGCCGCGCCGGCTTCGTCCATCTCCGGGGCGTCATGGAACCGGACGAGATCGAAGCGATCCGAGCCGATGTGGCCGTGGGCGTTGCCGCCGCTCGACCCGACGATCGGCGATCGTGGTGGACGACGGTCAATGGACGAGACGTGTGCAACCGGGTCAACTACCTCAATGAACAGTCGGCCCTCATTGCCGGCCTCGGTGCCGACCGAAGGTTCCTCCGCATCGCCGCCCTCGGTGGCGCCGACCTTCGTGATGCCCTCGACCGATTGGACGGGAATGGGGTCGTGATCAAAGTGCCGGGCTCCACAGGAGGTCTGGCGGACTTGCCCTGGCACAGGGACTGCGGCATGGGCGGGCATCCGGTGAAGTGCCCCATGCTCAATGTGGGCCTTCAACTCGATCCGGCCACCGCCGCCAACGGTCAATTGCTGATGGTCCCCGGCTCACACCGGGGCACCTCCCGCCTGCCCGGCGCAGGGGAAGCCGCCGGACTGCCGACCGTCGCGCTCTCGACCGAACCCGGGGATGTGACCGTGCACTTTGGCCACACCCTGCACGCCGCTCCCCCACCGGCTGACCGTCAGTCCAAGGGACGGCAGGCGCTCTACCTCTCGTTCGTGCCGCCGCTGACCTTCGAGATGGTCGGTCCGGGGCAGGGCTACAACGATGTCCTCTTCACCCGAGACGCCGGTCACGTGCGCCACGCCGATCAATTGCACGCAGCGGTCGGGCCATCACCGATCTGAGCGGTTCCGTGCGCGCGTCCGGCCCGGATTAGCGGTAGGGCGTCATGTCCATACCGGGGTAGCGCTCTGCGACATCGGTCAACGTCTGCTCGTTCCAGTAGCCGTCACCGGGGCGTGGGAACCCGAAGAGGTCGCGTTCTCGCACCGTGCACTGCGGTATGAGCTTGGCCCATCGGTTGGGCGAATCCTTCGGCCACGCCATCTTCCCGCCCCACGTGGTGCCACGCGCCTGGAAATCCACCAGCAACGAGAACCGGGAACGTCCGGCACCGCTGAAGTCGGAGCCACGGTGCAGCACGTCGGTGCGATAGACCAGCAGGCTCCCGGCCGGTCCGACCGCAGGCACCTCGACCTCGGCCATGGCGCCGAAGTTCAGATACAACGGGGTGAACGGGACGTCTTTGCCTTGCTCGTAGGGCACGATCCGAGTCGGTCCATCCTCTTCGGTGACGTCGGAGAGGTAGATGAAGGTGGTGATCTGCTGGTAGCGACCGTCGAGGCGTGGGACCACCAGACTGTGGCTGCCGAAGTCGCGGTGAAGGGGTTGGTCGTAGTTCACGGCACCGGCGTACTTGGCCCAGAGCTCCACCTTGTACAGGTGGAGCTCGGTCGTTCCGAGATAGCGCTCCGCCGCGTCGACCAGGTCGGGATGGAAGGCCAGGCGGTTGAGATCCCACGACCGGTAGGGGAATTCCTCGACGCCGGCAAACTGACTGGCGGCGTACATGGCATGGCTGGCCGGGTCGGCGAAGTAGTCCGCCGGCGCCGGGAAGTGCAGCGCGAGGGCCTGTTGGGCCGCCGCCAGTTCTTCGGGAGCGAGGAACCCCTCCAGAAGTGAGAATCCCCGCCGGCGGACTTCGTCGAGGGTGGCGTCCGGCACGTGCACAACTCGACACTGTACGCCGGGGTCCGCAGCCGCCATCGGGTCGCCCCGAGCACGTACGCTGCGGGATGCGCGCGGTGCAGTTCGACATGGTGGATCCCGAGTTTCCGGCGTCGCTCGTCGACCTCCCCGAACCCGACCTCCCCGGCACGGCCTGGGCGCGCGTCGCCGTGGCTTCGGCGGGGATCTGCGGCAGCGACCTCCACCTGTTCGCGCACAACACCGGCCCGTCGCCCACGCTGTTCTCCTTGGGTTCCTTTCCTTTCGTGCTCGGCCACGAGATCGTCGGCCGTGTCATCGAGGCCGGATCGGACTGCCCTCTCGCGGTGGGCACCCGGGTCGCCCTGGACCCCTGCATCCCGTGCGCGGCCCGGGGGATCGATCCTCCCTGCGCGTCGTGCGCCCGGGGCTGGACCTCGTCGTGCCTCAACCTGGACAGCCGGATCATCAGTGGCGGCCGCAGCCTCGGGTTCACCCAGGATCTCGGAGGAGGCTGGTGTGACCAGGCTCTGGCCCACCGCTCCATGCTGCACGCCATGCCCGAGGCCGTGCCCGACCGGGGGGGCAGCCTGTACGAGCCCGTCTCGATCGCCTGTCACGGCCTCATGCGCGCCGCACCACACGAAGGTGACCCGGTCCTGGTGGTCGGCGCCGGTGTCATCGGCCTCGCCACCCTGGCCGCCCTCAAGGGCCTCTTTCCGACCAACCCGGTGACGGTGCTGGCCCGTCACGCCCACCAGGCCGTGGCCGCGGCGGCGTGCGGGGCGGACCACGTCGTCATCGATGACCCCTCCCAGGCCCATTTCGAGGAGCTGGCCGACCTCGTCGGGGCGCGGGTCGTCGGCCGCAAGAAGGACGTCATGATCATGGGCGGCTTCCCCTACGTGGTCGAGGCGGTCGGTGCGCCCCAGTCGGTCACCGAGGCGCTGCGAGCGGTGGCGCATCGAGGCACCGTGCTCTTGCTCGGTACCGCCGGTATTAGCGAGGTCGACCTGACGCCGATCTGGTACAAGGAGGCCGCGCTGGTCGGGTCCATCGACCACACCGTCGATACGGGCTCGGCCCCCGGGGTCGCCGGTGGCCCCGACCGTCACTCGGTCGACCGCGCCCTCGATGTGCTGGCCGCGGGCCTCCTCCCCTACGACGCCGTCGTCACCCACGAGTTCGCGCTCGAGGACTACAGAGAAGCCGTCGGGACCGCCATCGACCGAGGCAACTCACACGCCATCAAGGTCGTGTTTCGTCCGTAGCGATCAGCCGGCCATGTGGTGGCGGAACGAATCGCCGGCCACCTCGACCGCTCCGAGCTGGTCGACCAGTTCGGCCGCCCGGGCCCGGAAACGGTCGATGTTGCGGCGTTTCACGTCCTCGTAGCCGCGGATGTCGTCGGCCAGCGCGGCAACGGCCGTCACGATGCCGGCCGACGCCGGGTGCAACTGCACGAGCGACTCGGACACCAGGGTGTCGTATTCGTCCACCAGGGCCCGCTCGGTGCGGCGCATCTCCGCCCAGCGGAACGGGTCGAAGGCGGTGCCTCGCAGGTGGCGACCGGCTCGCAGCATCCGGAAGGCCGGCCCGGCCGCCGGGCCCAGACTGATCTTTCGCCTGAGCCCGAGGGCCTTCAGGACGGGCGGATGCAGCAGCACCCTGGTGCCGGCCCCCTCACCGAACTCAGCCCGCATCGCCGCCCGTGGCGCGGCGTCGAGGTGGAGGCGGGCCACCTCGTACTCATCCTTGTACGCCATCAGCTTGTGGAGGCCGCGGGCGAAGGCCGCGGCCACCGGGACGTCGGGATCGCCCGTCTGCTCGGTCTCGATACGGGCCACCTCGAGCACCCTCTGGAGATAGCGCAGGGCGTAGGCCGTGTTCTGGTATCCCACCAGATCGGCCGCGCGCACCTCGAGAAGGTCAGCCAGGACGGCGGGGGCCGTCGCCAGGGGCCGGCGGAGCGAGTCGGGAAGGGCCGGCACCGGCGGCGGGGCGGGGGCCAGGGCGGCCGTGACCGCATCGTGGTCGATGACCGCAGCCCGGCCCCAGCGGAAGGCGGCCTGGTTCTCCGCCGCTCCGGCGCCGTTGAGGCGAATGGCCTCCTCAATGGCACCATCGGACACGGGGAGGCACCCGTGTTGGTAGGCCGCCCCGAGCATGACCAGGTTGGTGGGCAGATGCTCGCCGAACAGCCGTTCGGAGATCCACTGGGCATCGAGGTACAGGTTCTCGGCGGCCCGGGTGGACCGGTCGATGCGGGCCGTGTCGCTGAAGTAGGGAATCGACGGGTCGCGCACCATCGCTGCCGTCGCCACGCCGGCCTGGTTGACCACGGCCACGGTACGCCCGGCGTCGGCGGTGGCCAGGTTCTCGTCGCTGGACGTCCCGAGCACATCGAGCCCGAGCAGCAGGTCCACCGAACGGGCGGTCGCCTTGACGTCGGCATCGATCGGGCGGCTGGCGATGCGGACGTCGGACGTCACCGGCCCGCCCTTCTGGGCCAGGCCGGTCTGGTCCAGGCCGGCGGCGTAGAGGCCGTCGAGGTGTGCGGCCATCTGCAGGATGCGCGAGACGGTGACCACACCTGTCCCACCGATGCCCGGCAAGCGGACCAGGAGGTCGTCGGGGGTCCGGCGACGCGGTCGCACACCCAGATCGACCGGAGGTTCGGCCACCTGGCGCGGTGCAGCGTGGTGACGCCGGCGGCTACGTCGGCTCCGGTCGCTCCGGTCGGGCGTCACGAGGACGAAGGACGGGCAGTCCCCGTTGAGGCACGACCGGTCGTCGTTGCACGAGCCCTGGTGCACCGCCGTCTTGCGCCCGAACTCGGTCTTGATCGGCACGACCGACAGGCAGCTCGATTTCTCCCCGCAGTCGCCACAGCCTTCACACACTCTCGGGTTGATCCACACCCGGCTCGTGGGCTCGGCCAGCTGGCCGCGCCGGCGCAGCCGACGTTCCTCCGCCGCGCAGCGGTCGTCGTGGATCAGCACGGTGACCCCACCCATCTGGCCCAATTCGCGCGTGGCGTCCACCAAGTCGTCGCGATGGCGGACGGTGGCGATGGGATCGAGTTCGACCCCGCGGTAGCGCTTCGGATCGGGTGTGGTGACGATCACCCGGCGGACCCCTTCGACCGCCAGGAGCCTCGTCAGTTCGGGGATGGCCAACCCACCCTCGGGCTTCTGGCCGCCCGTCATGGCCACCGCGTCGTTGTACAGGAGCTTGTAGGTGATGTTGACCCCGGCGGCCACGGCGGCCCGCACGGCCAGCGACCCTGAATGGAAGAAGGTACCGTCGCCGATGTTCTGCACGTAGTGCTGGCCTCCGGCGAACGGGGCCAACCCGGTCCACTGGGCACCTTCACCACCCATCTGGGTCATCCCCACCTGATGCCCCCGGCCCGGCGCGTCGAAGCCGGCCATGATGTGGCAGCCGATGCCCAGGCCGACCAACTGGTCGTCGCCGGCCCGGGTGGAGATGTTGTGCGGGCACCCCGAGCAGAACGCCGGCGTGCGGGCCGGCGGCGCATCGACGTGCAGCACCAGGCGCGGCCGCCGGGTGAGGGCCTCCAGGCGCGCCGCTGCCGCGGCCGGGAGGCGGTCCGGACCCAGGCGCGCCGCCAGCACCCGGGTGACGGCGTCAGCGTCGATTGAAGCGGTGGCCGGGACGAGGGGGCGACCCTCGGGATCGACCTTGCCCACGACCCTGGGCATCTCGGCGCAGCCGTAGAGCGCCTCCTTGAGCTGGGACTCGAGGAACGGAGCCTTGTCCTCGATCACCAGCACCTCTTCGAGGCCCCGGGTCAATTGGCGAAGCTCGGCGGATCCGAGCGGCCAGGGCAGGCAGATCTGGATGAGGCGCAGCCCTATCTCGGCGCAGCCCCGGTCGTCCAGACCCATGTCCTCGAGCGCCCGCAGGACGGTGCTGTAGGTGTGCCCGGACGCCATGATGCCGAGCCGGGCCCGGGGCGAATCGACGGTGATGCCGTTGAGCGAGGCCAGCTGGGCGTACTCGATCGCCCTGGGGAGCCGGACGGCGAAGAGTTCCTCCTCGGCGTCGAGGGCGCTCGGTCCGACCAGCAGCGGGTGGCGGGCCACCCGGGTCGTGTCGGG
>Ga0208219_1000974_pt1 | contig 10098 bp, 7 predicted proteins | sample NGESurshal072012_7_FD_184469 | JGI IMG/M metagenome (GOLD analysis project Ga0208219, IMG submission 184469) | Arctic peat soil microbial communities from Barrow, Alaska - NGEE Surface sample 53-2 shallow-072012 (SPAdes) | ecosystem: Environmental > Terrestrial > Soil > Wetlands > Peat ...
CTGCGGCGCCGAGCGGAGGTAGCGCAAGGCCAGGAGGACCACGATGGGAGCGGCGCTCACGGCCGCGATCGTACGGAACCACAGCGTCGCGCCGTCAGTGCCCGACTGTAGGGCGTGGATGAGGCCGAGCACGTAGACAATCGCAGCCGTCCGATGGATTTGGCGCCAGCGACGACCCCCGATTCGGCGGCGGATGAAGTACGTCGGGCCGACGATCACGGCGATATAGCCACCGATGATGCCGAGCCCGGTCCAGAGCGGCCGGTAGCTCATCGAGAACGGGATCGCGATGCCAGTGAAGCCGGGCTTCAGCCACTTGTCGCCCAGCAGCAGCACCCCGTGAAGCACGATCGCCACGAGCGCCGCCAGGGCGATCTGCTCGTGAACCTTGACCAGCGAGCGCTTGAGCCCCGGGCGGCGGGTGAGGCCGTTGGCCATGAACAGCCCGAGCGTGACCGAGCAGGCGATCAGCACGAACGCGACGATCGCGGCGGAGCGCGAGGCGAGCCACATCCAATACGCCGAGGGGTCGCGCTCAACCACCGCGCTGCCCGCCGTCGCTGCCTTCGGGCTCGCCGCCGGGCGCCGGGACGGTGATCGTCCGCACCTGCGTGCTGCCGCTGCCGCCGAGCTGTGGGACACGAGTCGGCGGCGCGAACACCGCGAACGCAGCAAGTCCGCCGAGTGCGAGCACCACGAGCAATGCGACGACCTTGGTCGCGATCGATGGACGCGAGAACAGAGGCTGCTGCCGCGTGGCGCTCATGGCACTCCGGCGCCGCCGCCCGCAGCGGTGGTGCCTGCGGCGCCGCCCGCGGCCGCGGTGCCTGCGGCACCGCCCGTCGCCGACGTGCGGGTCACCACCTTCGTGACCTGCGCGGCCGTGCCACCGCCGGCCGACTGGATCGCCGGAGCCGGGAGCGGACCGGGACCGAGCGCCGGATCGCGCCCGTTGCGAACCTGGATCGCCATCAGCGTGAGCACGACTAGGAACAGCCCCAGCGCTCCGGTGATCACCGCGAGCGGGCTCGGCAGTGGGCGTGGGGTGCGGCGCGGCTTGGCCGGCGCCGGTGCGTGTGGTGTCTGCTCGTCGCTCATCTTCAGTCCGTTCCGCATACCGTGAATCCGTAGCCGCGGGCAAATCCCGCCAGCAGTCGTGTCAGATCGTCGAGCCCACTCTGGCGCGCCTGGACCGTGGTCAGGTCACGCTCGAGGAGCGCAAGATGGATCTGCTTGCGGATCGCGAGCTGCCGGACGATCACGTCGAACACGTTCGTCTTGAGCGCGCGGGCGTCACCTCGCGGTGGCGCGATCGCCTCGATCTCGCGCAGCTCGCGGCCGCTCAGCACGCTCGCGACGGCGTAGCGACGGGCGACGTCGCTGAGAGCGCCGTTCGAGTCCTCTCGCTCCTTGTTTCGCTCTGGGTCGATGCGCCCACAGACGCGGTCGACGCGCGCGACATACGCCCTGCGCGCCGGGTCGGTGACCGGCACGGACACGGCCGCCTCGAACCGCCCCGTGGTGCCGGTGGCAGCCACCGGCCGTGCGGTGCCGCCGGGGGTCGCGTCGATGCTGGACTCCGACGCCCGGCGCTGGTCGGCGCCGCAGCCTGTGAGGAGCAGCGCGCTCCCTACCGCGATCCAGGCAACAGATTGATGGATCCGCATGAAACGACTATCGCGGAGCGCGGGGGGCGCGTCGTCTGGGTGAGCCTCGGATCTCGATCGGTAATTCGCCGCGGACCGGCGCTCGGCGTCAGGGCGCCGCGCCGGGGCCCGGAATCGGCTGAATGTCGCCGTTGTCGTGCACCACCAGACCGCCATGTTCGGCCAGGAACCGCGGTGCGCCCTTGGGTCCGCTCAGCAGCGCGGCCTTTGCGAGCGCCTCCGCCTCGACGCCGGTGGGGGCCTTTGCGCTGGCGGCGATCAGCCCGGTCCACGCCGGCTCGCCCGTCGCCGGGTCGATCAGGTGGTGGGCGAAGCTGCCGTCCTCGCGCTGCCAGAGGCGTGCGTCAAGCCCGGAGGTGGCGGCAGCCCCTTCGTAGATCTGGAAGCTGTCCACGATGGCCCCCGTCAGCGGGTGCTGGACTTCGACCTCGACCGGCCATCGCTCGGGTCTTGAGCCGCCGACACGAACGTCGCCCCCACAGTCGATCACGAACCGCTCGTATCCGGCGAGCCGGTCGGCCAGCAGATCCGCTGCGAGGCCCTTGCCGATTCCGCCGAGGTCGATCAGCACTCCCGGATCACGTCGGATCGCGGCGTCGTCGTCGAGCACCGCGATCGATGTCCAGACCGGATTCGCGCGCGCGCCGGCTGGGAGCCGCGGTGGCGCGGCCGTGAGCGCATCGGCCAGCGGCACGGAGGCGAGACCGGCGCGGGAGGCGGTATAGCCGGCGGCGCGGACCGCGGGAAGCACGGTGACGTCGACGAGTCCCTCGGTCCGCTCGGCCGCCCACAGACCTGCGTGGACGGCCCTCCGGAGCAGCGCCGACGCCGGGACCTGCTCACGAGGATCGCGGTTGAGCAGGGAGAGCTCGCTGTCCTCGAGGAACCGCGATAGCACCTGCTCGAACCGGACCAGCATCGCCTGCGCCGCGATCGTCATCGCGCGCGCCGGGAGCAGAGCTGGGCCGGCCGGTGGCCCGATGAGCACGCTGATCGACGTGCCCATGCCCCGAAACTCGCGCTCAACAAGCGCCACGGCGCGGTTCTACCACAGCCCGACCGCGCCGGAAAACGACGCGCCCGGATAGCGACCCCCTCTCGGCCCGCCAAGGCACCTTGCTGTGACCGGACTGCACTCCTGTCTCGCTCGCGGTTGCGACATCTGCGGGGCCACCAAACGGGCGCCCGCTCCGCGCCGAGCACCGCACCTTGCGGACGAGCGCTTTCGTGAGCCAAGAGCTTCAAGACCGGACGAGCGCAACGGCGACGGAGACGCGTTCGCGGGTGCCGGCACTGAACGCCTGCTTGGCCGCGGAAGCGAGCGCCGGTGCAGGCCACGCCGGACGATTGGAATCGCGTGAATCCGAACGTCAGCGATGTCCGGTCAGACTGCTCCTTTGGACGGTGCGACGCGATGTCGCACGTATTCAGTGATAACGCGAGGTTGGAGGTTCGGCTGATGTCGTAGAGCGTTTTCCAGGTTCGTGCTCGTGGCCTGTCCCCACCCCTGACGTGCGTTGTCCGGCTCCTGGTCGGCGGGGTGCGAAGCTCGGGGGGAAGCCCAAGCGGCTGTCGTTCTGCCCGGTGGCCGCAGGTGAGGGGAAGACCGGCCGGGCGAATTGCTTGAACCCTCGTTGATGCCTCGTCAAGCGGAACTCCGTCAGGTAGAGGTCAGAGCGGAGTTTGGGACGTCCGTCGTGTGGTGCGACGGGACGCCGGCTGAGCAAGTCCCTCAGTCCGGGATGAGCACCGTTGTCCCCGGGGTATAGAGGGCGCCCTTCCCGGTCGCTGCTGATGCGTGAGAAACGCGGTAACCCCGTCGAGGTCCAGCCTGTCATGGGCTGGGAAGCCGACCGTGAGGAGGGCCTGATTCCTCGGCGGGAACAGGATGACCAAGAAGCGAACGCCGGTGGCCGAAAGGCAACAGGAAACCGCCGCATGATGACCGGTCTCTTCAGCCGGTGGCGGTGGATAACTGGCCGGATATCGGGCCTGGTGCCCGGCCGCGAAAGCGGGCTTACGTGGTCAGGTGAGCTGTGAAGAGAAAGAAGACGATGACCCCGGAGCCGACGGACAAACTAGACGCCACCGCCTTGGCGGGGGTGAGTGGACCAGAGGGCGAGATGCTCGACTGGCACCAGATCGACTGGCGCCGGGCTGAGGATCAAGTACGGCGGTTGCGACAACGGATCTTCGCGGCGTCAAAGGCGGGGGACCTGTCACGGGTCCGCCGGTTGCAGAGGTTGATGCTTCGGTCGCGCTCCAACACGCTGGTGAGCGTGCGGCGGGTGACCGAGCGCAACGCTGGTCGCCTGACGGCGGGCGTTGACGGCGAGGTGGTGCTCACCCCGGAAGCCAAAGCAAAGCTGGCTGACAGGGTGCACGATCCCGCGGACACGTTCAAGGCCATGCCGGTCAGGCGGGTGCATATCCCCAAAGCAGGCGGCAAGCAGCGACCGCTCGGGATCCCGGTGATTGTCGACCGGGTCCACCAGGCGCGGGTTGTCAACGCGTTAGAGCCCGAGTGGGAGGCGCGGTTTGAACCGAGGTCCTATGGATTTCGGCCCGGCCGCGGCTGCCAGGACGCGATCCGAGCAGTCTTTGAGGTCAGCAAGGGCAGAAGCCCGAAGCGACCCTGGGTGCTCGACGCTGACCTGGCCGGGGCGTTTGACCGGATCGGTCACGACCACCTGATGTCGATGCTCGGCTCCTTCCCCGCTCGGGGGATGATCCGGCAGTGGCTGAAGGCGGGCGTGATCGAGAACGGTCGATTGTCTCGCACTGAGGAGGGCACTCCTCAGGGCGGGGTGATCAGCCCCGTGCTGCTCAACGTCGCGCTGCACGGGATTGAGACGGCCGCCGGAGTCCGCTACCTATCGAGCGGTTCGATCAAGGCAGACTCCCCGGCGCTGATCAGATACGCCGATGATTTCGTCGTGCACTGCCACACCCGGCAGGACGCGATGAGCATCAAAGCGCGGCTCGCTGCGTGGCTGGCGCCCAGGGGTCTGGCGTTCAACGAGGACAAGACGGCAGTCGTGTCACTCGAGGAGGGCTATGACTTCCTGGGATTTAACGTCCGCCGCTATAACGGCAAGCCACTGATCAAGCCCAGCAAAGCGGCCGTCCGACGGATCCGGGAGCGCCTCCGCTCAGAACTATGGTCCCTGCGTGGGACCAATGCAGCGGCGCTGATCAGACGCCTGAACCCGATCATCCGGGGATGGGCGGCCTACTACCGGACACAGGTATCTGCCGTGATCTACGGCAAGCTAGACCACTACCTGTGGCGGCTCACATGGAAGTGGGCCGTCTTCAGCCACTCAAGCCGACCGAAACGCTGGGTCTTTGCCCGCTACTTCGGCCGGTTCAACAGGTCTCGCCAGGACCGATGGGTGTTCGGCGACCGCTCCAGCGGCGCCTACCTCCATCGCTTCGGCTGGACCGCCATCGTCCGCCACCAGCTCGTCAAGCACCGGGCGTCACCTGATGACCCGACGCTCAGCGAATACTGGGCCCGGCGGCGGCGCAAGACACCGCTACCGATCAACCCGACCACCCAGCGGCTCAACGCCGCCCAGGATGGTCGCTGCGCGATCTGCGGCGGCTCGCTCTTGACCGCCGAACGCCAGCCAGACACCACCCACGGATGGGAGCAATGGCTGCACAACGCCCGCACACGCATCACCGTGCAGGCGCTCGCCACCGCGGACCCGGCTGAATACCGTCTCACCCACGCCGACTGTCAACCACGACAGTCCACCAGCACCCCTGCCCGCCGACACGCCCACGAGCTTGCTTGAGCCGGATGCCCGGAAACGGGCACGTCCGGTTCTGAAGGGGGCCGAGCGCAGCAATGCGCTCGGCCTACCTGACAGCACGGGAAGCTGGCTGGCCTCAGAAGAGCCCAGGTTTAGGTGTGCCGGGCCGCACGCTCGCCTCGGCCGCAAGCAACATTTAGCAACCCGCGCCCGCATCAGTGGCGGGCGGCAGGATTGGGCGGTACGGTTGCTGTCATACCGGGACCGTCTCAGATCGGTGGAGTTAGCCTTCCAGGGCTGCTGGCCTTGGTCATCACCTTGGTTGTGGTGTTCGCCCCGCTGCTCCTCGGCCGGAGAGCCCCTCCGGGTCCATCTGACGCGGAGCCGGGTGTTGACCGGGGAGGCGGACCACCGCCCCGCAGACCTCCGGATTCACCTTGGGGTGGCAGTCCGCTGGAGGATGCTGAACCGGCGCGCGTGCGACTCCGAAATCACGACCGGTTGTCAGATCTCGTGCCCGGTCGCAGTCGGCGGGGCTCGCGCGGGCCGGTGCGCCCGCCGACGAGGACCTTCCAGACCTAGCGTCGCCGGCGCTGGTCCACAGCGGTAATCGCGGTCTAGCGCCGTTATGGTCACGACTCGGGCCCGTCGCCTCCGGTGCTTGCACAGTCGCAGGCTGCGAGCGTCGCCAGTGAGCCTGCCAGACTGCTGCTCTGGACGACCCGCGGTAGCGCCGCCATCCGGTCCGAAGAGCGAGGGCGCCGCGGTCGCTTCTCGCGCAGCGACAGGCGGATCTCAGCGCGTTGCGGTGAGACGCAGACGGAGTCGGGTCCCGGCGCCGAGCGGCGTCTTGACGGTCTCGCAGCCGACGAAACCGGCCGCGGCGTAGAACGCTGCGGCGTGTGGGTTGGCGGTCACGGCAAGTGTCGAACAGCCGGCCGCGCCCGCCAGATGTGCCGCATCACCGACCAGCGCCAACCCGATCCCGCGGTGCATGAAGGCGGGGTCGACGAACAGGTCGGCCAGTTCGGCGCCCGCCGGGCTGATGACGAGCGTCGCGAAAGCTGTGATCCCCGCGTCCGGGGTGACCGCGACACGTACTCGGAACGCTTCGCTGCCCGTCGGCTCACGCCACACGAGGTACCCCTGGTTGGCCAGTAGCAATGGACGATCGCCCTCGTTTGACAGCGAAGCCCGTCGAAAGATTGACCGAAGAGCAGCATGGTCATCGGGCACGGCATCGCGGAGCATGCGGCCATCTTCCTCATCGGAGCAGAGCCAGTCGCAAAGGGCGCCAAAGGCATGTGTACCAGCACGGCGTCAACCAAGCGTCGAGACGACCAGCGAGGCTCCCGCTCTGGACGACGACGAGCAGCCGGCCCTCAAAGCCTTGATTTGGCCCGAAACCTTTCGACAGTGGCCCTCCCAGGCCGTCTCACGCGATGATCGCTTTTCGCGCGACGCGATCACACGAAGCGTCGGATGCTGAACTGGCGGTCGGCGCCGCAGTGCATATGCAGCCCGCGTTATCAGAGCCGCGGGAAGATCGCCTCGCATCTGGCGAGGAGCACGTCTATCGCGGATCGGCGTGGGAGACCTGAGTTGAGCGCGATGCAGGGAACAGCTCATCCGCCCTGCTTTGCGGTAACGCGGGTGCGCCTGCAGCGCGCGCCGCGGAACGAGGGGCCGACGAGGCCAGTCGCGAGATTGGCAAGGAGCGGGTGCTTGGGGACGCACGGATCGAGACCCGCTTCCATGCTCGCGCGTACGGACCCGTAACTGCTTCGTGACCGGTGTGTCCGGAACGAGCGACGCGCATCGGCCATTTCGGCGAGCGCGTGCTGGCTGCTTCGCTCGTCGAGCGGTGACGGCGTCGACGGCGTCCGCACGATCGTCGACGTCCCTGACCCAGACCGTCGGGACGTGGACGCGGATCGTGTTGAGGGGAGTGTTAGGCGGTCATTGGGAGGACAGCCACCGGGTTGGGTGGCAGCTGGGGAGGTGGCCGACGAGGTCCTGGAAGTCGTCGTGGTGGTCGCTGCGGTGGCCGAGGTCGGCGGTGATGCGGACGGCGAGAGGGTCGCAGCCGACGGTGGCGAGGTGTTCGCGAAGCAGGTCAGATGCTCGCTCGGTGTTGCCGGTGGCGGCGGTCCGGACCACCTCGATGTGGTGGCGTTCCCAGTTCATCCGCTGGCGCCTGGGATCTTCGCCGGCGGTTCCGGTTATGGCGTCGAGATCGGCGATGGCTAGCCCGAAGGCCGGGTCGGCGTTGACCGCGAGGCGCAGCGCCGCGATCGCTCGGGGGGCATCGAGGGCTCGCTGCGCTTGGCGGTAGAACCCGGCCGCCCGGGGGCTTGTGGTTACCACACGGCCGTGGTCCTCGACCGCCGGCCCGGTATCGGTCAGGCGATCATGGTGGCTGCGGGGTCGGCCGGGCGTTGACTTCATGATCGCCAGGTTGCCCGGGTGACCTGAGGTGCGGCTGAGGTGATGCTGAGGGCGACCGCGCGAGGTGGGCGGCGAGCGCGGCGACGTCTGGCTCGTCGGTCAGGGACCGGTAGGCCGGACTGGAGGTGCGTTGCTGGGCGAGCGCGAGGAACGCTTTGATGTTGGGAGGGGTGGGGTCGGCGATTGCCGTGGCTGCGGCCACGGCGGTATCGGCGAGCAGTTGAGTCGCCGGGTCTCCACTGGCGGAGGCAGCTTGGGCGGCGTCGGCGAGTTGCGCACGGCCGGCGCCGCGAACGGGAATCGCCCCGCCGACGGAGGCAGCGCGGGCGGCGTTAGCCGCGAAGACGGTGGCGTCGCCTGGCTGGCCGGCGGCGAGCGCCCACCATGCCAAGCCGACGAGCACCTGGGGCTGGCCCTCGGGAAGACCCGCCTCTCGGTACTGACTGTCTGCCGCAGTGAGCAGGGCGCGCGACCGCGTCAGGTCGCCGAGGCGACGGGCGACCGCCGCCTGACCGACCATCGCGTCGGCGGAGAGCCACGGGTTGAAGGAGCCTCCGATCGCCTCGTCGTACAGGCGGTCGGCGAGGGCGTCATCACCTTGCCTGGCCCGCAGCCCGGCGAGAGCGACGAGGCCGAACGGCACGTACAGGGCCTGCCCCGTCGCGCGGCATCGCTCCAGGAGCGCTTCGTAGGCGACCGAGGCCTCGCCGAGATTCCCTCGGGCCTCGGCGATGCCGGCGAGGGCGTTGAACGGAGAGACCACCAACAGGACCTCTCCCTCGGCGTCGAACCGTTCGAGACTGGAACGGGCGGCGAATTCCGCGTCCTCCAGGCGCCCCAGCGACGCTAGGTTCCAGGCGACGATCAGGTCGTGCGCGGCGAGCAGCCAGCCATGGCCAGCCGGTTCCAGCAGGGCATGAGCCTCGTGCAACAGTTCGAGCGATCGTTTGAACGCGTGCGCACGCACCAGGACCGTCGCACACAGCACCAGCGCATTAGCCAGGGCATCCCGGTCGTCGCCGGCCCTCAGGCTCGCAACGGCCTCCTCGCATTCAATGACGCCGGCCGCTACGTCGGACGACATCCCGAGGCAGTAGCCGTGCCAGCTGTGCGCGATCGCGGCCCGCTCGCCACGACCGAGCCCGCTCGTCCCGAGGGCGTCACCGAGCCAGCGGACTCCTTCCGCGAAGTCGGTCGTGATCCACCACAGCCAGGCCATCCCCGACGCCAGCGCCAGCGCCGCGTCAGCATCGCCGGTTGCGATGAACCAGTCGAGCGCGGCCCGTAAGTTGCCCATCTCCGAGTTGAGACGGTCGCGCCAGATCGGTCCGGTGGCGCCTCGCAGACGGTCGTAGGCCTCCTCCGCCAGCTGGCGGTAGTACTCGGCGTGGCGGGTGCGCATGGCATTGACCTCACCGGATTCCTCTAGGCGTTCCCGGCCGTACTGCCAAAGCGTCTCGTGCTGGGTGAACCGGGTTTCACCAGCGGCGTCGGCGGCGGTGACGAGGGATTTGTCGACCAGGCGGCTGACCACATCCAGTATCTCGCCGGCTGGGACCTGGTCGTCGGCGCAGACCGCTTCGGCGGCTGTCAGCTCACAGCCGCCGGAAAACACGGCAAGTCGGTTGAACAGGACGCGTTCGTCGTCGAACAGCAGGTCGTAGCTCCAGTCCACCACCGCCCGCAGCGATTGCTGGCGGGGCAGGGCGGTGCGGGCCCCTCCGGTGAGCAGCCGGAAGCGATCCTCGAGGCGTTGCGCCACTGTGGCCAATGTCAATGCGCGCAGGCGGGCGGCCGCGAGCTCGACCGCCAGGGGCAGGCCATCGAGTCGGCGACAGATGTCCTCGATAACCGGGCGGGTGCGATCGTCTGCGGTGAATCCTGGTCGCACCGCTCGGGCGCGCTCGACGAACAGCTCGACGGCGGCCGGCGGGGCCAAACCGCCCACCGCGACCAGGATTTCACCGGGAACACCCAGCGGCTCGCGGCTGGTTGCGATCAATCGAAGCGCGGGTAGCGATCCGATCAGGGCATCGGCCAGAGCGGCCGCCTGCGCGATGACGTGTTCGCAGTTGTCCATGACGACGACCACGGACCGTCCGGTCAGGTGGCGCACGATGAGCTCGACCGTCGACCCGGCAGGCTCACGACCGGGGACGGCAGACGCGCCCGCCCCCAGCGCGACGGCCGCCGCCGGCGCCACGCCATTCGGTTCGGCGACG
>Ga0208219_1000975_pt1 | contig 10095 bp, 11 predicted proteins | sample NGESurshal072012_7_FD_184469 | JGI IMG/M metagenome (GOLD analysis project Ga0208219, IMG submission 184469) | Arctic peat soil microbial communities from Barrow, Alaska - NGEE Surface sample 53-2 shallow-072012 (SPAdes) | ecosystem: Environmental > Terrestrial > Soil > Wetlands > Peat ...
GGAATGGCTGGGCGGGCTGGCTCCGGTGCGGCGCGTCGCCGTGATCGGCGCCGGGCAATGGGGGACCGGCCTGGCGGTCTGCCTGGCGCGCGCCGGGATGGAGGTCGACCTCGGCTGCCGCACGCCCGAGCAGGCCAGGGCGCTGCAGGAGACGCGCGTCAACTCGCGCTATCTGCCCGACGTCACGCTGCCCGACGCCGTCACGGTCATGCGCGCCTCCGAGCTGAGCCTGGAGGGCATCGATCTCGTGTGCCTGGCTGTGCCCGCGAAGGCGTTGCCGGCGGTGCTGGCCGCCTACGGCGGTCAGATCAGCGGGCGCTCGGGCGTGGTCGTCGTCTCCAAGGGACTCGTGCCGCCGCTGGGCACGCTCCCCGCCGCGTTCGCCGCCGAGCGCTCGGGCGCGCGGGCAATCGCTGTGCTCGGAGGCCCCGCGCACGCCACCGAAATGCTCCAGCACGGGGCCTCGGTGGTTGTCGCCTCGATTGACCGCGGCTTCTCCCGGCAGCTGAACGACGTGCTGACCGCCGCCGGGCTGGACATCTCGACGACGACCGACGTGACCGGCGTCGAGCTCGCCGGCTGCGCGAAGAACGCCGCCGTGCTGGCCGCGGCCGCTGCGTCGGGGGCCGGCGCCGGCGTCGCCGGTGCGGCCGCCGGCAAGGTGTTCGCCGAGGTCGACGCGCTCGCGCGCGCCCGCGGGGGCCGCCCCGAGACGTTTGCCGGTCTCGCGGGAGCCGGTGACCTCGTGGCGAGCGTTGTCTCCAGCGACTCGGATCAGCGCCGAGCCGGCGAGCTGCTCGCCGACGGGGTCTCCGTCGCCGAGATCAGCCGCGCGCTCGGCCAGGGCGCCGAGGCCGTCGAATCGGTGCCGCTGCTCGCCAGCGCAGCGCGCGAGGCCCACCTGGACGCGCCGGCGCTCGACGGTCTGGCGGCCCTCCTGGACGGACGGATCGAGCCCGAGCAGTGGGCGGCGAGCGTCACCGAGCCGCTGGGCTCCAAGCGATCGCGGGCAATCCGTGCCGCGTAGGGACCGAGCCCGGGTAGGCTGCTGATGTGTTGGCCGACAAGGTGCCCGAGTCAAAGGCCGAGCTGGACGCTCGTTTCACCGAGCTCTACCGCAAGCATCTGCGCGACGTCTACTCCTACAGCTACTACCGCGTTGGCAACCACCACGACGCCGAGGATCTCACCGAGCAGACGTTCCTCCAGGCCTACCGGCACTTCGAGCGCGCGCTGCGCGAATCCAACGGGCGGCCGCTGCGTCCGTGGCTCATCCGCATCGCCCACAACCTGGCGGCGAACTTCTATCGCGATCGCTCGCGCAAGCCGGAGTCCGCGATCGAGGACGCCGGCCTCATCTCCGCGCCCCACACCACCGAGGCGCTCGTCGAGGGCCGCGAGGAGCTCAAGGGCATCCTCGAGGGTGTCGCTCGCCTGCCCGACGATCGGCGGGAGGCGCTGATCATGCGTTTCGCCCTCGGCATGGACAACCGCGAGATCGCCCGCGCCCTCGGCCGCACCGATGGGGCCACCAAGGTCCTGCTGCACCGCGCCATCCGCCAGCTGGAGGGAATGGTGGCCGAGACCACGAACAACGGGTCCGCGGACTGATGAGCACCGGGACGACTGATTTCGAAGCACTGCTGCGCCAGGCGCTGACGCCCGTCGAGCCGCCCGCCGACCTGGCGGCGCGGTTGACGGCGACGCTCGTCAACCTGACCGAGCTGGCCCAGGAGGAGCTCGAGGCCTGGGAGCTGTCGGCGATGCGCGATCCGCGCAACTGGGTGCGACCCGCCGCCGCGGCGGTGATCGGTGCCGGCGCCGGCACGGCGCTGGTCGTGCTGCGCGTGCGCAGTCGTCACCGCGTGCGCCGCCAGCAGTCGTCCAATCTGTTCGAGCTGGCCGGCAACACGCTGCACGACTTCGCCGAGGAAGCCCGGCGAGTCCTGCCCGATCGCTGACGCCCGGCCCCAGAGCCCTTATTTAGCCCGCATTCGGCGCTGATACCGTCAGCGGCCCCATGGCCACCTGTTATCGACACCCCTCCCGTGAGACCGGCGTGTCCTGCTCGTCCTGCGGGCGGCCGATCTGCCCGGACTGCATGACTCCGACCCCGGTCGGAATGCGCTGCCCGGAGTGCTCGCGCGACCGCACCAAGGTCAAGAACGTCGGCTCGGGGGTGCGCGCCGGCTCGACCCCGACCGCCACCCAGGTCCTGATCGCGGTCAACGTGCTCGTCTTCCTGGCCGAGACGGCGACCGGCTCGTCGCTTGGCGGCATCGGCGGCCTGCATCCGGGCACGGTGTACCTGAAGGGCGCGCTGTTCGGGCCCTACATCGTCCAGAATCATGAGTACTACCGGCTGCTGACGGCCGGCTTTTTGCACGACGGGCTCCTGCACATCCTGTTCAACATGGTGTTCCTGTGGTTCATGGGCCGGATGCTCGAACCGGCGATCGGCTCGCTGAACTTCGTCGTCGTGTACTTCGTGTCGCTACTGGCCGGCTCGTTCGGCGCGCTGCTCTTCCAGCCCGATGTCGGGACGGTGGGCGCGTCGGGAGCCTGCTTCGGGATCCTCGGGGCGCTGATGGTGGTCGCCTACTACCGGGGGATCTCGATCTGGCAGAGCGGACTGGGCATCACGCTGGTGATCAACATCGTGTTCTCGCTGAGCGTCGCCGGGATCTCGATCGGCGCTCACCTGGGCGGTGTCGTTGGCGGAGCGATCTGCGGCTGGCTGATCGTCCAGCTGGGCGAGAAGCGCCGGCAGCCGGCGGTGGCGATCGCCGCCTGCCTGCTCGTGGCCGTGATCAGCGTCATCGGTGCTATCGCGGTGAGCAGCGGGACCGGTCTGACGCCCAACGGCATCAACCTCTAGCGCCTCGTCGCGAGAACCGCCGCGTAGAGCACACCGATCCGATCGGTGAGCAGCTCCGGCGCGAAGCGCGTCCGCACGTCGTCGGCGGCGGCGGTCCCGAGCTGCCCGCGGATCAGCGGGTCGCCGAGCAGCGCGGCGGCGACGCGCGCCATCGCGCTTGCATCGCCGGGGGCGAACAGGCGCCCGGTCGTGCCGTCGCGGATGATCTCCGGCAGCCCGCCGTGGTCGGCGGCGAGCACCGCGCAGCCGGCCGCGGCCGCCTCGATCGCCGTCCCGGGCAGCGGATCGGGAGCGGTCGAGGGGACCGCCACGAGGTCGGCGGCCCCGTAGACGTTCTCCACGTCGGTGCGAAGGCCCACCATCGCCAGCCGGTCGCTCACGCCCAGCTCGCGCGCCAGGGCCGCGACGCGTTCGGCGCAGTCCTCGGCGCCCCCGCGCCGAACTGAGCGGCGGTGGCCTTCGACACGCACGGCAGTGCGGCCGCCGAGCCCAGCACCCGCCGGTAGGCCGGCCACGCCGCGCCGTAGCGCGTGTAGATCTCGCGCACGTGCCAGACGTGGGGGATACCGGTGAGCGGCGCCGCCGCGGCGCCCCCGGCCCGGGCAGCATGACGAGCGGCTCGTAGCGGCCGCGGTCGATCCCCGTGGCCAGCAGCTGCAGCTGGCGGTCGGCGCCATAGTGGCCGCTGGAGGAATGCAGGTACAGAACCCGCGCGTGCCCACCCACGGCGCTCAGAGCGCCACGGTGAGCGCCTGCGCGGGAGCGTCGGGGAACAGCTCGGGGTGCAGGATGTGCGCCAGCAGCTCCAGTCCGTCGACGAGCCGCGGCCCGGGACGGGAGAAGTAGGCGGAGGCGTCGACGGCGACCACCTCGCCGGCGCCGACCATGGCCAGCTCGTCGCGGTGCATCTCGGCCTCGCGGTGAGCGATCTCGGCGTCGTAGCCGCACGGCATCACGATCACGATGTCGGGGGAGACGGCGGCCAGCTCCTCCCAGGTGCGCTCCTCGGAGTTCTCGCCGGGGAAGCCGAGCAGGTCGTCGCCGCCGGCGAAGGAGATGAGCTGCGGTGTCCAGTGACCGGCGACGAACGGTGGGTCCAGCCATTCGAGCGCCACCACGCGCGGGCGCCGGACGTTGCGGGTGGCGACGCGGATCCGGTCGATCCGGGCCGAGGCCTCCGCGATCAGCTCGACGGCCGCGTCCTTGCGATCGGTCGCCTGGGCGAGCGTGCGGGCGTCGCCGAGCACCTCGCCGACGGTGTGGGGGTCAAGCGAGACGACCATCGGCTGGCTGTCGAGCTCGTCGGCGATCGCCCGCACATCGTCGTAGGAGACGGCGCACACCGAGCACAGCGCCTGGGTGACGATGAGGTCGGGGGCGAGCTCGTTGAGGGCATTCTCGTCGAGCTCGTAGATCGACTCGCCGGCGAGCGTGCGCTCCTTGACGGCGGCGTCGATCTCGGCCGCACTCAGCCCGGTGGGCAGCACGTCACGGGTCACCTTGGGCAGCCCGCGGGCGTCGGCCGGGTAGTCGCACTCGTGGGTGACGGCGACGAGATCGTCACCGAGCCCGAGGGCGTAGAGCATCTCGGTGGCCGAGGGGACGAGGCTGACAATCCGCATCGTGTGAGAAGGCTAGGACGCCCGGCGCCTACAGCTTGGCCTCGATCTTCACCGGATCGTGTCCGGCGGCACGCAGTCCCGCCTCCAGCGCCCCGATCACCGTCTCCAGCACCGTCAGGCGGGCCAGCGGCTTTGACTCGGCGGCGATGACGTGCCAGCGCCCTCGTGGTCCGTCCGGCGCAGCATCTCTTCGATCGCCTGCTCGTAGTCCGAGCGCCGCTTGCGGTTGCGCCAGTCCTCGTCGGTCAGCTTCCAGCGCTTGAGCGGGTCATGCTCGCGCGCGCGAAAGCGTCGCAGTTGCTCATCCGCTGAGATGTGCAGCCAGATCTTGACGAGGACGGTCCCCTCAGCGACGAGCCCGCGCTCGAACTCCACGATCTGGCCATAGGCGCGCTCCCACTCCGCCTCGGAGGCGAACCCCTCCACCCGCTCCACCAGCACCCGCCCGTACCACGTGCGGTCAAGGATCGTCATTCCGCCCCAGCCCGGGAGCGAGGGGGTGAAGCGCCACAGGAAGTGGTGGCGTCGCTCGCGTTCGGTCGGCGCGGCGAACTCGGCCACGGTGAAATGGCGCGGATCCAGCCCGGCGGTCAGGCGGCGGATCGCCCCGCCCTTGCCGGCGGCGTCCCACCCCTCCAGCGCAACCGCCAGTGGCGGCCCGAGGCGCCTGTTGCCGATCAGGCCCCCGGACTGCAGCCGCAGCGCCGTGAGCCGGCGCTGGGCATGGACGAGCCGAGCGTCGCCCTCGCGGTGCGACAGCTTCTCGTCTAGGTTGACCTCATCCAAGCGCCCCACGTGCGGATCGTCTCACAGATGGCGGCGAGGTTTGCGCCGCGGGTCTGGGTGGCAATTGTGAAGAACGGGCCGGGCGAGTCAAAGGAGACGAGATGGCGGAAGTGCTCAACGAGGACGAGATCGGGGCTCGGCTGCGGCGCCTGCCGTGGGAGCTGGAGGGCGACGAGATCGTCCGCGAGTGGCGTTTTGAGGACTTCACCGAGGCAATCCAGTTCGTCAACCGCGTGGCCGAGGTGGCCGAAGAGGCCAACCACCATCCCGACATCCTGATCCACGGATGGAACAAGGTGAAGCTCTCGCTGACCAACCATTCATCCGGCGGCCTGACCGAGGTGGACTTCGCGATGGCCGCCCGCTTCGACGAGATCTGAGCCGACGCCGTACTTTCCCCGGGGGTCGGCTGCTACCGTTGGCCGGGTCGCTGAATGAACGACGACGACCGACCCCGAAGTAGAAGCGCGGCCGCGGGCCGCCGCCGGCGGAAACGTCGCGCTCAGTGAACGTCCTGTTCATCCTCCTGACCGGGGTGCTGATCCTGGTCAACGCCTTCTTCGTCATCGCCGAGTACTCGCTGGTGCGCTCGCGCCGGGCGAAGCTGGCGGAGATGGCCGAAGCGGGGCGTCGCGGCGCTCGCCTCGCGCTGGTCGAGATGGACGAGATCGGCGACTACATCGCCGCCTGCCAGGTGGGGATCACGATGGCCTCGATCGCTATCGGCGCGCTCGGCGAGCCGGCGATCGCGCACCTGATCGAGCCCGTGCTGGGCGGTCCGCTCGGTCGCTCGGCGTCGATCGCCATCTCGGTGATCCTCGCCTACCTGCTGATCACGATCGCGCAGAGCATCGTCGGCGAGATCGCGCCCAAGCTGTACACGATCCAGCACGCCGAGGACCTCGCGCGCCTCGTCTCGCGGCCGTTGCGCATGAGCCGCGTCCTGTTCTCACCGTTCATCGTCGTCCTCAACTCCGCCTCCAACGCGCTGCTGCGCGCGACGGGCACCGACCCCGACGCCGAGCCCGAGGGGGGGACCCCCGACGAGATCAAGCGCGTGATCGCGGACTCGCGCAGCGGCGGCAGCCTGGACGTCGGGGAGGCCAACATGCTGACCGGTGTCTTTCATCTGCATGAGCAGGAGGCCCGTCAGGTGATGACGCCGATCCCCGCCGTCGTCACCGTCGATCTTTCCGAGACCGTCCAGGACGCCCTGCGGCGCTGCGTGGACACCGGGCACTCGCGACTCGTCGTCACCGAAGATCACAACCAAGATCGCGTCAAGGGCATCGTGCACGTCAACCAGCTCGTCAAGCTGATGATGTCCGACGGCTACGAGGCCCACTTCGACCGCCAGGTGCGCGAGGCGCCGATCGTCCCCGAGACCAAGCCGCTCGACGACCTGCTCGCCGACCTGCAGCGTGAGCGCACCGAGCTGGCGATCGTCATCGACGAGTACGGGCGCACGACGGGGATCGTGACCACCGAAGACATCATCGAGGAGGTCGTCGGTGAGATCGACGACGAGACCGATCCCGCGGGCGGAGCCGTGCGCCGGCTAGCCAACGGCGACTGGTTCGTGCGCGGGCACGTCGCGGTCTCCGATCTGGAGGATTACGGCCTGCACCTGCCCGTCGACACCGACGCGTACAACTCCGTCGGCGGGTTCGTGTTCGCCGAGCTCGGCCGGCTGCCCAAGCGCGGCGACCAGGTCACCGCCGACGGCTATTCGATCCGGGTGGAGTCGGTGCGCGAGAACCGGATCGAGGCCGTGCGGATCCGCCGCCGCAAGGCGCCGGCCGAGACCGCTCCCGTCTGACCACGAACCGGTCCGGCGTCGCTGGCGACGTGTGACGGACAACACATTCGTGCATTCGTTCGCGACATTCGTTACATTGCCGGGTATCGGGCCGGCCGGAGACACATCCGGCGGTTGAGAGGAGAGAGGAAGCCGGCCCTTCTGGGGCCGGCTTCGCCATGTTGGGGGCGCCTAGACGCGGATCCGGGCAAGCAGCTCAGGCGGCCGGATCCCGAGGCCGGCTGCGAGAAGCTGGCGGTCGAACGTGACGAACGGCGCGTCGCGACGTTGAGCGACCGCCGCGTAGGCGGCGTCATACAGCGTCAGCTCGTGCTCAGCGGCCAGCTCGCTCGCGAGCGCGAGATCGTCATTTTCGGGGATGATCGTCGGGCAGATCTCGCGCAGCGCGCCGAGTACGGTCGCGGTCTGTTCGGCGGTCGCCCGGGCGCGGCCGCGTAGGAGCGCGTTGCCAAGCTCGTAGAAGGTCAGGTCAAGCACGTGCAAGACGACCTGACGCTCACGGTGACGGTCGAGCAGCGCACGTGCCGATTCCACGTCCTCCTCGCCTTCGTGGCGAAACCACTTCAGCGCGACGTTCGCGTCGCTAACGACGTCGGTCGCGAGCATCGCGCTCGTCCCGATCAGTTCGGATCAGCTCAGCCGAATCGAAACGTTCGGCCCCGGCAAGGGCCACGCGCCCGCGCTCGATCGCGGCGTCGACAGCGTCGGGGTCAGGCCAGCCCAGCTCGCGTCGGGCAGCCTGCTGCAAGAAGGCGCTGCGGGTGGTACTGCGCCGGCGGGCCTCTCGATCAACGCGTTCCAAAAGGTCGTCGGGAAGCGAGATGAAGACCTTGGCCATAGCCGGAAGTATAGCCCCGGGATATACCGTCACGAAAGGACGGCGCCGCGGCCCGCAGCCCAAAAAGAAACCGGCCCGCTGGGGACGGGCCGGTTTCGTGCTTCTGGGGAGGAGGTGCTGCTATGAGGTACGTCGCGTTAGGAATATTGGGGCTCTGACCTGAACGTGAGATTAAAAAAGGTGTTAGTCCCGATAAGTCCGGGCGGGAGGCGCGGGGTCGGTTGGGTCAGTCGTAGACGTAGAAGCCGCGGCGCGACTTGCGTCCCAGGGCGCCGCTCTGGACCAGCTCAAGCAGTCGCGCCGGCACGGTGGCGCCGATTGTCTCGCCGATCGCCTGCGAGACGTCGAGGCCGACGAAGTCCAGCAGCGCGAGCGGTCCCATCCGCATGCCGGCGCCGAGCGTCATGCAGCGGTCGACCTCGGCCGCCTCCATGCCGCTCTGCACCATCAGGTCCACCGCGGAGAACAGGTAGGGGAACAGCAGCCGATTGACGACGAACCCCGGCGTGTCGGGTACTTCCACCGGCGTCTTGCCGAGCAACTCGCACAGAGCGCGGCTGCGCTGGCGGACGTCGTCGCGGGTCTCGGGGCCGTAGGCGAGCTCGATCAGCTCCATCTGCGGCACGGGATTGAAGACATGCAGGCCGACGAACCGGTCAGGATGCCCGCTGGCCTGCGCAAGCTCGGCGATCGACAGCGACGAGGTCGTTGTGGCCAGAATCTCGTCAGGGCCGGTGTAGGACGCCAGCTCGGCCAGCAGCTGCCCCTTGTGCTCGGGATCCTCGATCACGGCCTCGATGAGGAACGTCGCATCGGAGAGCGCCTCGAGATCTGAGACCACCTGGACGCGGTCGGCGCAGCCGTTGAGCGCGGGCAGCTTGTCGCAGTGCTTGGCCACGGCGGCCCGTACTCGGTCGGCGGACGCATCCGAGCGGGCCCACAACAGGACGTCTCCGTGGGCGGCGGCAACAGCAGCGAGCCCGGCGGCGATCGTGCCCGAGCCGGCGATGGCAAGCTTTTCTTGCAAGGGGTCTCCTGGGTCGAGGTCGGGCGGGTGGGGACCGAGTCATTCCAGTGGTCCGGTTTCCGCCTCAAGGCTACGCGACCGTTCAGTGGAGTGGCGCCACCCGGCGAACGGCTTTCGTCAGGCGTCCTGCTCGGTGGGGCGGATCAGCATCTCGTTGACCGACATCCGCCACGGGCGAGTGACGATATCGAGCACCGCCGAGGCGATGTCCTGGGCGTGGAGGATCTCGATGTCGCCGAAGCGCTGGCGCATCTGCTCCTGGATCTCAGGCTGGTTGTGGATCCGCAACTCGGTGTCGACCGCGCCCGGCTCGACGAGCGAGACTCGGCGAGGGCGAGCGCAGTCGCCTCGCCGATACCGCTCGAGGCGCCGGTGACCAGCGCGACCGTGCCCGTCAGTTCAGTGCTCGTGGACATCACGGCGCAACTACCCGCTCACGCCCCAGCGAAAGCCGGTGTCGTCCGGCGTCGCCGGCAGCGGGCTCGCGGGCAGGCCGGGCGCCGGCTCGGAAACGTTGTAGCCGACGGGCGCGAGGTCGTTCGGGGTGTCGGCGTGAAACAGGGACGCAAGGTACTGGGCCTGGCCGCGCCCCGGCCCGAGCTCGAACTGGCCGCCGCCGTAGGCGCCGATGCCATGCTCGGTGCAGTAGTCATAGGTCGCGCACAGCTTCGGCAGCCCACCGATCCGCGAGGGCTTGAGGTTGACCATCCGGGGCGCGAACGGCAGCGCCTCGATGTCGTCGATCGAATGGATCGGGGCATCCCAGGTGATCCGGTCGTGGACCTCGGCGAGCTCGGCCGCGGTCGACTCGGTGACGACGTCGGGATCCTCCAGCCAGGCGTCGGGAAACGAGGCGATCACCTGCCGATAGAGCACCGGGTCGGGCACGACGTCGACGACGGTCCCCTTGTAGAGCGCCTTGAAGTCGACCGAGTCCACGGCTCCGCTCTGCACGAGCCCGTCGATCAGCTCGGCGGTCCAGGAGTTGGTCGCGTCGAGCTTGAAGCGCAGCCCCGGGTAGGCGGCCAGCCGGCTGTGGATCGGCTCAAGGGTGGCCGGCTCGCCGAGGCGCAGCGAGACGACGAACGTCACCCGCTGCGCCTCGCGGCCGACGACGGCGTGCAG
>Ga0208219_1000977_pt1 | contig 10089 bp, 8 predicted proteins | sample NGESurshal072012_7_FD_184469 | JGI IMG/M metagenome (GOLD analysis project Ga0208219, IMG submission 184469) | Arctic peat soil microbial communities from Barrow, Alaska - NGEE Surface sample 53-2 shallow-072012 (SPAdes) | ecosystem: Environmental > Terrestrial > Soil > Wetlands > Peat ...
CTCGACGAGGTCGCCTACGCGCTCGGGACCGGGGCCGACATCCTCCTGCTCGACAACATGGACACCGAGACGCTGGCCAAGGCCGTCGCCCTTCGCGATGTCGAAACCGGGGGAGAGGGGAAGGGCCCGGCGTTGGAGGCCTCCGGCGGCGTCGACCTGGAGACTGTCCGCCCGATCGCCGAAACGGGCGTCGATCTGATCTCGATCGGCGCTCTGACCCACTCGGCGCCGGCGCTCGACTTCAGCATGCTGATTGAGCTCGCTTAGCCGGCGCTACTTGAGGAGTTTCGAGAGACGACGGTCTTTGAGGATCCGGCCGCCGGTCTGCTCCTTCGGGCAGTAGTTGGTCTGGTGTTCGGAGAAGAAGACGGCCTCGATCGTCGTCCCGCAGCGCGGGCAGGGATCGCCCTCGCGCCGGTGGACCTGAAGTGGCATCGGCACCTTGTCTGGGACTTCGTTCCCGATCGTCTTCTCGTAGTGGTCGATCGCGTCGCCGAGCACGTGGAGGGCGGCGTGCAGCCGCCCCACCTCATCCTCATCCAACTCCGAGCCTTTCCTGAAGGGAGATAGGCGAGCCTCCCAGAGGATCTCGTCGACCCAGGAGCGGCCGATCCCGGCGATCGTGCGCTGGTTGCGCAGCAGCGGGTGGAGGTGGCGCGGCTCGTCGATCAGCGCGGCGAAGGCTTTGAGTGGGGGAGGCGGCCAGGCTTCGGGCCCCAGCGTCTCGACCATCTCGTCCCCGGCAACCGCATCGGTGGCAAGCAACTTCGCCCAGGCCCGCTGCTTGGTCCCGAACTCCCGCAACCGCAACTCGCGCCCATCCTCCAGCCGAACCAGCACCCGCGAGGCGCGGTCTTTCGGCGAAGCGCGTTTGTCGAAGGCGCGCAGCCGCCCGGCCGACATCAAATGAATAAGCAAGGCCAGGTCCCCAAACTCAACCACGGGCATCTTCCCGACCCGGCGGGCTCCCGTCACCTCGCGCCCCACCAGCGCATCAAGCGGCGGCTCAAAGGTCTTCATCACATTCATCCCCGGCGCCAGCACCGATTCGACGACCGCTCCACGCAAGCTCGAGTCCAGCCGGCGGGCAACGATCTCAACCTCCGGAAGCTCTGGCATCCAGCAAGTCTGGCGCTTCCGCCTGTTGGTGGCCTGGCCTGGGGCCGAGAACGTAACCTTGCCTGCAGGCCTCCTGACCAGGCCACCCCCCGGAACGGCTAAACTTGCACAACGTTCATTCGACTGGATCAAGGCACCCGCCGGCCCAGCGAACATCAGGAAAGGAAGGGCTCATGCAGGAGCTCCCGACGATCCAACCCACCAAACCGGACGCTCTCTCGCCCGCAGAGATCGCTGCCCTGAGCGATGAAGTTCGCGCGCTCGCCGCCGAGCGCAACGCGGTCATCCTCGCCCACAACTACGAGCTGCCCGAGATCCAGGATGTCGCCCACCACATGGGGGACTCGCTCGGGCTCTCTCGCCAGGCCGCGGCCACCGACGCCGACGCGATCGCCTTCTGCGGGGTTCACTTCATGGCCGAGACGGCTTCGATCCTCTCGCCGGAAAAGACGGTCCTGATCCCCGATCTCGATGCCGGCTGCTCGCTGGCGGACTCGATCGACGCCGACCAGCTGCGCGCCTGGAAGGCCGAATATCCGAAGGCGTTGGTGGTGATGTACGTCAACACCTCGGCCGAGGTCAAGGCCGAGACCGACTACTGCTGCACCTCCTCCAACGCGGTCAAGGTGGTCGAGCACATCTGGGCCGAGCACGGGCCCGATGCCGAGATCCTCTTCGGTCCCGACATGTGGCTGGGCGCCTTCGTCGAGCGCGAGACCGGGCTCGTCGACGATCGGGAGCGCCGCGGCAACTTCCACATCTGGGATGGCGAGTGCCACGTCCACGCCGGGATCCGTCCCGGCGACATCGCCCAGACCCGGGCCGAACATCCCGAGGCCGAGTTCCTGATCCACCCCGAGTGCGGTTGCTCCACCCAGGCGATGGAGTACGTCGCCTCCGGCGACATCGATCCCGGTGGCGTCCACATGCTCTCCACCTCGGGGATGCTCGAGCACGTCGAGTCGCACCCGGACGGCAGCTTCATCGTCGCCACCGAGAACGGGATGCTCTATCCGCTCCAGCAGGCGGCGCCGCGAGCCAACCTGATCGAGGCCAACCGGATGGCCGTCTGCAAATACATGAAGATGATCACGCTGCCGAAACTGCGCGACTCGCTGCGCGATATGAAGCACGAAGTCCGTGTGCCGGGGGAGATCGCCGAGCTTGCCCGGGTCCCGATCGAGCGAATGGTCGCGATCGGTTAGCGCGAGATAGAGTCCGGCCGCCCGCCGGCCCGACGAAAAGGACTGAGTCTCTTGCCCGAGATCGCACCCGAGGATTCAACCAGCACCGAGCAGCTGCACGAGCTCGCTCAGCAGCTCCGAGTAGACGCGATCCGCGCCGTCGACGCGGCCGGCTCCGGCCACCCGACCTCCTCGATGTCAGCCGCCGACCTGATGGCCGTTCTCTTCGCCAATGGCCACCTCCGCTACGACTTCTCCGCTCCCGAGGACCGGGCCAACGACCACCTTGTCTTCTCCAAGGGGCACGCCTCGCCGCTGCTCTACGGCCTCTACAAAATGGCCGGCGCGATCGACGACGAGGAGCTGCTCACCTTCCGTAAGTTCGGCGCCCGCCTGCAGGGCCACCCGACGCCGGAACTTCCCTGGGTCGACGTCGCCACCGGCTCGCTCGGCCAGGGCCTGCCGATCTCGATCGGCATCGCCCTCACGGCCGACCGCCTCGAGTCCTCCGATCTCAACGTCTGGGTTCTCTGCGGGGACTCCGAGATGGCCGAGGGGTCGATGTGGGAGGCCTTCGAGCACGCCGGACACGCGAAGCTCAGCAATCTGATCGCGATCGTCGACGTCAACCGGCTCGGGCAGCGAGGCCCGACAATGCACGAGTGGGATACCGCCCCCTGGGCCGCCCGGGCGGGCGCCTGCGGCTGGGATGTGCAGGAGATCGACGGCCATGACCCAGCCTCGATCGAGGCGGCTTACGTCCAGGCGGAAGCAGCTGACCGTCCGGCCGTGATCTTCGCCCGCACAAAGAAGGGCTCCGGAGTCTCCGCTGTCGAGGACAAGCCGGGTTGGCACGGCAAGCCGCTGGCCGACCCCGAGGCCGCGATCGCCGAGCTTGGGGGGGTCCGCTCGCTCTCGGTCACCGTCAAGTCGCCGCCGGCGGCGCAGCCGTTCGAGGTCGAGCGGGCCCAGGTCGAGAAGCCGGCCTACGAGCTCGGCGCCAAGGTCGCCACCCGTGGCGCCTACGGCGATGCCCTCGCCTGGGTCGGCTCGATCGACGAGAAAGTGGTGGCGCTTGACGCCGAGGTCGGCAACTCGACCTACGCGGAACGCTTCGCCGACAAACACCCTGACCGCTTCTTTGAGATGTTCATCGCCGAGCAGCAGATGGTCGCCAGCGCCGTCGGCATGCAGACGCGCGGCTGGAAGCCGTTCGCCTCAACCTTCGGCGCCTTCCTCAGCCGCGCCTACGACTTCGTCCGCATGAGCGCAGTCTCCGACGCCGACCTCAAGCTCTGCGGCTCCCACGTCGGCGTCTCGATCGGCGCCGACGGGCCGTCGCAGATGGCGCTGGAGGACATCGCCTCCTTCCGCGCGGTTCTCGGCAGCGTCGTCCTCTATCCATCCGACGCCAATCAGACCGTGCGGCTCGTCGATGCGATGCGCGAGCACCGCGGCGTCAGCTACCTGCGCAGCACCCGCGAAGCGCTGCCGACGCTATACGGGGCAGATGAGTCCTTCGAGATCGGCGGTAGCCGCACCCTGCGCTCCAGCGCTGAGGACGCGGTCACCCTGATCGGCGCCGGCATCACCCTGCACGAATGCCTCGCCGCCGCCGACGAGCTCGCCGAAAGCGGCATCTCCGCCCGCGTGATCGATCTCTACTCGGTCAAGCCGGTCGACGCCGAGGCTGTGCTTGGCGCCGCGGCCGAGACTGGCATTTTGGTCACTGTCGAGGATCACTGGCCGGAGGGGGGGATCGGCGAGACGGTCGCCGGCGTCCTCGCCGAATCCGATGTCAACGCCCGCCTCGTGCGCCTCGCCGTCTCCGGCCGCCCCGGCAGCGGCCAGCCGGCAGAGCTCTTGGCCGCGGCTGGAATTGACGCCGCGCACATCGTTTCCGCGGCTGAGTCGGCGATTACTAGCGCTCGCTAATACTTCGCTAAGCTTTCGCCAACGCGAATTGGGCGCTGTCTTGCGCTCCCGATGGGGCGCAGGAGTCACCCTGTACTCGCAGAACAGAGCCGGGCATGGCCAGAGCGAGCAAGCGAAACAAGAGCGACGGAGAGCCACGGCGCCCCCGCAAGGGCGGCGCGCCGATCATCGAGCTGCGTGAGGCGACCAAGGTCTACCCCGGTGGGCACATGGCGCTGGACCGCGTCTCGCTGGCGATCAATCGTGGTGAGTTCGTCTTCCTCGTCGGCCCGACCGGCTGCGGCAAGTCGACCCTGATCAAGATGCTGATTCGGGAGCTGGCCCCGACCAACGGGACCGTCAGCATCGCCGGCCGCGACATGGGCGCCCTGCCGGAGAAGAAGATTCCGCAGCTGCGGCGCAACATCGGCACCGTCTTCCAGGACTTCAAGCTGCTCCCGGACCGCACCGTCTACGACAACGTCGCCTACGCGCTGCAGGTGATCGGCGCCAGCCGCGCCGAAATCCGCGAGCAGGTGCCGGAGACCCTGCGCCTGGTCGGGCTCTCGACCAAGCTCCACAGCTATCCCGACCAGCTTTCCGGCGGCGAGCAGCAGCGCGTCTCGATCGCCCGCGCCTTCGTCAACCACCCGCCTCTCCTGCTCGCCGACGAGCCCAGCGGCAACCTCGACCCGGTCACCTCGATCGGGGTGATGCAGCTGCTGTACCGGATCAACAAGACCGGCACGACCGTCCTCGTCGTCACCCACGACCGCGAGATGGTCGACAACATGCAGCGCCGCGTGATCGAGCTCTACGAGGGCCGCGTCGTCCGCGACGAGGTCAGCGGCGGTTACACCGAGGAGTCGACGACCGAGTTCGGCGTCCGCGTGCGGGCAGAGATGGGCGTCGCCCCCGAGGGCCAGACCAACGGACACGACAAGCAGCTCTTCTAGATGTCAAAGCTCTTCTTCTTCATCCAGGAGGCATTCCGGGCGCTGCGCCGCAACGCGGCGCCAAGCCTGGCTGCGATCGTGACCACGGTCACCACCGTGATCCTGCTTGGCGTCCTGATCCCGATCTTCCAGACGGCGCAGGGAACGAGCGAAAGCGTGCGCAACCAGCTCGAGATCCGCTACCCGATCTATGCCGACGCGACCAAGGGCGAGATCGCTTCGACCCAGAAGCAGCTTGGCGCGGTCCCGCATGTGAAATCGGTCAGGTTGATCAGCAAAGAGGAAGCGCTGGCCGAACTGAAGAAGGACCTCAAAGACAAAACCATCCTGCAGCAGCTGCACACGAACCCGTTGCCCGCCAACTTTGCCGTCAAGGCCGATGACGCTTCCAACCTGGATTCGATTCGTGCCGCGATCATGCCGACCGGGTCGAGCGGAAAGCCACAGCCGATCTCCTCGATCATCTCCGGGGAATTCGATCGCCAGCAGGACTCGCAGAAGATCGAGCAGGTGACGGGGGCTCTGAAGATCGTGCTCTCGATCATCACGGCGCTGCTGATCGCGGCCTCGCTGATGCTGGTCGGCAACACGATCCGCCTCTCCATCTACACCCGCCGCCGTGAGGTCGAGGTGATGCGGCTGGTCGGCGCGACCCGCTGGTTCATCCGCTGGCCCTTCATGATCGAGGGCGTCGTCGTCGGCTTCACCGGCGGCCTGGTAGCCATACTTATCCTGTGGCTGGGCAAGATCACCATCGTCGACCCGCTCAGCAACACGTTCTCCTTCCTCGCCGCGCAGAACAACAGCACCCTCTCGTTCCCGGCGCTGGTGGCGATCCTCTTCGGCGCCGCGGTCCTGGTCTCCGCGGTCGGCTCCGGCGTCACGCTGCGGCGCTTCCTGAAGGTCTGAGGCCCTCTTGAGGGCCAGGGCGGTAATCGCCTTCGCGACCGCGCTGATCGCCGTCCTGCTGGCCGGGATCTGGCTGGGCGGGCACCCGGGCAGGCTTCCGAACTTCCTCCGCAAGGGCTTCGTCGACTCCTCCGCGGGCCTCACCGCCGAGGCGGGCGAACTGATCCAGGACAACTACTACCGCTCGGTCGGCAACACCCAGCTCGGCAACTCCTCCCTGCAGGGCATGGTCAGAGAGCTGCGCAAACGCTTCCACGACCGCTTCTCCGACTATTTCTCCCCGGAACACCTCGAACAGTTCAACGAAGAGATCTCGGGGCACTTCTCCGGGATCGGGCTCAGCGTCAAAGAAGTCAAACGGGGCCTCGAGGTCGAACGTGTCTTCGCCGGCTCGCCGGCCGCCCGGGCCGGGATCGACGCGGGAGATGTGATCGTCTCCGTCGACGGCCACTCGCTGGCCGGCGTCGACAGCACCGTGGCGACGGAAAGGATCAAAGGGCCGGAAGGCACCGATGTGGTCGTCGGCGTGCTCGACGCCAAGACCGGGAAGGTCCGCAAAGTCAGGCTGACCCGGGCCCAGGTCTCGCTGCCGAACGTGACCCACCGGGTCAAGACGGTTGATGGGCGGAAGCTCGGCTACATCCGCTTCCTCAGCTTCAGCGAAGGCGCCCACGCCGAGCTGCGCGAAGCGGTCGAAAAGGTCGAGGCCGAAGGCGCCGAAGGGATCGTGCTCGACCTTCGCGGCAACGGCGGCGGCCTGCTCGAGGAGGCGGTCCTGACCGCAAGCATCTTCCTGCCGAAGGGGCAGGTGGTGACGACGACAGAGTCGCGGACGCAGGGCAACGCCGAATACAAGACGCTCGGCGAAAACCTTCCCAAGGTCCCGCTGGTCGTCCTCATCGACCGTAACACCGCCTCGGCGGCCGAGATCCTGACCGCGGCCCTGGCCGATGACGCCGGCGCTCTCGTGGTCGGCACTCGCTCCTACGGCAAGGGCGTCTTCCAGCAGGAGGTGGATCTCTCCAACGGCGGCGCCTTGAAGTTGACGATCGGCGAGTACTTCACCCCCGAACACGTCAACCTGGCCGGCAAGGGCATACACCCCGACGTTCACGCCAGCGACGATCCACAGACCAAATCCGACGAGGCGATGCAGCGTGCCTTCCAGGTGCTCGCCGGCCAGGCGCAGGGGTGAGCGCGCGGGCGGCCGCCCCCCCGAAGCGCGCGCGACAGGCGGTCGAGGCCCTGCTTCGCGAGCGGCTCGGCCACCGTGGCTTCAGCGCCGGGCTGGAGCTGGAGGCAGGAAAAGCGGCCGCTGTCGCCGAGTCGCGCTTCCGCGGCCGTCGCGATCTCAGGGCTCTGCACACCTTCACCGTCGACCCTGCCACCGCGCGCGACTTCGATGACGCGATCTCGGCCCAGCGTGAGGACGACGGCGCTCGGATCTGGGTCCATATCGCCGATGTCGCCGCCCACGTCCCGCCCGGGTCCGGGCTGGACGAAGAGGCGCGGCGGCGCTGCAACAGCACCTACGTGCCCGGCGCGGTCGAGCCGATGCTGCCGCACGCTCTCAGCAGTGGAGCCTGCAGCCTGGCGCCTGACGTCGACCGCCTCGCCGTCACCGCCGAGATCGAGCTGGGGCCCGGCGCCGAGCCGCGCCAGGCGCGCTTTTACCGCAGCCTGATCCGCTCTGACGCGCGCTTTGACTACGACCAGCTCGACGTGATCTTCTCCGGCCGGGCCGAGGCGCCCGAGGACGTTGCCGAGCCGCTGGCGGTCGCGCGCGAAGTCGCGGCGGCGCTGGGCGATCGGCCGAGCTCGACCAGGCTCGATATCGAGTCCTTCGAGCCCGAGTTCCGCTTCGACTCCGAAGGCAACGTGACCGGCGCCCGCGGTGTCGCCCAGACCGAGTCGCACCGGTTGATCGAGCGCTTGATGATCCTCACCAACGAGCAGGTGGCCCAGCTGCTGGAGCGGCGCCGGGCGCCGGCGATCTACCGCGTCCACGGCCAGCCGGACCCGCCGCGGGTCGAGCGCTTGGTCGGCCAACTGCATGCGCTCGGGGTGCCGACGCCGCCACTGCGCGCCGGGCTGTCGGCCCGCGAGGCGGGCGCCGTCGCCGCCGAGGCGAGCAGGCTGGCGACCCGCGAGGCCGGGCGGCGCGGCCACGGCCGCGAGGCGTATACATCGCTCGTGCTCCGTTCTCTCAAACCTGCTCAGTACAACGAGCGCAACAGCGGCCATGCCGGCCTCGGCAGCCCTGCCTACTGCCACTTCACCTCGCCGATCCGCCGTTATCCCGATCTGATCGTGCACCGGGCCCTGCTGGCGGCGATCGGGGAGGGTGAGGCCGCGCCAGGCCTGGGCGAGGCGCGAGTCGTCGCTCAGCGTTGCTCGGAGTCTGAGCGTGAGTCGACCAAGATTGAGCGCGATGCCGACGACGTCTGCGCCGCCTATCTGCTCGACCGCGAGCTGTTCGAGCGGGGCTGGGAGCAGAAATTCGAGGGGGAGGTCTCCGGCGTGATCCAGGCCGGCGCCTTTGTCGCTTTCGCCGGCGAGCTCGCCGACGTCTATGAGGGCTTCGTCCCGGCTCGGCTGATGCGGGGCGAGTACTTCGAGCTGAACCAGACGGAGACGGCGCTGGTCGGCCGCAAGACGGGGACGACGGTGCGGTTGGGCGATCCGATCTCGGTCAAGGTGGGGCGGATTGACGGCCCGGCGGGCCGGGTCGACCTGGAGCCGGCCGGTGGCTGAAAAGAAGAAGAGGCTGCCCGAGTCCGGCGATGTCGTCACCAACCGCCGCGCCCGCCACAAGTTCGAATGGGTCGAGAAGATGGAGGCCGGGATCGTGCTCAGCGGGGCCGAGGTCAAGTCGCTGCGCGGCGGCAACGCCCAGATGACCGACGCCTACGCGGTGGTCGAGGACGGCGAGGTCTGGCTGCGCAAGCTCTACATCCCGCCCTACGTCTTCGCCGGCAACGACAACCACGACCCCGACCGCCCCCGCAAGCTGCTCCTGCACCGGGGCGAGATCGAGCGCCTGATCGGGACCACGGCGCAGAAAGGCCTGACCCTGATCCCCACCCGGATCTACTTCAAAGGCCCGCGGGCGAAGGTCGAGCTGGCGCTGGCCCGGGGCAAGGAGGGCCGCGACCGTCGCCGCGAGATCGCCGATCGCGACGTGCGGCGCGAAGTCGAGCGCGATTTCAAGGGGCGGATGAGGTGAGCCCAGGCGACCCGGTCGAACATCGGCCGAGGTGGATCGGGCGCCGGGCGCTACCTGACCGGCTCACATGAAAAGATTGGAAAGCATGCAGGCCGCCTCCATCCTTCTCGGGAATTTCGTCGGCGATAACACCTCCTACTTTGTCGCTGCCCTGCTGGCCGCGATCCTCTTGCTCCTGCTGGTGGTCAGCATCACCCAGCGCCGGGCCAAAGAGAAAGCGAAAAAACAGGCGATAGCCCAGGGCGCAGCCCCAGGCGCGCCGGCGGCCGGAATTTCGGCCGCTGCCGGCGCCCCGGCTCCTCAGACGCCTCCGCAGGTGGCCGCCCCGGGCCCCGGCCAGGCTCCGCAGGGCGCCAAGGAGAAACGCGCCAAAGCCCGGGAGCAGCAGCGCGCCGCTCGCATGGAACACCGCAAACGCAGCCAGGAAGAGGCAAAGCGGCGCCGGGAGGAGAAGCAGGCAAAACGGGCGCAGCGGCGGGGTAAGGCCCCTGCCGGCGCTCCGGCGCCCGTTGTGCCGACTGCTGTTGCTCCAGGGGGAGCGCCGCTGGCGGCGGGCTCGCCCGTGCCCGTGACGGTCGCCGGTCAGACTCAGCCCGCTCCCGCGCCTCAGCCCGCCCCGGCGGCCGCCAAGCGAGGCCCGTTCGGCCTCAAGCTCGGTCGCGGCGGCGACCGGCGTCGTCAGAAGGACGCCGCCAAAGCCGAGCGCCAGCTTGCCGCGGCCCGGGCCGCCCACGAGCGTGAGATGCTGAAGACAGGCGTCGCCCAGTCGCTCGAGGCCGTC